>Ga0105048_10017658_pt1 | contig 11005 bp, 7 predicted proteins | sample MAT05_FD_78382 | JGI IMG/M metagenome (GOLD analysis project Ga0105048, IMG submission 78382) | Freshwater microbial communities from Lake Fryxell liftoff mats and glacier meltwater in Antarctica - MAT-05 | ecosystem: Environmental > Aquatic > Freshwater > Ice > Liftoff microbial mat | place...
AATCGATCTGCATTGGCAATCGCGTTCGAAGTACGGATCAATCGAGCGCTGTCAATGTGCCCGCTTAGTGTTGTCATCCCCAGGGTTGAGATCAGACCGATCAAGATGATGACCGCGATCATCTCTAGCATGGTAAATGCTTGTCGCGAACTACTTGGCTTTTGCATCGAGCGCCCCACTTGTGATATCGGCGTTGCTCCCTTCACCTCCCTCACGTCCGTCTGCGCCAAGGCAAATGATCTCGAAGGCAGCATCCGCTGCGGGGCTTACATATTCGTATGCATGGCCCCACGGATCTCTCGGCAATTTTTTGAGAAAGCCATCCGGAAAGCTTCGCGTCCCCTTTATTAGAATCTCGATCCCTTCGTCATTGGATGGGTAACGCGACTGGTCAGCGTAAAAAGCCTCCAACGCACTCACCATAGTTGCGATTTCCGCTCTCGCCGCATTCTGCTTGCTTGCGATCAAGTAGCTGCGAGTTTGTATAGCAACAAGACTGCTTAGGAGGCCAATGATGACTACCACAGCCACCAATTCAACGAGTGAGAAAGCGTTGCGAGACGATTTTGTTTTTGCGTACATGTTATTCGCTCTCTTAGGAGGGTTGAAGATTGCCCGCTTGTAAAATCGGAAGCACTGTTGCCAAAAGCAAAAAGCCCACGAATGCTGCAAGTATGAGAATTAGGATCGGCTCGATAAGCGCTGTTAGACGGGCCGAGGAAACTGCCAGTTGTTTATTGTAGTCATCGCTCAAGCGTGTAAGCATTTCGTCAAGCTTGCCAGTATCGCGACCCACCGAAAAGACCCGGACAGCCAGCGGCGGGAAAACTTTGGATCGCTCAAGCGACTCGGATAACTCTTTACCTGACGCCATATCCTCACAAGCAAATTCCAAAGCTCTGCGGAGGACTGTATTGTTCGTGGAACTTGCTGCCATTTGAACAGCGTTGGGCAACGTCAACCCACTTCGCGAAAGCAACCCAACAATCATAGCAATCCTTGCAACATTTTGCTTCACAAGCATGGACCCAATAATCGGTAGTCGCATTAGAATGCGATCCAGCCAAACTTTGCCCGACCTGCTTCGAATAATAGCCACGAGAAAAGCAGTTAAAATCGAAATTGCCAAAACAATCCAGTGGCCGTAGCCGACCGCTAAATCGCTCATCCCCTTTGCTACTCTGGTTGGCCAAGGCAACACCGGAACCGTTTCCTTAAGATTCTCAAGAAGAGGCGGAAGCACCCATGTCATCAAGAATATTGTGGCGACACTCCCAAATACGACGAGGAAAGCCGGATAAAGTAAGGCTGTAAAAACCTTGTCTCCGAGCTGTGCTATTCTTTGCTTATACTCGGACAGCTGCTCGAGGACCTCCTCCAGCGTACCTGCGTTCTCACCCACCTCGATCAAACGAATCGAAGCGATATCGAACACATCTGCGTTCTGAGCCATCGCTTGTGCCAAAGATGTTCCTGAAACGACTTGGTCCCGTACCCGCACGATTGCATTGCGAAATCCTCCTCGATGCTGTGCTGCCAGCGTATCGAGCGATTCGATCAGTGGAATTCCAGCTCGCAACAACATCGATAGCTCATGCGAGCCTGCAGTCCAGTGCGACCGCGCACTTCGAGCAGAAAAGAAAGACCACCATCGGCCTACGCTTGGTCGACCGAACTCAGCCAATGAGTGAACGGCAACTCCTTGCCCTCGTAGTTGATCGCGAGCTTGACGTGGAGAATCCGCCGCAATCGTCCCCTTGACCGAAGCTCGTATCGAATTCACCCCGATGTAAGAGAAAACAGGCATTATCCGATCACCGTTTGCAGGCTAGTCACTCGCAGTACTTCATCCAGCGTCGTGCGTCCCTGCATGATCTTGTTTTGTCCATCTTCGACGAGCAGTGTCATCCCAGAGTCTACTGCGGTCTGTCTAATTGTAGTCGCATTCTCGCGAGATTGTATCTGAGATCGAAGATGGTCATTGGTGACCAGAAGCTCAAAGAGTCCGATTCGCCCTCGAAATCCAGAATAGCGGCATTTATCGCAACCTTTTGGAGATGCGGTTCCGTCGGGGGCGATCATCTTGCAGGACGAGCAAAGGGTTCGAACAAGGCGTTGGGCCAGAGAAGCAACTAGCGAACTTGCCAGCAGATAGGGTTCAACTCCTAAATCCAACAATCGCGTAATCGCGCTGGCCGCGTCGTTGGTGTGCAGTGTGCTAAAAACGAGGTGGCCGGTTAGCGACGCTTGGATTGCCATACTTGCCGTTTCGCGATCGCGAATCTCCCCCACCATAATGATGTCGGGATCTTGACGAAGCAAGCTCCTCATACCCGATGCAAATGTTATCCCCTTTTTCTCGTTGATTTGGGTTTGGCTGATCCCTTCCAACTGGTACTCGATAGGATCTTCAAGCGTCAGGATGTTTGCCTCCTTGGAGTTGATCGCCTGGAGTGCTCCGTACAAAGTCGTACTTTTGCCGCTGCCAGTGGGGCCCGTTACGAGAATCAAACCGTGGTCGACCCGAATCAGCGATACCCAACGCTTGAGTGCCTCGGGACGCATACCGAGGTCATCCAACGTGTAGAGACGAGCACTCTTGTCAAGCAACCTGATCACGATCCGCTCGTTGTGACTGGTCGGCAAAGACGCGATACGTAGATCAATCACGCGATCACCGAGGTGGACTGTCGCTCGCCCGTCTTGAGGCAATCGCTTTTCAGCGATATTCATTTCGCCGAGAACTTTGATTCGAGTCAACACCTCTTCTTGAATCCCCTTGGGGATCTCAAAACTATCAAACAATACGCCATCAATTCGCTGTCGAACTTTTACGCATCCCTCGTAGGGCTGGATGTGGATGTCAGACGCTCCTGCCACAACCGCATCAAATATCAATTGATTTACCAAGCGGATCACGGGTGCTCGTCCGTCGGCATCGAGCAAATCTTCGCGTGACACCAAATGTGACAAGGGATCGCCGGTCGAGTCCGAACCAATCGACATCAAAACATGTTCCGCTTCGTTGTCTCGCACCGAGTAGGCTGTGTTGATGGCCAAACGGATCTGCTCTGGGTCGGCTAGCAGGGGTTGGACCGCACATCGTAGCTTCCTCGCGACGATGTCCAGTTGCGACCAAGCCTTTTTGTCGCAAATTGCCAACTGTAGGGTGGTTTGGCCAGCGATTGAAACAGCAATAATCTGATGCTGGCGAACATAACTGATCGGAAAAAGGCGAAGAAAAGCGGCGGAGGCTTGGTACTTTGTAAGATCCATTTCGATCGGGAGAGATATTCGTTCCGCAAGTTCTTGAAGTGGCGTCATTGTCGTTAACGCATTAACTCGGGCTGGCTTGAGGGAAAGTCCTCAGAGAGCGACGCTTTGACCTTTTCTTTGTCCGACAGGTAACGAAGGTCGCCAAACCGAGAGTCGCGCAAAACCATCGGTCGAATGAAAAGAAAAAACGAAAGGGTCGACTGCCGGGTATCGGTTCGACTCGTCAATTGACGAATGATTGGGATTTTTTCAGCCCAAGGAATTCCGGCGAAAGTGTAGTTGTCACCGGTGCGTTTGAGACCTCCAACAACCACTGTTTTACCGTCAGGGATTGTTACTGTACTACCAACGCGATCGATTTGTCGCGGCGGAGGTAGGCCCGGATTCGCGGTACCGGAAAACGTACTGAACTCGACATCGAAGTCCAGCTGGAGGTGATCGTCCTCATTAATGTGTGGCGTTACGGTTATGATAGTGCCAGCTTGTTGATTTCCACCGAGACTAGTTGTTGAAACGGTTTGAGAAGCATTGATGCTGCTGAATGGGACGCTCGTCACGCTTTCGAGCTTACCCGTGCTATTGTCATTGACCAAAATTTTGGGAGCAGCTAACACTCGCGCTCGAGTATGACTTGCTAAAGCGCGGACTACTACGTCTGCTACATCTGGGTCGATCAAAGTCCCATTGAATCCCAATCCGGGTACAATTCGCAAATTCCCGGTATCTCGATTCACTTCGCTCAGACCGAATGAAGTGAACTTAAACAGCCGTGACGCACCCGTACGGTCCCCTCCCGAGACTTCAACTCCCAGTGTGTAATCATCGGACGTATCGATCGCAATCACCTGAGCTTCGATGAGAACTTGTGGCCTGCGTTGATCCAACGATTCGATCAATTTGGCATAGAGCAGCTGGACGCTTGCGGGTGCATACACGATCAAACTATTGGTAGAGACGTCGGCTGAAACACGTGCGCCTCCGGGAAGGCTTGCAACCCCGCCGCCTGCCCCTCCCAATCCACCGCCTCCCAATCCACCGCCTCCAAATCCACCGCCTCCAAATCCACCCGCTGGATTGTTCATAAAGGAAGAAGACTGCTGGGCAGCACCCCCTTGGAAGTTTGGATTGGATCCGCCCTGCAGTCCGGAGTTTGGACCAGATGCGGGAGTTGGACGAGCAAGTGGATTGGGTTGTTGTTGAACAAAAGGTTCACGGGAACCATTATTGGGAACAAGTGGTAACGGAATCACGGTCATTCCAGACGGGTTGGCTTGACCTTGCGCGGCAAATGGTGCGGGCATACCGGAGTAGCCGAAACCGCCACCTGGAAATCCTGGCCCGCCTCCAAATGGTGTGTAAAAGGCACCAGGGATTCCACCCTGAAAGCCGCCTGTTCCATACGCTTCTTGAAGGGCAAGCAACGAGTAGAGTACATCGAGTGCGCTGGCATTTTTCAGTTTGTAAAACTGGATCGGACTATCCGTAGAATCGACCGCAGTATCGAGTTCTGAGATCAATTTTGCGACTTGCTTATGGACCTCTTTCGATCCTCGCACGATCAACAGATTTCCTTCCTTGTCGACTGTAGTTTGATAGGAAGATTCATCGTTTGGCGGTTCGACAAAGCCCTTGATCAGTTTATCGATCCGTTCGGCGTTGGTGTTTCGAATGCGATAGACCTCGGTTGTTGCACCAAGTGAAACATCGAGGCTCTTCAACAAATCCATAGCGCGCATCACGGAGTCAACATTTCCAGCGATCACGATTCTCTTGCCAACGGGTTCCGTAAAGAGTTTGACATTCGAAGAGGTCTTCGCCTCCCCAGATGTTTGGGAACTCAGTATCCCTTTGACTTGCTCCGTCAGGATATTTGCAAGCTGAAACTTGGCTTCGTAGGCTTGGTACATCCCTTCACCGGCTGGCCGATCAATGAGTTCCAGTAGATCTGACATGGTCTTGACGTTGGATGCGTAGTCGGTCACCACCAGCGAGTTTGCTTCCGGAATAGCTACTATGTTTGCTCCAGTACCCGCATTGGATGCCGAGCCCAGATTCGAGGTGGCCCCCCCGAGGAATGGCTTTAAAACTTCTACCAGCGTCGATGCGTTCAGGTTCTTCAACAAAAAAACTTGAGTCACCACGGACGCTGGGCCATCGCGATCCAGGACCTGAACTGCCTTTCCTGGCGTTGAAAACTTGGCTATGTCTTTCACTTCGACAATTCGTTTCCACCCCGGCGTATTGGACTCAACAAGGGCTAGGCCTTTTGTGCGCAGGACACTGCCAAGCACCGTCGTCAGGGACGCGACGGGAATATCCTGTGGCGTCCGAAGTGTGATCAATGTTGCAGCAATTTTGTCGTCGTACTCGAACTGGATTCCCATTCGTTGAGATACAAATCCAACAAGTGCATCTAACTTGACGTCGCCCTGAAGTGACATCCGAACCATGCCGCCTGGCGGTGGCAGCTTTTCTTGCCCCAAACAGATCGAGGGAGAGCGCACGAGGACATAAATCAAAAATGCTGTTAGGAGCAATCCGACAACCCGTGCCATATAATTACTCCGTTATTGCGCTGAGACCTAATTGGCGACAGCATCGCTCCCTATTGTTGGCGTGACTGCCAGTTCACCAAAACGTCTAAATAGCAAACAGGATCGCTACGAGTCAATCCCACTGGAATCAAATAGAAGTTTATAACGCTGGCTAAACACCCGACGGTAAGAATCCGATCGGACGGGATGAGGACCCTTCCTGATAGAAATTACGAAGGTTTGGAAGAATATCGGTCAACATGGAATTGTTCGAAATTCCGAACCAAGTTGCCAGTTCCGCGTTGTACTCATCGACTGAGGTCGTTGGTACCAAACGTCCCCGCCCGACATCGAGAGCACCGTTAAGCGCCAGCGATTGCGGGTAGCTTCCGTATACCTTGCCTCCACCAACGGCACCTCCCATTATCATATGATTGCCACCCCAAGCGTGGTCGCTACCAGTGCTATTTGCGGATAAGGTACGACCGAAGTCGGATGCGGTGAATGTTGTCACCCTATCTGGAACACCGAGCTGGACAGTGGCATTGTAGAACGCCGAAAGCGCTTTGCTGACACCTGGTAACATCAACGCTTGATTGGTTAAGAGGTTGTCGTGGTGATCCCAACCTCCAAGCGAAATGAAAAACAGCTGACGCGTTTGCGAGAATGCATTTCTCGCGTTGATCACGCGAGCGACCATCAACAGATTGGCAGCGAAGCTTCGGACCCCGCTGGGAATTGTTGTATCGGCTGCAATACTGGAGAATGGCGTGGTGATTGCGGTCGGTAGCACACCACCTGCAGGACCTGTTCCTGAGTTATCGGTGTTGTCAAAAAAGGTTTGAGCTGCATCTATCCCAGTACGTTTTGCACGAGCAAGACTGCGTTGCAACAAATCGCTATACAAGGCTCCAAGGGCACTATCGGCAGGAGGATAGATTCCGTTTAGACCTGTTGAGCCATTGAGTACCAAGTTGTGGATTTTGTCATGGTTTGCTCCTACCGTGTTGTTTTTGTTGTAACCAGATGGCAACGTTGCACCCGAAGAGCTAACCACATAGGGCAGGACCTGAGATCCCGTTTGAAAGATATTGAGTGATCCCAAAGCTATATTCATTGATATTAACCCCGAGGGATTATGATCCGTTGTGAGAAGATCAGCCATACGACCTCCCCAACCGCTTGCTTGCGAACGGGACTGAGGAACCGATGTTTGCCAATGCTGAATCAAATCGGCATGAGAAAACAAGCCAAGGGGTTTTCGTGCGGTACCGTTCGTATACGTCGTCTTGGTGGTTGGAACAACTAAGCTCCCAACATTCGCCAAAAAGGCGAGCTTGCCTGCGTTATAAAGTGACTGCACCTCTGGCATTCCATTGTGAACACCAAGCTTTCGCCCACCTGGCGAAGCGATGTCGACCGGGATCGGTAACAATTGGTCCTTCGGTCGAGCGAGAGTCGCGCGGACAGTCGTATACGTTGCATGCTCAGCGTTCTCATAAGGGGTGAGAACGTTGAAAGAATCGATTCCGCCATTCAAGAAAACACAAACCATTGCTTTGTATCCAGAGGCATCGCTCGTTCCAGCTGATGAACCTACTTTTTCATCTGCATAAGCAGCTTGCGTTAGTTTCAAGTTCAATAATTGCGAGAGGATCGAAGTCGAACCTAGTGCCGCACAGCCTCCACTCAGTTTCATGAACGCTCGACGCGCTGCGAACTGGTCACGATCATCAAACGATCCAAAAAATGCATTATTCCGAAACATGAGATTTTTCCTTTGCCAACATAAAGCAGTTCGTATTTTGTACTTGAGATATCGGAACTAGTACCGGATCAAATAGAAGGGTGAGTTCAACACCGTAATCAATGCACCGCGCGTACGATCCAGATCTCTGTTAGGATTGCTGTTTGTTTGGGGAACGTTGACTGTGATTGAACTAGTAAGCCGCGTACGGAAATCATCGGTCATCGTTCCATTACAGAGCACTTTGTCAAGATATTCGACAAGTGGGGCCGGACTGGGTGCTAGTGCTTTTTCTTTTGAAAAATCAAAAGCAAGACGAACTGTCGAACCAGTAAACAGCGATTGGTCAATGTACTCCAAGACTACATCTGCGCGACTGCGATTCTGCCAAGCGTTCGCAACCACAGCTGTCATCAATTGAAACTCAGGCGCATAGAGATCGCCGTTTGGGATGTTTCTTGATCCCGCCGCGGTCGCAAGCCCACCAGCAGGCTGGTGATGGGGCAAGTAAAAGTTAAAAACGGATGGAGATCGGAATGGGGCCTGGTTCCATGTTCCCGGCGATGCATTGAGATAAAAGCGATTGCCATTTGTACTTGGGGGTATGCCATAGCGACGAAAAAAGCCTGCATATTGAACAACGGGTTCAATCAAACGGCCAAATTCAGTCCCCGCACCCGTGACAACCAATCGCGTTGGATTTCGCAAGCGAGTCATGCGAATAGAGCTCCAAGCTTCATTATCGATCAAAATCGCTTTCACAACTGCTTTCAAATCGCCCTTGACTCCTGTGCCGTTGTTGTTGAATACGGTCGACACGCGCTCAATGTACCCTTTCGAAGGATTCGAGCGAACGAGCCGCTGGATCAGCAAACGGCTGACGAAAGGGGCGATATTGGGATGCGCGTAAAGATTGTCGAGTCCACCCTTGATGTCAATGTTGCCGTTCGCGTTTCCTGGAATCGTTTGGTTATTGAGCAGTTTCTTTGGACCAACATCATGAGCTGAATTGGTCATGATCATGGGATCGACATAATTCGTATACCCGCTCGTAATGCTGGTTCCGTTGCCACTCGCATAGTTCAAGCCTGTAAAGACTTTAGCAAACTCTTGGATGATTGAATTATCATAGGTGTCGATTGTCTCTCCATTTGCATCGAGTTTGAACGAACCGTCGACATTGAGCTCGTTGAGCCCGATCGAAAACAATTGCATGATCTCGCGTGCATAGTTTTCATCAGGAAAAGTTCCTACAGCGGTATTTGCTTTTTGATTGCGAATGCTGCTCAGCCAGACTCCCATGATTGGATGATAGGTTACATCTTGGAGAACATCGCGATAGGTGTCATCGCATCGCGACAGCAACATGTCGTAATAGGAACTCATTCCAAACCAATAAGCCTTGTCTGGTTGGCCTGTTGGGAATTCCACAAAGTTGAAATTGTCTCCGCCTTCACCAACTACACAAACCTGGATCAATGCCCATGCGAGCCGCTGCTTGAGCTGGTCCGGGGCCGTAATCGCATTATGCCACCAAGCATGGTAACGATAGCGAAGAAGATTTTTCGTCGCGTCGTTGTTCGCTGTAATCCCATCCGCCGACATAAAACTTCGGACGGTCGGTAAGTTAAACGTCGTCGGCAATACAAACTGAGCGTCGATCCAGTTCGAACAGGCAGTTGTGATTCCCACCGCCGCCATCTGGTTGGCCAAAGTTGCAATCTCTGAGTCTTTAGCACCGAAAGTCGCTCGATTCAAGAACTGCTGAGCACGTAACTCAAGCATCAACCGAATTTGTTCTGCGTCCGAACCGACAATGAACGTACCGCAATTGCCAACACCCGAGAGCGGGACACCTAAAACTAGAAACAGGATAGCGATGATACTACGTCGCATAACACACCTCTTGAAAAGAAAAATGGACTAGTCTGCTCCCTCGGCCAGCATCGCATCTCTACGCACTTGAGTTGCAACGGCTATTGTAAACGTTTTGCATTTGGTTTGTACCTCCGTCGAGCGCGATAAGCAACTCCAGCCATGGCTGCCGCCCCCAAAAGCAAGGAACTGGGCTCCGGTACCGCAGTAAACGTGTACGAAATGTTATCCAGCCCAAATCCAGTGAGCCCAGTTCCTATATTGCTGGAAACTCCGATGGATACCGTGGAAAAGTTCGTGAGAAGATTGGTTTCAGCAATACCAATGAAATACGAATAGGACGATACCAATCCCGTCCGAGTGTTCAAGGTCCCAAGGTTGATGCCTGACGTCACGCCATTGACTGTAATGGTGACGTCATTCGAGCTTAGCTCACTGTCTGAGATAACAAACATCCCGACCCCATTTACGAAGGTGTTAGCAACCGGCTGGATGTTAAAAGTAAATGGTTGGAAGATCAGATCACCGATACTCCAACCGAGATAATTTAAACCTGACTCAGTTACTAAACCTCTCGCCTGAGGATTTGTCGATGAAATGAAGGTCGTTCCGTTGGTGACAATCAAGTTGCCCGCTACCGCATTGCTTGGATCGAAAAGAATTCCTTGGATCGGCACGTTGCCACCCGTTAATGGATTGGGACCAATAATATCTCCGTCAACAAAATTACCACTACCATCGCCCCTAGGTCCCTCAAATATGATCGTCCTAGAAGCTCGAAGAGCGGTCGCCGTATTGAACGCAGATGAGCTGTTGTAAGCAATTAAATCTGCTTCCACTCGCCGATGCACAAACCCAAAAGCAAAAACAACCGATACAAGCATCGTTATTTGGTACTGAAGAGCTTTAACAAAACAAGGACGTGGGAACATGGTTGATCTCGTGCAGTAGTGGAAAAGGCTGCGTCGTCAACGCCCAAGGCTGGGCGAAGAAAGAAAGTACTCGCAAAAATCTGCTTATTTCAAAGAGAAGACTATTGGACACCAGCTCAACCGAAAAAGCTAGTTTTTTACGACGGATTTTTGTAACGAGCCGTCTTGAACAGGGGGCATCTCTATCCAATTGGGGCTAGCTTGGAAACACACTGTTGTGCTTTCGAAACTAAACCATGGAAAATAGCGCTTCCCAAACAGACGCACGTTAGTATCGTGGATGTACCCTTACTCTTTTCGTCTCCTTATTCTCCATTTTTGAAGGCCGGCTGAAATGACTCGATTGCGTTCTTGCACTTTCGCGATGGTTTGGCTGATCGCAATCTACTGTTGTAGCCATTCGCGGGCTGACATCATTACCTCAACGATCACATTCTCGAACCAAACACTTGGAGGATTCGAGTTCGTCGATTGGTTGAGACAAGGCAGCTTACCTTCTGACGCTATGTTGCTGACGGTGTCGATCGACGTAACTCTGAACGCCTCTGTAAACGAAACATTTGCAAATGACCTAACCATCTATGTCGATCGTCTCCCCATTTTCGGAACCAATGGGCGCTTGCAAGTAGGCGGGGCATCGA
>Ga0105048_10017659_pt1 | contig 11004 bp, 11 predicted proteins | sample MAT05_FD_78382 | JGI IMG/M metagenome (GOLD analysis project Ga0105048, IMG submission 78382) | Freshwater microbial communities from Lake Fryxell liftoff mats and glacier meltwater in Antarctica - MAT-05 | ecosystem: Environmental > Aquatic > Freshwater > Ice > Liftoff microbial mat | place...
CACCAGTCAAGAAGTCATGCATGATGATCGGCGTTTTGATTTCCTTCGCGAAAGCCGCACGTTCCATCATTTGCTCACAGGTTGGAGCGGTTACGTTTAAGTAGTGACCTTTGACTTCGCCAGATTCAGCTTGGGCTTTTTCAATTGCTTCTTGAACGAACAAGAAACGATCGCGCCAACGCATGAAAGGCTGAGAATTGATGTTTTCGTCATCTTTGGTGAAGTCCAAACCGCCGCGCAAACATTCGTATACTGCACGACCGTAGTTCTTAGCAGACAAGCCCAATTTAGGCTTGATCGTACAACCGAGCAAAGGACGACCGTACTTGTTAAGTTTGTCGCGCTCAACTTGAATACCGTGAGGAGGTCCTTGGAAGGTCTTCAGGTATGCAATTGGCACACGGATATCTTCAAGACGAAGTGCGCGAAGAGCTTTGAAGCCAAATACGTTGCCAACCAATGAGGTTAGCAAGTTAGTTACAGATCCTTCTTCAAACAAGTCAAGAGGATAAGCAATATAAGCAATATATTGGTTGTCTTCGTTGGCAACTGGCTCGACATCATAACAACGACCTTTGTAGCGATCGAGGTCGGTCAACAAGTCTGTCCATACAGTTGTCCATGTACCTGTCGAAGATTCGGCGGCAACTGCTGCTGCTGCTTCTTCTGGAGGAACGCCTGGTTGAGGCACAAAGCGGAATGCAGCGAGAAGGTCGGTATCTCTAGGGGTGTAATCAGGAGTATAGTACTTTAGTTTATAGTCCTGAACACCTGCGTCATAGCCAGCCTTGGCTTTAGACTGTGTTTTTGAGTAAGACATTAATATCTCCTTACTAATGTTAAATGAGAATCAATTAAAATTTCCATCATTTGCACTAGGGCATTTTGATCCTGTGAGAGATGGAATATTTGTTGCTTTGTATAAGTTAATCTTATCAGGAATTCTTCGTGCGAAGTTCTTGAATGATATTTACAATTTAAACACAAACTGCGTATCTACATTTACTTTTTTATAAAAACTTTTTTATAAATGCATGTATTTATCTATAAATATTATATAAAAGATTTATATATCTCTAATAAGCTAGATATATCCTATAGCACTTGATTTATAGCAAATCCTTTCAAAGAGGTATGTTCAAATCCTTTTTTAGTAGGGATAAATTAGTAGATCTGAATGTTGATTTGTATTAAGAGAATTCATGATGTATCGATCAATTTCTGTTATCAGTTGGTAAACACTTTTGAGCTTTATGTTTGAATAAATCTGCCAATTGTTATAAATTTGAGTTGAGATTAGTTTTATACAAACTTGATTAGCGTTACCAGTTATTATCAATCTTATTTCTTCTGTCAAGGAGCAAGCATTCGATGACCACAGTTAATCAGCAAGAAGTTTTGGCAAGCTTCAAAGTCTTGGTAAGCATGGCAAAAGCCGACGGCAAGCTGCTCGAAGAAGAGTTTGTAAGTCTTGCCGATAGTTTTGAAGAAATTCATCTTCCCGAAGGCATTACCGTTGATCGCTTATTAAATGAAGATGATGAGCCAATTGATAGATTACTTTCTCAAATTACTAGCGACATCGCACAGGAAATGGTGTATCAGTCAGCTTATGCGATGGCAAATATTGATGGTGAATGTAGCACTGAAGAAAAAGAACTTTTAGAAAAAATTGGCATAACGTTTTCCACCTCTAAACTTTGGGGTAGAGCAGAATGGCTAGAAACTCTAGAACGGCGTTCTACCCGTTCCTCAATATCTGAGCAAGTTCGACAAATTGACGATCCCGAAAAACGGGCGATTGAGGTTGATAATTCAATCACTGATACTTGCTTTCTCAACGCTGTTTTAGGAGCTTTTCCTCTGCCAGGAATCGCGATCGCCTTTGACATGCTGGTGTATTGGAACCAACTCGATCTCGCCCAAACAATCGGACAAAGCTGGGGTTATGATCGCGCTAATGAAAACCTTCGCAAAGCTTTATTTGGCAGCTTGGGAATTACAGGAACTAGAATCGCAATTAGTAATTTAGCTAAGTTAGTTCCTGTTTTTGGGATGGTAGTCGGTGCGACTACAGCCTATGCAAGTACATGGGCACTTGGAAAAGTTGCTAACGAATATTTTGCTTCAGGCGGCGAAATGGATGCCTTTAGTCTCCGTCAAGCTTTCAAGAAGGCAAAGAAAGAGGGAGAAGCGGTTTATAAAACTAAAGCCGATGAAATTGCCGCTAAGAAGGAAGCGATCGAGCCTCAAATGCAATTGCTAAACGAGGATCTGAAATCAGGAAATATTACACCTGATGAATATCAAGCAAAGCTTAAAGAGCTGCTTTAAACTTTAAAGGTTCAATTTTTGCCCTAAGCCTCAAAAATAGAACTAATCAAACTTTTAACTACCCAAATATCTAGATCGTCAGTTTTGACTGCTTCTGCAATCTGATGAGCGCGATCTAGATCGGGCGCGATCGCAAATACCGTCGAGCCAGAACCTGACATCATCGCGCCGATGCACTCTTGGTCTAGCAATTTGTTTTTTAATTCAGCGATCGCAGGATATTCAGGCATTACTATCCGTTCGAGATCGTTATAAAGCAATCTTCCGATTTTGGTCGTTGCAGAATCGCCATCCGAAGCGATCGCGGTTACCATCTGGCTTGATAAATGTTGGTCTTTGACTAAGCTTGTCGCCAGCAAACCTTGCGATCTAAAAGTTTGATAAGCCCATGCTGTAGAGATCGAAATATGACGAGGTTTACAAACAACCAGTACTAAATCAGTGAGATCGGGCAGTGGTGAAAGAATTTCTCCACGACCTGTTGCTAAAGCCGTGCCTCCGACAACACAAAACGGGATGTCAGAACCTAACTGCGTTGCCAAATCACAAAGCTGTGTTTGGGTAAGTCCCAAATTCCAAAGGCGATCAAGGCCTACTAAAACTGCAGCTGCGTTGGCTGAACCACCAGCTAAACCTGCCCCGATCGGGATTTGCTTATTAATCGCAATCTCTAATCCCCCAATTTCGGGATATACACTTTGCATTAGGGCTGCGGCTTTGTAGGCTAAGTTAGTCTGATCGCAAGGTACTTCAGGATTATTGCAAAGTACCTGAATCTGATCTATGCCAATTTTACGAATATCAACGTGATCGCATAGATCGATACTCTGCAAAACCATCACTAAATCGTGATAACCATCAGGACGATTGCCCGTAATCTCTAGATAGAGATTAATTTTGGCAGCAGTCTTAAGCAAAATACGCGAGGTCATTGGGAAAAAGTTCGCTTGTAAATATGTTGTAAATTTTTTTGATCTGTATCAGTACCAATACGACGCAGCGATCGCATTTGATTTTCGACCATGAGTTTAGCATCTGCTCGCGAGACAGGCTCAAACTGGATACCTTCAGGAGTGTTAGTAATCATGAAGAATAACCTTTGGGCATAGAGCGTGGTAAATAGACTACGAAACTCATCTACTTTACACAAGCGAGATAGCAAGCCAAAAGTAGGATGATTTAAATAATGTTCGGACATTTGGCAGACAGGAAAATTTAATAAATAACTGTTCTAGAGGAAAGCGGTAATACAAGATAAAATCCTTAGCAAATAAAGATTTTTTTCTGAATTCTTAACAGCATGAGCTTAATAAAAAACATCACAACTAATTATTTAAGGAAAGTTTAACAATCCCCAGAGATTTGACAATACAACCTATTCAACACAACAGTATTGCCTTTACTATTTTGATATGTTTGGTGTGATTAATTAGAAAATGTTATCAAACCTTAACGGCTTTTTATCTAAACTTTAAGCAAATTATGAACAAATTTTTTAGTTTTCGTATTCTTGCAAAGATTTTTTTAGGTATTGTGGCGATTATCACTATTCTGGCTATGCCCAACCAAGCGATCGCTGCTGAACGTCATCCTGTGATTCCTGCTCATGGTCAACCCATTCTCAGCGGTAATATGCATGGTGCAGATTGGATATCTGCCTCTAATGATTCTAAGCAAGCCTATTGTCAAGAAGCCTTTGCCGCCTTTCGTGGCTCAGCGGCCCAAAGCTATATCATTAGTCATAATATTCAAAGTATGAATTCTGAAGGACTATGCGATCGCATGGATCAGTACTACAGCCTTGAAGACTATCTAGATGCTCGCCTCGGTTCCGCTGCTGCGATCGCCCCTATTCTGTTTGCCGATACACCTATAGGCACTAAATATTAAATTTAGGATTAAATTTAGGAAGTAGGGTCAAACTGATTTAGCTAAAATCAAATAATTTCTCAAGAAACCCGAAGCGGGGCTTCGCCCTGCGACCCTCTAAAATAACTATAGATTTCATCCTAAACGCTATATAGCAAATCTTTTACGAAATTAAAGAATTAGGGAACAAGAGGCTTCAGACCCTTGTCTTTAAATTAAACACCCTCTAAATAATCGTTAAAACTATCTAGATCTGTATATTTACCTATTAGATCTATTTATACATATACAAAAATACACATGACATAAGCTAAAATCTGTGTCATAAATATTTTCGCGGTGTGATAACAGCGTTTTAAAAAGCGTTTTTAAAGGAAGCATGAGCAAACAAACTGAAGCCTTGACGAAAGAGATTTCTCCATTGAACGTAACTGTTAAGAAGCTATATTCTGAAGAAGTTCAAGCCGAACTAGCGGAATTGCTATCTGATATCGATGTTCTTTTACAGCAATTGCAAAGTTTGAGCAGTCAACGCCTTACCGCAGTAGGGAATGTTTAGTGGTTGCCATACAAAACTCCTCACACACTCTTACCTCTGATACAACTCTTCGAGACATCATCAAAACTGTACCTCCCGAGTATTTTGCAAAAAATCCTTTGAGAGCTTGGTTGAGTGTTTTATTTTCAGTAACTGCCGTCACTCTTGGCTACGTCAGTATTGCATTCTCACCTTGGTACTTGTTACCATTCGCTTGGATCTTTACAGGCACGGCACTTACAGGTTTTTTTGTGATTGGTCATGATTGTGGACATCGATCCTTTTTTAGTAAGATTTGGCTCAATGACCTAGTTGGACATATTGCTTTCTTACCTTTGATTTTTCCTTTTCACGGTTGGCGCTTTAAGCACGATCACCATCACTTGCATACCAACAAGATGGGCGAAGACAATGCTTGGTATCCTTTCACTATTGAAGAATATGAAGAAGGAAAAGGGCTAATTTCTAATGTTTATCGATTGATCCGTACTCGTTTTTGGTGGACTGGTTCAATTATTCATTGGGCTAACTTGCACTTCAACGCCAGCCTTTATCCTGAGCGTCAACAGTCACAAGTTAAGTTTTCTTATCGCTTAGTGATTGCTTTTGCGGTGATCGCCTTCCCAGCATTGATTGTTACCACCGGCTTTTTCGGCTTTATTAGCTTTTTTGTAATGCCTTGGTTGGTTTATCATTTTTGGATGAGCACCTTCACCATCGTTCATCACACGATGCCTGATATTGCTTTTAAGGAAAAAAATAAATGGCACGCAGCGACTGATCAGCTCACAGGAACTGTACATTGCGACTATCCAGCTTGGGTAGAATGGTTGTGTCATGATATTAATGTTCATATTCCTCATCATATTTCGACTGGTATCCCTTCATATAACTTACGTTTGGCATACAAGTCTCTTGATGAAAATTGGGGACAATATCTGTACAAGACTAAGTTCTCTTGGGAATTGATGAAAGATATCGGCGATCGCTGTCATATTTATGACGCTGAGAAGTGTTACAAGTCTTTCGCTGAAGTAGATGCTAAAGCAATTTAGCTGAGTACTTAAAAAGCAAAAAATAGAGGATGTACTTTGCACGTCCTCTATTTTTTTGTATTAAAATAATACGGCATCTCAATTAGCTTTTCATCTCATACAAGAATTTAAATAGGATAGATTTTAATTGGGAGCAATCTGATTAGAGCTTCTCCCAATCGATAAGCCTGAGTGTCGTACATTGGTAGCTCGATCGCCGCAGGGAGACTTTGCATAAATCGGCGCGCAAGTTCCAGATCACAGCCTGAAATATTTTTAAGCTTGTTGCCAGCATCGAGCAAAACACTTGAATTTAAGGGCGGCTTGGCTCGTAACTGCCAACGTTTAGGCAAATGTAAATTTCCTAACTCGATCCGCCGTAATCCCGAAATAGAAGCCAAAATTGTTAAGCGATCGCCTACTTTCATTACCTCATCATCCGAGGGCATATAAAACTCGTTATTTCCATTGGCTTTAGGTTTATCAGTTTTCAAATAAATTGGTACAACCGTATAGCCATAGGCAATCTGAGATAAGTTTTTACCAATCAATGTGTCATTTTCAGAAATTTGATACTCAGCGACTAAAACCGTACGCTGATTAAGGCGGAATAGACTCAGCATATTTTCACCAAATGCTGCTCCTGCAAACGCTTCTGCCGAGAGTGCATAGGCACAAAAAGATTGAGAGTTTGGTAACAGTTCCGCTAAGTTTTCGCTAAAGTAGCGATCATAGGTGCGGATGGCTAGATTCATCTGACGATTGTTTCCTCTAGCGGCATCGCGCGCTAGTAAGGCTGCTTCTAGGTTGAGCATTTGATCTTCAGTTACCGTAAGAATGCTTTTCGCGCAGCCAAGATTTGTATTAGATAATTCTTCAATAATATTTCCCGTAAACCAAGGGACTTTAGAGGCAAGCTCACAATCATGAGGATTTGCACTAACAATAACGATCGGATGCTGAAGCTTGAATAATAGGTCGGCAATCCGTTGTCCGAGTCTACCAAAACCGATAATGATAATATGATCGCGGGCAGGTAAGGGAAGCGATCGCTTAAAAAATTCAAACTTAGAACTGAGAATGCTATCGGCGATTAGTCCTACCACTCCCAATAAAAATAGCAAACTAATCAAAGTGATTGACAAACAAAATATGACTACCCATAAAGGCACTTGATCTTCACCTAGTCCACCAAATACATCTCCAAATCCACCTAACAACAAAATCATGCTTGCCGAGATTGATTTTTGCCATGAAATATTTGGCACATTGAAGAACAAAATCATTGAACTAATCCCCCACAGTATGATCGCAGTCAGGATTCCCCATAGAATTAAACGGCGAGATCGCTGAGCCTGAAACCAAAAGATAGTCTGATTCCATTTAGATTTCCAAAAAGATGGATTTATGATTTTTTGTAATAATTGCTCTATCTTCTGCAAAGCGAAAGAATGTGATTGGTTAGATTGCGTAGGTAATTCTAATTTGTGACTTACTGAAGCAAAGTCATTTTCTACACATTCGATAAATGCGACTTTATCACCGACTTGGATAAGTATATCTGGTTGCCATTGAAAGAATAGGCGATCAGAATTAAGCCCTGCGACACTCAAAAGCCGAGAATTCTTTTTGTGCAATCGATAGGCAGGACTCTTTACAAAGCGATAATCATCTGGTTCTACAGTGCATTCAACTACTCGCAATTTGCGATCGCTAATTTGAAATAGTCCTAATGTTCCTTCGCCTAAACCTGCAACTGCAAAAGCAGCGGCAGGTAACTCTACAGGATCAAGCGCGGCAAAGTTTTTTAATTGACCTTTTAGTAATTGATTGAGATTTTGACGAGAAGAGCGAACAACTATATGTACATTTGGATTAAGACGCCGTGCCGCGATCGCTGTCTCAATATTCACATTCTCATTACTTGTGACAAGTAGAATCGCCCGACAATTATGGATACCTGCCTTGATGAGAACTTCTGAACGACGACAATCTCCTAAGATCATACATTCATCAAGTAGTTCTGAAAAGTTGTCAAACTCCATTACCTCTGGCTGGACTTTGTTGATCGCACAAATCTTAACTTCATATTCTCCATAGGCAAACTTTTTCAAGTTAAACACAGAGTGCTGTCCTAAACTACCTAAGCCACAAACGATAAAGCGATCACATAGAGATACTTCTTTAGTTGATACTTCATTGTTTATACCTAGCTTTTTGGCTTGGAGTTCTTCATTACCTGCTTCTGTATGTTGATTAGGAGCAAGAGCAACTTTTTCTATCCATTGTGGTGATGGGTAACCAAATAAAAATGCGTAAATCTGGATAACTTCTATCTGACTATCAATATCTTTACAACATTTTCTGATTGCTTCTACTAACAGTTCGCGATCGCCAAAATAAGTGGACTCAAGCAAAATATGTAATTCTTTGCGCTTTTGTCTGACTGTGACATTTACTTTAATATCTAAGTCAAGCAAGCAATTTTTAATCAGTACAGTAAGCGATCGCATTCTTTATTCAAGCTCTAAAACTGGTGAATTTACCAAGAAGTTAATCAAAAGTTAATCATAAGCTACAAACATTAATAGAAGATTATCCTGCTGTTTCTAAAAGAACAAAGATTTTGTTTTTTTTAACTATCTGCTGTGTGTTATGAAGGATAATTGTGTTTTATAACGTCTACAAATCCATGTCTGTTCGAGTTCGTATTGCACCAAGTCCAACGGGTAACCTGCATATAGGCACTGCCCGCACGGCTGTATTTAACTGGCTGTATGCCCGTCACCACAAGGGGACTTTTATCCTTAGAGTCGAAGATACTGATCGCGAGCGCTCTAAGGACGAATACACACAAAATATTTTGGAAGGCTTGGCATGGTTGGGGATCAATTTTGATGAGGGACCATTTTTTCAAACACAACGTAGCGATCGCTATATTGCCACAGTGCAAAAGCTGTTAGCCGAAAAAAAGGCATACTTTTGCTATTGCACTGAAGACGAATTAGACGCAATGCGGGAGACTCAAAAGGCGAATAAGCAAGCCCCCCGCTACGATAATCGCCATCGCAACCTTACTGACGAACAGCGTCAAGCTTTTGCAAACGAAGGTCGCCGTCCTGTGATTCGCTTTATCATCGCAGAACCTCGCACTGTTTCATGGAATGACCTAGTACGCGACACTGTGTCTTGGAGCAGCAGCGATCTTGGTGGAGACATGGTAATCGCTCGTGTCGATGAACAAGGCAATATTGGCTTACCTTTATATAACTTTGCAGTAGTCGTTGATGATATTGATATGCAGATCACCCAAGTGATTCGTGGTGAAGATCATATTGCGAATACAGCTAAGCAAATTTTGATTTATGAAGCATTAGGCGCAACTCTGCCACAGTTTGGACATACACCACTAATTCTCAACCAGCAAGGAGCGAAAATTTCTAAGCGTGATGGAGCGACATCGGTTTGGGAATTTAGAAATATGGGCTACATTCCTGAAGCTTTTAATAACTACATGGCTCTGCTCGGCTGGTCTCCTAACGATGGGAAAGAATTATTTAGTTTAGAAGAAGCTTCGCAGATTTTTAGTTTTGATCGCGTCAACAAGGCAGGTGCGAAGTTTGATTGGGACAAACTAAACTGGATTAATAGCCAATATTTGCACTCGTTACCAACTGAAGATGTCTGTGATCGCCTAACTCCATTTCTCAAGCAAGCAGGCTACGATTTGGAAACCGTAGATCGCCAATGGTTACTAGACTTAACTAAATTAATCGCGCCAAGTTTAACGGTGCTGACTGATGCAGCTACAATTAGCAAGTTCTTCTTCACTGAGTTTGAGGACTATACCGATGAAGCGAAGGCAACTCTGCAAGGGGATGCGATCGCAGGTATCATCAAGGCTCTGACTGAAGCTCTGAGAGAAACTCCCGATCTAGATGTTGATAGTGCTGGAGAAGTAATTAAGACGGTCACGAAGTCACAAGGTGTCAAAAAAGGCGTGGTGATGAAGTCTTTACGGGCAGCTCTCACAGGTGATCTACATGGTCCCGAAATTTTGCCTTCGTTTGTGCTACTTCATCGCAAAGGGTTAGCTTTATCGCGTTTGCAGCGAGCATTAAACGCATAAAATATCTGTAACTTCTTGCAATAGTGCTGAAGTTTAAATATGTTGCGGTGATCGCTATCATTTAGAAAGGATCGGAATGTACAAAGCATATTCCGATCCTTTCTTTTGTTTTTACTAACTATCGCTATAAAATACGAAAAAGCTTTTTGCCAATCTGGTGGGGATTTTAGATGACTTATTCTTTGAGAATTGTGGATATGGTTGAGAGCGATCGCCCACGAGAGAGATTACTCAGTCAGGGAGTTCGCAGTTTATCAAATGCAGAATTAATTGCTATTTTGTTAGGAACAGGTCAGGGCGCAGGAAAACTCTCCGCAGTTGGCTTGGGTCACCTGATTTTACAAACCATTGGCAAAGATCGGACTAGTGATCCTGTGGCAGCTTTGCAAAGCGTATCGCCACAAGAGTTAATGCAAATCGAAGGAGTTGGTCCCGCCAAAGCAACAGCAATTTTGGCGGCGATCGAGCTAGGCAAGAGAGCGCTATATGCCAAACCTCCCGATCTGACCGAAGTTACTGATCCATCAGTGGCGGCGGCGGCTCTAAGTCAAGACCTGATGTGGCAACCCCAAGAGCGACTTGCTGTGGTGATGCTCGACAACAAAAATCGCATTATTGCCCAACGCATTATTACCATCGGTACGGCAACAGAGACGCTCGCTCATCCGCGTGATATTTTTCGTGAAGTCCTAAAAAGTGGAGCTGTTCGTCTAATCGTGGCTCACAATCATCCATCTGGTAACACCAGTCCTAGTCCAGAGGATATTGCTCTGACTCGCCAATTACTTGAAGCGGCAAGAATGCTCAGTATTCCGCTTTTAGATCATCTGATTTTAGGAAATGGAACCTTTTCTAGTATTCGCGAAACTTCGACATTATGGAAGGAAGTCCCTCAAGCAGAATAAAGATGATTCTCACAAGTAGTGTAAGAATCGTCTTTATTTTATCTAACTCACCTTACGCAGAAGTTACTAAGCCCCTCACCCCTAGCCCCTCTCCCGCAGGAGCTACGGTGTACACACAAGTCGCAATCACCATAAATGCCCTGCAATAAATTGCGGGCTAAAAGCTAAAACCCGTTGAAACGGGTTAAAAGAATC
>Ga0105048_10017662_pt1 | contig 11003 bp, 7 predicted proteins | sample MAT05_FD_78382 | JGI IMG/M metagenome (GOLD analysis project Ga0105048, IMG submission 78382) | Freshwater microbial communities from Lake Fryxell liftoff mats and glacier meltwater in Antarctica - MAT-05 | ecosystem: Environmental > Aquatic > Freshwater > Ice > Liftoff microbial mat | place...
ACTGACAAGCCCGTCGCAGCGGACAGTGCCAAATGATGTATACGAATCACTTCTGCAATCTGCACTGCAAGTGGGACTCACGCATCAGGAAATGCAGGATTTCGTCCGGCGTGCGATGCGCGAATTTGGCTACAGCAACGCCAGAACTATCTCGCGCGTTGGTCGGGCGGATTCCGTTACTGTCGTCATTGGCTTCATTGACGTGTGGAACGTGGTTCAATCTCAATCAAAAGCTGGCCCAAAAGGCAAATTGACGGCGACAACTCACGCAGCCGTAGTCGTCAATCACAGCGACGGCGGCTTTCTGTTGCGGGTGGCAGTCACTGAACCTCTGCTGTCAGTTGGGTCGTTGTTGTGTCTACGGGGAAGTGAAGCAGAGCCTTGGTCCATCATTGCCGTGAGGTGGCTGGAAGAAACTGACGGGATGGTCATGATCGGCACCGAGGTGCTATGCAATTTTGGCGAAGCACAAATAGTGCAACATCCGGAATCTGCGCAACATTTACCTGTTTTGACTTATCAAAAAGACGAAACAATGTGGGTTATTGCTCCATACGACTCAATTCGCGCTGACAGGGTGTCGCAACTACAGCTCGATAACGAATCGTGGGTAGTAGCTGTCGCGGTCGAGCTTGGGGCAGATTGGCAGCGAGCGCCGATTCTGGATTCACAGGCCAAATGAGCATGAAATTGAAATCCTTCAGCCATCAGGTTCTTCGTGATTTCGTCGCCCCTTTACAAACGCCAAGATCCGCCCCTATCTTATCGTTGACAGGAACTGCGTGCGGCCCGCATCAGGAAGTGACTCCGCAAAACTGAACGCAGGAATAAATTAAGCCGATACTTCTCCCTGCCAGACCGTCAACTGTCAAGCGCTATGCCCGGAGTTTCCGCGAATTCCACTGTTCAGTTTTGCGGAGCCACTTCTGGCCGCGAGCAGGTAATTGCAAACGCCAGCTCATAGGCGACTTTTTCAGGCGCGACTAACTACTTTCACTTTGCCTTGAAACGGTTCGCCGAGTCAGCTCTAAGTTGCTCAGAATCCTCGAAAGTTCGGAATCGGGAACTGTCCCCCTACTAAGTAAATCATCATAGGCGGCGGCAGCCCTGCGCATGGCGTAGTAGTCACAAGTTGCAAATGCGCTCAAGCACAGTTCGTCTACGGCCCGCCATCCGAAAGCCGACTTGTCGTACATACTGGTCGCGTTGGGCTCCGGGCAAGTCAACGCAGCTTCAGCCAACACGCGCGCCACGATAAATTGTCCTTGCATTCGGGCAATCTCTGCTAACGCCACGATTGGTTCCGCTCTTTTTGGGGCCAAGCGATTTGCTTCCGTCAATACTTTGCACGCCTCACTTACATCAACGTGGAGCAGAACACGACCCAGCCCCCACAACGATTGCCAGCGCTCGTCAAAGGGTAAGTTAATCAGTTCGGACGCTGTACGAAAATTAACGGCAGCGAGCTCCATTTCACCAGCGGCTTCGTGAGTTAGCGCCAAGAACAGCAACCCACGGTAATTAGTACGCTCCGCCAATTCACCTGCTAGCAGGTTTACATCAGTGGCGTGTGTTCCTTGGGTTCGCCGTCTAATCCCGTCATTGCCGTAGATGACTTCCGCCACGCGTTGTACAACGTTTCCGACTCGAAAATCAGTTTTTAGTAGTAACGATTCGTGGACAGCTCCTCTCCACGAGACAACCTGATTGGCTGCGACAATACCGAGCTTTCGAAAGCGCCAGTCACCGTCGGTAGCCCACCAAAAAAGGATTGAACGTGAGCGGATCATTCGCTGAAACTTGGGAAGATCATGCACGACTAGGGTTTCATCGGCATCAATGAATAATAGAAGTGAATCCGTGTCGTCTGAAATCGTATTAGCCAACGCCAAACACTGATTGCGATGGAAAGAGAAGTTCCCTGTCCACGGTTCGCTTCTGAATTCGCCCGGTAAACTTTTCAGCGCCTGCTGGATCAACCCAACAGTTTGATCAGTGCTGCCCGTATCGACTATCGCCCAATGTGTAATAAAGGGGCGCACCGAATCCAAACATCTGACGATCACACGTTCCTCGTCCCTTACGATCATGCACAAACAGATCGACGCAGCCGTCTTATGTGGTCGTGAAGATTTTGATTTCACAGCGAGCGCTTGTCCCGTGAGATTTACCATCGGTCGTCGGTTTGTAAACCTATGTTGGAGTGGAGTTAGACTGCGATCGTCAATAACAAAGTCTTGGTTAATATGAAAACTGAAAAATTGGTCGCATCGTCGCGCGGTGAGAAAACTAAATTGTTGCAATCTTCCGTTGCATTGGCCGCTCTTTCAGTCTGCATTGCAGCGGCAGCTGAGAACAGCCCACCTCCAACTCAAGACAAAGCGGTTTCGTTGGAAAAATGCGCAACTGGCGCCTTCCGCAAGAAAAATGAAGGCGCATGCAACGAACTTGAGTCTTCTGCAAAACCGCAGGCAACTCGTCGTAGCTGGAATCCGGGTAGCGTCCCTTCGACAAGTCCCAATTATCGAAACACTGCGCAACCAACGCTGACTCGTTAGCGAATTTTCCCTGCAAGCGTTGTCGGTCAGGCAATACTGTCGCTTTCGAGCACAACGAACAATAATGCATACGCTTAGCAGTTCTACATAGGAACGAAGGTGCGCTGGAAAGGCTCTATGGAAGCCGATTATGCCTTCTTCAGATGTCGTTCTCTAAAGATCGCCAATGGTTGACTGAGGCTCCAATTGCAACCAGTGGCCCGTCTCGCAGCGCTTTCAAAGCATATTACTTGTCAGCTATACCGTCGTGCGTTCGTCATAGTGGCAAGCGTCCAGATGCTCCTACTCTTATCTAGTCCAGCAGTCCGACAGTGAATCTGACGTTGAGATGCCCCTGGTTCCAAGCTGGTTTAGCGTGAGCGATCCACATTTTTTGGGCGTCCATCCTGATTTTGGCGCAGCAGTGAGGGCGTAGGCCGTAGCGCTGGGTATGTTTACCGAGATTGCGTACCAAGCGTCCCCCTCACGCGGAGCTTGAGTTAAAGACGTTGGCAACGTTGCGCCGCTGTAGCTGCGATTCTCAGTGAATCGCCGCTCCATAAACTGCGCAGCCTCCAGCATCACCGCCTTTGCATCATTTCGTCGCCCACGTTCAACAAAATCCGTGTACGTAGGATAGGCAATCGCGCCCAATATAGCGATGATCGCCACTGTGATCATCAACTCAATTAGCGTAAAGCCTGATTGCTCTTTTTGTTCGCAGTACATTATTGTTGTCCTCAGCCCTATCGCACTTGGCGCCAGCTTCGACGCCCCTGTGGTTTGCTTCCCTTGAGAACAATTTGCGCTTTCCCTGTGGCGTCGTAGCCTACGGCGCTACCACCCGCATTAACTGCAACAAGGCTTACCGGGTCGGTCAGGCGAACTCCACCTGGCGGCAACCCGGAAGAAACGTCGCTGGCATTCACCAAGCCGTCGCCATTAATGTCAAAAACCGGAGTGGTCGGATTGCCTCCAGTGAATGGACTGAGCGCCATTAACAATCCATCCTTACTAATGACGCAGGGATCCGTCGAATCCGCGATCAATGACGAAATAATGGATGCACCGAACAACGTATTAGACGGCGCGACCACCCGTTCGCCGGGAATCGGGAGATTGGCATACCAACCCCGTTTGGGTGTTGCACCGGCCCACCAGCCCGAAGTGCCCGTAAAGAATCGGTAGTTACCGCTATCCGTAATCGTTGCGGCTGCAAGATTAGTGCGAGTCATGCCATTCCAGTTTGACCAATCCCAGATGCCGTAAAGGGATTGAGTGGCCTTGGAGGCCACGTCACTCAGTTCGTAAAACTTGCCTGTCCCAAACACAACCATCGTGCCTCCTTCGAAGAACGGCACCAAGCTAGGCTCAGAGGTAATGGGCTGTGGAACAGTTCCCACCTTTGCAGTAAACAGAGGAACCCCTGCATATGCGACTTTGATCGCGCCCGCTGTACTTGTCGTTGTGTCGGCACCCAAGTCGTATTTCCAAAGATTGCCCGCCAAGTCGCCAACCCAAGCCGCTTCAGCAATACCATCGCGGAGCTTAATTGCTGGCGCACCCAAACCGTTAACGATGCCCTGATTGGCGACGGTGAGATTGGAGATCGTACCCAAAGACGTTCCATTCGCGAGATCCAACACAAACAGTCGGCCCACCGTTGTCGTGCCTCCGCGCAGGCTTTCGTAGCCATTTGCCACAATAGCAACCCATTTGCCATCGCGAAGGCGAACGATTTGAGGCTTCGATAAAACGTACCCAAGATCCTCATTGCTGTATTCCCACAGTATGGTCGGGGAACTTGGATTGGTTACGTCAATCCCGAAAACCGATTTACCTCCAGCACCAAGCACGCCAACCAGGATGGATTTCCATGCACCGCCGACGTAGGCGTCGGACACCGTCAACGATCCGTCGACAAAATAACGATGACTGTAGCCCGGGTCTACCAGTAAGGGTAGATTGGACTGAACGGCGGTCGGGATGTATGCCCAACGCTCGGAACCGTCGCCAGCGTTGAACGCATGCATCATGCCGTCATTGGCTCCGACATAAAGCGTTGTGGCAGCGGCTTTGCCATTCACGTAGGCACCGTAACTGGCGGCTTCGCTCATAGAGGAAGTATAGGAACCCCATCCTTCGTCCAGCGGCCCCTGATAAACAGGAGTCGAATTGACGATGTCGCCAAGCAGCGCGCGACGCGTCCGTAAGGTGCCGCCTTTTCGTATTTCGCGAGTGCGATTCCCTAATATGTACAACGCTACTTGGTCCGCCGCTTCATCCCGTTTGGCGGTGGTGGTGGTCGCCCCCACAGAGGTGAGGTAAGCAGAAAGGAGAGTTTGGACTGTAGTGGTTCCGAGCGTCGTGCGTAACGCCGTATCGAGATTGGCGGGTAAAAACAGCGCATTTAAATTGGTGCCAATTTTGGTGAACACCTTACGACTAGTCGTTTTTGCCGTCGCGTTCACTGCGGGGAAACTGCTATTTGAGACAGTCCATAACGGCGTCAGGGTGACGCCTGTGCTGATCGTTTGGAATTTCTTGGCTGTGAGCGTTCCATCCCAGACGAGCGAACCTACAACAGAAGTAGTCGTTGCATCACCTGTCTCCGCGTCGGCGACCGTGAGTTTCTGTGAATCATAGCCCGGCAAAAACAATGCGCTATTAGTACGCACGAACGCTCCGGTCGCAACCGCTGCCGTGGTTGGTGCCCCCTGCTTTGAAATTTCGCTGAATGCCAAAGTCAATTGCGCACGCAGTTTCTGCGGGTCGTTCACGTAAAAGTAGCCGGGCACGCTGGGAATACCAGCCGTGATTGTCTCGGTCGCTGCGGCGCCAGTGTCGTCGTTAACACCAGGCCCGCCCCATTTTGCGGCATAAAAAAGTGGGTCTCGCGGGATATTTGCATCCTGAGCGCTAGACGTGGCAAGTGTGAACTCGCGGGAATACGCAAATCCCAATCCACCGGTACATTTGCCCGGAGCCGTGGAGAACGCCGAGTCGTTGAGCGGAGAGGCATTGCAGCCACCGTCAACATCGCGGACCCCGAGGTACGTGCCATCCTGCGTCGTTCCGGCAACAATAAATCCCATGCTCTGGTCAATACAACCGGCAGCATATTCACTACTCAGCTGAATGCTCAACTGGCCAGCTGAATTAATGGCAAAAGTGTACGCAACGATGGCATCCATGTCGTTGTCGGTGCCCTCGGTATTGTCTTCAAAGCTGACGCGAAAGCGGCCGAAGGGCCGACCGCCATTAGTACTAGTGTCTGGCGCAAAGCCGGGAACATTAACGATCCGGTCAATGTAGAACGCCGCGATTCGATTTTGCAAAGGCCGCGTGGTTGCGTTAAAGTCGCCGTAGTCGCAGCCACCGGTGCTTTGACCGAATGGAATGAGTGAGACGTTGGCACCAGAGTATGTAAATGACAGCTTGGGCAGCGGTGCGGAGAGTGCGATCGAATACGTCGTCACCTTCTGCGTCCCCTGAGCAGGACTCACGTCGTTTGTTTTTCCGAATCGGGCAACACTGGCGGAGTAGTAACTTCCCTGTCGGGTCGCTTCCCCAGGAGCCAAGCCGCGAATGCGTCCTAATGAAGCAACCGTCTTGAGCGAAGGCGAACGATCAGTGTTGGGCGTATTGTCAAGACTCTCACCAATAAAGTAGCGCCCACTAATTGATTCCGCTGCACCGATGGTGGCTGCAATTGCCTGAACATTCATTGAGCTGAGTGTGGTCGGTGTAGCAGGTGCGGAAAATGCTGCAAATGCACTGCCTGGCAATTGGTCGCTGTCGTAGCTCGGATAAACGTCGCTCACAACCATTTGTACGGGCTTGGCGCAATACGGGAATCCTCCACTTGTGGTGGCACGATAAGGATCGGTCCACGTTGCCTTCTGTAATCCGAGTGCGTTGTCCACAGAACCGGAATTAGCGTAGTCAAAATCGGGCGTCGGTGTCGTTGCGCCGCCGAAGTAACGAAGACCCTCGTACATCATTTCTGCCGTCGGACTCCCGTAGTCCTTGCAATTGCCACCCAGACAATTGCCTGGATAGCCCGGCCCCCACTGCGCAATTTTCAGCCGGTCGATGTGATAGACGATGCCAGTGACCGACGTGAAGCGCCCAGTCGAAAGATCTACTTCGTCATCAAAGTACGCAATGTTTTTCCGTAGCACGCCGCCCGCGCGCTGATTGGCGAACGATCCACTGAGCAAGCCAAAAGCAATGGTTCTAGACTCGCCGTAGTCATGCAGTACGCCGGTTGGCTTGTATCGTGTGGGTGCGGTGGCGGGATAGCCTTTACATTCCGCTTCGAGTAAACCGGTAACGCACGCAACCACGCGCACAACGTAATCCGTTGGTGATACGGACGCCCCCGACCCATCCAGAACGTTGTCGGCTACGGGGCCCTCTTTGGCAACCCAATTCCAGATGCGCTCCGTACGGTTTTGCAGAACACGCATGAGCGGCTCACCCGGCGTTCCGTTTCGCGACGTGTTCGCGAAAAAATGTCGGGTGCCCGTCGTCGGCTGCGCCAGCGGCGTGTAGTCGGATATCAGGTACGCGTCTACGGTTGCATCGTACTCACGTCCCCAAGTGTGCGCGTCCTGAGGAATGTAGCTGCGCTCGAGAATGGTTTGCGTGTTCGTGTCCGTGATTCGCCTGCCGCCGTATAGCACTCGGCGCAGAGCATCTATTCGCGACGTAGTTATGTAGTTAAGAAAATCCCCGCTCCACTGACCGGTGCACTTCTTGGTGCTGGTTACTACGGACGGCGTGAATAGCTGTTTGCTATAGGTGTAGCACTTAAAGGAATCGAAATAACCAAAGTACTGAATTGCCGGCTTATATCCGACGTCAATTTCGCCATTGCCGTCAATGTCGCTGTAGTCGTTGTACGCGGCGTTGTAGAGCTTCTCGTCTCGCCCCAGCGTCAGCAATACAAGCGGCGCCACCGATTGCGCCTGCAACAACGGGGCTTGCGCAATTTGAGCGAATGCTGTCTGGCCGGTCACGGCGACGCAAAGCGTCGCCGCTAAATTTGCCGCGCTATGCACCCATCGGGCCTTATTAATATTAAGCATGCATGCCGTCCTGAATTACTTTGAAATGGGGAATGACCAATATTGCTGCAGGACAACCGCTGCACCGGTGGTTGGATCTGTGGCGCGAGAAGTCATACGCGTGAACATGACTTTGCATGCCGATGAGCCCATCTTGTCTTCGCAGGTGGGCATCTGATCACCCGTCATGACTTGCTCCGTCGTGGCGTTTACCTTGAATCCAGACGCAGTAGACGACATTACCGACTTGACTGCGGTCGACGTCCACGCCGTGGCAGTACTCCAATAGCCCTGATTACTACCCGTAGCAATGAGAGGTTTCCAGTCGAGATCTGAAGAATCAGGTGCCGGCGGTGTTTCGACTGTTAGGCCGACTTTTCCGTCCATTCTTGCGACTGTCGCGCGCAAAGCGGATTCAGATTCTGCGAACGCCAGCGCGCGGAAGTACAAGTTTCCGGTCATTTTCTCTTGCAGGGTGATGCCGCGAAGCGAAGCGACACCCACCATGCTCAATGCAACCAGTAACAAAATAACAACAACCAGTGCGAAGCCGCGTTCAGGCAATCGTGCATCACAGGACTTGCGGTGAATAACGCCCATCATCATGCCTTTGGATTTCGAACGCCGACCGAGAAGGACGTGGTCAGCCGAATTTTCTTATCGGTGACGGTATTGCCGCCAACTGTTTGGGTAGTTGAGTCGGTTCGTACGCTGTCGTCATCGCTCACCAACGTCAAGTTGACTTGAACGGCTGTCACCGACAACCACTTGGTGGCCGTAGTTACCTGGGTCGCAGTGAAAGGGCCGAGGCTTGAGCCCTCCGTCGCACCTTCTGTGAAAAACCGGACCTGAAAGCTCTCAACGCCCTCGATAATCACGTCGCCCGACGTTTTCCAGAGTCCGACATTTGCCGGAACCAACGAGTCCGTCTGAGTACCGAGCCTGTGAAGGCTAGGAACCTGCAGCCCATTTTTGCCCTTCGCGAGCGCGATGTAATACGACACCGGCTCAAACGTGGTGACCATCGCAGCGCTCGGGTAAGGGGCATACCGCATGACATTTTTTATCGTGTCAGCAACTGCTGTGTTTTCGTTCAATGTGTTTGCTACGCTAAACTTGATGCCATTCGATTGGACTGTGGGCTTGACAATTTCCCCGCGTGTGCAATCGGAGATGACCATCGGTGGAGTCTGCCCATTGGTCGTAGTGCCCGACAAAACTGACGTAAGCGTAAATTCATCTTTGGTCGACGGCGCGCTCAAATGTCTTGCGTCGTCACCCCCGCGAAGAATAACCAACGTATCTGTACCAGCAAATCTCTTACTGGCCAGACTCGAAGTCACTGGCCATGATGTGCCGTTGTCATACCCCCTGATTGTCGACGCGGGATGCAGGAACCGCGTGCCGCTGACCTGATCACCATCAAGCTCAAGCGCACTGATATCAGCCGTCAACAACGGTTGAGAAGCCGTAATGCGAACGGTGGAAATCGGCGGGTCAGTATTGGTGTCCACGACCGGTTTCACGCACCCGAAATACCCCCCCATTTCCAGGTCGCGGGTAAGGAGGCTTATCGCCAAGCGCATATTTTCCTGAAGGCGCGAGCGATTGTCTTGTACGACGAATCCCTGCTTACCTTGAAGATAGACATAAGTGACAGCGGAGAGGATCGCTAACGCCAGCGTCATCGCCACCATGAGCTCGACCAACGTCAATCCCCGCTGGAAAGCGATGCGACGTGACTCAGAGTGCAACATAGCCGGGTGCCTCATATACGCGACGCGATCTTAAGAAAAGTCTGCGCGGACCCCGTATTCCCGCCTTTAACGTTGCCTTCGTCCCAGCGCAAAGAAACAAGCACGTCCCAGCATTTCGCCGCGATCGGAGCGTCACAACTAGTTGCATTTCCTTGAGCGACAGTAATCTCTGCATCGCCACCAGGAAGAAAGGTCGCGACTTGCGCCTTAAAGTCGGCAAGATCGACTGTCGCCTGAGAGCTGCCGGTCGGCGCGGTGCTGCCGAATGCAATGGCGTACGCACCAATGTCCGCAGTATTCACGCGCATACGCTCCAGAATGTTTGTGACGAAGACGACACCATTGGAGCGGTTTTCAGCAACGAATCCCAATTTCAGGGCGGATACCTGCAATCCGGCGATTCCCAATAGCCCGATTGCGACGATGACCAGCGTCACCAAGACTTCGATCATTGTCAGTCCGCACGACCGGCTTCGCCGCCCGCACCTGCCACTCGTGTGGCCCGTCACAAATCGATTTCTGCCATCAGTCATCCGCAGGCTCCCGTGTCATTGTTGGCGAGATCCGCGACCGTTCGCACCCGCCCTGCCCAGCCTATGCACAGCGCCGACTTCGCCTTATCCGCACCACCGCGCTGGATTGTTACCGTCATGGCGTAAGAGCCATTGGCCCCAGTTATGGTCGACACCCGACCTAGAGAATCAAACTGAAGGTACTCGGCAGAACCTGCTAGTTGCGGACTGTTAACCCGGCCAATCTTGACTTCCCCCGCGGGGAAAGCATCCTGATCGGCAATCAGCGTCGTAACGCTGCCAGCGCCGGCATCGAAGACGCCGGTTCGCAATGGATCGACAAAAATGCGCCATCCGCCTTGCATTGCCTGATTGCCCGTATCTTTAGCCGCTAGAGTTACCGGGGTAGCACGCTTAACGGCCTCGGCGCGCGCAAGCGACATAGCGGACACTAGCTCGCTCGTTACTTGCTGTCGCTGAGAACGAACGAGGAAGTCCTGCAAACTGGGAATCGCAATGGTTGCCAAGACGGCGAGAACCGTTAGGGTCACCATGAGCTCGATCAACGTGAACCCATAATATCTCTTCATAACTAAATTCTCCCGCATGCCGGTAAAACTGCGGCAGCCTAACTGATGGACGGTGAATGCGCGCCGAAGACTGTCGTTGTGGGGCGAAAGTTGACTAGCGGTAAACATCTGCGTCCGCTACATGTCGATCAAAGCACTTGGCAGCCGAAATTCCACATTTTCGCTTTCACCACCCGACACAATCGCGTTCGGGTATCCCATTTCTGACAGGGCGTTCATTACTCCGTTTACCAGATGCTCGGGCGTTGATGCTCCGGCAGTTACCGCTATGCGTGCTTTGCTGTCGAACCAAAGTGTTTTCAGTGCAGACGCATCGTCGACAAGATAAGCCCTCGCCCCCAACCGCTCCGCAACCTCCCGCAAGCGGTTGGCATTAGAACTGGCCTTCGACCCCACCACAATAAAAACATCAACGTTCGGCGCGATTTCCTTCACCGCGTTCTGCCGGTTCGTGGTGGCGTAGCAAATGTCGTCCTTGCGCGGTGGCCGGATGGAGGGAAAGGCTTCTTGTAGCGATTCGACCACCCGCGCCGTG
>Ga0105048_10017664_pt1 | contig 11003 bp, 8 predicted proteins | sample MAT05_FD_78382 | JGI IMG/M metagenome (GOLD analysis project Ga0105048, IMG submission 78382) | Freshwater microbial communities from Lake Fryxell liftoff mats and glacier meltwater in Antarctica - MAT-05 | ecosystem: Environmental > Aquatic > Freshwater > Ice > Liftoff microbial mat | place...
CGAAAGCGAACTTCCAAGCAGATGGTCGCGCGTTCGAATCGCGTCGCCCGCTCCAGCTTTAGCGCGTCCTGATGCGGAATCTCAAAACGAGGTTCCGCATCTGTGTGTATCCCGAGAGCAGATCCGGGAGCAGCGCCGCTGCGATGCGGCCGACACAGCGCTTCCGTGGTACGCCTTCGTCACGAGCGTCACCGCATGGGGCAAGCGTGCGTCCAGGCACCCCATGCGTGTCAAGGCTGAGTGATAGAAACGCGCATTACGAATCGCCAGCAATGTAATTAATAACAATAGGAAACGATTTACCCCTCTATTATAAGCAAAATCAGCTTGCTTTGTCAGCCTTTATTTGTAGCAGCAGGCATGTCCTGCGAGTGTTGCAGGACGGTTAACTTCAAGGTACGACAAACGAACGCCTGATCCGCGAGTGACTGGTCGCCTGCTGCGACCGCACGATCTTTGAACGTCTCGGGGCTTGAGCAAACGATTTGAGCGGGCTTCCTTGAACTGCCAAAACGCACAACAGGAAGCCCGCTGACGTAGGACGACGCTCGTGCGAAGGCTGGACCACGAACCGAGACAGGAACACCCTACGGGACGATGTTCACCACCCGACCAGGAACGATGATGATACGTTTGGGTGAGCGTCCCGCCAGAGCGGCCTGCACCCGTGGACTCGCCAGGGCTGCCTGGCGTATGGCCTCCTCGTCTGCCCCTACCGGTACAACGATGCGGTCGCGCACCTTGCCTCCGACCTGCACCAGCAGTTCCGCCGCTGGCTCCTCAACCTGAGCAGCAGCCGGCCAGGGCTGCATATGGACGCTGAACGAACCACCCAGATGCGCCCAAAGCTCCTCGGCCAGATGGGGGGCAAGCGGCGCCAACAGGAGTGTGTACGTATGGATGAAGCGTCGCCAGTTCTCCGCGTCCAGCGCGTCACCGTTGGCCCGCAGCCAACTCAGGCCCTCCATGAGGGCAGCGATAGCAACGTGGAAGTGAGCCTCCTCGATCCCGGCGGTAACACGGGCGACCAGCCGCCGGCGCAGCTGTTCGGCCTCGGCAACACGAGACGGATCAGGCGGTCCGGCTGACGCTTCGCCGGTCAGCGTTGCCCACACACGCCCTGTGAAGCGCGCCACGCCGCCGATCCCCGAGTCAGAAAAGTCGCCCCCCTCCTCCCACGGCCCCAGGAAGAGCATGTACATCCTGGTAATGTCAGCCCCGTAGCGCGCCAGGTAGGCATCGGGCGAAACTACATTGCCCCGACTCTTTGACATCTTGGCGCCATCGCGGGTGATCGTGCCATGCAGCCGCAGGTGGCGGAACGGTTCGGCAACAGGCAGGTGTCCCAGGTCGTGCAGCGCCATCGTGACGAAGCGGGCGTACAGGTGATGCATCGTCGTGTGCTCGGGGCCACCCGCGTACTGGTCCACCGGCAGCCAGCGGGCCGTCCGGCCGGGGTCCCAGGGACGGTCGACCACATCGGTAGAGGGGTAGCGCAGGAAGTACCAGGCTGAGTCCAGGAAGTTATCGCTGACGTCGGTCTCGCGCCGGCCAGGCCCGCCGCAGCGTGGGCAGGGTGCGCTGACAAACTCGGGCGACGCAGCTAGGGGCGCAACGCCCGTCGGCCGGAACTCCTCCAGGCGCGGCAGCAGCACCGGCAGCTGCTCTTTGGGAACGGGCTGGGCGCCGCAGCGTTCACAATGGATGATTGGGGTCGGCGGGCCCCAGTAGCGCTGGCGACTGATCAGCCAGTCGTGCAGGCGGTAGCGCACCTCTGGGCGGCCCAGGCTCTGCTGCTCCAGCCAGATGGCGATCGCCTCGCGCGCCTCCTGGCTTGGGGTGCCGCTGAAGAGCCCTGAATCAACGAGCGGGCCCTCGGCGGTGAAGGGGAGCGTTGTGCCAGCGGGCGGCTCGATCACCACGCTCACGGGCAGGCCGTGGCGCACGGCGAAGGCGTGGTCGCGCTCGTCGTGCGCCGGCACGCCCATTACGGCACCGCCGCCATGGGGCAGCACATAGTCGGCCACCCAGATCGGCACCTCCGCGCCCGTGGCCGGGCTCACCGCGAACGCCCCGGTGAACACACCGGTCTTCGCGGCGGCGATGGTGCGCTCACGCTCGGGGCGGTTGCGGGCGGCGGCGATGTAGACCTCCACGGCCTCCCGCCGCCCGGCTGTGGCGACGGCGGCGGCCAGCGGGTGCTCAGGGGCCAGGGCCACAAAGGCGGCGCCGAACAGCGTGTCGGGCCTCGTGGTAAAGACGGACAGGGCGTCTGAGCCAGGCCGGCCTGAGATAGGAAAGGTGATCGTAACACCGGCGCTACGGCCGATCCAGGCCCGCTGGCGCGCCTTCCACTCCTCTGGGAAGTCGCCGCCGCTGAAGTCCAGCAGACGCTCGGCGTAGGCAGTGATGCGGAGAAACCACTGCTTCATCACGCGGCGTTCGATCAAAGTGTCACAGCGCTCGCAGCGGCCGCCGACCACCTGCTCGTTGGCCAGCACGGTCTGGTCTCTGGGGCACCAGTTCACCGGGGCCTCGGCCTGGTACGCCAGGCCAGCCTTGAACAGCTGCACGAACAGCCACTGCGTCCAGCGGTAGTAGGTGGGGTCGGTGGTGTCGATCTGGCGCGACCAGTCGAAGGCCATGCCCAGCTGGCTCAGCTGCTCATCGCGGAAGCGCCGGATATTGGTGGGGATGAGCTCGGCGGGGTGGGCGCCGACTTTCAGGGCGTAGTTCTCGGAGTGAATGCCGAAGGCATCGAAGCCCATGGGCTGGAAGACGAGGTAGCCCTGCATGCGGCGCAGCCGGCCCAGGGTGTCGGCGCCGGCGTAGGTGTAGACGTGGCCAACGTGCAGCCCCTCTCCAGAGGGGTAGGGGAACTCCACCAGATTGTAGAAGGGCTGCTGCGAGGCGTCGAGGTCGGTGCGGTACAGCTCAGCTGCCTGCCAGTGCGTACGCCAGCGGGCTTCGATCATGTGGAAATCATAGCGCTCGGCCACAGTATTGCTCCTCGCCCACGATGTGCGGGCGGTAGTCGCTGCAAGTCGGCTGATGGCGGGGTGGGCGGCTGTGGCGCACGGCGGCGCCCGCGGGTAAGGAGACAGGGCATCGGGGCCTCCTGGGAGCAATCAAAAGCGCCCTCCCGAGGGGAGGGCGCCGGTCGGTGGACTTGTTCGTCCGGCTGCGCTACGCTCCCCACGCCAGGAGACCCCCACCGAGGTGGAGGTGAAGGTCGAGGAGAAGCTGGTTGTAGCGCCGGTCACCCATGGTCCATCTCCGAAGCTGGTGCCAGCACGGTGATTGTAGCAGGGCCTAGGGTCCTGGTCAATCAGGCGCCGGACTGAAACCTAATTTTGACTCTGCTGGCGAACCCTACCCTGCCGGAGCTAGTGCGGCAAATCGCCCCTTGCGAGCAGGAGTTGGCTTCGGATCGTCCAGCCAGGTGATGACCCGCACGAGCGTCATAGCCATCGCGGTCAGAAGTTGCTGAAGCGCGGTTTTCGCTAACCCCCGGTAGCGTGACCGGCGGAGGTCGAAGGCCCGAACCCCTTGCGAGATGGTGCTTTCACAGCCTGCCCGCAGCGCATAGACCGCCTTGAACTCCGGCGTGCTCTGACGCTGCCGCGCGGCTTGCAGGGCGAGGAAGGGTTCCTGGGCAAGTATGGTCATGCTGCGCGGCGTGTCCTGCGCTTTGGTGCACTGGGGTCGCCCCTCGCAAGAGCGACAGTCGCTGACCGCGAAGCGCACCTGGATTTCTTCCCGACCGTTGGGGCCGGTTTGCGGCCTCCAGTAGCAACTCGTCTTACCCTCGGGGCAGGTGACGACTTGAGCGTCCCAGTCAATCTGGAAGGTCGCCACCGCGTACGCGCCTTCGGTGCGAGCTTGCCAGCTTGGGTCGGCCGCGACCGGCCCCACCAGTTCAATCTGATGGCTGTTCCGGCTGTCGACGAGCAGCTTCGCACTGGTATAGCCGGCATCGACCAGATGCTCGCCGGCAGGAGCTGTTTGGCCGCCAGAGCGGCGTGAATGGCGGCTGTCATCGTATCATCGGGCGCCGTGCCCTCCGTGGTGAGGACGTGGGTGATCACGTTCGGGGCGTCATCGTCACACGTCTCGCTCAGGTGGGTCTTGTAGCCGACCCAGCTCAGGTCGCGCTTGGTGCTGTAGCGGGCCTCGATATCGTAGGGTGAATGGATCAACTGACCGGGTGGTGGCGTATCATCATCGTCGCGCCAACGAACCGATGTATCAGACTGTGGGGCATAGTACTGCTGCCACCAGATGCGCCGCAGGATGTGCACTTCTGGCAACGAGCGCAGGGCTACAGGGGTGTCAGGATGCTCCAGCAGGGTCAGCAACCAGAAGCCGTCAGCCCCAATCGTCGCGCCGGGGGCGGCGCGGGCCGTCTTCGCCCGAGGGAGCCGGGCATCTTCCAAGCGCCGGCCATAGCGGTCAAACCAGTCCGTGGGGACGTGCTGACGGAGCCAGTCGGGTTCCTCGGCTGCAAGCGCGTTGAGGGCCTGACGCATCGTTTCCCCAACACAGGTAAGCCGGTTCAGGGTGCGAATGGCCGCCAGAACGTGCGTCGAGTCAGTCCTCTGGCGACCACGGGCCTTGAGCAGACCACGCTCTTGGAGCCGCTCGAGCATGCTGTCGAGGAGCAGTTGTTCCGCCTGGCCGGCAATGAGCCGGTCGCGGAATTCGCTCAGTACGGAGGCGTCAAAGCCGGGGTCGGTCAACTCCAAGCCCAGCGCATACTTCCAGGCAATGCGGTCACGTACCGCCTCGGCGGCCTGCCGATCCGAGAGCCCTTCGAGAAATTGGAGCACCAGGACAAGGGCCAGCCGGGCGGGATCTTCGGCGGGCTGCCCCGTCGGCGAAAAGAGGGCGGCAAACTGGGCATTGGTGAAGAGCGGGCCGAGTGCGTCGTACACCTGCATCACGAGGGTGCCCTTGGGAAAGGCGGCGCGAGCGACCCGCGCGGTTTCGTCGGGGATCACGTACGCGAGAGGGGAACGGAGCGACATGCTCTTCTCCTTTCTGGAGCCGACGACCACGTGATTCAACCAGAACCAGGGTGGCTCGGATCATACCAGAAGGTCACGTCCAATCCAAGGTTCTGCGCACCCAGAAGCTCTGAGCGAGGGTTCGCCATCAGAGTCAATTTTGGCCCCAATTAGCGGCAGGTTGCCGCACGAGACGATGCTGTTGCGGAAAAACGAGTGATGGACCGACTCTGTTCTGGGGCTCGTAAACCCAGAACAGGAGGTCCATCATGGCCCGGGCTCCAGAAGTTTGTGTGCGCGACGGCGGCGAAGATACGCGACGGCAGACCAGGCTATCAGGAAGAGCGCGGAGACAACAAGCACGGCCACGGCTCCCCGTGGCTCGTCGCGCGGGTCTGCTCTATGCTACCAACAGCGTGGCCTGGCACTATAATGGAGCAATGTCCCCTCCGCTGCTCGCCACAAAGCTGTACCGCCCGCCGCCCCGTCCGAAGGGGATGCTGCGGCCCCACCTGATTGAACGGCTCAACGCCGGGCTGCACCGCAACCTGACCCTGCTTGCCGCCCCGGCCGGCTTTGGCAAGACAACGCTGCTCAGCCAGTGGCTGGACGGTTGCGCGCGCCCGGTCGCCTGGCTGACGCTCGACGCGAGCGATCACGAGCCTGCGCGCTTTCTGGCCTACCTTGTCGCCGCGCTACAAACCGTCGTGCCGGAGTTTGGGGCGGGACTGATGGCTGCGCTGCTTGCGCCACAGGCGCCAACGCCTGCCGCAGCGGTGACGGACCTGATCAACGCACTCGCTACGCTCGCGCAGCCGGTCGTGCTCGTCCTCGACGACTACCATCTGGTCAATGCAGCGTCGGTTGATGCGGCCCTCGGCCTGTTGCTGGCTCACCAGCCTCCCCAGCTACACCTGGTGATCGCCACCCGCGAGGATCCGCCGCTACCCCTGGCCCGCCTGCGCGCCCGTGATCAGCTGACTGAGCTGCGCGTCTCCGAGCTGCGCTTCAGCCACACCGAGGCGGACGCGCTGCTCAGCCAGACTGAAGGTCTGAGTCTGTCGGCAGACGTGGTCGCTGTCCTCGCAAGCCGCACCGAAGGCTGGGCCGCCGGCCTCCACCTGGCGGCGCTTTCCCTGCGAGGCCATCAGGACGCAGCCGGCTTCGTGCACTCCTTCTCCGGCAGTCAGCGCTTTGTGCTCGACTATCTGCTCGAAGAAGTGCTCCAACAGCAGCCCACGCTGCTCCAGCAGTTCCTGCTACGCACGTCAGTGCTTGACCGGCTCTGTGGCCCGCTGTGTGACGCGGTCCTCGCCATGCCCGTCGGCACCGGGCAGGCGACCCTTGAAGCCATCGAACGCGCCAATCTGTTCCTCGTTCCACTGGACGACCAGCGTTGCTGGTATCGCTACCACCATCTGTTTGGCGAACTGCTGCAGCAGCGCCTCCCGCAGGAGGCGGCCATGGACGCGGGTGCGATCGCCACGCTCCACCTCCGGGCGAGTGGCTGGTATGAGGCCCAGGGTCTGATGCTTGAGGCGCTGCACCACGCCGCTGCGGCCGCCGACCCCGCTCGGGTCGCCGCGCTGGCCGAGCGCGCCTGGGCGCAAATGGACAGCAGCTTTCAGGCGGACGCCTGGTGCCGCTGGGTGGGCCAGCTCTCGGAGGAGGTGCTGCGCGTCAGGCCGGTGCTGTGCACCCAGTACGCCTGGGCGCTGATGGATACCGGCCAGACCGAGGCTAGCGAGGCATGGTTGCGCCATGCCGAGCGCTGGTTGTCCGCTGCGGACAGCGCGGAGTCTGCGTCGCACGACGAAATGGCGTCGATAGTGGTGGTCGCCAGCGAGCTGCTGCCCAGCTTGCCGGCGCGGATCGCCGCCGCCCGCGCCTACCTGGCCCAGAGCCGCGGCGATTTCGTCGCGGCCCAGCAGTATGCCGCCACCTCGCGGGACCTTAGCGCTGAGACGGAGCCGCTGCTGCACGCCCAGGCGACCGTGCTGGCGGGGGTGAGCCATTGGGCTACCGGCGCCCTTGAGGCAGCCTACAGCGCCTTCGCCGCCTGGGTCGAGCAAACGCGCGAGGCCGGCAACCTTGCTTTCGCCCTGGCCAGTGGCTTCTACCTGGCGGAGATTCGGCTTGCCCAGGGCCAGCTGCGCGAGGCGGCCCGCCTCTACCGGCAGTTCCTCAACCTGGTACCGGCCGATCACGAAGCCCTCAGGATGGCGGCCCCACACCTGCACCTGGGTCTGGCCGTGATTGCCCACGAGCAGGGCGATGCCCAGGCCGCCACGTTGCACCTGCGCACCAGCAAGGAGCAGGGCGAGCAGGCCGCCCTGATCGACTGGCCCTTTCGCTGGCGTCTGGCCCAGGCCCGGATCGAAGAGTCGTCCGGCAACTGGGAGGCCGCGCTTGATCTGCTGGATGCGGCCGAGCGGCGCTATCTCCCCAACCCCGTCCCTGACCTGCGCCCCGTCGCGACGCTCAAGGCGCGGGTGTACATGCGGCAGGGCAATCTCCTCGCCGCAACGGCATGGGTCGCGGCGTGCGGCATCACCGCCACGGACGCCCTGAGCTATCGGCGTGAGTTCGAGCATATGACCCTCGCGCGCGTGCTGATCGCCCGCTATCGCCGCGAGCACGTCGCCAGCGATCTGCACGACGTGCTCGATCTCCTCACGCGACTGCTTGCGGCAGCGGAGGCTGGCGGCAGGATCGGCAGCCAGATCGAGGCGCTGCTGCTCCAGAGCCTCGCCCACGAGGCCCTGGACGATATTGGGCAGGCACGCATCCCGCTGCAACGTGCGCTGGCTCTGGCCGAGCCGGAGGGTTACGTCCGGCTGTTTGCAGACGAGGGCGCACCACTGGCACGGCTGCTGGAACGGGAGAGGGAAGCGGGCGGAGGGATGCAGACGTACCTTCAGCGCTTACACGCAGCCTTCGCGACCCAGTTGACAGCGCATCCTGCATCCCTCGCCCTCCACCCTGCGGCGGAGCCGCTCACCGCACGTGAGCGCGAGGTGTTGCGCCTGATCGCCGAGGGGCTCAGCAACCAGGAGCTTGCCGCACGGCTGCACCTCTCGCCCCAGACGGTCAAGGTGCATACGCGCAACATCTACAGCAAGCTTGGGGTTGCGAGCCGCACTCAGGCGGTTGCCAGAGGCCGGGATCTCGGCTTCCTGGAGCGATCGTAACGCGCCTGGCCTCCCGCTATACCCGCTCGACACGCGTGAACGATCCGTAGCGCCGCGAGCCATAGCCACGGTGCAGTGCGCCGTTGCCCGTTGTACTCAGCCATAGCGCGTTGTGCATACCTACCCCCTCAAATACCACCGCGGTGGTACGCCATGCGTGCCGTCGGGTGCTATCGTGGAGCTGTTCGAGCGCGTGGGCTGCGATGGAGCGTTGAGCATCATCGGACGCTGGCCCCGCACCATGCGGGAACCTGCCGCACAGGAGTGCGAGTATGGAGCAGCACCAACCTCCCAGGGCAACCCGTGGCGAGCCGGCTGTTTACCAGATCAAGGTGAAGGGCCAGCTGAGCGCGGACTGGTGCGCCTGGTTCGACGGGATGATGATCACCCAGGACGCCACCGGCGCAACGCTCATCACCGGCTCGGTGGCCGATCAAGCAGCCTTGCACGGGCTGCTGCGCAAAGTGCGCGATCTCGGCCTGACGCTGCTCGCACTGAGTTCAAGCGAGCGGGGAGAGCTGGACGGGTTAGCGGCAGATTCAGGCGACCGACCCGGCGCGTAGGTGAAGCCGGACTGCCCTCGACGAGAAGGAAGACGCGATGCAAGCAATGTGCTACCGGCGCTACGGTGGGCCTGAGGTGCTGCGGATCGAAACCGTGGCCGCACCCACCCCTGGGATCAAGACCTGCACCCACGCGGTTCATAACGTCAAAGCGAGAGACCTTCTACGCTCTCCATACCCCCACACCAATACCTCCAACACTACTTTAGTAGCTATACGCCACTACCGCTAGACTCGGAAAGCTAGTAGCAACCACGCAGGATCTTACGCCAACGCGGGGTGAGTCATAGCGACAAGGAGGTGTCAATAGTTTTATCCAAGTTCGATTCAATGAACCTGATCAATACCGTTCGAGTAAAGGAGATAAATGATGAACGATTTACGGAAAGTGGAGCAGGTGAGCACAGACACCAAGTCAGCGATCGGAGGAACTCGAATGAGCGAGGCAGCGACACCAGCAGTGGCTGCGGGGAACCGGGTGTCCATGACTCGAATCGTCGGCGTCGTTGCGGTCGCCTACGCCGCGTCAATGATCGTTCAGAACGCGGTGTTTGCGGTCACTGGAGCGCCTGACTACAGCGATCCTCTTAATATAGTTCTCGCCTACCACGCCGAGAACCAGGGCGCCTTGGCCGTCACTTCGGGTCTGGAGGCCGTGAACATGTTGCTGCTCCTGTTGTTCGTCACGGCGCTGCACGGGCTCGTGCAGCGCCGTGGCGGCGCAGGGGCGGACTGGTCGCGGCTCGCGGTAGCAGCCGGAGCGACGCTCTCGGCGTTATTCGCCCTCACCATTGCCACGCACATCGCGGTCGTGCTCGCCGCAGATGGCCTGGCCGAGCCGACCCCCGCCTTCGAGCTGATGTGGCAGCTCCATGCCGCGGCCTTCGCGCTCGCGCTGCCCGCGCTCGGGGCGACCTTCATCGGCGCGGCGTTGGCCACCCACGCCAGCGGTTTGACGCGGCCGTGGCAGCGGCTGCTAGGCGTGGCGGGCGGCAGCTTGCTCATCTTGGCCGGGACCGGAAACCTCGCCATCGCGGATGGGTCGCCACTGTTGTTCGTCGGGGTTCTGGGCTTAGCTACGTGGCTCGTCTGGCTCGTTGTCACCGGCCTACGGCTCATCCGTGGACAGGGCTGACGTCGCTCTATGGTGGCGCTCGTTGAAGCGAAAGAAAGGAGGTTGCAATGGGAGCTGGAGTAAAGGCAGCCGAGCATGCCCCGTAGCCCGTAGAACTTGAGACGGCGGTCCTCCCGCCTCGTCCGCTCTCGCTGAAAGCGTGCGGGGTGTCGAAGTGCGAGGAGGTCACGCTCGAGACGTTCTCGCACTTCGCAGACCGCGACCCGCTCGCGGACGTCGTGCTCGAGTCACCGGCCACGAAAGGAACGCATTGTCGAACAAACCAAATCCGGGAGCCGGATCCGGTCGACCGGCGATCTATCAGATCAGGGTCAAGGGCCATCTGGATCGCCGACGGTCGGACTGGTTCGGGGGCATGACCATCACGCCGGAAGAGGGCGGCGAGACGCTTTTGACCTGCCCGGTGGCTAATCAGGCCGCGCTGCACAGCTTACTGAAGAAAGGGCGTGATGTAGGGATTCCGTTGATTTCAGTGAGTCCCGTTGATGCCAGCCGCTTGGATGTGTCCGATGCCTAAGAGCAACTCAGCGCAAGCCCTTTAGAGAGGGGATTCATCTTTGGCAGCGTCTCCGCTGTAGTTCAACTCCCGAGGAACAGCACGGCGACCGCAATTCCATGCAGGACCCTTCACAACACTTTCCTACATTATTCAAGACAAGGACTAACAATGAATTCGATCAAAAAGCCGATGACCATCCTAGAGGACCGGCAGGTCCCGGTCCAGGCGAAGCTCGCAGCAGCATGGACCAGCTTCATGTTCCTCTACATCTACGTCGACTACTTCGCCCTCTACAAGCCCGGCAAAATCGATGACATCCTGGTTGGCGTCGTCTTTGAGTTCGATATCAGCCCGACGTATTTGACCACTGTCCTCGCGCTCGTGGCCATCCCGGCCCTCATGATCCTGCTCTCGATGACACTGCCCGCCCGGGTGAACCGCGCCACGAACCTCGTCGTGGCATCGCTTGAAATCCCCTTCGCGGCCTTCAACGCGGTAGGGGAGTCCTGGGACTGGGCCTACTTCTACGGCCTCTCCATCGGAATCGAGGTGCTGCTCCTGGCCTTCATCCTGCGCTCCGCCTGGACCTGGCCCCGCACGACCTCACCG
>Ga0105048_10017667_pt1 | contig 11002 bp, 26 predicted proteins | sample MAT05_FD_78382 | JGI IMG/M metagenome (GOLD analysis project Ga0105048, IMG submission 78382) | Freshwater microbial communities from Lake Fryxell liftoff mats and glacier meltwater in Antarctica - MAT-05 | ecosystem: Environmental > Aquatic > Freshwater > Ice > Liftoff microbial mat | place...
CTGGGACGAGATCACCGGCTTCCGCACCGACGTTAACATGTGGTGCGACTACCTGCTGGGGCCCGTCCAATGACCGCCCGCAACAGTGACCCCGCTTCCGCCGAGTGGCATCGAGCACAACTTGAAGCCTTGGCTGCGTGGCGGGACGCTGAAGTTGACGACGCCACGGCGGTCCTTGTTGAACGCATCCTCGCTGATTTGATCCCACAAATGATTGCCATCCACAGGACGCAAACGTGATGACCCCTATACCGGCCGACGAAGCGGCGGACGCCACCATCACCCTTTACGCCGCCGAACTACGGGAAATTGACGCCACCATCGCTTTCCTGTGCGAACTAATCTGTCGGGTGGGCGGGACCGTCGTCCCGTCGCTCCACGTCGCAGGCAACTGGTGCTGGAGGGACGACGACGAAGAGCACCTACTCGCGATCTTGTCCGCAAGCGAAGCGGCACAGCTATCCCACATCCTCGAAGGAGAAATACCATGACCGAACAAGGAGATTCAACATGACTCACCCGAATACCAAGTCATCCCGATTTGTCACGGCGCTCGCCGTCGTGATCGGCGCGGCGTCTTGTGCCCCACCCCCGATGACGGTTTCGGCCACAGTCGAGATGCAGTCCGCTACCACTACCGTCGCCCCCACGACCACTCGGTTGAGGGTGACCACCACCACACAAGACGCAGACTCTTTGTTCTTGGAGCGTGTCAACGCCCATACCCGAGGGGGGTACCCGGACCAACCCTTGATCGACCTCGGGCATGAGGTGTGCAAGTCGATCGACACCCTCGGCGCCAAGCTGACATTCGACACGCTGGCCCGCTCCGTTACGGAATCGGGATTCGACGCCAGGGATATGGGCAGGATTGCCGGGGCTGCTGTCGTTGTTTTCTGCCCGGAGAACCAAGCCGAAATGCAACGGCATCTGGACTCACTATGAGCGCACCTAGTTGCGCTCACGCCCACACCACCACCGGAGTCACGCCATGACAGGCAAATACACTTGGGCGATCGGCCCAACAATCCAAGTGCCCCCCGGCGACCAATGGACCCCGATACTCTTTCCCAGAGTAGTCGTCAACACCGACGACGTTGCCCTGCTGGAGGACGGGTGCACGTGGGAGTACGCCACCACCGGACTGTGGAGCCTGATGGTGAACGTAGCGTGGGCTCGGGGGAAGTGGCCGATGACTGCCGACCTGCGGATCATTGGCGGGCACCCCGGAGGACTCATGTTGCCCGTGGCGTCCACGAGTCTGAACGTCCCCTGGCCGGGCCAGGGGGATGTGCGGCCCTTTCTTCAGCAGGTGTGTATGCAACCAGGAGCGCTTGTTGCGGGGATGCACATGGTTGTCGAAGTTCGCCACGACGCCGTACTGCCGCAATCCTTGGTCGCCGACGGCATCCAGGCCCCATCGTTCATGCAGGCCAAGATCAGTGAAATTAGTCAATAATGTCTCGAAGTGGTTCTAGGTGGTGCCATATGGGGTAAAAGTAGTGCATGCAAATACTCGCTTTCGTTATCGCCCTTATTGGTTCGGCCGTCTTTGTTGCCGAGTACGTTAGGTCCAAGAGCCTCATGGCCCTTGGACTGGTCTTCGTGACCATCGCTATTGTTGTCCAAATGGTGTGGCAAAACGGCTCTGTCGTGGTGATCCACTAATGCTCGGGCTCGGGGTCTTCGGAACGGTTCTTGTGATCCTGTTGGCCGTTTGGGTGATCAGGCGCCTCTAAGCGCCTCTAGGCGCCCTGGTTGGCCTAGGCGGTCCCTATACTTGGACCATGAAGATTGACTTTAGCGACCCCGTCGGCCAACCCCCACGCTTGCCCCATGCGGCCTCCGTGGTTTGCTACATGGCGGGGGAGTGGGAACAGAGCCAGGACCATCCTGACGGCAGGATGGTCCTGCTGACGGGGTCTAAAGAACGGGCTATCCGCGAGCCCCAACTCCTCCAGGAGTTGGGGAGTTGACGCGCATGCATGACCGTCCCGTTTGGCGCAGAATGAAGACCGTCACGCTTGTGGACTTGGCCGAGAGTTTGGCAGCTAAGGTCAAGACGTGACCCCATCTGAGTTGAGGCGGTTGGCGGACTTGATTGAGTCGCTCAACTGCACCGGCGTGTCCGCCACCTGGTGCCCCACCCACGGGGATTGCGCCTGTCCGCCCTGGCCCCATGAGCGGTATCTCGACCAAGAAGGTTGCCCCCTTCATGACTCCCGGTCCGTTCATGCGGAATCGGGGCCATCTCGATACCCGGCCGATAGGTTAGCGACATGAAGATCTCAAAGTTCCAAAGCGGCGGCAGTGTCGTGGAGGCCATCCAATGGGCACCGACCGACGACCCAGAGCGAGATGACGTCACAACGTGGCTCACTCAGTCCAACGTGCCCTACTACGTGGACGTGGACGAAGAGGGCTATCTGCTTACCCTACGAGACTCACCAGAGGACCTTTGCGTCCGCACGGGTGGCTGGGTGGTGCGTAACGGCCAAGGAGAGTTTTACCCACTAACGCACCCCCCTTCAGGAGGGGCATGCCAGGAAGTGCCATCGTCGCCGCCCGGTGCCGATGCCTCAGGTGCTTATGGGACGATTTCGACACACTTGGTCCCATGAGTTCGATTGCCAACAAGGATTCCAGTGAGAATAACTGATTCACAAAACATGGATGAGCGATCCGTGAGTTCCTCGCCTCGTCGGCGTTGTCGTCACGGTTGGCATAAGGTAATATCTAGTCTTCCGCCGCAATGCTACTACTGTGGCCCGGCCTGGAATTGGGCGCCCGCCATCTCCCCGTGGAGATCCTGGCCCATCCACAATCTCCTGGCCCACCCCATAAGCGAACTGCTCTTTCTCTTGGGGTCGGGGCTCCTTGTCCTTTCTGGACTCCTGCATGACGCCACGATACCCGACCACGAGCCCGGAACGGGGCGAGGATGATTGTCCTCGACGGCCAAGAGGAACGAGCCATGGAGCAATTCAACGCCCACTTGCATCGCGTGAAGGGGCCACGTGCAAGATTCCCGAAGCGGCAGGCTAGATCAACGGCCCGGCCGATAGTTTAGAGGAATCAAGAGACTCACAGGAAGGTTACCCCTTGGACAGCTCCAAATTTCACGCCAGTCGGACCCCTTGCGAGCCCGACCCTCAGATGTGGTTCCTCAAGCTCAGTACCTTCGAGGGAGCCTATGGGGCCTCGCATCACTACGGTCGGCTTTTCGGGCCTCGTGGGCGATTTCAACTTCTGCGTCAACTCGATGAAGGCGGGTGTGAGAAACTGTTCCGGCAAGACACCCGCTTTGGCCGCGACTGGGCGCCTCGCCTCGAACCAGGAGACGACACCATTCGATTCGACTTTCCCAGCGAGGTTAGGGATGCTGCCGTTTCGGCCTTTCTCTTTCTTCTGGGGGAGCACGCCCCCGAGTCCATACTGCTTGAGGGGAACCCCTTGAGCCGGGAGCCCCTGATGCCGCTTGTGGCCCCACGGGGCATGAAGCAGCTCTTGACCGCCATGTACAAGACGTGCGTTGACATTGATTGGTGGGATGGGCCCGAATGTGGCACCATTGAAGTCCTGGGCCATAAGGTCAATTACGGTCGAGATGAAGCCATGAGGGCACTATCGGACCATTTCCAACACATTCGCACCCGGTTCCCTCAGTTCGATGAATCCCAACACCATGATGTCGTCATGAGATTTGACCCCATAGGGGGTTGGGTGGTGGAGGATGTTCGGCTGGAAGAGGAATAGGGCTCCGGCCATCTTGCAGATTAGGCGATAGGGTTGGGACAGAGGAGGACTTCAGTGGAAAGATTAACTCAACCGGATTGGTGCAACTCGCCCCAACCGCACAACTGGTCAAATGCTTGCATGCGCCAGCCAGCACACCAGGGCGACCATGCGACACTCAAGGTCTATCGGCTAGACGAGTGCTTAGCGTGGGGGAGCGGGGCGCCCGTTAGGGACGCCCCGACAAATGAGTTTCCGGACATATGGAACCCCAGCCACGAAAAGCTCATAGGGGCTGTCCAGGTGTTGTTGGGATGCAGCGAGGGCATGGGCTCCTCCGAAGAAGTCCGCATGGCGATACTTGCCCTCCCTCCAGGTCGCCGTCATGCCGTCGCCGTTGCCAATCACGTCCGCTATGGTGCGAGGTGGAACATGTTGCCCATGGAAGGAGATCGACATGCCAGACTTCCCAATTAGCTCTTATGAGTGCGGGCATGCCATTACCCGAGAAGAACGTTCGGGCGACCTATATCGAGTCGGGGGACTGATGGACCAGGTGGATTCCTGGGAGATAGGCAAGCAAGCCCTCGTGGAACTACTTGGGGTCCCAGAATACATGGCGGAGTATTACAGCAAGGCCATCTTCGCCCGCCTGGTTGGAGCACCCTTCCATCCGATCGTTCCCTGTAGGCTCTACGAAGACGAGCGCTCCGTGCGGGAGCAAATGCGAGATCTGGCATCCAAGTGCACGGAAGAGGAGTTGGGAATGCTCGGAATAGTGGCAGAAGAGGCGTTCCAGAATGAAAGCAACCTCCGCCAGGAGGGATAGGTGGTGGGTCGTACCTCAAGGCCATGTCGCAGGGAAGACAAGGTGCACTTGCTGAAGTGCCACACTACCCACCACGGGGGGCCATGGCCAACGAGGTGATGGAGAGTTTTTACTGGGCTCCAGAGCACAAAAACCAAGAGGGCCTCAAATGGGCCACCAAGCTCGCCCAAGAACACCTTCTCGACCGGAAGAACGAGGCCCTGATCTTGAAGTGGCGCCAAGAGTCATACCGTTTCCGTCGGCTTGCATGGGGGTCGAGAGAGTCGGGGCTGGAAATTCTCAAGATCAAGTTTGATTCTTTAGAGGAACTGAACCCCTCCCGATACAGTGAGGTTCAACAAAGGAGACCAAATGAATCAATCAGATGATTGGCAAGATGCCTACGCTAGCGAGACCCCAGGAGTGGACAACGCCAACGGGTGGCTCCTCATGGTCCTGGTGGGAGAAATGCTGGAGGCGGGGGTTGTGGCTCGGCACGGCGATGACCTTGAGGGGCTGAAGTCCATTCGTCTGGATCGCGATACCCAGTTCCTCATCCGCTCCCTTGAGGATGCCGCCGCTGTCGCCACTGCCGCCACCATGCCAGACGGTCACTAGTGGATGAGGTCAGGTGGGACCCCACCAACATCGACACCCCCATCCCTGAGGGCCTAATCCCAGAGGGGACTTCCGCTTGGGAGGCCAATCAGATCTCTTCGCTCTGGAGGTCTGCCGTAGGGGCGACCGAAGAGGCGCTTTCTCTGCTGATGGAGAGCCATCGGTTGCTCATGGGGGGCAACAAGAACTTGTCGGGCCGGGGGGTCCGTTCCTCCTTGGAGGCGAGTACCACAACTGCCGTCTTGTGGACTCAGGTGGATGTCGCCCACCACAGACAAGCGCTGAAGAATAAAATCGGGGAGGGATGATGACAACTGACGGAATCCCAGACCAGGGGCACGAGGGGTGGTCCATGGCGGACGGCTGTCTTGTGGTTTATACGGCTTACACAAAGCGTAAGCTCGTTTGGCTGACGCACGCCAGCACGCCCGACACCTATACCGTTCATTACCTTGACTTTAGTTCGGGAGGATTCTCTGGATCCTCCGGCACCCACGACCCCACCCTCATGGAACCCCCGAGCACTGAACTCGACTTCTGGCAAGGTCACCTTTGGGGGTCTGTCCGTAATGAAGCGGGGTTGCAATCTCGACTAAAGGAGGTCCAGGAGGACATACGGGTAGCCAAGCGAGCCCTGGAGGGGATCTCTTGAGCCCCCTGGATGCCCTAGTGGCCGCCATGAGCGAGGCGGGGTGGCCGCCTTTCCTCCATACCAACGAATGGGTATGCTGGGTTGGCTCAACTGACGCATGGGGCCAGTTGCCCTCAACGGAAACGGCCCTCAAGGCCATCGAAGTTATGGGGATAGGTAATTATCGCATCAAAAATGAAGGGGAAGGGGACCCCTACGTGGCGTCCGCCCGCATGGTTCGCCCAAGATGTCGATGCGGCGGCAAGTCCCCCACCCTAGAAATCACTACCACCCAGAAAGACCCCAATGCCCAACACGACCATTGAGATCAACTTGGAGGCCACGGTCGCCTTTAGCGCTGACGAGCTGTTCCCGGAGGGAGTGCCGGAGGGCTTGTCCGCTAACGATGTAGTGGATCTGATCCGTAGTGAAGTCCATAATCCCATCGGCCTGATTGACCAGTGGGGCCTGGAGGCCGACATTCTTGTGACCGCATGTGTTCTCAATCGGTCTGAGGACGGCGCCTTCGAAATAGATGTGAAAGCCGTGTGGACATGACGCCCCAGGAGGAGTTGGCGGCGACGGAGACCTTTTGGTTGCGGACGGCACAGCAAGCCGTCAGGACATCAGAAGAAGCTATGATCCACCACGTCAAGGTGGGCTGCCAGGTGCACCTAGAGAGCCTCCACGGAGTCAACCCCGACTACCAACGAGGGTTCATTGACGCCATCCATGGGGTGCTGGTACTCCTGGAAGACTTAAAACAAAGCCACCAAGACAAGCCCCTTATAGCATGTTCATCCCCCCCATGGGCACTCAACCCTGAATCGGAGAAATCGAATGAGTAAGCTCCCGTACCCCCCTGGCACCATGTGGTACCGCACAACCGAATACACGCCTCCGCGGGGAGCCTGGTTGACCCGCAGGGACTTCCCCCCCATCTTGGAGAACCGCCACTATACCGGGGAGGAGATCCATCAATCCAACATACTCTGGACGGACATCAAGTTGCCCACCAGGGTGGCCTTGACGCCAGCGCCCCCGCCGCCACTTCCGCCCCCGCCGCCACTTCTGCCACTGTCGGAACGACTGCGGGGAGTACTCAAGGATGGACCTTCTGGAGGAGCAACTGCCATCCTCAACGAGGCCATAAAGGCCATGGAGGCCATGGAGGCCATGGAGGCCATGGAGGCCATGGAGGAGGGGTCCTCATGAAGCCCAACGAGGGCACCATCTTTGTGAGGATTTCGGTGCCTGCCCACACATGGCGACGACTCAACAAGCGGGCGCGAGCCAACGACCGAACCCCCGACATGGAAATGCTTCACATTGTTAGCAAGACCCTGGAGGGTGAAGATGTGCGGGCGGCATCCACGGACCAGTTCGGGCGTTCCCTGTCGGATCTATCCCCATCCCTACCGTGCCAAACGGGCGACCTCGTGCCCCTTGCGGACTTTCGGCCAGCGGGACTGCCTGGGTTGTTCGAAGACCCGCTCGACTGGGCCGACAATACTCACCTCAAGGAACTCCCCGACGACGATGATGGGTGCGCCGGAATCCCGGCTGCCGCAGGATGAGGCACGATTCAAACGAGTTACTGGCTTCGTCGGAAGCGCTTCTTTCCGCCTGGGCCGATTGGCTTAATGCTCCTGCGGGGCTTGATGAAGACCAATGGGCCGGTGTGGAACTTTGCATAGGCGCATTGGCATGGGCGGTAGAGGCGGAGAGTCCAGATGCGGACTGATGTTTCCCTGAGGGGAGAGCCCCCGAGTGGAGGGAAGATCAACGCAGAGGTCATCCTCCAGGATTTGTTCTGGTGGGACAGCCGCGGAGCGTTGCATGAACTATCGAGCATTTCCCCCGAGTATGCCCACAACATCTATCACTTCTTGTTGAGAAAAGCATTGTGGCTCCACTCCATCCTTGGCCCCAACGGCGACGGCTCGTGGGGGAATCCAGAAGAAGCATCGACATGGCTCCGCCGCACCCCCCTGATGCTAGCGCTTCGAGAAAGCCAGTTCGCACGTGACCGTAAGGTCTATCTGGACTCCCGCAAGGCAGCCTCCTGGCCCGACCAAGAGCCCGACGATGACGCCCTCTCGTGGCGAGAGTATGAAGCCCGACGGGCCCAGCGCTCCCGTGAAGATCGGGAGGATGCCGAGGAGCGCAAGGACCGCGGCTGGTAGTGGGTGTCCCCCGACGATCCGAATCGGTGCGTGCTGTACCTGCTGGATGGGACTCGGCTGGAAGGGCGGGATGCCATCCAGCGCCTAATGGAAGATCATGCCAAAAGAGTAGGGAAGGCTCCCCTGAGGGAGAAACGAAAAACTATTCTCCGCCGAGGTCCTGGGCGGCCGGAACCGGGAGACGACCCGATTCATCTAGGTCTCCCAGTTGAAAGATCCAACGACGCAATAGCGTGAAGTGTTGGGTCCCTGCGAATCGGTGGCTCTCCGCACCGTAGTCGTGAAACTTGTCCAAGCATGCAGCCATGTGCCGCACTTGGGCATCCGTCAGGGGTACTGTACCCTTCTTGAAGGGTTTGAGCGTGGGGCCCGGATCAAACACCGGCTTCTCCGTTCGCTAGCCGCTCCAGCGCCTCGATACCTCCAGCTTGACGCCGCCCCTCTTCGAGCAGGCCATCCAGCAGATGCTGCCGGGGGACCCCTACGGCGTCAGCCATGTAGAACATGAGACACGAGGCGAAGGATTGAAGACTCATGGCCTCGGGAGAGTCTACGAAGCTTTCCGTGCTTAGACTCTCGGCCACGTCCGACATGAGCCGCACTACCCACATGCCATCCACCAAAACGGCGCTCCCCTCTTGATCGTGAGCAAGGAACATTCGACCGCCCCCCAAATCCATCATTTTCCCAAAGGCCTTAGAAACGGCATGGGAGACGTCGGAATTGGGGTAAAGGGGATCTTCGTCCATGTGTCCATTCTATCCCAAGCCTGCTAAGATGCCCGCATGATGTCAATGGACGGGATCCGAGACCTACGAGCCTTCTTTGCATGGGAGCACCTGCCCCCCCACCTACAGGCAGCAAGCCGTCCCTTCGGTGAATTAGCGGATCAGATGATCAACCAACTCCTCCCTTCCGCTGAACTGGAGGCCGGACTGCGTAAGCTACTAGAGGCAAAGGATTGCTTCGTCCGTGCGGCCCTGAGGAAAGAATAGTTCCCCAGACCAGAAGGCAGTGACGGCTTCTTCGTCCAGCATCCTGTCCGAGCCACACGGGTTTTCCGGAGACCGCCGATTGTACTCTTGCGGGGTTTGGTTTGTGGTATTCTAGTGGGATGGAGATTTGGTCCCCGCTGCCCCCATACGACCTAACTGGCGGTCGCATTATCGCCACTTCCAACTTTGGACCCAGGGGACCGGGCTTTCACTACGGCCTCGATCTGGGCTCTCAGGACGGGATTGAAATCGGTACAACCCTGCACGCCGTTGAGGCGGGAGTTATCGAGAATCTAGGGAGCGCCCTCCCTAACGCTGCCGGGATCTTCCTTTGGCTTAGGGGAGTGTCGGGCGTGGGATGGAAGTACTTCCACATGAACAACCTCTCTGTAGTAAAGGGCCAAGTAGTGCGAGCAGGTGACCTCGTGGGCCATGTCGGCCGCACGGGCACGGGAGCCGCTCACCTCCACCTACAGGCCCATAACGTCCAACAAGGGGGCTGGGGCGACAATACCGCCTTCAATCCCCGGCCCCTGGTGGAGGCCGCATGGGATGCCGGACGCTGGCCAGGATCTTTCACAACCCCACCCCCCTCTCAACAGGATTGGTTCGATATGGCAACCCAACAGGATCTCAAGGATGTTCTTCTCGGTGATGATGTTCAGTGGGCGCTAGCGCGTTCGGTCATTGGATTTCTCTATTCGGAAGACATGGACGGCAAGGGCTCTCCCCAGTACCCCCTCGTTAAGCTCTTTCAGGACCAAGACGCACGGGTTGCGTTTGCTCTTGCTATTCTGGCGGAGCAGATCCGCAAGATGTTCGAGGAGGAGGGCACCGGCGTTGCTCTTGATGTGGACGCTCTAGCGGATGAGATCGTCAGCGAGATGGCCCGCAGGCTTAACGACTAGAGGCCTTAGCGGGAGGAGCCGGATGAACGTCCTCCAGCCAAAAGCATCGACTCTTCTGCCGGGACACCGTCCCTCCGAAGCAGTCCACCCAGGTGCGCCCCTCGCTATCCACCACGGCCTTTATGAACCGGAATCTGCTCCCGGGTTCTCTCGTCACGCGCAGAATAGATCCAGGTTGTAGAACTTCTCCCGAGGCAAGTTCTACCTGGTAAGCGACGCTCACTGTTCAACCCCATTGACGGAAAGAACGTAGCGATCCAGCACCGCAAGGGGACGAGAGGGGTCGGGTTCTCCGGCTACGATCTCGTACCCCACGAACCCAGGACCTTTAAGGGAGGGTTGGGGGAACTTCACCCACGCATAGCGGGCGCGTCCATGTTGGTCCAAATAGAGCACCTTGTCTCCATGCGCCGTTAGGGTCGTCAAGAAGTTTCCTTTCGGTTGGGCGCAGAGTCTCTGCGCATTCGCAGGTAATTTGACCAGGCTAGCCGACAGGTGCCACACCTGCAATCCCAGTTGCTGTACCCCCCCACGCCATGGGGAACCTCGGCTTGGCTAAGAACTGCTCGCTCCACTCGGCGCCTCTTCGATTCCCTATTGGCATCCCTGTTGGCCATACGGCACCCATCACAACAACAGCCCCTGTTGTAGGCGCTTTGAGAGGGGCAGCCCGTTTTGAAAACGGCTCGTTCGTGGCGCACTCCCGCCCGTTCGGCCCAGCGATAGATGCTACGAGCAGACAGTCCCGATGCCTCCACGGCAGCCTCCACGCCATCTCGCTGATAGATCTCCAGGGTTTCCTTGAGGTTTTGGGCGATGGGGCGGGGGGGGTTCTTCTCCGGCATGCCGACATAATACCATATTGCGACACTCAACACCCCTCAAGCGCCGCCTCGATCAGCTCGGCCAGACGGATTTGGCCGGGGGCGCCGGGATGGACCCCGTCAGGTCCCACCAATTTCCGCATCCACAAAGGCTCCAGAGTCGTTCGTCCCAAGAATGGCCACGAAGACGTCGGGGTTAGATTCGGCCGCGCGGGTGAAGCTATCGGGCAGGGCGGGGGTGCATTGAGTGCATGGGCGCCCGTAGGCTTCCCACGTTGCCCCAACGAACCCCGCCAC
>Ga0105048_10017669_pt1 | contig 11001 bp, 5 predicted proteins | sample MAT05_FD_78382 | JGI IMG/M metagenome (GOLD analysis project Ga0105048, IMG submission 78382) | Freshwater microbial communities from Lake Fryxell liftoff mats and glacier meltwater in Antarctica - MAT-05 | ecosystem: Environmental > Aquatic > Freshwater > Ice > Liftoff microbial mat | place...
GTTTCTTTTATGGAGCGTATGCTTCTTGGTAAAGCACCCCAAACCCTGTTTAAAGATGATGTTTTGCACACATTTGCTTACACTCAGGAATTAGCACATGCCCTGTATTTACTTGCATCAGACCCGGACAATACCGGAGAAGTTTATCATTTACCCGTAACCGAGCCCGTAACTATTGGCGAGGTAGTAGATATTTTTAATAAAGAGCTCGGAACCAAATTCAAACCTATTTATCTGAGCAAGTTTATGGTCAGTTTACTTTCGCTATTTATTAAACCTATTGCCGAAATAAAAGAAATGCTGTTTCAGTTCAGTGAAGATTATGAAATGTCAACACAGAAATTTATGGAAAGATATCCCTCTTTTGAACCCATTACCCTTGAGCAAGGTATAAGAGATACAGTGCAGTATTTTAAAAATAAGCATAACAACAGTCCTGCCTAAAACCAACAGGTAAAGGATCTTCTAAATAAGTTTATACTAAGGATACACAATTGCATGGCACCAGTAAAGGCACTAAATGCACTACTTCTCTAATGTAAATGATGATTACAATATGCAATTGGAATAAAGATAAATCAACATTTTTTTAGTGACACCTTAATTAAAACGTATGGCTTTTATAGGGGAAATCCTTTGTACATATAATAAAGGAAGTCGAACGGCCAATAGGCAGACTCCAAAACTTCCAAGGGTTACAAATAATATTTCAACAGGATGGATGGAAATGGGAACATAAGCCACATAATAGGTAAGTTCATCCATTTTAATAAAACGTGTTGCTTGCTGAAACCAACATAATCCCAGCCCTAATACCAAACCGCTGCTTACCCCAACTACAGCAATCCAACCGGAATACAACCAAAAAATATGACTAATCCGGTGTGGAGGCATACCAAGGGCTTTTAATACACCTACCATTCGGGTTCTTTCCATCACCAAAATCAACAGGCAAGTAATAAGATTGATAATAGCCACTACCAACATGGTGATGATGACAATTTGCTTTGTTTGGTTTTGAATACCAAGCCAATCGAATATATTGGGAAAAACCTCTTTTATGGTAAGACTTGTTAATTCAAGCGGTAATTGCTTGTCTAACCGGGCTGACAATTCTGTAATATCTGTTCCGGCCTTCATCCACATTTCGTAACCCCCAATTTGATTATCGGGCCATTGGTTGAGCTTTTGTAAAAAACGTATATCAGCAATAGCAAAATTTCGATCATATTCTTCAATACCCGTATGAAACAAACCGCTTACAATCATGGAGCGGCTACTTATATCCTGACCATTCCGTATGAAAAAACATTGCAGTGTATCACCAGGTTTTACCTCAAGTCGCATGGCCGACTGATCGCTAAGCAATACATCTTTACTGTAAATTGAATCTATAAAATTTATAGATCTTCCACTGCTGATAAAGCGCTTAAAGTCTGCCTCCTTAAACAAAGCATCAACTCCTTTTACCATAAGACCTTCAAACTGTCCTGCATTTTTTAACACTACAGATTTTACTGCAAAAGCATGAAACCTGTCTATTTCAGGCATATTTCGTAGCATGTTTTCAGTGCTTTTGTTACGTAAAAAACCCGAACCTTCCGCAGATACGGAACGCATAGGATCCAAAGGCTGAATACGGGCATCTCCCCAAAAGCTGAAAACTTTGTCTGCAACCGCTTCCTGAAAGCCGTTTACCAAACTAAGCGTTACAATCATTGTAGCTACACTAAGCGTTGTAGCAATTACTGCAAGCCTGATAATAAACCTTGAAAAAGAAGGCTGTGCATTGAAAATAATACGTCTTGCTATAAAAAGCGGATATTGCAAAAAGGTAATTTTACAAGTAAAGAAAAGCAATTAAGAGGGAATTGAAGCAAGGTTTTGTATTCCCGGGTGCTTAAAAGCTAAAAACCCAGTCGGCAACCGGATTATCCAATTTACGGCTTTGACGTTTATCGCCATCTACCACGTGGATCATATTGATCTGTTCCTTTTTATACTCATACAAAACCGGATTGTGGATCTTAAGGGTTTTAAGGGTTTCCACATTATTAATTTCGAAATAGCACCATACACTTTCCTTTACTCTCTCAAATCCAATATACCTGAGCATTTTTGGCTGTCCATTGACTACAATCTGCATTTTGTTGGTTACATATTTATTGATCAACGAATCCATGTCAGCCATCGTGGGAGGATTGATTAAGTCAATTTTTAGGCCGGGGGCATACATTTTCAGCGTATTTTCAAAATCATCGGTAAAAACCCGGAGACTTATTTCCAAAGTTTTGTCCTGAACATTATGATTGATTTCTGTAACAGAAACATAAAAAGGATGTAATAAACCAAAAAAACAACTTAACAACAGCAGGTTCATATCTCTTATTTTTCCAAAGCAAATTTAAGTCCTTTATTTGCGGCTTTTAAAGGAATCACATATGTTTAGCGATTATTTCTCGATTGGGTGGGAGCATATTCTAGCCTGGGGTGCCTGGGATCACCTTTTGTTCATTTTGGCATTGGGAGTTATTTATACTTTTAAAGAGTGGAAACAGGTTTTAATATTGGTTACCGCATTTACTATAGGCCACAGCATTACGTTGGCCTTAAGTATGTTTGAAATAATGAATTATTCTGTAACCTGGATTGAGTTTCTGATTCCTTGTACTATTGTGCTTACAGGCATCAGCAATACATTTGTAAAAAAATTCAATCCAAAGGGAATCCAAATCAATTATTATCTGGCTTTATTTTTCGGTCTTATTCATGGTTTGGGCTTTGCCAATGGGCTAAAAAGCCTATTGGGTAAAACAGGCTCTGTTCTGATTCCTTTACTTGGTTTCAATGTAGGACTCGAAGCCGGGCAAGTGGTGGCTGTTTTCGTTTTGCTCATTTTTACTTTCCTAGGGGTAAACCTGCTTAAGTTCAACCGCCGGGAATATGTATTATTTATTTCAGGCGGAGCTGCGGTTGCCGCTTTGATTATGGCACTTGATCGCTTACCATTTTAAAATCTTGAATTTTATCTGCCCATTAAGGGGATTGAAAAAAGCCATCTTTTTCGCTGAAAAAGATGGCTTTTTTATTTTAGAACATTCTTTAGGGCGTCTCTAAAAACCATTCAGACAAAGCCTTCCAATCTTATAACAACGGAGTTTACTTGAATAAATGAGGATGTTATGAAATTGGTATAACGCAGTATCAGTGGTTTTCAGCAATGCCCTTTATTTAATCAGTTTCTCTTGCTTTATAATAGTCCCTTCCTGATCTTTTATCTGTAGGAAATAAACGCCCCGGGTGAGTTCATTTACAGAAAGTATTACGGACCGGTTACCTGAGGAAACCTGGCGAACCAAACGTCCCACCGCATCGAGTAATTGGATCTGATAGTTACCCGCAGGCATCGCTGAAAGGTTAACCATCAATTGATTGTGCATGGGTACCGGAAAAACGGTAATCATACCTGCTGCTGCACGTTTTAGCACAACAATCTTACTGTAGGTTTTCTCTCCATTTCTATCTTCGGAACGAATACGATAATAATTAGCTCCGCTTAAAGGACGCTCATCCGTAAACACTTGCTTTCCAGACTGGATATTAATCAACGTTCCTAGATCAGAAAAATCATTTCCATCCCCACTTCTTTCAACCACCATTTTGGCTACATCGCCCGATAATTCATAGGTTAAAAACAACTGGTTGTTGGAAGGATTAGAAACGCCATATATATCAACAAACCGGACAGGCAAAATAACAGTGCTGATCAGCGAGGCATTAAAGGCCGCTTTGGTGTTGTAGAAACCATCAAAATATAAAAGGTAATTGGTATTGGCTTCAAGATTAGGAATGGTAAAGGTTAAGTTGCCGGTGAAATTACCTGCAAAAACAGGTGCAGGAAAGTTGCCTCCTGAGGGGCAACTGTTAGTTTTATACAAAGATAATTGAACCGCCGAAAGACCAACCGGAGAAACACAAACGGCTTGATGTTGCACTGGTACAGTCCTATAATTAGAAATGGTCATATCTAATGAACCCGCATTATTTGTTCTGAAGACCTCATAAACATTATTAGTGACCATGAGTCCATTGCCATTTGTGCTACCAATAGTGCCAATTCCCCTGAAAAAAGGATCTCTTGACCTGTCGGAAGTGGCGGCTTCGAGATTGATATTTAAAACGGCTCCGGAAAGGGTTGGCTGAATTGGAAAAACCAAAGGACAATTGTCATTAAATGGACGTTGATTAGGACCTAAAACCATTTCCACATTCGGATTGATACAGGTACCATAGAAATTTCCTTGTGGGGTAATGCTATACAGTCCTCCTTGAAGGCTGCTTACATCCAGACTTTTTCTATTAACGCTTAAGGTAGCTGTGGGATGCATAACCGCCCCTGGATTTCTTGTGGTAAAACCACCACTTTGTTCCTGTGGGCCATAAACATGTGCAAGGTTAAAACAATGTCCCAATTCATGAAGTAAAATTGCTTCCAGATCAACAGTATTGATGCGTGGCAGACAATAAAACACATTAAAAGGCTGGCCAATAACTCCTGAAATACCCGTTTTATTGATGACCATATCAATCCCTATTTTTTGAGAGAAAAGACTACCAGAACATCGTGAATTATAGGAATAAACTACAGCCAGCGTACCTGCTCCAATAGCTGCTGCACCACTTAACGCAGCATTATTATCAAACATTACAATATTATTTCCATCACCGGCTACAGTTTGTAAGGTAGTGATACCTGCATTAATAGCTGAGACACCCGTTGTTTTTACCCAGGTATCTAATGCTCTCAAAAAACAATCATACGCAGAATCTGCGGTAATATCTGTACCCGAATTGGCAATATTGTTGCTAAACAAAAAAGAATACCCACCCAGCCCGTTATGATTCATTAGCCGGGATTCCAAAATATCTCCATTTGGGGTAAAAGTTGCTGTCAAAACCGAAGTAACTACAGTTAGCGTACCTGTTGCGATTGTGGTATCTCCAGGGGAAAGTACAATAGCAAGATTCCCCGTGGCTGCTCTTGAGGGTACATCAATTACAATCTGGTTATTGGTCCAGGTTTTTACAAGTTTATTATTAAAAGCTACTGCAAATGCAGGTATATTGGCTGTAGGGCTATTACCGTCTTTAAAAACCACCTGATTACCAGCTACTCCGCTTCCAAATCCAGCACCACTGATGGTAAGCCTGTTGTTTGCCGGGTCATTATGAGCGCCACCCACTACAAATTGGGGTGAGAAGTTGCTAATGGTGACACTGTTTTGGATAATACCTGGATTTAAAGGAAGAGCCCGAAAATCAGTATTCAAGACCAGAGGTATTTGGTTGGTTAATTGGATTATTTTAGGATACAAATCGCCTTCAATGGATAAATAGTGCGCAAATGGAGCGTCCGCTTCGGCATGATTTAAGTCGTATTTCAAAAAACCCTGTTGCTCGGTAACTACATCATACAAAGGTTTTCCGTTTATTGGATTGGTCTTAAAATTAAAACGGGTTGGGTTGGTTAGGAAGATTCCTGTTTGAGTGGGTTCCATTTCGAGCAAATGACTTGTTTCCACACTAAAATCACCAACCGATCCTCCCTGAGTAAGCACCTCCACGGTAGTAGTTGTAATTGCCCCTTTAAACACCTTATATATTTCAACCGTGTTGGCTGTAAAAATCATAGTATTTTCTGGATTCCAAAAACTTTGTTTACCAATAACTTTACCCTCAAATACAATTTTTGAGGCAGCTACTTTTTCTGCAAGGGACACTTCGTACAACTGGCCAAAAGAGATCAGTGAAAAAGTAATTGCGGTGCAAAAGAGAAATAAAAATCGTAAAACAGATTGCATAAGCCAGTTTGATTTGAGAAAATAAAATAATAAAAATTGAGATCCCTTTCAATTAATGCATAAAAGTAATTAAGTTTTGATTGATAAATTTTTTTGTTGAATAGTCGTTTGAATCCACATTTATAAAGAGGTTAATGCTCCTAAATCAATAGAATATACGAAAATTTCAATATATAGGATAATACATATAATTTTATATCCTATAAAGAGCAGATAACACACATTTTCTGAAAATTATTCCATTTATACAAAGAATTTTCAAATGTTCATACTAATTTTTACAGATTTAATTCTTTTAGCAGGTTTCTGGTTATTATTGCGTCTTATACCATATTTTTCATTGCTTAATCAAACAACAAAGCAAGTATGAAGCGTTTTTTTGTCGCAGCTACAGGACTTTTGGTTCTGTTGAATTTTCAGGTAGTGATTGGTCAGGATATTCAAAATAATCCAAAAAGCAACCATGGTAACAAATTTGAACAACTAGGAAGTATTTTACCTACACCGAATGAATACCGCACTGCCAGCGGCGCACCCGGTGCAAGGTATTGGCAACAAAGAGCCGATTATAAAATAAAGGCTACTTTAGATGAAGCCAACCTGAAACTGACTGGAAAAGAAACCATTACCTACTATAACAATAGCCCGGATGTGTTAACCTATATCTGGCTTCAACTGGATGAAAATGAACATGATCCTACAGTTGGCAGTGTTGTTTTTAACGAAAGCAGCATGCGAGAAATCATGTCTGAAAACGGATTAAGTAATATTGATAAAAGGAAAGTGCTGGAAGGATATGGGATAAAGATTGAATATGTAACGGATGGGATAACCAATAAACCGCTTACATACACTATTAATGAAACCATGATGCGTATTGAAATGGCTGCACCATTAAAACCGGGTACAAAGGTAGTTTTCAACATCGGCTGGAATTATAAAATTCCTGATCGTCAAACGCTTGGTGGCCGTGGGGGTTTTGAATATTTCCCCGAAGATGGCAACCACCTTTTTACCATGGCCCAGTGGTTTCCCAGACTTTGCGTTTACAGCGACTTTCAGGGGTGGCAGCATAAGCAATTTACAGGCCGGGGCGAATTTGCACTTACTTTTGGTAACTACGATGTAGAAGTAACGGTACCAGCCGACCACCTTGTGGCTGCTACCGGTGAGTGCCAGAACTATCCTGAGGTTTTATCTGCAGCTCAGTTAAAAAGATGGCAATCTGCACAAACCAGCAAGGATGTAGTGGAAATTGGCCTTTTGCAGGATGCAGTAAATGCCGAAAAAACAAAAAGTGCAAAAACAAAAACCTGGCGCTACAAAGCGAGTATGGTTCGTGACTTTGCCTGGACAAGCAGCCGCAAATATATATGGGATGCTATGCCAGCTTCCGTAGAAGGCAAAAAGGTAATGTGCATGAGTTTTTACCCCAAAGAAGCTTACAACCTTTATAGGACATACAGCACCAAAGCGGTGGCACATACGATTAAAACATATAGTAAGTTTAGCATCCCCTACCCTTACCCCGTTGCCCAAAGTATTGAGGCAAGCAATGGTATGGAGTACCCTATGATTTGCTTTAATTATGGCCGCACCGAAGCCGATGGCACTTATACCGAAGCCACCAAATACGGCATGCTAGGCGTTATCATTCATGAAGTGGGGCACAACTTTTTCCCTATGATTGTAAACAGCGATGAGCGTCAGTGGAGCTGGATGGATGAGGGTTTGAATACTTTTGTACAATACCTGAGCGAAGAACTTTGGGATAATAAGTATCCAAGTCGCCGAGGGCCAGCTTTTGGTATTGTGGATTATATGAAGCTACCAAAAGATCAGTTGGAACCTATAATGACCAACAGTGAAAATATTGTAAACTTTGGACCAAATGCCTATAGCAAACCGGCTACCGGATTAAATATCCTGCGAGAAACCATTATGGGTCGCGAACTATTTGACTATTCCTTTAAAGAATACAGCAGACGTTGGGCTTTCAAGCATCCCGAACCGGCAGATTTTTTCCGTACAATGGAAGATGCGAGTGCGGTAGATCTTGATTGGTTCTGGAGAGGTTGGTTTTATGGTATTGATCCGGTAGATATTTCGCTCGATTCTGTAGCAGTATATCAGGCAGGCGATGGCAGTGGTATGACTATGCGCCGTGGCCGTTCAGATTCAGTTGGTATTGCTATGCCGCAAATAAACAGTTTTGAAGACATCAGTAAAATTCGGAATCGCGAAAACAAGAGTATCCGCTTTCAAACAGATGTTGATACAAGTCTGCGTGATTTTTACTGGTACTACGCAAGGGGTTTGAAATCTATTAATAATACAAAAGTTTTGGTAGAGCGCGCCGTGCCGGAAATAATGGTAGGTGATGAATTGAAGGAATACAAAGGCAAATATTTCTATGAGTGTCATTTTTCAAATAAAGGCGGTCTCGTAATGCCTTTAATTGTGGAGTTCACTTTTGAAGATGGCTCCAGGAAGATTGAAAAAATACCTGCTGAAGTTTGGCGCCTCAATGAAAATGAGGTAACAAAAGTTTTTATAATGGATAAAAAGGTGACCAAAATTATGCAAGATCCTATGCGGGAGACTGCTGACATTAATGAGTTGAACAACGTATGGCCGGCAACTGATGTAAAAATGACCCGATTTCAGATGTATAAAGGAGGGGGTCGCAGCCGAAATTCCAGTGGTAGTGGAGTTCCCAACCCAATGCAAAGGGAAAAGAAATGATTTTAAAAAATATAAGAGACGGTAATAAAAGGACACCCACATTAAGGGTGTCCTTTTATTTTGCTAAAACTATTTCCACATACTCCTCCGCTACCTTAAAAAAATTTTTGATAAACGGATATACAAAATAACTTATCAAACTTTACAGGTAAAGCTGTGTTTGTTATTTTAATTCTGAATAGGTGTAAAAGATTTACATAACTACACCTTATGGATAAACTATTCAATAAAATTATATAATTCATTAATACTCATATTATGACAACACCCGGGATCAAAGAAACCATAACCTTATGTATCGGCCTTCTGATGACGTTGCAATTGACCGCTCAAAGAAATGGAAGTATATCCGGCAGAGTTATAGACAGAAGTACCCAACGTGTTTTGGCGGGTGCAACCTTGCAATTATCGCCCGGTAATGCCGGAACCCTTAGTGATTCCACGGGTAGTTTTCGTTTTACCAACCTTGAATCCGGAAGCTATTTGTTGCGCATAAGCAGTATCAATTACAATGACCTGGTAAATAGCAATCTTGTAGTTACAAGCGGTAATGAAATTGTGCTATCGCTTGAAATGGAACCAAAACCAATGAATCTGGAGGGAGTGGTGGTTACCGGCCGACGTGCCAACGTACGTGCCGCAAGTCTTGAAAATCCGTTGAGTGTGCAAAGGCTTACGAGCGAAGACATTAAGGCCAATCCGGGCGGAAATTTCGATATCAGCAGAGTTATTCAATCGCTACCTGGAGTGGGCGGAGGTGTTGGTGGAGGTGGCTTTCGAAACGATATTATCATCCGGGGGGGAGCTCCAAGTGAAAATGTATTTTATTTAGATGGCATTGAAGTACCCATCATCAACCATTTTGGTACACAAGGCGCAGGTGGAGGACCACAAGGTATCTTAAATGTAAGCCTTATAGAAGATGTAAAACTGAGTACCTCGGCTTTCGATGCCCGATACGACAATACCCTCAGCAGTGTATTTCAATTTAAACAAAAATCAGGCAACCCTAACAGGCTTCAAGGTAATATAAGGTTAAGTGCAACGGAACTTGCAGCTACTTTTGATGGACCCATAAGCAAAAAAACAACCTTTATTGCATCCGTTAGAAGAAGTTACCTGCAATTATTATTTGAAGCGCTCGATCTGCCTATACGACCAAATTATTGGGATTATCAGTTTAAAACTACTACGCGCATTGATGAGAAAACAACCCTGAGTTTCCTGGGAATTGGAGCGATTGATGAATTTAAGTTTGCGGCACCCAAAGAAGCAACCCCTGAAAAATTATACAGCATCAATAGCAATCCTACCATTAATCAATGGAGCTATACCTTTGGCGCCACCCTGAAGAGGTTGACTGACAATGGATATTGGAACCTGAGTATCAGCAGAAATGCCCTCGACAATCGGGCCGACAGGTTTGAAGACAATGAAAACCCGGAAGAAGCAGAAAGAACCCTAGGCATCAACAGCCGGGAAACTGAAAATAAACTTCGATTTGAAATCACCAATAATTATAAAAGCTGGAAATTCAGTTATGGTGTTATGGCACAATATGTTCAATTCGACAACCGTTTTTTCCAGCAGTTTCGACCAGAATTAAAGGATGATCAGGGAAACACACTCCAACCTGCCATTGAACTCAACAGCAACACCAATGCAAACTTTATAAGATATGGTGGCTTTGCGCAGGCGGGACGTAGGTTTTTTGAAAACCGTCTATCGGTTAACCTTGGATTACGTATGGATGCAAACGGGTTGGAAAATAGCGAATCAAATCCTTTGAAACAGTTAAGTCCCCGTATTGGTGCAAGCTATGCACTTTCCAATAAATGGAGTTTAAATGCCAGTTATGGAGTTTATTATCGGTTGCCAAGCTATACTCAGCTAGCCTTTGAGCGAAATACCGGTAGTGGCATCCAAACAAATCCTGGTAAATATATACGCAGTATTCATTATGTAACCGGTTTAGAATTTTTACCAAGTCAAACCACGCGTTTTACAGTGGAAGGCTTTTATAAGAAGTATAGTAATTATCCTGTTAGCATTCTCGATGGCATTAGCCTTGCCAATAAAGGAACCGAATTTGGAGCCATTGGAAACGAACCAGTAAACCAACAAGGCGAAGGCAGAGCTTATGGAATTGAATTTTTTGCTCAGCAAAAACTAACCAAACGTTCTTTTGGTATATTCAGTTATACGCTTTACCGCTCCGAATTTTCCGGAATAGATGGAAGATTAATTCCTGCAAGCTGGGACAATCGTCACCTGCTTAGTATTACGTGGGGCTATAAATTTAACCGCAATTGGGAGCTGGGTTTAAAATTCCGTTATCAGGGAGCAGCCCCTTATACTCCGTTTGATCTTGCTGCAAGCCAATTGAATTTTCTGA
>Ga0105048_10017671_pt1 | contig 11000 bp, 11 predicted proteins | sample MAT05_FD_78382 | JGI IMG/M metagenome (GOLD analysis project Ga0105048, IMG submission 78382) | Freshwater microbial communities from Lake Fryxell liftoff mats and glacier meltwater in Antarctica - MAT-05 | ecosystem: Environmental > Aquatic > Freshwater > Ice > Liftoff microbial mat | place...
CAAGATCCAAAGCTTCGCGGGAGCGGCCGGTGCCATCTCGCGTTGCAACTGTGCGCGGATGCGCGCCAACGTTGCAGTGTCGGGAGCAAACGGCTTCGCATAAACATCAAGCAACGCGAGAGACGATTGCGCTTGCTGCAAAACGCTTGCGCATTGTGCGCACGTGGCCGCATGAGCAAACGCCGGGATTCGCTCGGGATCATTGCGATCCAAAGACACAAGTCCGCCGGCGTGTTCGGCAATGTGGGCGCAGTTCACGACAGCCCCTTTAGTTCGTGCCGCAGTTTTTCGTATCCACGAAAGGCTTTCAACTTCACGGCCCCCTCGGTGGTTCCCAACGCCTCGGCAATCTGGGGAAAAGTAAGCCCTTCGAATCGATGCAGATGGATGATCACTCTTTGCGCTTCTGGCAACGCTTCCAATGCGGCGCGCACCTTGGCCGCACGCGAGGCTTCGTCAATGACTTCATCGGCCAAACGAGGTGGCTCGACCGCACCCGTGGCCGTTTCGGTTTCTTCCTCAAGTTCGATCTGTTGGCCAGGCTTTAGCTTGCGCAGTTCATCCACCCGCACACGCGCAGCGATGGTGAACAGCCACGGGCGCAACTGCTTATCGTTCTGAAAATCTTTGCGCGCCTTATGCACCTTCAAGAAGGTGGTTTGGGTAAGATCGTCGGCCACGGCCGAGTTATTAAAGGTGCGCATGAAAAATCCATAGACACGGGGGGCCAGCGCCGTGAACAAGCGGTCGAAAGCCGTGCCATCGCCGGCGACATAAGCCGCCATTAAGGCCTCTTCGTTCAAATCGCTGGTCTCCATCAGATATACGGGGCACCCCGTGCCAGGGTTACGCGCAGTATGGCGGTATTTCGGTACCGTTGCTAATCTGACCGTCCTTGCCATGTTGGACCTAGCTTCGTACCCCCTGTCGCGCCTTGCTGATCAGCTTGGCACCCCGTTTTACCTCTATGACGCCCAGTGCTTGCGGTCGGCATTGGGCCGGCTTTCAGACCTGGTTGACGGCCCAAATCTGGCTTGCCGCTATGCGATGAAGGCCAATTCGTCGCGAAAAGTGCTGCAAACTGTGAAAGACGCGGGCCTGTGGATCGACGCTGTCAGCGGCAATGAGGTTATGCGGGCCCTGATGGCGGGGTTCCCTGGTGGCGCTGAGCCGCCCGTGGTCATGTTAACCGCTGACGTTTTTCGCGACAACGCGCTGACAGCGGTGTTGGAACACCGGGTGCTGCCGAACCTTGGCTCTCCTGGCATGGTGAATGAACTTCGCGGCGCCGGTTACCGAGGCCCCATTGGTTTGCGGGTGAACCCTGGTTTTGGGCACGGGCACGTAAAGTCTTGTGATACAGGCGGTCCTTCATCGAAGCACGGCATTTGGCCGGATCAGCTGGAAGCCGTTCGCAAGGCGGCCGCCGATGCCAAGATGCCTGTGGTCACTTTGCATGCCCACGTTGGCACCGGTCCTGAATTGCGCGAGTTTGATTAAAATATGCGCCGCCTGGTGGAATTCATGGCCACATTGTTGCCATCGTTCCCCGATGTGAACGCGGTGAACTTGGGCGGCGGCATTCCGCACCCCTACCGACCAGGCAAACCCACTTATGATCTAAACGCTTGGTACCGCCCTGTGCTTCAAAACGCAGTGGCTTTGTTGGCCAAGGCTGCGGGCCGACCCATTCGCGTGGAAGTTGAACCTGGCCGTTACCCCGTGGCGGGCATGGGCCTATTGGTCACCCGGGTCAAGGACATCAAAGAAACCAAAGCGAATGAACGTGGCCCTGGCAACCGCTTCGTGATGGTTGATGCAGGCTTCGCAGATCTCGTTCGTCCTGCGATGTACGGCTCGTACCACCATATAACCGTTCTAGGCAAAGGCGCAGGACGTCCCGAAGAACCTTTGGTGGTTGCAGGGCCCTTGTGCGAAAGCGGTGACGTGTTCACACGCGACGACAAGGAACTATTGGATCCGCGCATGTTGCCGCTTCCAGATGAAGGCGATCTGCTGGTGCTGCACGACGCTGGCGCTTACGGCATGGCCATGAGTTCAAACTACGTGTCGCAAGGCCGCGCACCTCAAGTGTTCTGGGACAACGGACAAGCGACGTTGATCTCAAGGCGCGAGACCATTGAAGACGTCGTCAAAGCCGAGTGCGAAGAAGCGATCTGAACCCCAATTAGAAGCCTCCGGGGCGGCGCGCCGCTACTTGGCTATGCCCGCCAACCCGTCGAACTTGCCGATGTCAGTGATGCTTAGCCCACTGCCCACATCAACGTCCATATATTTGGCCGCGTGACGAAGCACACCGCCCACGCTGCCTTTGGCAGTGATGGCCTTGCCGGTGGTGTTGAAGAATCCGTCGCCACCTACCAAGTTCACCACCATGCCGCCGCCGGTGTTGTGTGGATCGCTGGTGGCGCTGAAGGTTGAAAACTCAGTGCAGATATAAACCAGCGTGCTTGCAAGCAATGGTTCGCCAGCTAGATCTTTCGTGGCGCCCAAGCGATCCACAAAATAGCCGATGTCTTTGAAGATCTCAGTTTGCATTTTGGTGATGCGGCTTAGATCCCCCACGGTGCCGTTGCTGATGTTGTGAACTTCACCGTGGTAGCCGCCGAAACCGGGAACAGAGAAGCTATCGCCTGAGGCCGTGCCTTGTTGAAACACGCCCACGCGCCGTGTGCCGCTTTGAAAGGCAGCAACCATGAGATCGGCCATGTAGTTCGAGCGTTGGTAAAAATCAGATGTACCTGCTGCGTAGCAACCTTCGCTTGTGCCTCCCCCTGTGCCCGAAGGTGCCATGGGCTTGGGTGCCGACCCCACCGCCTTGGCCTTCGCCTGTAAATCACTTATGGAATCAAGTTGATCATCAAGGGTGCTGCGCGAAAAGGTTGGCAGGGAAGCTTTTAGCGCGTTGAGATCCGCGGCCACAACGTCCAACACGTTGGCATCGCCCGCAGACGATACAGGCGCGGGCGCTGTGAGTCCGCCTCCCGTGGTGCACTCACCCGCTGCAGCGGTTCGTCCGTACACACGCTTGAAAGCTTCCCCCACATCGTTTGTGGGCGTAACAGCCCCTGCTTGTTTGGGTTCGCTCCATGAGATCAACAATCGCGCGCCAGACGAAACTTTTTGTCCCAACACCAAGGGTTCTTGTTTGATTTGCCGCGCTATCAACCAATCGGCCGAAGGCGACATAGGAATGTAAAATCCTCCATCTTTGTTTGAACTGCCGCGTCCAGTCAGTACGGCCGTGTTGCCTCCCGAATGTCCGTAGCCCTTTTCCAATCCCGAACCCAACCCGCCCACTACCAACATACGGTTGCGGTGCGCTTGCAATGGCGCCAAAACACCATTCAACGAGGCCAAAGGGCCTTCACCTGGCCAGAACCCTGACGTGTCGGGCGTGCCATGAGGAAAGAAAACGAACGCCACTTTCTTGGGTACTGCATTGGTAGCGGCGAGCGCTTGCAGTTGATTGAAGAACGGCGCCAGGATTCCGCCCGCAGCCGTGAAGTGCAAGAAACGACGACGCGTTTTTAGGATCGATTTCATTATTGAAGGCTCCGTAGAACAAATGCGTCTGAGGTGACCAGCAACGTTGCCAGGGCCTTCAGATCGCCCCCGGCGGCTATCCATGCTTTGTGAATCTCACTGACGTGGCAAAGATCGCCTTCGTTCTCGATGCGTCCGCTGACGAAGCGGAACCCGTTCAAAGCAAAACATTCTTTGGCTTGCGAAGATTTCGCCAACAACTTTGCAAGTCCGCTTAGGTCGTTGAAAGAGCCGTTCGCGTCGCGGGTGTCCACCACTTCGCCCGAAAGCTTTACAGGTGCGCCGTTGTCCATCGTTCGGTAGCGCCCTTGTTCGTCAAAGGATTCGAAGGCGTAACCCATTGGGTTGAAGAGACGATGGCAACCGTTGCATGAACTGGCCGCCATGCTTCGTTCATAAACATCACGGTTGGTCACCACATCGCCGCCTTTGGCAACAGTTTCTTGTTTTACGTTGGCAGGAGGTGGTGGCACCGGTGAACATAAGAAGTTCTCACGCACCATCACGCCGCGCTTGACGGGCGATGGATGATCCGTGCCAGCGTTTGCAAAACTCACTGCGCCTAAACTGAACAACCCGGAGACAGCCCCTGGAAGATTCACAGAACTCACAGTGCTTCCCGTGCTCGTGCCAAGATTTCTAAATTTCGCGGCGTCGTTGGTTAACGAAAGTTTCGGTTGAACCAACAGATCTGCGAATGAAAGACCATCTTTACCGGCTGCCGCGGCGAAGTCTTGAAACTCAGTGTTCAGCGTCTTCATAACGGCGGCTGCGTTGGTAACGTCGTCTGCGCCTTCGCGGCTGTTCATGCGCGAGGCCCGCGTCAGATCCGCCAACAACCCGCCATAAAAGCGTGAGAAGCGGGGATCCGCAACCATGCGCGTGGCTTGTTCCTTTATCTGGGCACTGGTGCCCAGCGAGCCCGCGGCAGCAGCTGACAGTAGGTTCTCGTCTGGGCTCGTTTGCCACAAGGTGTACGAAAGCGCTGTTGCTGTTTCATAAGGGGTTAAGCGCGCTACACCTGCTTTTCCCGAAACCGGTGTTCCAAGTTCAGTTCGGTAAAGAAAGTAGGGCGATTGCAACATCGCGCTCACAACCGATTGGGCGGCTTTTTCACCAGTGCCATCGGGTCCAGTCAAAGTAAGTGAGTACAATTTTTCATAGCGGCTTTGTTCCGTTCCCGTAAGCGGCCGCCGAAACAGCGCCTTGGCCGCGACCGCCACCACCTTGGGCCCACAGGCTGCATCGAAAGTTGCACACACGGGTTTCAAGACGGGGAACGCCATCGCGGCAACATCTTTGGTTGCCAATGACCAAGAATCGGCATCGGCTTTGCGAATGCGAAGTGTGGCAGCGTCGTTGCCAAACAGCAGACCCACGCCATCGTTGAAAGCGGCGAGTTGAGCTGGCGAGAGATCCACTTTGAAGGCATCTTGCAAAGTGTTGTGCAGCTGTTCTCGCGATAAGCGCCACAAGCGAGCTCGACCCCAAGAGGCGGTCTTGCACATTTCAGACAACGATGCGGTGGATAGATCCGAAACGATCACTGGTGCCGCTTGGCCCGCTTGTCCCCCCGAAGAGGATTTCCCAGCTTGGCCGCCTTGGCTGTTGCCACCTTGACCTGCGCCTCCATTCTCAGAATCCGTCGAAGATTGCGTTGCCGAACAGCCACTGCCGTGGGTCAACAACAAACAGGCGCTGAACGCCAAGGGCGATAGGAGCGAGGGCCTCATGATGTACTTCGTGATAGATCCATGATCGTTGTTTCATTGTTCGGCATAAAATCTGTGGGCGAATGGCAATTGCTGTAATTCCGTTGCTTTCCCTGCTTCTTCCTCTGGCCGCTGTGGTGGTGGGAGGAGAAACCACATGCCCCACGCCGATGCGTGTGAGCGAAAAGCTCGCCCAGATGGGGGTAATCTCAGCCACGCCTTCCGTCGAAGCGAGCCATGCCGCGTTTTTGTCGCGCAACGCTCAAGGTCTGCTGGTGACCTTGAGAACCACAGAGCACACGGTGCTGGCTGAACGTCAGTTCTCCGCACAAGCATCCTGTGAAGATTTGGCCGCCGCTGCCGCGGTGGTTATCGCGTCTTGGGAGGGCGAGTTGGGATCAGAAGGTTCATTGGGGCTGCAGGTGCCCCTGGCGCTGTCAAAGCCTACAGAGTCTTCCGCGTGGAAATGGGACTTGGGTGTTGCTGCACAACTGGGATACGCAGCCTCTTCGATATCACCGGGAGCGTGGTTTGAGTCTTCGGTGGGGAGCAACGAGGGTCCGTTGCGAATAGTGGTATCCGCTTTTTGGCAAGGCAATCATGAACTTAGCTTGGGAAAGGGCGATGCCTTGTGGCGCCGTACGGGCTTTGCTGTGGGGCCGCTGTTTGAAATACAACGAGGGCGCTTGTTGTGGGCCGTTGAGATCTTGACCTACGGTGCGTATCTGCAAATGCAAGGGCGCAACCAGCCGCAAAACGCCACCGACGCAATTATCGACGCTGGCGGATTGGCCGACCTTCGTCTTGGGATGAGGCTTGGCAAGGTTGTTCCGTGGCTTTCGCTAGGGGCCAGTTATTCGCCGTTCAAGCGCCAGGTAGTGATTGAACCCGCCACGATCAAGGACCTACCGGTGTTGCAACTTTCTGCAATGGCCGGGTTTTCTTGGCGTTTTGGCGATCTTTCCGCAAACTGAAACATTGTGCTTCGTGCTGTCACTTAGTTATCGGCAAGTGAACCATACCCAAACCTTCCGATTCATGGACCACGAACCAGACCCAACGTCGTTGGCTCAAGGACAACGCCCTAAGGCGGTCGCGGACCTTTATCGTGAGTATGGCCGCCAAGTCACACGATGGGCCGCGCGCTTGGCGGGTCCTTGGTTGGAAGTGGACGACATCGTGCAGGAAGTCTTCTTGGTTGCGCACCAACAACTGGAAGGTTTTCGCGGAGATTCTTTGGTTTCCACGTGGCTGTTCAGCATCACCAACAATGTTGTTCGCCATCGCCGTCGAAAGGAACGGTTGCGACATTGGTTGCTTGGCAAAGCGGCGCATGAACTTCCCGTGCAAGCGCCAAGATTAACGCCGGTGGAAGTGCTTGAAAGAAACCAGGCCTCTGCAACGGTTTACCGCGCGCTTGATGGCATGGCGGAAAAGTACCGCACGCCTTTCGTTTTGTTCGAAATCGAGGGGCTTTCAGGGCAGGAGATCGCGCAATTAACAGGCGTTCACCCCACCACCTTGCGTGTGCATCTATTGCGTGCGCGAGAACAGTTCGCAGCCCGCATTGCCGTCTTACAAGACAGGGAACGGACAACATGAGCCGCGTGGATTCCGCTGCACCAACACCCGATCCCTTGTTGGGCACACGTCTTCGGGATGTACCTGCAGCCGAGCGATCCTCTGCGAGCGTCGCAACATTGTTGGCACACGCTTCGTTTGATCCAACGCCCAAAGTTGCGCAACCATGGGCGCGCATTGAAGAGAATCTTTTAGCTCGTTTGCGGCCCACACCAAAGTTGCGCTGGCTGTGGCCTTCGATTGCGATGGCAAGCATGGTGGTTGCAACAGCGGCTGTTGCTGGGCCAACCTTGGTTCGTTGGGTTCAGCGTACGCAACAAGTTCAATTGCAGCACGTTGAAGTGAAGCCTGCGGCTGCTGTTCCGACAGCGGTAACAACCAAAAGAGTTCAAGGTGTTGAGTCCGCTTTACCACCGTCCCCAATAGTAAAGCCGTTGCAAGAACCCTCGCGTCCAACCAAGTCGGCCGTTCATGCAATCAAGACCACTGCACGGACGCTCGCGATGGCCCCGCCTGTGAAAGATGTACCCCCTTTGCCTTCGGCGTTGGCCGAAGAATCGAAGTTGTTGGGAACGGCGCTGGCTTCGTTGCGCAAAGAAAAAGACGCAACACGTACGCTTGCCCTTCTAGATGATTACCAAAGTAAGTTTCCCCAAGGTGAACTTGCGGGCGAAGCGCAAAGAACACGTGTTGAAGCCTTCTTGTTGCAACGACGAATGCCCGAGGCGCTTGCGGTTTTAGATCAGATGTCGTTCGAAACGCGTGCCCGCGACAGTGAGTGGCGTGTGTTGCGTGGCGAATTGCGGGCCAGTGCGCACCGTTGCGCGCAAGCACAGGCTGACTTCAGCCTAGCGTTGAAAGTCAACGATAAAGGTCTCATTGCGGAGCGCGCTTTGTATGGTCGCGCCTCATGTTTGTTGGAACTCAAGGACGCCGCAGGCGCCCACACGGCGCTATTGGACTACGCGTCCCGGTTCCCGTCGGGAGCGCACGCGGTGCAGGTTCGCAAGGTCTTGGAAGCTTCAGCACCTTGAGCTAAGTTCCCTAAGGCTATGCTCTTGGGTTGCTCGCGTTTCATACGCTGTTTGGCAGCAATGCTGTTTGTTGGTGGAACCGCCGCTTGCGAATCGCGACATGTGTTGGGGCGCGAATTTATTAAGCAGGGTTGCGGCAGTTTTGTTGCGGGAACCGATCTGAAGGTGTGTTCCGCGGGTTTTGTCGGCAACCTTGCTGCACCCATTGAACCTGCAGTTGACGTTGGGGGTGATGCAGCTTTGATCCTATCGTCGCAGGATCTCGCTGCATTTCCTGCCGCTGTCCTCTACAAACTAGGCGCGGGCAATGCCGGGGTTGTACGCGTGGAACCTGCTTCGCGGAAAATCCTTTCCGTATCGGTTCTGGGCAGCCAGATCGTAGATGTTGAAGTTTCGCGCTCACAAGGACTGATCGCTGTGTTGGGCCAACCCTTTGGTGTTGCGCTTCTCTCGGCTGACGGTGGCCGTTTGTTGTGGTCTGCGGCGATACAAGGCGAACGTGTCAGTGTTGGTCGGGATGGAACCGTGGCGGTGTGGACTGGTGGTACGGCGACCGTTAGCCTATTCGATAACGCCGGTACAAAACTATCTTCCTTCGCCACGAGGATCGGGGGTCCCCTGGGTGATGTGGCTGTGGACGGAGTGAACAAACTTGTGGTGGTTACCGGAACTGCTGCAGGTGAAATGGCAGGACAACCTGTGCTTGATGCCTTTGACTACCAAGGCACCATGCGCTGGAGAGCCTACAACAACGCGAAGTCGGAAGTGCAAACGCAACAACTCAACGCTGTATCAATGGGAGTGCGCGTACAGATGGGTCTTGATGGTCAACTCTATTTCCTAGGCGAAAGCCGTGGTGGAAATACTGTTTTTTCTCGCGATCCTCAACAACTGCTTGAACCCGCGCCGCTCGTAAACTTCGACGCGTTCAACACACCCTACAACACGAATCAAGCGATCATTTTTGTTGCTCGATTGGTTCCGAGTACAGGGGTGCTTTCGGTGGGGCAGCTTCTGTTGGCACGGACCCCCGGCACAGCGCCGCAAAAGGGTACGGCGACGCATGCAAACGCCATCGCTGCCGATGAATTGGGGAATGTCCTGGTTTCAGGAACCCACGCGTGTTGTGGACCAAACGCCAGCCAGCTTAAGGTGGCAGGGCAAACGGTGAAGGGTGCCGCTTCAGATGTTTTCGCCTTGCAGCTAGCGGCGGATTTTCGTTCGCGTTCGCTTTGGACCACGTTCGGCACGACGGGCTCTTCGCTTGCTGGTGGTGTTGCAATCGGCGGGGGCGTTGCTGCCGTTGTGGCGGTGCAAGCTCAAAGCGAAAGTGCGTTGGGGCCACTCGTTACGTCACAGCCGCTGGCTCAGTCAAAGCCCATCGTTGGCTTCGGCGCGTACTTAGCGTTCTGGCCGTCACCCTAAGTTTTTTTCACCGTACGGTCCGGTATCAATCTTGATCAATCGTCCATTTTCAAACACCACGAAACGAATCAATCGATCGGTGCCAAAATCGTAGGTCCAACGTTCGTATTTCACTTCCACTGTGCGTTCCACCCAGACGCTGCCCACCTTGATGCGCTCCGTTCGATATTCAACCCAGTTGTTGGCGTCGTCGGGCGCACCACAGCGCGCTTGAACCAAGTACATGGAATCGCCATCGGAAACCAACCGGCTTCCGCAACGCATTCCATCAGCGGCGGCGGGCGCAATGGAACAAAATAGGGTCAACATTGCTGCAGCGAGAAAAGCGAAAGCTCTCATATGAACCGTCCTTTGTTTTGAGAATAATCACTTTCGCGACGATCAGTGAGGGCATTTTCGCCCTGACTAGCTCAACTCGGTTGTCGCTTGGGCCATTGAACTAAGCCTGCTGGCATGCTTAAGTCGATGCATGTCGGCTTTACGCTCATCGCTATGCCTAACCCTGGTTTGTTGTTGGATCACGGCCGCATCAAATGTGCAGGCGCAAGAATCCGCGAACACGGACGTGACCAACGACGCCGCTAACGCGCCAGCCGCGATGCCTGCCGCCGAACCTACCGGGGCCACCCGTGCGCAAGACGCAGCTCCCGTGCCGCCTCCTCCCCCCATTCCTGCAGGCGCGGAAGGGCAGTGGCAATGGAAGGGGCGTACGGCGAATACCGATCGCGAATCGCTTCTGATGCAAGGAAAGATCTTGTATGGGCAGATTGAAGATCTGCGCGAAGAACGAAGCCAGTATGGCTTAGCCTTTCCTATAATCATGATGTCAGTAGGCGGCGGCGCAGCGTTTGTGGCCCTTTTATCGAGTTCTGAGTCAAATTGTGATGGATGCAGCGACAGCGACGACACTAGTCTTGCTGTGTTTGCAATCGGTGGCCTAGCCTTGGGCATCGCGGGCGCAGTGATGTTATCCAACCGGGTTGGGCCTCGTCGCGAGCTTAGTACGCAGATCAAGGCCAAAGAAAAGCAGCTTCGATCCATCGAGGATCGCTTGCAATTCTCAGCACTGTTGGGCCCCAACAACTTGCGTGGTGCTTCGCTCGCGTTGTCGTTCTAATTCAAAGCGGGCAAGGCAACGGGCCGAATTTGCGAAGAACAGGTTCAACCGCCGCCTGCCACTTTGCCGCGATTTTCTTTTCGCCTACTTCGTTGGGGTGAATTCCATCGGGCAGGAAGTCGTCGTCTGTAAATCCATTGGACTGATCGACAATACCCACTGGTGAATCAACTGTGTTCTTCGCTTCCACCACCGCGGGGATTTTTTGGTTGATAGCGTCGATCGAGTCTGCAATTCCGCCCGCGTATCGGAGTGAATTCAAAGGAATGATCTTCGCCACGAAGAACATTGCAACCAAACCCTGGCTGCTTATTAACATTCGGAACGAGGCTGTCATTTAGGCGAGGAGTGTATACCTTTTGGCGCTTTACAAACAGCCAAGGCCTCAACCAGCGCTCGCCCTGTTAATTACCCACCGTGATCCTGCCGCAGCCCAGCCCAAAGGCATCTAGGTTTACACTGGTTCTCACGCGGGGCATCGTGGCCACTTCACCGGTTGCACACTTGATTGCGGCGATAGCAGTTCCACCCGTGCCACCTACCGCGGCAACGGCAACGGCTGTG
>Ga0105048_10017674_pt1 | contig 10999 bp, 8 predicted proteins | sample MAT05_FD_78382 | JGI IMG/M metagenome (GOLD analysis project Ga0105048, IMG submission 78382) | Freshwater microbial communities from Lake Fryxell liftoff mats and glacier meltwater in Antarctica - MAT-05 | ecosystem: Environmental > Aquatic > Freshwater > Ice > Liftoff microbial mat | place...
CACCGTCGTCACGTGCTGCTCGTACTGAAAGCCGTCGTAGACGAGCGCCATCAGCCCCTGCACCGATTCAAGGGTGTCGTTCGGATGCTTCGGGCGGAACGGCGTGGCCATCGCGTCAAGCGCCGGGTCGGCCGGCACGATCATTGATGGCGTCAGGTAGTCGGCCAGTTCCGAAGGGCGCAACGGCGTCGGCGGGACCGGCGGCATCCTGAACGGATCTTCCAGCAGCGTGTCGATCACCGATCGTGACACCAGTTCTACGGCGTCGTGCGGCCTGGCGATGGTTACAAGGTGCGCGGAATTGCCGAAGCCGTCGTAATACTGGCGGATGGCGGCGCTCGGCGTGGCGCGCAGGTTGAACTCCAGCCAGCGCTGGTCGGTGTCGGAGTACGGCCCGAGCCGCACGTCCATGACGCCCTCGACCACATGCGTGCCGTAGCTCAGGTGCGTCGCGTGCGTGATGCTCACCCGCACCAGACGGCTCCCACGCGGCGTTGGCAGCGGGCCACATCGCGGCACCCAGCCAACGCGCTCAGGCCCATCGACGCTGCTGTTGTTGCTGCGTCGCCATAATCATCGCGGCGCGCGCCACGGCCACCAGCCGGCCCGGCTGCGGCTCGTCCCGCAGGTAGCCCGCCGTCACATGCTCGGATACGACCTGGACGCGGTGCTGTACGTCCCCAAGGAACGACTCCAGCCCCTCTTCGAGCACCTCGTCGACGGCCGTGTGCCGCAACCGCGCCTCCAGCAATCCGAGCGCCCGCACCGCAAGGTCGCCCTTCCCCGAAGTCGGCCCGGCCAGCATCACCGGCCCGGCAATCGCCTCCAGGGCGTTCATCGCCGTCTCCAGGCAGAAGCGGATCGACTGCGGGAACAGCGGGTTCAGCAGGAGGAACTCGATGACGCGGGCCGGCTCGATCAGCAGCGAATAGTAGTGCGAGTACGCTTCGGCCGCGCCACACGAACGCAACACGGCCAGCCAGCGCACCACGTCGTCCTGCCCGGCCGAGCCGGCCGCCTGCAACAGCGGCGCCTGTAACGTCAAGATGCGCGAGAGCGTGTCGGCGCGCTCCAGCGAGCGGCCCAGGCAAAAGAACAGCCACGGCTCGTCGCGCAGCAGCGTGCTGTCGGCTAACCCCTGGACAAACTGCATGCCGTTGCGAATCGGCTGGTAGAACGCTTGCGGGTCATCCTCGGCCACCGGTGAGGGTGACGGGCCGGTCGTGGTGAGCCGCAAGTAGACCGTGTTCAGTTGCTCCCACATTTCCGACGAGATCGACTCGCGGACGCCCTGCGCGGCGGCCCGGGCCTTGCGGATGCAGTTCACCAGCGAACTCGGGTTCTGCTGGTCGAACGTCAGGAAGTGCCGGACCTGGCTCGCCGATGGCTGGCCGTGCGTCTCGGCCGCCAGCCGGCTGGTCCCGAGCAACGGTGCCCAGAAGTCCGACCCCGCTTCCTGGTCGCCAGCGTCAAGCTCGAAGTGCCAGACCACGTCGATCAGCCGACCGACCGCGATTCCGCGCTCGACGTAGCGGCTCATCCAGAAAATATCATCGGCAACGCGGCAGAGCATCAGGCATCGTCTCCCAGCGGGGCGGCATGGGCAGTATCGGACGCGGGCAGGGCTGGAGCAATAGCAGCAGGGTCGGGAGCGTCAGGCGTGGCTGGTTCGCCACGGGCGACCGGTAGGCTTCCGAGCACCCAGGTGTCCTTGCCGCCGCCGCCCTGCGACGAGTTGACGACCAGCGAGCCGCGCCGGAGCGCAACGCGCGTCAGGCCGCCGGGCGTCACCTTCACGTCGCGGCCGAACAGGACGAACGGGCGCAAATCCACGTGGCGGCCCTCAAAATGGTCATCGACCCAGCACGGGTGCCGGGACAGCGCCAGCGTGGGCTGGGCGATGTAGGAGCGCGGATTCTCCAGGATGCGCTGGCGGAACTCCTCCTGCTCGGCGGCCGTCGAGTGCGGACCGATCAGCATGCCGTAGCCGCCGCTCTCGTCCACCGACTTGACGACCAGCTTGTCCAGGTTCTCGACAATATACTTGAGGTCGCTCGGCTCCGAGGCCAGGAACGTCTGGACGTTCGGAATGATCGGCTCTTCGTTCAAGTAATACGTGATGATGCGCGGCACATAGGCGTAAATCGCCTTGTCGTCGGCCACGCCGGTGCCGATGGCGTTCGCGAGGCTGACCCGCCCGAGCCGGTAGGTTGCGACGAGGCCAGCTACACCCAGCAGCGAATCCTGCCTAAAGGTGAGCGGGTCCAGGTAGTCGTCATCAACGCGCCGGTAGATGACATCGACCCGGCGGCGTCCGCGCGTGGTCCGCATGTAGACCGTCGCGTCGTCCACGAACAGGTCCGAGCCGCGCACCAGTTCCACGCCCATCGCCTTCGCCAGGAAGACGTGTTCGTAGTACGCCGAGTTGTAGACGCCAGGACTCAGCACCACCACGTTCGGCTCGTCGGCAATCGGCGGTGCGATAGCCAACAGCAATTCAAGGAGATCTTGCGGGTACTGCTCGACCGGCCGCACGTCGTAGGAGGCGAAGATTTGCGGCCAGGTGCGCTTCATGACGCGCCGGTTCTCGACGAGGTACGAGACGCCGGACGGCGTACGCAAGTTATCTTCGAGAATGTAGAACGCGCCGGTCGCATCGCGCACGAGGTCGCTGCCAACGACGTGCGTGTACACCCCCAACGGCACATCAACGCCCCGGAACTCGCGGCGGTACCCCTTCGCCCCAAGCACGAGTTCGTGTGGCACCACGCCATCTTCGAGGATTTTCTGATCGTGGTATAGGTCGTGGAGAAACAGGTTGAGCGCCCGAACCCGCTGCTCAAGGCCGCGCTCGATCTGCTGCCACTCGGTCGGCGTAATCATGCGCGGCACGAGGTCGAACGGCATAATCTTCTCAATGCCTTCGACACCCTGGTTCACCGCGAACGTGATGCCGCGCGCCTGGAACGAGTGGTCTGCCGCCAGTTGTCGGCGCGCCACGTCGGCCGGCCCGAGCGTCGCGAGCTCGCGGGCAAGCTCCGCGTAGTGCAGGCGCACCTCGCCCGGCCCGGCGAACATCTCGTCCCAGAAGCCGTCTGGATCGTACGTGGGCATCTCGTCCGAGGCCGTCGAGCGCCTGTCAGTGGGGACCGATGTCACGCAGCAGACTCCGCTTTACGGGCGGCAGCGGTCCCGCCAGCCCAGACGGTGCCATCGTCGTAGATGATTTCCACTATGTCGGCGGTCTTGCTGGCCGACAGCCGTCCCGTGGCCGGCCCCATGAACGTGCCTGAGGTCGGCGCAACGTCCGCATAGTCGCGCCCAACGGCGACGGTGATGTAGTTGAGGCCCGCCCGGCGGTGGTGCGTCGGGTCGTAGGCGATGACTTCGGTCCGCCCGTCCTCGCCGGCGTCGTCCACCAGCGCCTCAACCCAGGCGTGCGGCGCGCCCTCGCCCAGCAGGTGCCCAGAGACGTAGCGACCGGGGATGCCCACCAGCCGCAATACCGCCAGCATCATGTGGGCGAAGTCCTGGCAGACGCCCCTGCCCAGGTGCAACGCCATCGCGGCCGGCGTCTGCACGCCGGTCACGCCGATCTGGTAGGTGATCGCGATGGCGGCCCAGTCGTGGATGGCTTCAGCCAGCGCCACCTGGCTGGTCAGCCCGCGTGACACGCTGGTTGCCACCGACCGCAAGGCAGCGTTCGGCGCGGTGAGCGCGGTCGGGTCGCCGTACAAGCCATCGTCCCAGAGGCGCGCCAGGACCGCGCCGGCGTTGGTCACGCTGTCAGCCGCCCGCGCGATGCGGTAATTCGTCTCAAAGGCCAGTTCCGATGCAACGTGCGGCGCACGCATCTTGCCGACGCGGTTGCCGAAAACATCCTCCGACCAGCTCAGCACCGGCGACTCCGCGCCGGTAACAGTGAACCGATGCTCCACGAGACGCTGGTCGCCATGCGCCTCGCGGGGGACCATCATCAGCCGCTGGCGTATCGCGGACACGGGCGCACTGTAGCTATAGGCGTAACGCTGGCGAACCTCGTAGACAGCATGTCGCGCTCGCGGCCAATCCACTGATCGCCAGTCGAGATCCTGCCCGCGCGGCACCCCTTCGCCATCAGACGTCCGCATCCCACGCCCCATCAATCCCGCGCCGTCGCTGCGAGCGCGCCAGCGTCGGGGTCGTCTCCATGATGATCGGCAGGCCCGTTCGTCGTCGCCACCCCGGCCGACACGAGGATTGTCGCCTGCGCGCTGTCCGCCGTCAGGGTGGACGGTGAACCCGCCGCGCCAGGGTAGTAAACGTCGGCGGGGATTGCAAGAGGATGGCCGGTCGCCAACGCCGCATCAATGGCCTGATCATCCTCGGGAATCTCGTCCGACCAGACGACCATGTTCGCCAGGGCCGCGAAACCGTACGACGTGGACAGGGCCACGTCTACCGCGTCGCGCCCGTGTGCAATCTTGACCCGCCCGATGCGCGGGATGTTGTGACGCGCGTCGAAGGTGTGCCAGCGCCCGCCGACATACGCCTCGAACCAGGCGTGAAAGTCCATCGGGACATCCGGCGGCTCGACGGCAATGTCCGGCAGATAGCCGAACGTGTAGCGCGCCGGGATGTTCAGCGCCCGGCAGAGCGCCACACTGAGTTGCGCGAAGTCGCGGCAGACGCCCTTGCGCTGCTGGTACACGTCGTAGGCCGTCGTCGTCGGGCCGCTGGAGCCCGTCTCGTAGGCGACGTTCTCAAAGACCCAGTCGCAGACGGCCTGGACGCGCGCCCAGGACGACGGCGTGTGCCCGAACAGGTTCCAGGCATCGGAGATCAACAGGTCAGACTCGATGTAGCGGCTCGGCAGCGTGAACATCAGCGTGTCGTCCGGCAGGTCTTCGACCGGCGACAATTGGGCGCCCGGCACCACCATGTCCGGCTCGCCGCTCACATCAACGATGGCGTCGTAGCGCACCAGCGACGAGCCTTGCGGCAGCACCAGCCGCCAGCACGGATTCTCGAAGCTGTCGCGGTATTCGCGCAGGTCGATCTCCGGCTCGGTCCACTGGGACTCGTAGAGCGTCGTGTGCTCGGCATCGGGGCGCGCACGCACGAGCATCACCATCGGCACGGGCCCCAGGGTGTCATATCGGAATTCGCAGCCAACTCGTATGCGCATCGTTCTCGCTCGTGCTCCGCAGCACATCAATATAGCCAGGCAAAGCCGAGTGCGGCGATCCTGGCAACTAAGGTACTAAGCAACCTGCGTGCCCGCCAGGGACAGCGCGCACAAATCACGGCTGCGCTTTCTGGACGTTGTGTGCATCTCGATAGAGTATGCAGCAGAAAGCGGCCTGGCCCTCGCCACCGGCCTGGGGTGAGGGCTGACGACGCGGCGTGCGCCTCAGAGCGTCCGGCGCGGGTCCAGCGCGTCGCGCAGGCCGTCGCCCACGAAGTTGATCGACAAAACCGCCAGGAAGATCATCGTGCCAGGGATCAGCGCCGTGGCCGGGGCGATGGTCAGGAAATTCTGCGCGTCAAAGAGCAGCCGGCCCCAGGTCGGCACGTCCGGCGGGAACCCGAGGCCCAGGAATGAGAGGGTCGATTCAGCAATCATTGACGAGCCGACCGACAGCGTGCCTGCCACAATGATCGGGCTGAGGGTATTCGGCAGGATGTGCTTGATGATGCGGGCAGGGCCGGCACCGAGGCAGCGCGCAGCCTCCACATACTCGCGTTCGCGCTGAGTCACGAAACCCGCGCGCACGAGCCGTGCAGTCGGCATCCAGTTCAACCCGCCGATGACTGCCACGATCATGATGAAGACACCCATTTCAGGGCCGAACGCCGCGACCAGGGTGTTTCTATACAGATAAATCACCAGCAACAACAGCGGCAACTGCGGCACTGACAGGAACACTTCGATGATGCGGCTCAGGGTGATATCGATCCAGCCGCCGAAGAAACCCGCCATCGCGCCGACGAACACGCCGATGGTGATGGCCACCAGCATGGCACACAGGCCCACCGCGATGGACACTCGGCCACCCCACAGCACGCGCGCCAGGGTGTCGCGGCCCAGATCGTCGGTGCCGAGCGGGTGCGCGGCGGAGAACTGATTCGACGCCGAGAAGTCGATATCGTTGATCGGCGTCGTCCAGACGACCGGCCCAACAACGGTCAACACGGTCATCGTGATGTAGAGGAATGCGCCGATCACGGCGAGCTTGTGGCGGCGGAACCGGCCCCAGGTGTCGCCCAGCAGCGAGCGGTTGTAACGGGGCACGGCCGGCGCATCGGCGGTGGCGACGGCTGCGCCCCCGATGGCGGAGGCTGTCTCAGGGGTACTCATGGTGCTGGCTGCCTCCGCTATCGGTATCGCACGCGCGGATCGAGGACGCCGTATAGCAAATCCGCGACCAACGTGAAGAAGACGACGAGCGCCGCAAACACCATGATGATCGCCATGATGACCGGCGTGTCATTGTTCTGGATTGACGAGATGAAGAGTGAGCCGATGCCCGGCACCCGGAAGATCTGTTCCGTCACCACGGCACCCGTGAACACGGTCGGCAGTTGCAGCGCGATCAGCGTCACCACCGGCACGAGCGCATTACGGAGGACGTGCCGCGTCACCACGACCCGCTCGGCCAGCCCCTTTGCACGGGCCGTCCGGGCGTAGTCCTGGTTCAGGTTGTCCAACATCGAGGCCCGCACGTACCGGCTCAAGGTCGCGGCCTGAAGTAGCGCCAGCACCGTGATCGGCATGATGGCCTGCTTGATCCACTCGATAGGGTCGGTGACTTGCTGGTTGTAGACCATTGGGAGCCAGCGTAACTGCACGCTGAACACGATGATCAGGATGACGCCAGTAAAGAATGTCGGCAATGAAAACCCGACAAAGCTCAGAGCGGTAAAAATGTGGTCAAACTTGCTGTACTGGCGGGCGGCCGTCGCCACGCCCAGGGGAATCGCGATGGCAACCGCGATCAGGTACGAGATGCCGATGACCCAGAGCGTCGTCGGAATCCGCAGCGAGATCAACTTCTGTGTAGGGAGGCGGCTGGCAAACGAGTAACCCCAATCACCCTGAATATACGCGGCAAGCCATTTGAAGTAACGGACATAGATCGGCTGATCCAGTCCGAACTGAATCCGAATGTTCTCGCGCACCTCGGCCGGAAGCTCGGTGCTAGCTGCCAAGCTTGAAAGTGGATCTCCCGGCGCGAGCGCCAATACAGAATACACAATGAGACTGATAACAAGAAGGGTAGGAATCGCGATCAGAACCCGCCGCAGGGCATAGGCAGTCACGACAGCACGACCTCCGAAGTACGGAGCGACGCCGCTCGGTGATGAGACCACAGCACAAGGAAGGGAGCGGCCGGGTAGTGTGAACCACCCGGCCGCTCGATCAAGAGAACGAACCTACGCCTTCTTCCAGTCGGCGATGTTCCAGGTCTCATTGTCGAAAGGTCGCAGGGCCGGGCCGGTCAGCGTCTTGGCCTTGCCGCTCGCGAACTTGCGGTCAACCAGTGGCACCGAAGCAAAGTCCTTGACAACGAGATCGTTGAGCTGCTGCCACATCGCTGCGGCCTTGCCTGGGTCGAGCTCGACCAGCACTTGCGCCCAGAGCTTGTCGAAATCGGCGCTCTGCCACTTGCTGAAGTTTCGCCCTGACCAGTTGTTCGACTTCTGCGCCCATGTCCGCGAGGGATCAGGCCCAGTATAGAACCGGTTCATGTATGCAACGGGAAACGTGCCGTCAAACGTCGAGGTGAACATCTGCACGTCGGAAGAGAAGCGGGCGAGGATGTCCGGGTTCCCTGGATCGCTGCCGAAGAAAACACCTGCGTCAATCGACTTGAGTTCGGTCTCGATGCCGATCTTCTGCCAACCGTCCTTGACGACGGCCTGCTCCTTCTGCCTGAGCGAGTTGATCGAGGTCTGGAACACCACCTTCATCCGGACGCCAGCCGGGGTCATGCGGATGCCATCGCCACCCTTCTTGTAGCCCGCATCGTCGAGGATCTTGTTCGCCTTCTCGATGCTGAACTCGGAAGTCGTAGCCTTCGACGCCAGGTTGCTTGGCGTTGTCAGGATGTTCGCAGTCGCCACACCCAGCAAACCGTCGCCGTACAATTGCTTGACGATGGTCTGGCGGTCAATTGCCAACGCCATCGCCTCGCGCACCTTGATATCACTGAGGAACGGGTGCTTGGTGTTCGGCGCGCCACGCTCGCCGTCCGTCTCCTTGGTGTTGTCCATAGATGGGAAAAAGATCTGCTCTACGCCCGAGCCGCCTGGGTTGAGCAGATCGCCCTTGCCGCCGTTCATGATGTCAATGAGCACCGGCGCTTCGACCTGGAGGTTCCACGAGTAGTCAAACTCGCCAGTCTGGAAGACCGCACGGGCAGCCGTGGTCGGGTCGCCGCCGCCCTTCATCTCGATGCGGCCAAAGCCCACCTTCGCGGCATCACGGTAGTTCGGATTCGGCTTGTAGATGACGAGGTCACCCGGCTTGAAGTCATCGACCATGTACGGCCCGGTGCCGATCAATTTCGTGTTGAGTGGTGCCTCACGCGACTTCGCACCGACAAAGTCCTTCATGATGTGCTTCGGCAAAATCGCGCCATTGCCACCCGAGAACGGCACATGCCAGCCGCCCGTCGGCTCCTTGAACGTCACCTTGACGGTATTGCCGTCAACCGCCTGGACGCTCTCTATATTGGCATAGGTGCCGGCACTGGTCGCAGAAGATTCCTTGTTCGAGATAAATTCGAACGTGAATGCGACATCATCAGCCGAGAACGCCTGCCCGTCGGCCCACTTGATGCCCTGCTTCAACTTATAGGTGACGGACTTGCCGTCTGGCGACACGCCGCCGTTCGAGGTGCTGGGGACTTCGGCCGCGAGGACCGCATCTATCTTGCCTTCCCCGTCCGACGTGATCAGCGGCTCAACGCAGCACCGGGCGGCGATATTGTCTTTCGTCCCAATCGCCAGGTGAGGGTTCAGAATCGTCGGTGCCTGCCAGAGCAGCATCTTCAGGGTGGCACCGGCTGCCGCGCCGGGGGCGGCGGGTGCGGCCTGGGCTGGGGCCGCTGGCTTCGCGGCCTCGGCCGGCTTGGCAGCTTCGGCTGGTTTGGCAGGAGCCGCACCAGCGGGCGCGGTCGTTGCAGCAGGCGCGGCAGGCTTGGCCGGGGCCGCTGTTGGGGCCGGCGCTGCGGCCTGGCCGCAGGCCGCAGCCAGTGGCAACGCGGCTAGGGCAAGCCCGACGCGCAGCATCTGACGGCGGGACACATGGCGATGGCGTACGATAGTTTCAGTCTCGGTTGCGGAGCGGTCCATAAGCACCGGTCCCTCCCATTCGGGAATGAGTGACGCAAGCCTATCACCAGTCTTGCCCGTACGCAAGCGTTCCGACTCGATTCGGTATGCCCGCACGTGATGAACCATCGTTCACGACGATGCGACCAGCCAGGCATAACGGCGCAGAAAGGCACTAGGCCGAGCGATCGCGCGCCTATGGACTCGACAGCGATGCCCCTATGATGCCCCGGCCGTTGGCCGCCGCATGGCTGACGGACGCTGGCTTTTGGCGTAGGCGCGCCGAGCCACACGGGCTGTTTCGTCCGTGCGAGACTGCCGAATCGCTACCGCTTCGTCAAGGATGCGGTCGGCCACGTCGCGCTTCGGCAGCAACGGCAACTCGCGCGGCGCGCCCGCCCGATCCAGCAGCACCACCGCGTTGTCGTCGGTGCCGAAGCCGCTATCCGTGCGGCTGATGTCGTTCGCGACAATCAAGTCGAGCCGCTTGCGCTCCAACTTGTCGGCGGCGTGCTTCACCAGATGCTGGCTCTCGGCGGCGAACCCGATCCGCACCAGCTGGTCGTTCGCCAGCGACGCCGTTGCCGCCAGGATGTCGATCGTCTTCGAAAGATGCAGCGTCAGGTCGTCGTCATGCTTCTTGATCTTCTGCTCGGCGACGGTGGAAGGCCGGTAGTCGGCCACGGCTGCGGCCATCACCAGCAGGTTAGCATCGGGCAAGGCGGCCATCACGACGTCGTACAGGTTTGCCGCGCTGACGACGTGCTGTACCTCCACCCCGAACGGCGGCGTCAGGGCCGTTGGCATCGTGAGCAGCAGCACCGACGCGCCACGGTCGCGGGCAGCCTCGGCCACGGCGTACCCCATCTTCCCAGACGACCGGTTGGAAATGTAGCGCACCGGGTCGATGGCCTCCTGGGTGCCGCCCGCCGTGACCACGATGCGCCAGCCGGCAAGGTCACCTCCGCGCGCCAGCACCAGCCGCAGGGTGTCCACGATCACCGGCGGCTCGGCCAGCCGCCCCTGCCCCGTCAGCCCAGAGGCCATCCGCCCGACGCCCGGCTCCACGATGGTCGCGCCGCGCTCGCGCAGTATCTTGACGTTCGCCTGCACGGCCGGGTGGTCGTACATGTCGGCGTCCATCGCCGGCGCAATGACCAGCGGCGCGCGGGTCGCCAGACACGTCGTCGTCACGAGATCGTCGGCCAGCCCCAGCGCCAGCTTTGCCAGCATGTGTGCGGTGGCCGGCGCGATGCAGACCACATCGGCGTGGTGGCCCAGGCTCACGTGGCTGATCTCGGCGTTCGGCAAGGTACTGAACATGTGGGCCGAGACGGTGCGCTGCGTGATCGCCTGGAAGCTAAGCGGCCGGATGAACTCAGTCGCGGCGGGCGTCATGACCACGTCCACCAGCGCGCCGGCCTGGGTCAGGGCACTGGCGACTGCCACCGCCTTGAACGCGGCGATACTGCCGCAGACACCCAGCACCACTCGCTTGCCGCGTAATACCTCGCGGCTCATTCGGTCACACTCACGAGACCGCTGGTCCCGATGGGCCGAGCGGCAATATCAGTGTTCAGTTCGTACAGGAAGCGCAGGCCGTGCAGCGTCAGGTCGGGGTCTACCACGTCCACCACCGTCGTCTCCGGCACGATCACCCCGGCCAGCCCGCCAGTCGCAA
>Ga0105048_10017675_pt1 | contig 10999 bp, 5 predicted proteins | sample MAT05_FD_78382 | JGI IMG/M metagenome (GOLD analysis project Ga0105048, IMG submission 78382) | Freshwater microbial communities from Lake Fryxell liftoff mats and glacier meltwater in Antarctica - MAT-05 | ecosystem: Environmental > Aquatic > Freshwater > Ice > Liftoff microbial mat | place...
ATTTGCCCAAATTGTGTCACGCCCATCGCATTAAATTTTTCCCAATCATCTGGTTTGCTGTAATTGGGAATCATCATGCCGTTGGTTATTACTACTCGGGGCGATTCTTTAGGGGCAGGGAAAAGTCCCATCGGGTGACCGCTGTACAGCACCAAGGTCTGTTCATCTGTCATGGTTGCCAAGTATTGCATGGTTAACAAATACTGCGCCCAGTTTTGGAACACAGAGCCGTTTCCTCCGTAAGTGATCAATTCATGGGGATGCTGCGCAACTGCATAGTCGAGATTGTTGCATAACATGTGCATGATGGCTGCAGCTTGTTTGCTTTGATGCGGGTAATCGTTAATTGGCCGGGCATAGATTTTATAATCCGGACGAAAGCGATACATATAAATGCGCCCGTATGTTTTTAGTTCTTCGGCAAATTCCTTTGCTAAGATAGTGTGGTGTTTTTTATCAAAATAACGCAAGGCATTTCTTAAAGCCAGGGTTTTTTCTTCGGTATTCAGAACGTCTTTCCTTTTTGGGGCATGGTTAACAGTGCTCTCATATAGTTTGGCTTCTGGCAATTCGTTTGGAATACCTTGTAGTACCAGAATCTTGAAATCGGTCATAGATTGATTTTATGCTTTAATTGAAACAGCAAATTATTAGTTTAGTTTTAAAAATACGCGGCGTCTACTCTTAACAAACTGAATAGGTAAGTTTAGTTTTGCGTTGGGACTTCGCGGTGTCGCGAAAAAAATAGAGATTTGAGATATCATTAACATAAAAGCAATAGTCTTAAACAAGGTAACAAAATTCAGCAAAATTTGTTGGCTTTACAAGCGCAGTTTTTGTTCTAAGATTGAGGTTTGTAAACGCTACGATGAAATAGATTTTTTATGGCTATTTCATTTTGTCTCAAAAACATGAATTTGCCTATTTTCTGTTTCCAAATAATCTACTTCTTGTTGTTGAAGGCTCTTCCAAAAAACAGTGGCAATGTTGTTTTGCAAGTAATGATTTTGTTTCATTCGTTCGCTAATTAGTGTTTGGCCCAAAACTCTGCTTTCGTCGTTGTGTCAAAAAAATAATCGCTTATTTACCCCAGTAAACTTCACAATCATTTTTTTAACACGCCTTGAAACTGAATTTTTCCATCCAAACAACTAGTTTTCGGATAGACACAGATTATTAAGTTTTCCCATAAAACGCTTGCATCGTTTCATTCTTCCAACGGCCTAAAATCGCCATTAAGCGAACAACAGATTCCACTACCCCAAAAAAAATATTTTTTTCATTTTGCTTACTTTTTTTCGCCCATTGTTGTTATAAGATTTTAATCTGAATACCACAAACGATTTTTCAAGTACATCAATATAACTTTCTGCAGTTTTTATTTTATTTTTTTGTCGGGAGCTTTGTTCGTTTAAAGAAACGTCGCTGGTTGTTTGGTAAGCTAGAAACTGCAAAAGACAATAAAGCAGACTCGGCCTTCGAATATCTTTTCAGGCTAATGCGTCTTTGTATAAATATTTGTTTCTGAGATTTTTGATAATCATTTCGGCTTCATCGCGGTTATTGCATACTTCAACGTACTATCCACATACCATGTGGAAAGGTAATTGCGATTCAATTTCAAAAGGACTTTGGTTTTTATGTAGTTCTGACAATGTTAAGGGATAGAGACGAAATAGAAAATGACAGCCTGCTAAGGGCTTATACAATTATAACTACAAAATAGGCCAATCTGCTCGTTATTTTTCCTTAATACTTGTTCAAAAAATGGTTCCGTAGACACTGCTATGCAACAGTTTTTTTCATTGTCTTGATATAAAATAAATTCGCATCTTTAGCCTATTTCATAATTATAATTGGTATTAAACACTTTTTCTGAAATATCCGATGCCGATGAGCCTTTGGCAATAAATCGAAGCCCTTCAAAATTATCCACCATTAATTTTAGCGACAAACCAAAATTTTCAATCCGCTGGATTTCATCAACGATAAAGAGTTTTTTTACCGATCGCCGGTTTAAAATTATGCAGATCGGGGTCTTTTAAAAGTTTCCTGATGCGGGCTTAGTCGGCACCCAAGAAAAGGGTTGAACTTTTGCTTTTTTAGCCGGTTGTGCTAGGAGCGCTGACCTGCCCACCTGCCTTGCGCCTGCGAGAATCAAAGCCTTGTTCCTAAAAAACCATTTGGAGGAAGGTTTGCATGTTCATGTTTTGTGTACTTAAAAATAGGAATTGCAATCGAGTTACAAGAAATTTTCGCACTTTATTGGCTATTACATTGGAAAAACTAAGAGTCTTTTTTTTTATTTGAATTTTTTTCAATCTTCCCGGTTTTTTTATTGTAGCCGTAAGGGCAATGCTTGCACCCGCTTTTACAGCAATGGCCGCGTTTGAGGTGATATTTTTCAGTGAAGACGATATAGCCTTCGGAACTAAAATAATAATCTTCTGGGTGCATTTCTTTCTTAAACATAAAGAAAACAAAATTTTTTTTGGCAAAGAGAGGAACTTATTTTAAAACGAAGATTAAGGGTCATTGTTATACCTCAGCTGTATTATTTAAAGAAAGGGAGGTTGCATCAATCAACCCTTTTAATTGTACAGCCAATGGATTTGGTCTCCTGCGTTTTCGGAATTTCGTTTTTTAAAAGAGAAGCAAGGGCCTCTTTTAAATAGGCAGCTTTAACAGCGTAGGGATCCTTAACATTATCGTCTATAGCTCCTTTATAAATTAAACCTTTTACACTGAATAAAAAACACTGAGGCGTGCGAGAAGCGCCAAAGGCATTGGCCAATTGACTTTTTTCGTCGACCGCATAGGCACATTTTAAATTTTGGTTGGAAAAATACCTCGACATTTCATCAAAGCTGTCGTCCTCGCTGCGTTGAGCCTCATTACTATTAACAAGAATGCAACCAATGCCGTTAGTTAACGCGTAATAAGAAAATTCTTTTATGCGACTTTCGCTTAGCTTAACGTACGGGCAAGTATTACAACTGAAAATGACCAGCAAACCCTTGTTTGTTTTTAATTCGTTTAACGAAACTGTTTTGCCGCTAACATCCTTCATTTTGTAATCTCCTTGAGGAATTGGAGAATTAATAGCCAGCTCTTCGATAGGCGCAAGGCGCATAAAAGACAAAGAAATAATGGCTGAAAAAACAGCCAATAAAATGACTGAAAGCGAAGCGTTTCTTTTCATGGCCTGTGTTTGTTTTGAAACAAATTTATTACTACTAAAATTAGTCATTTTTTAGAGATTAAACGTTCGAGCCTTGTTAAATTATTGATCCAGGCTAAAAATAAAGATTTGTTACTAATTCAGAGAAACTTCGTTAAATATTTTATAAAAAACGATTTGTTTATTTCTTGCCCGAAACAATTGTAAATAAAACTAAACTATTGTTGAAATTTAAAAAAATGGATAATGATCTGAATGCAGGCATAAAAAAACGCGCAATTGGGAAAAAGTTCCTGAAAGCGATCCTATGGTTTTTCTTCGTTACCATGCTGCTAGGCGTTTCGTTATCTGCGCTTTTGTTTATTTACGAAGACGAAGTGAAAAGTGCAATTATTTCAGAACTCAACAAAAACCTAAAAGCAGAAGTTAAGATCGATCCAAAAAACATTGATCTAACGATTATTGAAACTTTTCCGGATTGTTCGATACAATTTAAAAATGTTTTGATTCTTGAAGCCCTTCCCATTAAGCAAAAAGATACCCTCGTTTTTGCACAACAGCTTAATCTACTCTTTAATATTCTTGACATTTGGGATAAAAAATACGCGATTCAAAAAATAAAATTAAAGGATGGCGTTTTAAAGCCGAAAATCCTAAAAGACGGAAAAAACAATTACACAATTTGGGAAACCTTACAAGAGTCTAAACAAAATAATGAAGCTCTTAATTTTAACCTTGAACTGTTAGCATTAGATCATTGCCGGCTATTATACGTGGATCAGCAATTATCTTTTCGAGCCTTACTTGAAATAAAAAAGTTTGATTTTAAAGGGGATTTCAAAAAAGACGATTTCAGGATGGGTGCCGAGGGAAACGTGCTCATCAACAAAATCTCCAGTGGAAAAAATGTTTTTTTTAACGAAAAAGAATGTAAAATGTCGGCAACACTAAATGTTTCTAAAAACAAATACACCATCAGCAAAGCACAATTTTCTATTGCCCAGTTAAGGATGGATCTCAATGGCAGCTTCACCTACCAAGACAGCCTCAGTAATCTTAACTTTGTTTACAGCGCGCCGGATTTGGACATTGCTGCTGCACTATCGTTAATGCCGCCCATGTATAACGATAAAACCAAAGACTATAAAAGCACCGGCAATTTTTACGCCAACGGAAAGTTTTTTTATCAGTCGCAAAAAGATTTTTTACTCGAAGGTAATTTTGGTATAAAAAAGGGAAGCATTACTTACCAGCCAAAGGCTACAACGATTAGCCAGGTGAATGTCGAAGGTTTTTTAAAATATGGCACCGCAACGTCTTTGCTCAAAATCAAAAGTATTTACCTAAAGCTTTACGATGACGAGTTAAATGCAACGGCAGTCGTCAAAAATTTCTCCGATCCTTATCTTAAGTTTTCAGCTCAATCAAACATTAATCTCTCAAATTTACAGGCATTTTGGCCTATAGATACGCTCACTAAATTAAGGGGAAATTTAAAAATTAAGGCTGATGTTGAAGGTCTTTTGAGAGATTTACGAAAACAAACATTTTCATCTAACGTTAAAATCAATGTAAACGCATCGGTGTTAAATCTTGAAGCCCAATTTAAAAACGACGCGCAAGTATTTACTATCGAAAGCGGTTCGCTGGCAGCCCTGGATCGAGAACTCGAAGTACAAAATCTCAAATTCAAACGCGGGAGTTCTGATCTTTTATTGAATGGAAAAGTGCCGGGATTTTTTAACTATTTATCCGATGCATCTGCCCCACTCGTGATTAGAGGCAACTTATTTTCAAATTACATTAAACTGGAAGACTTTATGGTAAAGTACGAGGCTTCGGGAGGCGAAAGCAATCTCATTCCTCCAAACATCAGTTTTAAATTAAACGCAAAGATTCAAAAATTTTCCTACGCGCAATTTTCAGCCAATAGCATTGCTGGTGAAATAGAGGTTAAAAATCAAAAAGCGGTTATTAGTGACATGATTTTAAGCACGATGGGTGGAACAGCCCGGATCGATGCCTTTTCGGATAATGTAAACCACAACCTAAATGTAGTGTTGCAAAGCAAACTAACGGGCATTAATGTAAGCCATTTATTTACAGCGTTTAATAATTTTGGACAAAACACTCTAGAGGACAAAAACATAAAGGGATTTTTGTCGGCAGATATTGACTTTTCAGGAACTTGGAACAACCAGTTGGAGGTGGATCTGAATTCGATTCGCGCAACGTGTGAATTGAATATCGACCGAGGCGAACTTATTGATTTTAAACCTTTGGTGAGCCTTTCAAAGTTTGTGGATGTAGAAGATTTACAACACATTAAATTCTCGACCCTGCGAAGCGATGTTATCATCAGGGATAAGACCATCACTTTTCCAAAAACTACATTAATAAACACTGCCTTGAACATTGTTTTTTCGGGAACACATACTTTTGACAATATAATCGACTACCACATTCAGTTGGTTATAAGTGAGCTATTAGCTAAACGCCGAAAGGCAGATGATGAATTTGGCCCTGTAGAAGAAGACAAAGAAAAACGAAGAAACGCATTTATTTTTATGACAGGCCCGCTCGATAATCCTAAAAAAGGGTTTGACCGAAAAGGACAAAAAGAAAAAATAAAAGAAGACTGGAAGCAAGAGAAAAAAAATGTTAAACGGATTTTCAAAGAAGAGTTCGGATTAAAGAAAAACGAAAAGCCTGTAGAAGAAAAAAAGTCGGAGCAGAAGTTTGAATTAGAAAAGCCTGACAATAATCAACCTAAAAAAACGTTAGAGCCCAAAAAGAAACCAGTTGAAGAGGATTTTTAAAATTACTACCTTTAATCAAAACCTTTTAAAGTGAATATTTACCACCAGAAACAACGATGGAAACTTGGTCTTGCGGCCGCCGCGTTTTTAATTGTTATTGCCTCGTTCTGGTATACAACGCGCTTGGTAAAGCGCATCCAAATCAACGAAAAAAAGAAAGTTGAATTATGGGCGAGCGCTGTGCAGAAGAAAGCAACTCTGGTGAAATTTACAAAAGAATTATTTGAAAAAATAAAGCTAGGCGAAACAAAAAAGGCAGAACTTTTTGCCGAAGCAACACGCGAAGCGGCCAACGGAGGTTTGTCTCAATATCAGGATCCCTCATTTATTTTGAAAGTATTACAAGAAAACACCACGGTGCCGGTAATACTTACGGATATTGACGATCATATTGTAACGTCGAGGAACCTAGATTCATTAAAAGACAAAGACACGGTTTATTTAAAAGCACAGCTGGAGGAGATGAAAAGTTTGTATCCGCCTCGAGAAATAGACTATTATAAAAATCAAAAGCAGCGGCTCTATCATAAGGACAGCCAAGTGTTTAACGACATCAAACTAGTGTTTGATAGTTTGTTAAAATCTTTTATTACCGAAGAGGTAATAAATTCGGCAGACGTGCCGGTGATTTATACCAATAAAAGAAAAGACTCTATCATTGCTCATGGTAAGATCGAGTTCTTGGAAATAAATTCTCCAGAAAAACTAAGGATTAAGCTGGACGAGCTTTCCAACGAAAATACGCCCATCTCGATTGACCTAGGGGAAGGAACTACAAATTTTATTTTTTACGCGCCTTCTGAGTTAGTGATGCAATTGAAGTATTATCCCTACGTTCAATTTGGGGTTATAGGGTTTTTTCTGATCATTGCTTATGTGCTGTTTAGTACTGCCCGAAAGGCCGAACAAGACCAAGTGTGGGTGGGTATGAGTAAAGAAACAGCGCATCAATTAGGAACGCCATTATCTTCACTTATGGCCTGGAACGAGCATTTATTGGCGCAAGGCGTAGATCAAGAAATTGTGACTGAAATGCAACAGGATGTAAAAAGATTAAATACAATAACAGAAAGGTTTAGTAAAATTGGCTCACAGCCAACGCTCGAAATTCAAAATGTAAACGAGGTGCTTGAAGGAGCCGTTGATTATTTAAAGAAAAGAACTTCAAGAAATGTTAACTATCATTTGAATATGCCTGAGGAGATTCTTTATACAAAATTGTCGACGCCGCTATTCGAATGGGTTATAGAAAATATTTGCAAAAACGCTGTGGATAGTATGGATGGCAAAGGCGATATTACAATAACACTTTATGATGTGCCGGAAGGTTTATACATCGACTTCAAAGATAGCGGCAAAGGAATTCCTAAGTCAAAATACAAAACGGTTTTTGAGCCGGGATTTACCACAAAAAAGCGGGGCTGGGGATTAGGCTTAAGCCTTTGTAAAAGGATCGTTGAGATTTATCACAGAGGAAAAATCTTTGTGCTCAATAGCGGGCTTAACAAAGGAACAACTTTTAGGATCGTGTTGAAACGCGATTGAGCTTGTAAACCACCGCTTCGAGGTATTTTCCTGTTTTAAATTCCTTTACCTTTTCTATTCTTTGTTCAGAAAAGGGATTCATAAATTGTGGGTTCATATATACAAACCAGGTTTCGGATGTAGTTGACCTTACAATTTTTTCAAGTACTTTTCTGAGCACAGCTTCGCTAAAAGGGTTGAACAAAAAGTAAAGGGTAGGCAAATTTTTATAGTCGAAATTCAGAGCGTTGTTGTGCACGAAATTGATGATTGAGCTTTTTCGTTTCCTTGTGTAAAGAATTTCATTGTTCAGCGCCACTTTTAAAAGAAGATCATCGAGTTCAATCCCCGTAAGATGGTTATAACCCGCAAATTCAGCTACAAAAATTACACGTCCCTTACCACAACCTATATCAACGAAATTAAATGGTTTGGTTTGTTCAAAAATACCGGAAAAAATTTCCTGTAGCACTAAATAAGATGCGCCCTGATAATGAAAAAATTCAGTCGATTCACTTTTTTTAAAGCTAGAAGTTTTGATGCCAAGTTTTTTTTCGAAAGAAATTTCAGCCGCTAACAATTTAAACGTATGGATAGGCCCGCGCAAGAACATTGAGCGAAAAAAATAAAATACGAGGATGGGGAATTTCAAATATTTGTATTTTAAATGTTGTGTAAATGTAATACCTTCAACACATATTTTTAAGAAATAGAATTCCAATATGCAAATCGATCCGGTAGCGGAACGAAAAGAGATTTTAAACCGCTACAAATTGCTTATAAAGGCATGTAAACGTAGACTTGAAAAAGGCGATAAAGAAATTATCCGCAAAGCGTTTGAGGTAGCAGTGGAGGCTCACAAAGAGATTCGCCGGAAAAGTGGCGAGCCTTACATTTACCATCCGATTGCGGTAGCTCAGATCTGTGCTGAAGAAATTGGACTAGGAACTATTGGCATTGTTTGCGCTTTATTGCACGATACTGTTGAAGATACAGATTTGACATTGGCCGACGTAAAAGGTTTGTTTGGTGAAAAGGTTGCGCAGATTATCGACGGACTCACTAAAATCTCTGGGGTTATTGATAATACGTCTTCCATTCAGGCAGAAAATTTCAGGAAGGTGTTGCTCACTATGAGCGAAGACATCCGAGTAATTCTTATTAAACTCGCTGACAGGCTTCACAATATGCGCACGCTCGAGCACATGAAGCGCGACAAACAAATGAAGATCGCAAGCGAAACGCTTTATTTGTACGCCCCGTTGGCTCACCGATTGGGCTTAAACACCATTAAGACAGAATTGGAAGATCTCGGGTTAAAATATACCAATCCCGAAGCATACAGCGAGGTTGCCAATAAATTAAAACAGGTTGAGCCCGAACGCAAAAAATTCATTCAAAAATTCATCGAACCTCTAAAAGAAATTTTAGTGGAGCAAGGATTCAAATTTAAGATCTTTGGTAGACCAAAATCTATTTTTAGTATTTATCATAAAATTAAGACAAAGGATGTGACCTTCGATGAGATTTATGATCTCTTCGCCATCCGCATTGTTATTGATTCACCGATTGAACAAGAAAAGTCCGATTGTTGGAAAATATACTCCATCATTACCGATTTTTATCACCCAAGCCCTGAGCGGCTACGAGACTGGATTAGCACGCCCAAAAGCAACGGATACGAAAGTCTTCACACCACAGTAATGGGGCCGCAGGGTAAGTGGGTCGAAGTTCAAATCCGCACCACGCGTATGGACGATCTTGCTGAGAATGGTTACGCGGCGCACTGGAAATATAAAGATAGCGCCAATGAAAAAGAAAGCAAACTCGAAAGGTGGTTGCTTCGTATCCGCGAAATGCTTGAGAATCCTGATCCGGATGCGTTAGAATTCCTTGATGATTTTAAACTAAACTTATTTAGTGATGAGATGTTTGTGTTTACACCCAAAGGCGACATGAAAACACTTCCGATTCACGCTACTGCGCTTGATTTCGCTTTTGAGATTCATACAAAAGTCGGCGAACATTGTATTGGGGCGAAAGTTAATCACAAGCTTGTGCCGTTGAGCCATGAATTGAAAAGTGGCGATCAAGCCGAGATTCTAACCAGTAACAAACAAACACCAAAAGACGACTGGCTAAACTACGTAATCACGGCCAAGGCTAAGTCCAAAATCAAAAACAGCCTTAAAGATCAGCGAAAAAAAATCGCGGAAGAAGGAAAAGAAATTATGGAACGTAAATTTCAGCGTCAGAAGCTGGATTTCTCTTTATCGATCATCAATGAATTGTGTAATTTCCTTCGCCTGCCATCTTCGCAGGAGCTGTTTTACCGGGCGGCACTGGGAAATGTAGATGTTGAAGAGATAAAAGACTTTATAAAATTCAGAGAGACACCACTAAAAAAAGCAAAGAAACCAGATTCGGCCAATATAGAACAGTTAGTGACCAATGCCCGCGGCAAATCAGACATGTTAGTGATTGGTGACGACCTTCAAAAACTGGATTATAAATTATCACCCTGTTGCAACCCTATTCCTGGCGATGATGTTTTTGGTTTTGTAACTGTTTCAGAAGGTATAAAGATTCACCGCACAAATTGCCCCAATGCCATAAAATTATTATCCAATTATGCTTACCGCGTAGTTAAAGCCAAATGGACAAATGATGAGCTGATTTCGTTTTTAGCGGGCCTTAAAATTACGGGCACCGATGAATTAGGAATTGTGAATAATATCACGAAGATTATTTCTAACGAGAATAACGTGAACATGCGATCCATTAATTTTGATACAGATGACGGAATTTTTGAAGGTACCATCATGGTTTACGTGCACGATACCAAACACTTAAATCATTTAATCGACAATCTTAAAAAGGTAAAGGGGGTAAATAAGGTGGACAGGATTGATGAGAAGTGATGATCCCTAAACATAAAGTTGTAAAACCCCGCCGTTTAACGCGGGCACCGTAAGTGTTTGTGCAGATTTCCCAGATTTCATTTCTGAAAAAACCCTTACAAACACTAATTCGGGATAACCCGCATTAAGATTGGCTGTTTGCCTTTTCAAAAGCTTCTAAAGTCTAAATTCAGATTATATGGGAGAATGTAGAGGCGAAGTTTTACTTTACAGCCAGCACCTTATCAACAAAAACAACTAATGCAAACAAATCTCACTATTATTCAAAGACATTTTCGTAACAATTCAGCAAAGCACTAATACTTAATTTCCCTGATCTTTAATTTTTTAGCTGGATTTCCCTGATAGATCCAATTGGCTTCGACGCTCGCTGTAGCAATACTTCCTACGGTTAGTAAACTGTTGGCACCCAATCGCACCCCCGGGCAAATAACCGTTTTTGCGCCAGCCCAAGCCCCTTCTTCTAGTGTGATTTCCCCTACAATCAAATCAAATGTTGTTTTTTTATAGTTGTGATTCCCGCATAACAACAAAGCGCCTTGCGAAATACAAGA
>Ga0105048_10017678_pt1 | contig 10998 bp, 14 predicted proteins | sample MAT05_FD_78382 | JGI IMG/M metagenome (GOLD analysis project Ga0105048, IMG submission 78382) | Freshwater microbial communities from Lake Fryxell liftoff mats and glacier meltwater in Antarctica - MAT-05 | ecosystem: Environmental > Aquatic > Freshwater > Ice > Liftoff microbial mat | place...
CGCGGCTGGCGGTCTCGCAAGTCGAGCAGGTGAGGCCCGCCGCGCCCATGTCCTGGATGCCGGCGACGGCGTCGGTGGCGAGGAGTTCGAGGCAGGCTTCGAGGAGGAGCTTTTCCTTGAACGGGTCGCCGACTTGCACGGCGGGGCGGTCTTGCTTGCTCTCCTCGGTCAGCTCGCGGCTCGCGAAAGCGGCACCCGCGAGGCCGTCTCGCCCGGTTTCCGCGCCGACGTAGAAGACGGGATTGCCGATACCGCGCGCCGCGCCGCGGGCGATCTGCTCGTGGCGGAGGATGCCGAGATTGAAGACGTTGACGAGCGGGTTGCCCTCGTAGCTTTCATCGAAATAGACCTCGCCGCCGATGGTCGGGATGCCGATGCAATTGCCGTAGTGCGCAATGCCGGCGACGACGCCGGCGAAGAGGCGGCGGTTGGTTTTCACGTTCGCGCCGTCGCCGGTGATCGGGCCGAAGCGCAGCGAGTTCAGCGAGAAAACGGGGCGCGCGCCCATCGTGAAAATGTCGCGGATGATTCCGCCCACGCCGGTCGCCGCGCCTTGGAACGGCTCGATGGCGCTCGGGTGATTGTGGCTTTCCATCTTGAACGCGATGCCCCAGCCGTCGCCGATGTCGATGACGCCCGCGTTTTCCTCGCCCGCCTTCACGAGTACCGTCGGCCCCGTGGTGGGGAATTTCCGCAGCTCGCGCTTCGAGTTTTTGTAGCTGCAATGCTCGCTCCACATGACGGAGAAGATGCCCAGCTCGGTGAAGTTCGGCGCGCGCCCGAGGATCGTCTGGATGCGCGCGTATTCGTCGGGCGTGAGCCCGTGTTTGGCGATGAGGGCGGGTGTGATTTGCGGCTCGGTCATAAAGCGGGCGCGCAGACTACCGGCCCCGTCCCCGCGATTCCAACCGCAATCACCAGCGGGTTGAAACTTTGGCACCTCCTGACATTGGCGTGCCGTGCTTGTTGGCGGCCGCCTTGTAAACTCGCGCAGGATGACTACCCTGCGCGACTTCCACCCATGAACTGCGACTTGCTTCGTCGAATCTACCACCGCCTGCTGATGATCCTCATGGGAGGTTGCAGCTTCTTCTGGGGCGCGACGGCGTCAGGGCAATTGACTTGGGGCACGGGAGGAAATGGCGGGAGCGGCACCTGGAACACCACGACCTCCAACTGGTGGAATGGCTCGGCAAATGTCTCCTGGACCAATGGCGGTTCCGCGGTCTTCGCTGGCGTGGGTGGCACGGTGACTTCTGTCTTTCCAGGGCCGACTGCGTCCAATATCACCTTTGATGCGCCCGGTTACACGATCCAGAGCGGTTGGATCAATGCTTCGGGATCGAGCCTTACGATCACGACGAATCAGGCCGCCACGATCAGCTCCACACTGAGCGATTCCGTCAGCAATGGGGTGCTCGTAAAAAACGGCGCGGCGACGCTCGCGGTGTCGGGGACAAATTTCATCGACACTCTCCAAGTCAATGCCGGCGAGTATCTGGTAGGTGGGACGTCGAGTTTGTTCTTTTCCAATGTCAATCTGGCCAACGCCGCGGGTGCGGTGGTGACGCTGGGACAAACCTCACCCAATACGAACATGAAATCGCTATCCGGCGGGGGAGTGGCGGGCGGGATCCTTCAGCCGAATAATCAGGCCCGCACCGTCAAGGTGACCCTATTCGCCTCGGGCACTTTCCGTGGCGTAGTGCAGGATAACGGCAGCGGTAAGCTCGCCCTTGATATCTTCGGATCAGCGAATACCACGACCCTGACTGGTGCGAACACCCATTCGGGCGCAACGTCACTCACCTTTGGGACGCTGGTGTTGGCGGGGAACGGATCGGCGCTCAACAGTCCCGTCAGCGTCCTTACCGGAAGCACTTTGCGCCTCGATAACTCCACAACAGCGCTCGCGAATCGCCTCTCGGATTCGGCCGAGGTGACGATGCAAAACGGACGGATCGAGTATGTGGGCCACAGCACCACGCCCGTCGAAGAACAGCTCGGCCCCCTGAAGTTTTCCGGCGCAGTTTCCGTCAGCAACTCACAACCGGGGAGCGCGGCGGCGCTGCTGACATTTGCCAGCGCCACGCGGCAGAATAATGCGACGATTGATTTCGGCGGCAATGGGCGGACGAAATGGAACGGCATGGCGAACGACCCGGCAGGCATGGTCGGCGCGTATGCCACGGCGGGGAATGAGTGGGCAACCGTCGGCGGGGATGGACGCGTGGACGCACTCGCCAGTTATGCCGCGGACATCAATGGCGCAGCGCCGGGCGAGCATGTGAAAATCGCCGGTGGTGGCACCACTTCGTTGGCCGCATCCGCGACGCGTTCGACGCTCAATTTGCAGAACAGCAGCGGCAGCGCCGGCTCGCTCGACCTCGGTGCGGGCCATACGCTGACGCTCGGCGACGGCGGCATCCTTTCCAGCGGCACCGCGACGAATCGCGTGCAAAGCGGGACGCTGCGCGCGAGTGGCAACGAACTCGTGGTGACCAATCGCAATGCGCTGACCATCGACTCGAACATCGGTGAGTCCGTCGCTGGAACCGGACTCACGAAGAGCGGTGCCGGCAGCCTGACGCTGACAGGAACCAACAGCTACAGCGGCAACACCGTGATCGACCAGGGTTCTCTCGTCGTTTCATCCGACGCGAATCTCGGCACCGGCTCGACGATTCAATTCAACGGTGGGTCGCTCCTAGCCGCGCAGTCCTTTAACTCCACGAAGGGCCTGAGCAAGGGCACCGACCTCGTTGGCACGATCGACACGGGTGGTAACAACGTCGCGTTTTCCGGCGCAAATACCGGCGCGATCTCGAAGACTGGCGCGGGCACTTTGACTTTGAGCAACCCGGCTCCCGGGAGCGTTTCCGTGACGCAAGGCACGCTGGCTTTGACCAATCCCACCTCCGGCAGTGCGACGCTGCAAGGCGGCACGCTGCTCGCGGCCGGCACGCTGTCGAACATCACGTTATCTTCCTCCTCCACACTCGACATCGGCGGAAACATCGCGGCGGCGCTGACGACCACAACGTTTTTGACCGGCGGATCGTCAGGGCAGGCACTCACCGTGCGCTTCGGCCTCGGTCTGAATGTGAAGGATTTGTGGACGATCACCAACCCAGTGAGTTCGTTCAGCCTTTCGACGGGAGCATTTCTCTTCGACTTTCAAGACCTCGGCGGCGCGACGACGGGCACCAATTACACGTTGATGAATGTGCAGGCGTCCGGCCCACCGCTGACTCTATCGATGTTTGGCTTCGCACCTTCGGCGACGGCCGCCGGATGGGACGGCACGTTTAGCGTCGTGTCGAATACGGTGCGCGTGTACCTCACCAGCACGCCCGAGCCCGGATCGGCCACGCTCTTGCTCATCGGCGGATTGATTTGCAGCGGACGCCGCGCCGCACGGGAGTTTGTGGTAAAGCTGCAACGGCACCGCCAGCACAGCACATGAAGTTCAGGATTTGGAATCCTTGCCCCGTTTTTGCAGCAGATACCGGAGCGCAAAGCCGAGGCCGGAAAAGTGGAAGGTCGGATCGACGTAATGCTCGATCACGTAGAACGCGAAGTAGTAGGCGCGGCAGAAGCACCAGACCGTGATCGCGAGCAGCGCCGCCGTGCGCAGCGTGGGGTTTTCAAAAAGGAGCCGCGCGGCGGCGATAACGCCCGCGAACAGAAACAGTCCGCCCTTGAGCTTGATTAGCCGCGGATTGGTGAGGTCTTTCACGACCTTGTGCTAAGCCGCTTTGCGCACGCCGAGGGTCGAGAGGATCGACTCGAAAATGACGCGCCCGTCGATGCTGCCGAGGCGCGGGTCGCAGGCGCGCTCGGGATGCGGCATGAGTCCGAAGACGTTGCGCGCGGCGATGCCGTCCGCGGTCAAACCGCAGCTCCACCCGCAGCGCAGCGCGTGAAACTGGGTCATGGTTTTCAAAGGAGTCGAAGGCCGTGGGCTTCAAAACGCACAAAATCATCGCGATTGTAGGTGGCAAGCACTGCGCCGTGGTGGATGGCGGTGGCGGCAATCATGCAATCCCGCAGACTGCGGGAACGCCGGCCAGTGGCGTTGAAAAGTTCAGCCGCTGTTTTGGCGTCGTGCTAACCGCCAGCCGTTCACCTTTCTCCACCCACCCATCGAGCCGGGCAGCCGCGTCGGTATTTTCAGCCAGCGCAGCGACGAGAAAGTTGGCGTCGAAGTGAATCATCCAAGCAGCCGCAGCAGAAAAAACTCCGCCCTAGAATTTCTGGTCATCAATGGTCTTCATCCATGCGGCGGCCTTTTCCGGCGTCAGGGCGAGACTCTTCCGCAACTCACGCAAAGCCCGCGAACGCTCCGCCGGTCGCACCTCAGTTTTGATTTGGGATTCCGACAAGATCGTCAGGTAGCCGTAGCCTTGCGCCGGCATTTTTTCGGGCTCGCGCGGCGTTATGCGACCGTCGGCATATCAACTGGCAGCGTCACGTAACTCATGTGTCCAAAGTGGGCGAAGTCTGGCCGATGAACAAGCACAGCCTCACGCCGCTTTGCGCACGCCGAGGGTCGAGAGGATGGACTCGAAGATCACGCGTCCGTCGGTGCTGCCGAGGCGGGGGTCGCAGGCGCGCTCGGGGGTGCGGCATGAGGCCGAAGTCGTTGCGCGCGGTGTTGCAGATGCCGGCGATGTTTTCGGCGGAGCCGTTCGGGTTGGCCGAATCGATCGCTGTCCGCGGTCTGCCGCTCAGCCTTCGGGCGTCGCGAGGATTTCGGCGAGCCGGCGGCGCAGTTCGCCGGAGAAGCGCGGCAGCCAACCCGGGCCGACGAGGCCGACGGAGGCGAGGTCGCGGAGGTGGACGCGGTCTTTGTCGCGAAAGGCGGAGAGTTTCATCCGCACCAGCGCCTCCAGCGCGATGAGGCGAAAATCCCCGGCGGCTTCGCTCTCGTCCACGCTGGCGTTTGGCTCGGGCTGCTCGGGCCGCGTTTTCTCCGCGGCGAAGACGAGATGCACGGCGTCGCGGACTTTGGCAGCCGGGCCGTCGAGGAAGACTTCCATGGCGCCGGGCTGCCCCAGCGAAGCCACCCGCCGGTGGCTGAAACCCGCGCTTTCCAGCGCGGTGATCGCTGCGGGGAGGTCGGCACGGCGCAGCAGCAAATCCACGTTGCGGGTGTTGCGCACCGCGCTTTCATCCACGCGCGAAACCCAGGCGGCGACCGCATTTCCGCCGACGACCGCGTAGGCCACACCCGCCTTTTCCAACGCCGCTGCGGCGCGGAGCAAGCGGCGGCGGACATTCTCCACCGCGTCGCTCATGCGCTGCCAGGAAACGGGTTGCAGGCTCGTGGACATGAAGATCGCCGGGAAGGTTCCCGCGGTGCGCGTGGAAGTCGAGCCTTCACCTCACGCCGCTTTGCGGACGCCGAGGGTCGAGAGGATCGACTCGAAGATCACGCGTCCGTCGGTGCTGCCGAGGCGCGGATCGCAGGCGCGCTCGGGGTGGGGCATGAGGCCGAAGACGTTGCGGGCGGCGTTGCAGATGCCGGCGATGTTTTCGGCGGAGCCGTTCGGGTTGGCGGCGTCGGTGGCGGCGCCATTCGCGTCGGTGTAGCGCAGGAGCACGCGGCCGGTTTGGTTGAGATCGGCGAGCGTGGCAGGGTCGGCGGTATAGCTGCCTTCGCCGTGGGCGATGGGGATGCGGAGTAGTTCGCCGGTCTTCGTCTCGTGGAGAAAAGGGTTGGCGACGTTTTCCACGCGGACGTGGAGGTGCTCGCAGCGGAAGTGCAGGTCGCGGTTGCGGATGAGCGCGCCGGGCAGGAGGCCAGCCTCGCAGAGGATCTGGAAGCCATTGCAAATGCCGAGAACCAGCGTGCCCGTAGCCGCGGCCTCTTTCACCGCCCGCATGATCGGCGAAAAGCGCGCGATGGCCCCGCAGCGGAGGTAGTCGCCGTAGGAAAACCCGCCGGGCAGCGCGATGAGATCATAGCCGGCGACGGACCCGTCCTTGTGCCAGACGAAGTCGGTTTCGACCCCGAGTTCGCGCAGCGCGAGGACGCAGTCTTGGTCGCAATTTGAACCGGGGAAGCGGATGACGGCGGCTTTCATGAGCCAGTGATCAGCGCTGGATTTCGAGCCGGTAGTCTTCGATCACCGGGTTGCTGAGCAGGTCGCGGCAGAGCTCGTGGAGTTGGGCCTCGGTCTGCGTGCCATCGAGTTCGAGCTCGATCATTTTTCCCACCCGCGCGGCTTTCACCGCCGACAAGCCGTGGTGATGAATGGCATCGCGCACGGCCACGCCCTGGGGGTCGAGCACGCTCTGTTTGGGCATCACGATGACTTGGGCTTTCATAGGCGGCGGAGGGTAGGGAGCGGCGGTGAAAGGGGAAGTGGAAAGTGAATCCACAACCACTTTCCACAGCGCTCGCGTTCACCGCGCACTTTCCACTTTCACTCCCGCTCCCGCTCCCGTTATCGTCCGCCAATGATTCCGACTCTCCGCATCCTTGCAAGCGGCCTCGCGGCTGTTTGTCTATGCGCCTCCGCGGCTGGTGAGGCGACGCCACTGACCCCCGAGGAAATCGCCACGGCCACCAAGACCGATGACCTTTCCATCCCGATGCCGGGAGAGTTCATGGCCTCGCTGAACAAGATCGGGAAGATCGACTGGACGAAGATGTTCCGCCCGCCCATCGCGACCAATTACACGAGCCGCGAGCAAATGGCGCTCAATCTCGGGGGACTCATTGCCGACGGCTACGTGGCGATCGAGGCGGAGGATTCGCTGCAGGTGAAAAACATCGGGAAGGACATTCTCGCCATCGCCAGGACCCTCGGGGTGAGCAAGGACGTGCTCGAACGGGGAGGGAGCATCGCGAACTTCGCCGACCAAAAGCAATGGGAACAACTCAAGGAGGAACTCGAGGCCACCCAGAATGAAGTCAAAACCGCCATGACCGAGCGCAAAGACTCGGATCTCGTCACCCTCGTCACGGTCGGTGGCTGGCTGCGCGCCACGGAAGTGATGAGCGGCTACGTGGCGAAAAACCACACCGATGCCGGCGCGAAGCTGCTCCGCCAGCCCGGCGTCGTCGCCTTCCTCAACAAACGCCTCGGCGGGCTCGGTGAAAAAGTGCGCGGCGACGCGACCGTGGCCGCCGTGCAGAAAAAAATGGGGGAACTCGAAAAACTCATCAGCTTTCCCCTCGAACGCGCGCCCAGCGGCGACGACGTGAAACAACTCAACACCCTGACCACCGAAGTAGTGAAGGACATCTCCAGGAAACAAACGAAATGAAGCGCCTCCTTTTTGCCCTCGCCCTCGCGACTGCCACCACGACGTCACCTCTGCGCGCCGCGAGCGACGATGAAGTCGCCGCCCGCAAGCTCGCCCTCGAAGTCGCCGGCGCTTTCTCCAACGACGGCTTCAAAATCCGCGATGGCAACTGGGGTGGAAAGTTCGTGGCCGGAAAATCTCCGCTGATCCAAGTGAACCTCTACGCCGGAAACCAATATTGGTTCACCGTCGGCGCGGCGGAAGCGGCAAAGAAAGTGGCGATCACCGTCTTCGACGAAGCCGGCAAGCCGGTTGTCACGGATCCCTACGCCGACACCTCGGTCGCCGCCGCCGGGTTTGCGCCGGCAAACAGCGGCCCATACTATATCCGGCTGGAGCTTGCCGAGGGAACACCCACCGCTTTCTGCCTCATCTACAGTTACCGCTAAACCGATGCCGTTCGAATCCACTCAAACTACCGAGAAACTCGGCGGCCCGCGCGTCACCCAGTTCTCGATTTTTCTGCCAAACCGCGTCGGCACCCTGCTCGATGTCGTCCGCGTGCTCAACGAGCGCCACATCCACGTCCTCGCCATTAGCGTGCAGGATTCCGCGGACACCGCCATCGTGCGGATCGTCGTCAGCGATCCCGAAAGTGTGCAGCAGATGTTCATCGAGCACGCCATCCCCTTCTCGATCTGCGAACTGGTGGTCGTGGAACTCAAGGAAGGTGCGACCGAACTCGGCCGCCTCCTCGCCGCGCTCCTCGCCGCCGAGTGCAATATCTTCGGCAGCTACGGCCTCCTCACGCGGCCCCGCGGTCGCCCCGCCTTGGCGCTCCACGTCGAGGATAATGAATGCGCCGTATCGGTGCTCGAAGGGCAGCAGTTTAAGATTCTCAGCCAGTCCGACATCTCGCGTTAAAGCGGTGCGGCGGGCACGAGAGGCGGGTGAGGCGCAGCCACACTTTCCCGCGCTTCTGACCTTTGGGATTTGTTTCGGATTTCGAGTTTCGGATTTACCCCTTTTCCCCATGCGTTCCCTCCTCGTCCTGCTCCTCTCCCTCTGCCTCGCCACGTCCGCCCGCCCCGCCGACGCGGACTTTCTGCCGGGCGTAAAGCGCATCCTTTTCCTCGGGGACAGCATCACCCACTCGGGGCAATACGTGGATTCCTTCGAGATGTTCCTCTTCTTGCGGTTTCCCAACCGGCAGTTCGAAGTCATCGACTGCGGCCTGCCGAGCGAGACCGTCTCCGGCCTCTCGGAGGACGGCCATGCGGACGGGAAATTTCCGCGCCCCGATCTGCACGAACGACTCGACCGCGTGCTCGCAAAGACGAAGCCCGATCTCATCTTCGCCTGCTACGGCATGAATGACGGCATCTACCTGCCGCTCGACGAGCAGCGCTTCGAGAAATTCCGCGACGGAATCACGCGCCTGCGCGCGAAGGCGAAAGCCGCAGGCTCGGAGGTCGTCCACCTCACGCCGCCGAGCTTTCATCCGCTCTCCGCACGGAACAAACCTGGCGCAGATGGAAAAGCCCCCGCCGTCACGCTTGGCGGCTACAACGAAGTGCTGGACCGCTACGCCGCGTGGCTGCTGGAGCAGCGCGCGCAGGGCTGGCGCGTGATCGACATCCACGGGCCGATGAACGCCTACATCGAGGAAAAGCGGAAGACCGAGCCGGACTTCGTTTTCGCCAAAGACGGCGTGCATGCGAACGCCGCGGGGCACGCGCTGATGGCGGATCAGATCATCGCCGCGCTCGCGCCCGCCGATTTCGACTGGTGGAAGAAGCTGCTCGGCTCGGAAACTTTCATGACGACGAAAGTGAGCAGCTTCACCGGGGCGATCCGCGAACGCGGGCGCACCCTCGCCGACGCGTGGCTCAGCGACACCGGCCACCTGCGGCCCGGCATGAGCAAAGGGCTGCCGCTCGACGAGGCGCGGGCAAAGGCCGCCGCCCTTGAGAAAGAGATCCGCGAAGCTGCCCCGCGGATCGCGCCGCGCCCGTGAGCGAACCGCCGCCCGAGAAGCCAAAGCGGCGGGTGCGTTACGCGGGAAAGAACCCGCGGAAGTTTGTCGAAAAATACAAGGAGCACGCCCCTGAACGCTACGCCGCGGACGTGGAGAAGGTGCTCGCGAGCGGGAAGACGCCCGCAGGCACGCACCGCCCGATCATGGTGCGCGAAATCATGGAGGTGCTCGCGCCGTTGCCCGGCGAGACTGTCGTGGATTGCACCCTCGGCTATGGCGGGCACGCCCGCGAAATCCTCGCCGCGATCCAACCGGGCGGGCGGCTCATCGGCGTGGACGCCGACCCGATCGAATTGCCGAAGACCGAGGCCCGGCTGCGCGCGCTCGGTTTCCCCGAGGAAACGCTGCTCGTGCGGCGGATGAACTTCGCCGGCCTCGCGCAACTCCTCGCCGCCGAGACACCCGGCGGCGCGGACGCGATCCTCGCCGACCTCGGTGTTTCCTCCATGCAGATCGACAACCCGGCGCGGGGCTTCACTTTCAAATCCGCCGGCCCCCTGGATCTCCGTATGAATCCCGACCGCGGGCAATCCGCCGCCGGGCTCCTCGCCAGCCTCAACGCCTTGAAGTTGGAAGAATTGCTCACGGAAAACGCCGACGAACCACATGCCTTGCTGCTCGCCGCTGCACTTTCATCGGCACATTCCCGCGTTCCCATCACCACCACCACAGCCCTCGCCGCGCAGATCCGCCAGGCACTCGCCGCCCAGCCGCGACCTCCGCGCGAGGAGGATGCCGAACTTTCCGTGCGTCGAGTCTTTCAAGCACTGCGCATCGCCGTGAACGATGAGTTTGGCGCGCTCGACACCTTTCTCCGGAATCTCCCGCACTGCCTGAAACCGGGCGGCCGTGTGGCCATCCTCACCTTTCACTCGGGCGAAGACCGGCGCGTGAAACTGGCGTTGAAAGCGGGATGCCTCGACGGCACCTATGCCGAAATCGCGCACGACATCATCCGCCCAGGCGCGGAGGAGCAGCGCGCCAATCCCCGCTCCGCCAGCGCCAAGCTCCGCTGGGCGCGGCGGGCCGCACATGTCTGAAGCCTGTGGCGAAATGCGCCGGGGTCTTTCCTTGCGCGAGCGCCTCCCCGGTTTTAGAAATCCCACCCGCATGCCCTATCGTCCGGCCCGTCGAGAACCCATGAATTATTACGTCACCTCGTTTATCAACATTCTCCACTTCATCAGCGACGATCTGATCCAGGTGGACTCCACCACCCGCGTCGCCGAGATCTTCGGCGACGAATTCGACGATCTCGATTTCGAGCTGGCGCTCTGTTGCTTCGAAGCCACACACAAGGTCGCCTTCGCGGACAAGCTGTGGGAAGCGGAAGGCGACGAATATGAGGAGTTGTCGATCGAAGAGTTCATCGAAGCCTACGTGGCCGGGGGCGAGCAGCGCGATCCCCTCTTCGTGACGAAGCGCTTCATGATGTACCAGGAATCTCTCACCAAGGCGCTGACGGAAGAAGCCGAGGAACCGCCGGACGAGTACTGAAGTCAGCCTAAGGAGGACTTGATGTCATGGCCGCGCGAAGCGCGCTTTGGCCGCTGCGAAAAAGTCCTCCACTACTCCGATTAGCCACCGGCCCGCTGCTCCAAGGCAGCCTGCCACCGTCCGATCTGCGCCGCGACGTTCTGCGGCGATGGCGCACCGACTGCCTGTCGCGCCGCCATCGACTTCCCGACGGTCAGTATTTCAAA
>Ga0105048_10017679_pt1 | contig 10998 bp, 10 predicted proteins | sample MAT05_FD_78382 | JGI IMG/M metagenome (GOLD analysis project Ga0105048, IMG submission 78382) | Freshwater microbial communities from Lake Fryxell liftoff mats and glacier meltwater in Antarctica - MAT-05 | ecosystem: Environmental > Aquatic > Freshwater > Ice > Liftoff microbial mat | place...
ACTGGCATACGCGGCACCTACTGGCACCCGCCATCGGTCGGTCGCCCAACGAGTTGCTCGACCCTCACCAAATGGATTACGATAGTGACTTCCTCTCGCCTTCGCGGTTTATTTTTTTCGAGAAATCATTTTGAAAACTATCGCTAGACTTCTTTCCGTATGCTTGTTGAGTCTTGGAATACTCCCGATACACGCCGACGATCGGCCGAATGTCGTCATGATCATCTCCGACGACCACGCCTGGACCGACTATGGTTTCATGGGTCACAAGATCATTCAAACCCCAAACATAGACCGGTTGGCTCAAAACAGTCTGACGTTTCGCCGCGGTTACGTGACCTCAAGCTTATGTTGTCCGAGCCTAGCCAGCATCATCACTGGTATGTATCCACACCAGCACAAGATCACTTCCAACGATCCACCCGTACCGGCTGGTATGACCAATGCGGCCTTCAATCGCTCACCCGCGTTCCAAGACGGGCGAGAGCGGATGAACAAACACTTGGAGTCTTGCGTGACCTTGCCAAAACTCCTCAAAGAAAATGGCTACCAATCCTTGCAAACGGGCAAATGGTGGCAAGGCCATTTCTCGCGTGGCGGATTCACGGACGGGATGACCAAGGGTGGACGGCACGGCGACGATGGGCTCGTAATCGGACGCAAAACGATGGAACCGATCACAACCTTCCTGGATAAGTGTGTCGCTGCCAAGAGTCCATTCATGGTCTGGTATGCTCCTCTCATGCCACACGATCCGCACACGCCGCCGGACCGATTGCTTGAAAGGTACAAGGGCCAAACGGATTCGATCCACATCGCGAAGTATTGGGCGATGGTCGAATGGTTTGACGAATCTGTCGGGCAGTTGATGGACAGTCTCAAGGAGCGTGGCCAATTCGATAACACGATCGTCGTGTACCTTGCAGACAACGGATGGATACAGAGTACTGACAATTCACGGTATGCGCCTAAGTCCAAGCAGTCGCAGTACGACGGCGGTTTGCGAACACCCATCATGGTCCATTGGCCGAAGAAAATTGCTCCAAGAATGTCGGACGACTTGGCTCAGTCGATCGACCTGATGCCGACGTTGCGGAGCGCGTTGGGCTTACCGGTTGATACGACGCTACCTGGCATCAATTTAATGGACGAAGCAGCGGTCAAGTCGCGAAAGACAATTTTTGGCGAGTGTTTTACGCACAACTCCAACGACCTGGATGTACCGGAAAAGAGTTTGCGTTGGCGCTGGATCATTGATGGCAGCTCGAAATTGATTGTGCCGAATCCAATCGTAGAATCGAAGGAGAAGAATGAGTTATATCAGTTGGATACCGATCCGAAGGAAGAACGCAACCTTGCGGATTCGGATAGTGCCATGGTCCTTGCGCTTAAGACAAAACTCGATAGCTGGTGGGAACCAGGAAAATAACTCATCGGGGCTGCCGACGTGGCGGATGCTGCCAACGTGGCGGATGCTGCCAGCATCCGAACCGACGCTAGCAGCGTCGGCCACGGTCTTTTGCCACGGTCTTTTGCCACGGTCTTTTGCCACGGTCTTTTGCCACGGTCTTCGGCCACGGTCTTTTGCCACTATCTTCGACCACTTGCGATTCTTGCAGGTTGAAGTTCGTTGCTGGATTTTGAATACGCAGCTTGGGCGTTGGTCAGTATTTGCAAGGGAACGATGGTTGATTCATCGCAAGCGATCGGTTTATTACCGACATAGGCTGCTAACAATGGCCAGTTTTGGTCGGGGGGAGGGGGCGTCGCCCCCGTCAATTTCAACCCTCGCGAGTCCAATGTAAAACGAATTCCCAATCGACTTGCCGAAGCGAAAGGCCCCATCTGCCGCCAAGGTTGTTCCGCAGTCGTTAGCAGTTTCAAACTCGACGTGGTTGCATCCAACCATTCGGTGTCAACGGTACATGAATCGCCGGTGAGTAAGCCTCTGAATTCTCGAAAGGCTCCGTCGCTGATGACTGCGTTTCCAATGCTCAAAGTTCCGATGCCATGCATGGGTTTTCCAAACGGCATCGAAGCCATGGCGAAGTCCACGGATTGAAAATCCCCACGCAGCGATGCTTCCCAGTGCTGATTCTTTTGCCACCAATCGATTGTGCCTCGAAATCGGGCTTGATCGCCGAGAAACTTCAACGCAGGAAAGCGTTCGCTCAATACGTTGCACGGAATGGAAATGTCGTTCGAATTGATCGTCCACTTCGTGGTTTCCGAGATGTGATCCCGGTCAATGCTAAAAGAAGCCAAGCCAGAAGAATTTTGGCCTTCCAAGGAATACGATACCATCAAAGTCGACGTGGCTTCCGTTGGCTTGAATCCCACTTTGACGTTTTGAAATTTCGTCGTCATTGAACCGTCAGAAACCGACAGATCTTGCATGGCAAGCCCTAGTAAACCGGCTGAGTTTTGAGGGCGGCACAAGAACCGATCGTGGACCGCTTGCATGGCGGTTTGGATCTGCTGGCCGTTTAGCACTGGAGAGGAAACGTCCACCAACCAACCGCTTCGATCGATGTAAGCGTTGACTTGAGCGATAGTTAGGATCTCTCGTCCCGTCTCTGCATTGGAGCAGACCAAATCGCAAACTCGAAACTTGTTCGGACGGGGGAATTCGATCGATTTGAAGTGGACTTCGACCCCAAGATTATCGCTAAGTCGACGTTGCCAAGTTTCGTTTTGATGGCTTTGATACCACGGTGTGGCAAGCAGAATACTGTAGCTCACGACGCCAAACACGGGTACCAATGCTAGCCAAAGAAATACCATCCGACACAGCGCCCGCTGCGTCGACTCGTGGAATCGAAGTCTTTTTTTCCTGGAATTGGAGGGCATCCGCGAGAGCTTGAAAGCAGTAACAAAATCACAATGGAATTCGCCAACTCTCTAGTAGCAAAATCGACTTTTAAGGGCAAGTTTGAAAAACAGTAGTTATTGTGGCTGATGGAAGCCCTGGTTCAGATTTGGTAGAGATGCAACGAGCGAAGGGCCTCGCTCGTCTACAATTGTCGCCTTTTGCTCCGCAAAAGTGCGTTAACGAGGCGCACTTTCGCAGAGCGAAAGGCGACATTAGAGCGAAGGGCTACAATACTTAATCCGCCAGAGACTTAATCCGCCAGAGCCCCTTTGGCGACGTGCTGTGGAAACGCTTGATACCGCACCCATTCCTCCCGCAATAGCTCATGCGACTCTAATATCGATTTTACCGAATCCAAATCCTTGCCGCGGAAGATCATGACCGCCACCCTTTTGGAAGAGTTATCGGACTTGATATTAAAAAGTCCGGCAAACGCAAGTTTCTTTGCATCGAACTGTTCCTTGGCCAACGCAGTCAACTTCGGTCCAATGGTTTTTACCGATGAAGGATCGCTGGGCCATTTGTTTCCTTGGCTGATAATCACAATCACGCTTTGCTCCATCGATGGCTAAAAGAGCAAGACGACAATAATTGGTCATGTTCAAAACCTTTTTAAGAAACCGATCCGCGATTGACGACGCGATAAAGTATACTCATAAAAAACGTGTTGAAATCGTCAGAATTCAGTGCAATTCTGAATTCTCAGGGATTCAGCGACGGAACGGGTTATGACTCAGCTTAGAAGGAAAAATCGAATGAGATCAAGCACACGTCGGATGACTCGTCGCGATCTACTTAGGAGGTCATTGGTAATCGCCGGGTGCCCATGTCTCGCATCCTGGGGGCAATCGTTGTTGCTAGCAGCGGAAAACAAGCGTGAGCGTTTTTTCTTTGGCGTTCATCCTTACTCCATCAAATCGCTTTTTGATTCCGGCGAACTTTCGCTCGAGGGATACCCAGCGTTTGCAAAGAATTCCCTCGGTGTTCAAGCGATCGAACTGGCGGCGGAATTGTCGTTACCGCTCTTAGAAAAACCTGATCTTGTTGCACGGATTCGCAAGAGTGCAGAGTCGCAAGGCATCAAGGTTCACGCCCTTCTATGCTCGGATGCATTCAAGCTCGATGCGATCCGAGAGGCCGATCGCAAAGCGGCTGTTGAGGACCATCTGCGATGGGCAGCCATCGCCAGCCAACTTGGTTGCACATTCTTGCGAGTTCGAGCCTCGACAGCAGGCCATCTACCTCAACAGTTGCAGAATGCTGCCGATGGAATCGGTTCGCTATGTGATCAGTTGCCGAAGGGCTCACCTGCTATTTTGATCGAGAATGTCGCGGGTCCATCGCGGAACGCCGATTGGATGGTTGACTTGGTTAAGAAAATTGGAGTGGATCGAGTTGGATTTTTGGCCGACTTTGGGAATTTCGACGGCGATCTTTATACAGGCATGGCCAAACTAATGCCGTTCACGAAATCGGTTTGCACGAAGTCCTGGGACTTCGACGCAGACGGAAATGATACGAAGATCGACTTCGGAAAAATGATGCAAATCGTTTTGTCTTCCGATTTCAGTGGGTGCATCTCCATCGAATACCTAGGCAAGAAGGCGCTCCCTATTGAAGGTGTAAAAAAGACGATTGAGCTCGTACAACGTCATCTAGCGAAATAAATTCCGTTCCTTCAAAACGGAACGAGCGATGGGCCTCGCTCGTCCACAGAATCACTAGCGGTGTGGCCCGGCCTAGAGCGTGGCATGCGCATTTGAAGTACAATTCAGTCCCAGGTTCAATTCCCAAACTGCCATTCTAGGCGATCCCACCATGAAATCTCTATTTCTCGTTATCCTTTTTTTGATTGCTTCGGTTCTCGTAGTTCACCCCAAATCCGTCATCGCAGACGATCTGGACGTTAGGAAACTGCTTCCAGCGTCTACCGCGGTTTATGTCGAGGCAAAATCGCTCGAGTCCGTCTTAGAACATCCATTTTCAAAATCCTTACAGGAGTCCAACGCTTTCAAAAAACTGTGGCGATCGCCCGACGTAATGAAACTGCGCGGTGGCCTAACGCTGTTTGAGTTTGCTGTCGGGGATAAGGTGGAATTGGTGATTAAAAGCTTGACTGCCAATGGCCTCCATCTAGCTGTCGACAAGAAAACCGAAGGGGTGGTACTCGTGGCCTGTACCGAAAGCCAAGAGTGGCTCGATGAGTATTTGCAAAAGCTCGTGAAGATAGCCAGAGCGGATGCCAAGTCCAAGAACCAACCCGATCCAATCCGCGAGGCGGAGTATCGCGGAATTCGCGGCTACGAATTTCAAAAAATGATTGTCGGAAGTATCGGCTCCATGTTGATCGTGACCAACAAAGGCGAACTTTGCAAAAGCGTCATCGATCGGCATTTGGATTCGAAAAACGATCATCTGCTTAGCAATCCCCTTTTTCAACTGGCATGGAAGTCCAAAACCGAACCATCGCTTCCCAATGCAACGCAGCAGATTGCAAAGGCTTTCGTTGACCTCGATACGCTTAGGCAGGTTGGGGTAGCCAAGGACTTGTTGACGGGCAAAGCCCAGGACTTCGCTGGCGAACTCATCCTTGGGGGTGTCTTGGCATCGATGCAGAAAACAAGCTTCGCGATTGCCGAACTCTCTCTCGGTGAAACGAAACTCTCAATGCAAGTCCGTGTCCCGCATGAGCAGGAATGGACCGGGGAGTCGCGTTCCTTTTTTGTCGGTCCTAAGGGTACAGGCTACGCATCTCCCTTGGTTGAAGGTTCAGGAATGATGGCGAGTCTAATCGCGTATCGCAACCTTTCCGAACTGTGGCATCGGGCAGGCGATTTGTTCGATGAAAAAGTGAACGGCGAGTTAGCTCAAGCCGACAACACCCTGACTACTTTGTTTTCTGGAAAGGACTTTGGAACGGATATCCTTGGAGCGATCGAACCGCAGATTCAGTTGATCGCATCGGAACAGGCCTTTGAGCCGTCCAATACGCCAGCGATTCAGTTGCCAAGTTTTGGGCTTGTCGCAAAGCTAAAAGACCCAATGATGAAGAAAGAACTCAAGCGGACCTTTCAAAGCTTCATCGGTTTTCTAAACGTTGCGGGTGCGATGGAGGGAAATCCTCAACTGGACTTGGACTCGGAAACCATCGATGGCAAGCAGATTTACACTGCCATGTATTTGCGAGAAACCGACAAGAAATACGATAACGGACTCCCCATCCAATTCAATTTCAGTCCAAGCTTGGCCTTCGAAGGCAATCTGGTCATTGTTGCTAGTACGAACGCTCTAGCTAAACAGGCGACGTCGAAATCAACCAAGCAGAATGAAGTCATCGCCGAGGCCAAAAACAACACGGCCCTCAACGTTGACTTTGGGGCTTTGAAGCATACGTTGGAAGCAAATCGGCTTCAGTTGATCTCACAAAACATGCTCGAAAAAGGGCATAGCAAGTTGGAAGCGGAAAAAGAAATCGACACGTTGCTCAGTCTATTGTCCTTGTTGCGCAACGGGACTGCAGCCTTGAAATTCGACGATCATGTACGGCTTCAACTGGACCTTGAAATCCATGCGGATCGATAAGCCAGCATGCAAGACCGATACCGACGCCAAAAAGCATTTGTGGAAGTAGGCGAAATTGGACAGCAACACCTTTCGAATGCGAGGGTCGCGATCTGTGGGATGGGGGCTCTCGGAGCCATGGTGGCCGAGCGATTGTGCCGCTCCGGCGTGGGCTTTTTGCGATTGATCGATCGAGATTGGGTCGAGTTAGACAATCTCCCGAGGCAGGCGCTTTACACAACCCGTGATGCTTTAGAAGTCCGTCCAAAGTCCATTGCTGCCCAAGAGCACTTACTAGCCATCGATCCAAATATCCAGTTGCAGAGCGTCGTTGAGGATCTGACGTTTCTCAATGCCGAGCAATGGATGTCGGACGTCGATTGCATCGTCGACGGTACCGACAACTTTGAAACTCGCTATTTGATCAACGATCTTTCGACACGTTTTGGTATTCCATGGGTACATGCAGGGATCGTAGGTGCTTCTGGTCAGTCGATGTCTTTTGTGCCAGGCAAAACAGCTTGTTTTAGATGCTTATTGCCAGAACCACCTCCAGTAGAACAAATGCAAACGTGTGATTCAGGCGGAGTTCTTGGGGCCGCGGTCGGGGTGATCGCATCCTGGCAAGCGTTGGAGACCCTCAAGATCCTCTTGAAAAAGGAAATTGCAGGGGACGGGTTCCTGCGGGTTTTCGATCTGTGGGCTGGGGACGTTCGAAAAATTCGCGTACCACGAAATCTGGACGGTTGTAGAACTTGCGTTCAACGCCATTTCGATTTCCTGGAAGGTGCGATAGGGACGCAGGCTCGCGTTTTATGTGGGCGCGGAGCTGTTCAAATCCAGTCCTCCGGCCGGGATCGGATTGATCTTCAAGTGCTCTCTCAACGGCTGATGTCGGAGTGCCAGGTCACCGAAACCCCTTTTTTGGTTCGATTCACCCACCCTCCCTATGTAGTCAGCGTCTTTGCGGACGGTAGAGCGATCGTTCAAGGAACGGAAAATCCGGACGAAGCTCGAAAAATTTACGCCAGATTCGTCGGCAGCTAGAAGTTTTTTTGGTATTTTAAAGCCCCTTGAAGGGTAGGGTTTTTTCGACAGTCGCAAAATTACTTACCTTGGGGAACTCATACGTTACTATTACCGTGGTGAATACTGTGTCGGGAAGTGAATCTTACTTCCGTTGCATGGTCCAACGCCGCTAGGAAGTGAAGCAAAGAACAAGATGCGTTACGCGTTTCGACTTGCAGAATTATTGGGGCATACGCCAGACCGGCGCAAGCGTCCGGGCACGATCAAAGCCATTGTGGAGTACACCGGCTTAGATCGTCACCAGGTAGCAGCCCTGCTCAAAAACGAAGCCAAGTACATTCCGATCGAGGCGCTATCTCGATTGTGCGATTACTTGATCGAGCACGGTTATGCACGAGCTGAGGAATTGCCTGGTGCTCTTTTCGCGATTACGCCGGAGAATTTCTGGGAAATGCTGGCGAGAAGATCCCGCTTGGAGATTTGCGTTGGTGTGCGACGTCCACCGGACGACGAATCCGCAGACACCGCCTGGATTGTCGCATCGGATAGCGTGTTAGCTGGCGAAGTTCTCAATGGAGTATCCACATTGGGCGGAACAGCCAAGGCGATATCTGCCAAGAAGGGCGGCGGCAAGGAGATGCCGCACATCGAACACCTGCGACAGACTTTGGTTTGGAGCCCGGGTACGATGAATGTCGAGCAAGTGCACCCGCGCGCTCAAAACGTTTACGATGATTTCTCCGAGATGGGTGGCGACAAGGCGATGGTTTGCCTTGGTTCCGTAAAGAGCAATCCGACAGTGGAGCTCGTATTGGCCAACGCATTTGGATGCGATGCGTTTGTGACTCAGGACAATGTTGCCAAAGCGTCCGAGCGAGCATGCCCATTCTTCTTGAGATATCGCGATCACGATCCACATCCTCCGGCATGCTCCGCAGGGATGCAGTTGAGCAAAAGCGAAAAGGCGGCAGAGGCTGGTCTCTACTATGAAACGGCAGACGGAACGTGGGCATTCGCTGGTGGAGCAACGCCAGGTCGCGACGCTGCGTTGGTGTTTTATATTTTCCGCGAGTCACTTGGCCGCTTAGAAATGGTACTGAGTGGATTCTCGGGACGTGCGACGCGTCTGTTGGCTCGAACGCTGGCTCATCGAGCCGAAGATTTCTGGCCACCGATCTTCCATGAAAACTATCTTCAAGTTGGGGCATATCTGGTCCAATACGAAGCTGCCGAAGGGGGGGACGACTCTTTGGACATCCTCTCGACAGACACCATGGCCAACGCCACCGTGATTGCTTTGCCGACTGAGGCTATCGCCAAGCGATTGGGCAAGGGCACTCATCCTGGATGATCGAAGCATGCGTGCTCAAGCCGAAGCCACACCTGAGCTGGACCTGCGCGTCCAGCTCGGTCGTCTTTCGCTAAAGAATCCGGTCTTAGTGGCGTCTGGAACTTTTGGTTATGCCAAGGAATTGGCTGGGGTCGTTCCGTTGCTGGAATTAGGCGGCATCCTTCCAAAAACGATCACTCAAAATCCTCGGCCTGGCAATGCTCCGTGGAGGACGGTGGAGACGAGTTCGGGACTTCTCAATGCGATCGGCCTAGACAACGATGGTATCGATTATTTTCTTGCCAATCACTGGCCTTATCTTAAGGCCACAGGGGCGACCATCATCGTCAGTATCGCCGGCAAGTCGCTGGAGGATTTTGTGCTGCTTGCAGAGCGTCTCAATGAAGCGCAGGGGCTGGAAGCGGTGGAACTGAATGTTTCCTGCCCCAATGTTTCCGGCGGAGTGGATTTCGGAACGGATGCCAAGCTCTGTTTTGAAGTGGTGAGCGAGGTTCGCAAAGTCCTCGACTGCGCGATCATTACCAAGCTTACGCCAAACGTAACCCGCATCGTCGATATCGCACGTGCCGCCAAAGATGCAGGCACAGATGCAGTCACTTGTATCAATACGGTGCTTGGAATGGCCATCGATTGGCGCAAGCGAAAGCCGATGCTGTCCAACGTCGTCGGCGGTCTGAGCGGCCCCGCGATCAAACCGATCGCTTTGCGATGTGTTTATCAAGTTGCCTCTCAAGTTGGCGTCCCGGTGATTGGCGTTGGAGGAATCGCGAACATCGACGACATGATGGAGTTCCTTGTTGCTGGAGCGTCGGCGATCCAAATTGGAACGGCAAACTACTACGATCCATTGGTGAGCCTGAAGCTTATCCGAAAGTTACCGAACGCACTGGCTGCTATTGGAGCGGCTTCCGTGCGAGAAATTGTTGGCACATTGAAAACGTGACATCGGTAGGATGTTGCAAACACTCACTTGATTGAATTGAAAAATGCGAGTTTTGAGCGGGATCCAGCCCACCGGTCGTTTCCACTGGGGTAACTATTTTGGTGCCATCAAACAGTACATCGATTTCCAAGATGCCCATGACGGCTACTATTTCATCGCAGACCTTCATGCCTTAACCACCATTCGCGAGGCGGGGGTTTTGCGAGGGTACGTCAACGATGCAGCCTTGGATTTGCTGGCCCTCGGCCTGGACCCGGATCGAGCAACTTTGTTTGTGCAATCGGACGTTCCGGAGGTTTCGCAGTTGTGCTGGTTGCTCATGACCGGCGCACCATTGGGTTTACTGGAACGCTGCACGGCTTACAAAGACAAGGCGGCTAAAGGGCTTCGAGCCGACGCCGGCCTCTTCACTTATCCTGTGCTGATGTCCGCCGATATTTTAGCATATGATTCCAACTGGGTTCCGGTGGGTTCGGACCAAGTCCAACATATCGAAGTTTGCCGCGACTTGGCTCGCAGTTTCAACTCGCATTATGGCGAGGTATTTACCATGCCAGAAGCCAAGATTGTGCCAGGCGCTGCCAAGGTGCCTGGCACCGACGGCGAGAAAATGAGCAAGAGCTACAACAATACGCTTGGACTGTTTGAGGATCCGAAGGAGCTACGCAAGAAGATCATGCGGTTCAGTACGGACTCGCGTCCGATGGAGGACGCAAAGGATCCCGAGTCCGACCATCTCTTCCAACTTTATCGCCTCTTTGCGACCCAAGAGCAGATTGAAGAACTCCGGGCGATCTATTTGCGTGGCGGCTTCGGATATGGCGACATCAAGAAACGATTGGCGGATGTCTCGGATGCCTATTTGCAACCTGCGAGAAATCGACGGGCTGAATTGGAAAGCAATCCGGCTCGGGTCAAAGAGATTTTATGCAAGGGAGCGGTCAAAGCACGTGAGCGAGCGAGCAGTGTTCTGTTGAGAGCCGAAAGAGCCTGCGGGCTTAGATAGGAATAGGTTTCCCCGAGTTTATCTCGGGGGGAAGGTTACCACATCTCTAGAGTAAAGGTCATAACCCCCGGCATAAAGCCGCAGGCATGCCAATGCCCCCGAGTTTATCTCGGGGGATCGTTACCACATCTCTAGAGAATGGGTCAGAACCCCCGGCATAAAGCCGCAGGCATGCCAATGCCCCCGAGTTTATCTCGGGGGATCGTTACCACATCTCTAGAGAATGGGTCAGAACC
>Ga0105048_10017680_pt1 | contig 10998 bp, 10 predicted proteins | sample MAT05_FD_78382 | JGI IMG/M metagenome (GOLD analysis project Ga0105048, IMG submission 78382) | Freshwater microbial communities from Lake Fryxell liftoff mats and glacier meltwater in Antarctica - MAT-05 | ecosystem: Environmental > Aquatic > Freshwater > Ice > Liftoff microbial mat | place...
ATTGACAATCTTCGATGGCCAAGAAAAATATTGAAGCCATCTGTAACCCCTTTTGAGCGCAACGTTATTGTTTTGCCGGCATCTGGACCACGGTGAAGCATAGCATCATTCGCAACCTGAAATAATTCTTTTTCATTTTCTGAAAAAGGAGCGCCGAATGAAATAGCCGAAAAAATTCCACACATGATTAATAGAAAAGTCTTAATTGATTTGTTTCAACCGTAAAAATAGAAGAATATTTGGAACTTACAAGTTGTAAAATTAGAACAACTATTTTTTTAATCTAAAGGTTCTAGGCCTATTCAATAATTCCCAGTTTTTTAAGCAAAAAAGAAGCATTCATATTTTTGCAAATACCATTCTTAAATGTATAATCAAAATGCAATTCATTGTTCACAATTTCTGCATCAAAATAATGGTTCTTAATTTGGCTTAACTCGTTTTCTAATTGACACAAACTTAAATCGTGCGTAGCAATTATTCCTGTTGATTTTGAATTCACCAAACGTTGTACAAATTTCTTCGAACCTTCTTCTTTGTCTTTGCTATTTGTTCCTTTTAAAATTTCGTCAAGAATAATAAAATATCGATCAAGTTCGATTTCATCAACAATAAATTTAAGTCGTTTTAATTCAGCAAAAAAATACGATTCATCATCTTGTAAAGAATCCGAACTGCGCATACTAGAAATTAATTTTATGGGAGAATAACTAAAGATTGATGCACACACTGGCAGGCCACAATTGGCCATTACAATGCTTATTCCAACGGTTCTTAAAAAAGTACTTTTACCAGCCATGTTTGCACCAGTGATAATAAAAAATTCATCTTTATTAATTTCAAAATTATTTGAGATTCGTTTTTCTTTTTGTAATAACGGATGTCCTAAATGTGTTGACGCTATTGTTGATTTTTGATCCGTTACAATATTTGGATAATTAAAATCAGGATGATTAAATGCATAATTTGCTAACGAACCATACGCATCAAAAAAAGTAATGCCGTCAAAACAAGATTCCACCATTTTTTCATTCGTCAAAATCCAACGTTCAATTTTTACGGAGAACCTTAAATCCCATAGTGCAAAGCCATTTGCGAACAAGGCAAAGAAAATATTTTTTCGTTGATCAAGGCTATTTAAGTCTTTACCAAATTCAGCAAAAATCAACGACGCTTTTTTATGTTCTGTTTCGGTTTTTTTCTGTTGTTGAATTAACCATTCAGATTCAAATTTCTCTTCTTCAACAGCCGATAATAATTTTGAATATTGCTGAAAAGTAGAAGCTAACCTCGAAGCCATTTCGTTGATGCGATTAACTTTCATTAAAAACACGCCTGAGATTAGTAAGCCCAGCATCATAGGTATTAACAACAAAGTCCATTCAATTATTGAAAGCGATGCTAACAATAAAAACAACAGTGAAATCAATGGGAAAAAGAAGGCCAATGCAGCTGCAAAACTTGGCATTTGTTTCTTAAAATTTTTGAGCCATTCAACTATTCGTTGCGGTTCTACTTGCGTTTCAATCAACGCCGCATTGACTCTGAAATTTTGTCGCCACAATGCTTTTGCAGCTAATTCGTTAATAGCTTTTTGTTTGTCTTCAATAAATTCAATGTGATTTGAACCGAGTAATTCAGCCAGTTTTTTTTCTCCATTAACCGTCGCAGAGCGATTGATAGATTGAAACATGGAGCCTTTTCCAAACAAATCCATGTCTTCACTAAACGAATGTTCGTGGTGTTTATATTCTTTCCCTTCGTTGAATGCCCCAAAAATTCCAGCTAACGCTTCAAGTTCTTTTTTATTTAAATCAATCAAGAATTCAAAATAAATTCGCTCCTGTTTTAGATTTGTATAAAGTGAAACCAAAAACAAAAAAAGCGCAAAACCAATAACCACTGTAATTCCTAAAATTAAACTTGAATCACTAAAAGTATAAGCTAAAAATAGTATCAATAAAAAAACACCTAACCTCGCTAAGGAAACCGTAAGCGCTAGTCTTTTTACTTTAGCTAATTTAATTAACGCAGCGTTAATTTGTTCTTGATAAAATTGATTTGGTTGCATTTTTGAATTAGCGAATTTTTATACTATTAAACAGCTTTTTGTTTTCGAATAACACGCCAAAATAAACCAGGCCAAAATCTTTTTAAATGAACGGCCCAAATTTCTTTTTTTCCAATTAAAACAGATTTTTTTTGTTTTGAAATTGCCTTCATCATTTTATTCACACAAACTTGAACCGACATTCCTGTTTCTTGATTATGATCCATTTGTCCATGTTCTTCTCCTTTTGAATTCAAGGCAGATTTTGAAATTTCTGTATTAATTTTTCCTGGATAGACCAATGTAACATGTATATTATTTTTTGCTTCTTCCAACAACAAACTTTCATAAAACCCTTGTAAAGCGTGCTTAGAAGCAGAATAAGCCGAGCGCAAATAAAAACCAAATTTGCCTGCAATGCTAGAAATAACGACAATGTGTCCTGATTTTTGAATTTGCATATAGGGCAATACAGCTTTAGTTAAAGCGATATTTCCAAAATAATTTATTTCCATTATTCTTCGATCAACTTCCATTGGTGTTGATGCAGCTTCACCTCTTTGACTTAAACCTCCATTATTAATTAGATAATCAATGCGTCCATATTTTTCAACCACTTGTTTCGCCAATTCGGGAAACGAATCAGATCCAGATTTTCCACCTGGAATATTTTCTAAATCAATGCAAATAATAACTGATTTTTCAGGAAATGTTAACGATTTTTGAATGCCACTAAGTCTGTCAAAATTACGTGCCGATAAAATTACGGTTGCACCGGCTGCATTGAATTGCTTAGCGGTTTCTTCACCTATTCCTGAAGAAGCGCCGGTTACCCAAACTATTGCATTTTTAACCATTTTTTTTTATTTGCCTTACGAAGGTAGTCATACCGTTGTAATTAATAAGTATCAATTAAAAATACATTGAAAAGCATTAAACATTCAAATGGTTTATAAATTTTTAAACACAATAACTAGCTCACTCTTTGAAAGTTGCTAAATAATTTATTCGCCTGATTTTGTAGATGTCAAAAGCAGCGTAAAGCAAGATAAGATAAATGATAACTTCGTGTAAAATTTTAAAGTTAAATGAGTCTTAACAAGTCGGCAGAGATTACAGATTTTTACGAAAAAGCTCGTTTTGATTTGACATGGCGAATTAATTTGCTTTTCGCCGCATTGTTACCTATTCTTTTTGTTTCACTTTTTTTATTCAATGAAAAAGCGGCTGGTCCCACTTTTGTTGGATGGATAGTAACACTCTGCCTTTTATTGTTAATGCGACTTACCAAAAAGCACAAAATTGCAGCCATGTTTTTTTCTGTACTTGGTGTTACCCTGTGCATTTTTACATTGCTGGCTGTACCTGAAGCATACCATTTTGTAGATTCACTTTGGATGATGGTGATTATTCTTTACACCTATTTTGTGTTAGGGAAAATTTGGGGAAATATAGTACTCATTGCAAACATGGTGGCCATTGTCATTTTCATTTTGGAATTCTTAAATCTTAGTCTTGATTTGATTCCGGAGTTGAGCGAAGGCGAATTAATTTCTCACACTTTTAATGTTACTATTTGCGGTTTCATAATTGCTTACCTTATTTATCAATTTTTAAAAACTACTCGATTTGCCGAGGAAAAGTACGTTCAAATGACGACCGAATTACAAAATAAAAACGAAGAAAAAACTGTTATGCTTCGCGAAATTCATCACCGTGTAAAAAATAATTTGCAAGTTATAACTAGTTTATTGAGATTGCAATCTCGCGAAACTGAAGACCCAAAAACGCTTGAATTATTTAAGGATTCGACGAACCGAGTTGTTGCTATGGCGTTGATTCATGATAAAATGTATCAAACAAAAGATTTAGCAAAAATTAATTTGGAAGAATATCTTTCTACCCTTTTGCAAGATTTAATTCATTCATATTCGGTTGAAATTCCAATTCACGCAGATATAAAATCACAAGTTGAATCCATTAGTAATAAATCCTTAGTTCCACTTGCTTTGTTGTTTAACGAACTAGTTTCAAATTCACTAAAACATGCGTTCAAAGAACTTTCTGAAGGCCGAATTAAAATTTTAATTGATCGAGAAAAAGGAAAAATTATTTTGAGTTATTGGGACAATGGTGTTTGGCGTGAAAAACAAAAAGACACATCGTTTGGACTAGAATTAATTGAATCGTTAACTGAGCAAATGGATGGAACTTATAAACGAAGTACAAAACAAGGAACATCATACGAATTTATTTTGCCTGATAATTTGTAAATTTAGACTGTGAAATCAATAACGATTGCCATAGACGGTTATTCATCCTGCGGAAAAAGTACGCTAGCAAAAGAAATTGCTAATGCGCTCAATTATATTTATGTTGATAGTGGTGCCATGTATCGCGCATTTACGTTGCATTTAATGAATATTGGTACGTTAAAAGATGGTGCCTATATCTTATCTCAAGTAATTGAAGAATTAGATAAAACAGAAATTCGCTTTCAATACAATCAAGAATCGCATAAATCAGAGACGTATTTGAATGGGAAAAATATTGAGAAAGAGATTCGCACTTCCGCCATTTCTCAACAGGTTAGCCCGATCAGTGCAATTGGTGAAGTGCGCACCAAACTTGTTTCTATTCAACAAGAAATGGGTCGTGAAGGCCGAGTTGTAATGGATGGTCGTGATATTGGAACAGTTGTATTTCCAAATGCACAAGTAAAACTTTTTATGACAGCGTCAAACGATGTTCGTGCACAGCGCAGATTAATTGAGTTGACGGAAAAAGGTGAAAATATTTCGCTGGATGAAGTGAAGAAAAATCTAGCGCAACGTGACTATATTGATATGCACCGCGAAATTAGTCCATTGCAAAAAGCTTATGATGCCGTTGAAATTGATAATTCGGATTTAAGTCGTGAAGAACAACTGGAATTAGCCCTTTCCATCATTCAACAAAAGATGGAAACGCTGCAGTCCTCTTAAACTTAATTGGTTACTGGTGACTGACTTTATAATCGAAAGTTTTATTAATTTTGCCGACTCATTTATTAATTTGAACTGAACATGGCTACGAGCAAACTAATTGATATTCTAGGTAAAGAAGGTGAAGCCCTATTGAAACACGAATGTAAAACAATTTCAAAAAGTTTATTGCATTTGCCTGGACCAGATTTTGTAGATCGTTGTTTTGCTCAAACAAATAGAAACCCTCAAGTTCTTAGAAACCTTCAACTACTTTATAATCATGGGCGTTTAGGAGGAACAGGTTATGTTTCTATTTTGCCTGTTGATCAGGGAATTGAACATTCCGCAGGAGCATCATTTGCACCAAATCCAATTTATTTTGATCCTGAAAATATTGTAAAACTAGCCGTTGAAGGCGGTTGCAATGGCGTTGCATCAACGTTTGGAGTGCTTGCGTCTTGTTCTAGGAAATATGCACACAAAATCCCCTTCATTGTTAAAATAAATCACAATCAATTTTTATCTTATCCAAATACTTATAATCAAATTGAATTTGGTTCGGTTGAAGAAGCTTGGAACTTAGGTGCAGCCGCTGTGGGTGCAACAATTTATTTTGGTTCACCTGAATCAAGTCAACAAATCATTGATATTGCTAGGGCATTTGAGCGTGCACATGAATTAGGAATGGCAACAATTTTATGGTGCTATTTACGCAATGATGGTTTCAAAAAAGACGGAATTGATTATCATACATCAACAGATATTACAGCACAGGCAAATCATTTAGGAGTTACGATACAGGCAGATATTATTAAGCAAAAATTACCAGAATTAAACGGTGGTTATACAGCGATTAAATTTGGAAAATCTCATCCTAAAATGTATTCAGAATTGTCGACCGATCATCCTATTGATCTGTGCCGATACCAAGTGGCAAACTGTTATATGGGAAGAAATGGTTTAATAAATTCAGGCGGAGCTTCAACAGGTATTGATGAAAGCGATTTTCACGAAGCAATTAAAACGGCTATCATCAATAAAAGAGCTGCGGGTCACGGATTAATTTCAGGACGTAAAGCTTTTCAAAAAGACATGAAAGAAGGAATTAAATTGTTGAATGCTGTTCAGGATGTGTATCTTGATTCTTCTATTACAATTGCCTAAATTTATTATTCAAACGAATTAAAAAATATTCTTGATTATGGGTTGGTTTACGAGAAAGAAAGAAGGGATATCTACCTCAACTGCTGAAAAAAAAGAAACACCTGAAGGCCTTTGGTATAAATGCCCAAAGTGTAAATCGGTTGTAGCGCATGATGATCATGAAGCAGAACTTTTTGTTTGCAAGACATGCGGACATCACGAACGTATTGGTTCTGCTGAGTATTTTGCAATTCTTTTCGACAATCACAAAGGAACCGAGTTTGCAAAAGGTCTAACCGCAGGTGACCCACTGGAATTTGAAGACACAAAAAAATACGTTGATCGAATTAAAGCGGAACGAGAAAAAACAGGACTAGAAGATGCTATTCGTTGTGCAAGTGGTAAAATAAATAAACACGATGTTGTTATAGCTGCAATGGATTTTAAATTCATCGGTGGTTCAATGGGCTCAGTTGTTGGTGAAAAAATTGCGCGCGCTGTTGATAAAGCAATTGAAATGGAATGTGCATTAATTATAATTTCAAAATCAGGCGGAGCAAGAATGATGGAGGCGGGTTTGAGTTTAATGCAAATGGCAAAAACTTCTGCTAAATTAAATCAACTTTCTGCTGCTAAACAACCTTTTATATCTTTAATAACAGACCCTACAACTGGCGGTGTTACTGCGTCTTTTGCTATGTTGGGTGATTTAAATATTGCCGAACCGAATGCACTTATAGCGTTTGCAGGACCACGTGTTGTAAAAGAAACAATTGGAAGAGATTTACCAGAAGGATTTCAAACTTCGGAATTTTTATTAGAACATGGATTTTTAGACTTGATTGTTGAACGTAAAGATTTAAAAGAGAAAATTGGGAATTTGATTGGCATGTTTAAATCATAATACCTTTTTATATAAGGGACGCGATTAATTGCGCCCCTTATATAAAAGATAACAATTCGTTTTTTTTTGAAGATCACACCCATTTCCCAAAAATATACTATCTTTGCGCCCTGTCTTCAAGGAGGAGGCAAGTAAATTACATAAGAATCATTTTAATAATATTGGCATGTATTTATCAAAAGAAGGAACACAAGAATTATTTAAAAAACACGGTAAAGTAGCGACTAACACCGGTGGTGCAGAAGGACAAATTGCAATGTTCACAGCCCGAATCAGTCACTTAACTGGTCATTTAAAAACCAACAAAAAAGATTTTGGAACACAACGTTCACTTCAGTTGATGGTTGGTAAAAGACGTAATCTTTTGGATTATTTGAAAAGAAAAGACATCGAAAGATATAGAGCGATTGTTAAAGAATTGGATTTAAGAAGATAATTCTTTGCAACGTTAATGAAATGAAAGGGGCAATTGGAATTCGTTTTCAATTGCCTTTTTTTTTCACTTTGTCTTCGTCTTCGCTCAAACAGCGTTTGCTAAGGGAAGTCTTACACAGAGTTAGCTTAGGGAAAGCTCAGGCAGCGTTTGCTAAGAGAAGGCTTAGACAGCGTAAAAAAATGAGATACCGTTCAGACGGATCTGATTTATGAATAAGAAATAGTAGGTGATGGAGCGAAGTCGAAATCACCGGATTTAAAAAGAGTAACAAACAAAATAACATAAATGCGGGATCAAAGATGCCCCCGTTAAAAACAAAGATGTATGAATATAGTAACAAAAACAATTGATGCCGGTAATGGAAGAGAAATCTCTGTTGAAACCGGAAAACTTGCAAAACTTGCCGATGGTGCAGTTGTAGTAAGATGTGGTGGGACAATGATTCTTTCTACTGTAGTTTCTTCAAAAGAAGCGAAAGAAGGAGTTGACTTTTTACCTTTAACAGTAGATTACAAAGAAAAATTTGCCGCGAACGGAAAAATTCCTGGTGGATATTTAAAACGTGAAGGTCGTCCGAGTGACGATGAAATTTTAATTATGCGATTAGTGGACAGAGCGCTTCGTCCCTTATTCCCGGATGATTATCACGCAGACACACAATTAATGATGCAATTAATTTCTTTCGACGGAATTAACATGCCAGATTCAATGTGTGGTTTAGCAGCTTCTGCAGCGATCGCCGTTTCTGATATTCCTTTTAACGGACCAATGAGCGAAGTGCGTGTTGGACGCGTTGATGGAAAATGGATCATCAACCCAACATTCGAAGAATTTGCAAAATCAGATGTAGATGTTATGATTGCCGGAACAGCTGACAACGTTGTTATGCTTGAAGGTGAGATGCACGAAATTTCTGAAGCAGAAATGGTAGAGATTATTAAAATCGCTCACGCATCAATTAAAAAACAGTGCGAATTTCAAATTGCATTTGCATCTCAAGTTGAAAAATCAAAAGTAAAACGTGAATATTCTCACGAAAATCATAACGAAGAAGTAAAAGCAAAAATTCACGCAGCAACATTCGAAAAATGTAAAGCCGTTGCTCGAGTTGGAAATCCTTCAAAAGAAAGCAGAACAGAATTATTCGGCGCAATTAAAGATGAATACAAAGCTTCTTTAACTCCAGAAGAATTAGAAGTAGAAGGAAAATTTATCGGCGAATATTTCAGCAAAACAAAAAAAGAAGCTGTTCGGCGTGTCATGTTAGATGAGCAAATTCGTTTGGATGGAAGAAAGATGGATCAAATCAGACCAATCTGGTCAGAGGTTGACTACATTCCTTCTGCACACGGTTCAGCAATATTTACGCGTGGAGAAACTCAGTCATTAACGACTTTGACTTTAGGTGGAAAATTAGATGAGCAAATGATTGACAGTGCTGCATCAAAACGATTTGAAAAATTCATGTTGCATTATAACTTCCCTGCATTTTCTACTGGTGAATCAAAACCAAATAGAGGTGTTTCAAGAAGAGAAATTGGTCATGGAAATTTGGCATTGAGAGCATTAAAAAATATGTTGCCAGATGGCAATACTTATACAGTAAGAATTGTTTCTGATATTTTAGAATCAAACGGATCGTCCTCAATGGCAACAGTATGCGCAGGAACATTAGCATTAATGGACGGTGGTGTAAAAATCAAAAAACCAGTTTCAGGAATTGCCATGGGATTGATTACTGATGCAGCAGGAAAATATTGTGTGCTTTCTGATATTCTTGGAGATGAAGATCATTTAGGTGATATGGATTTTAAAGTATGTGGAACTGCAGACGGAATCACCGCTTGTCAAATGGATATTAAAGTAGATGGACTTTCTTTTGAAGTTTTAACCAAAGCGTTAGAGCAAGCAAAAGCAGGACGTTTGCACATCTTAGGAGAAATTCTTAAAACACTTCCTGAACCAAGAACAGAGATGAAACCACACACACCAAGAATTGAAGGATTCCTTGTTGCAAACGAATTCATTGGTGCGATTATTGGACCGGGTGGAAAAATTATTCAGCAAATGCAAAAAGACACCAACACAACAATTACGATTGAAGAAGTTGTTGGCACAGGTGAAGGAAGCGTTCAAATCATGGCAAGAAATGCAGATGATATGAAAGAAGCAGTTAGACGAATCCGTCAAATTGCGTTCCCTCCTACTGTTGAGTTAGGTGCAGAATATGAAGGAAAAGTAAAATCAATTCAATCATACGGATGTTTTGTAGAAATTCTTCCAGGTGTTGATGGATTGATTCACATTTCTGAATTAGAACACCGCAGATTGGATAAAGTTGAAGAGTCCGTAAAAGAAGGAGACATCGTTAAATTCAAAGTAATTGGACAAGACGAAAAAACCAAGAAATATAAATTGTCAAGAAAAGTTTTATTGCCAAAACCGGAAGCGGCGGAATCGAAAAACTAGTTGCAGATGCAGTAGCAGAAGCAGATTTAATTTAACATTAAGAACGCAGTTTCAGAAATGAGACTGCGTTTTTTTTATATCTATTGATAAACGTGCGTTGTTATCTTTGGCAATTATCTGAATTTTGAATTATGAGATATTTTTTAATTCTGGGATTTGTTGTACTAAAGAATTGTTACGCACAAGATAGCGCCCAATACGTGCGCCGTTATACCTCTGTCTGGAGATCTGTCAACGTTGGTTATAAAATAAATTATCTCAAAACAAAAGACTTTCAATCAAATTTTGAAAACAATTACACTTCCACTTTCGGTTCACAACTAACATCGTTGGTGATAGAATTATCAGGTCCTGATAATTATCTCGAAGATAACTACGTTGCAATCAACTATTTTATACCTACAACATTTACCTCAGGAGATACAAACAAATGGGCAATTACAGGATTTTCCTTTGAAATGTCCTTGTTCAAATCTTTGAATTTACTTTATCTATTAAAGGAGTTTGACTTGCCTCTAAGTGCAAATTGGCAAATTGGTTCGCTTTACCAAAATTATAACAATTCAAAAAGCCATAACTTTTTTCTGAATTTTGGCCTTCGTCTCAATCCAAGAGTATTAATTTTCAAAAGACTTACGATTGGTATTGTTGGTGATATTTCGTGGGACTTATCCAAACCGGACTGGAAGTATAAACGGGAAGTAGTTTCCGAATCTTTTGATTTCAAAAAAACATCTTATGGCGTTCAATTGAATATTGGCTGGCGTTATTCTAATATGCAAAGCAGCTGGATGCGAATCTACAACGACTTATATAACGAAGATTAAACTATGAAAAAAACTTTCATAATTCTGTTTTTATTAGCGCTGAACTGCTTCGCAATTTGCCAATACGGATCGGTGAAGTTAGTTGTTCCTCATCCCTTTTTTATGAAACCCAATCACTATTTAATCAATGGAGATTATGGTGTTTCATGTCGTTATGAATTGTCCAAGGACCAACTTGTTTACTGCTTATACGATTTAAAGAA
>Ga0105048_10017681_pt1 | contig 10997 bp, 13 predicted proteins | sample MAT05_FD_78382 | JGI IMG/M metagenome (GOLD analysis project Ga0105048, IMG submission 78382) | Freshwater microbial communities from Lake Fryxell liftoff mats and glacier meltwater in Antarctica - MAT-05 | ecosystem: Environmental > Aquatic > Freshwater > Ice > Liftoff microbial mat | place...
ACAAGCTCGTCTTTTGTAAAACCAAGGAAATTTATTTCAGGGTAAATTTTTATTTTCAACTGTTTTTCTGTTTCGCTGCGAATATCTTTAATTAATTTTAAAACATCATTTGCAGAGCCTTGCTGAGCTGTGTTTTCAATGAAATTAGCGTGTTTTTCGGAAATCCACACACCACCGCTTTTTCTCCCTCGCCAGTTTAAAACTTTATCGATAATATAACCAGCGCTTGGGGATGGGAAATTTAAAGCTTTCTGCTGTTCTAAAGTAATGCATTGAAACACAGAGCCGCAGGATATTTTTGGTTGAATTGCCTTTCTTTTTAGCCACTGAGCAGCAACCAGTTTAGCCTTCTCTACGTTTTGGGTGTATAGTTTTAGAGTTACTTTCAAAATTATAATTTTTGAATTTTCTCTTAAAATACTTTTATCATACCCAAAGCCAAAATAGTTGTAATCAACTTCTTTTTCCTGACCATTTTCATCTAAAATTGTAGCTGAAAGAAAATTATCAGAGAAGTGTTTTGTGCCACCGTGAATGTTGTTATAAAGGGAGCCGCCTATTGTGCCGGGTATCCCTGCAAACCACTGCAAACCAGAGAATCCGTTCTTTAAAGTATTAGCGATGGCGTAACTAAGCAGAACCCCAGAATCAAAGGTAACTTTGGTAGTTGGGCCAGTTTCTTGGTAGTCAAGGTCTGTGAAAGAGTAAAATTCAGAGTTATTGCTTTCTGGGTGTCTGTGGGGAATTAACTCATTTAGGGTATTATTTTCAAGTGGATTGCCGTAGTGAATTTCTTTTGATTTATTGATTACTACTAGCCCTCTAAGACCCTCGCCAGAAATTAAAATGTTTGAGCCGTTACCTAAAATGGTGTAGGGTATTTGGTTTTTAATACTTATTTGAAGGAGTTTCTTTAAATCCTCAGAATTTTTTATTTCCACCACAACTTCAGCTGGTCCGCCAATTTTCCAAGTGGTAAAACGGCTAAGCGGTTCTTCAAATTTAGGGTTAAAGTGGGTTATTTGTTGAAAAAAATTAGGCGACATATATCGTATACGATATAATTTTAATTTTAAGTCAAGTTAATTTAGGATAAAACCTATAATAAAACCTCCGGTAAGTCCGCCTAAATGTCCCCAAAGATCTATTCTTGTTCCAGGCAAAGCTGAGAGCATAAAACTTAAAACGATGTAAACTAATAAGTTTGAGACTAAGTTAGAGGAAAAATTTGAGTTTATCCCAATTGCTAATAAAGCTCCAACTAATCCAAAAATAGCTCCACTGGCGCCAATGCTTGGATGGGGGTTAAAGAAAAAGGAAAAAAGACTACCTACTAAGCCAGAAGCGAAATAAATAGCTACAAATAAAAGCGGCAAAGACGAAAAACTAGAGCCAAAAATCCACAAAGCCCACATATTTGAAAGTAAATGAAGAGCGTCGCCGTGTAGAAATATTGAAGTCAGTAGTCTGTAGTATTCCCCATTTTTAATACTAAAATTTTCTTTCCAGCCTAATTCTAATAAGCTTTCTTGGGAAGTTAGGCCGGATTTTGAAAAGTCTAAAACGTAAGGACTAAGAAAAATTAGCACATTTAGCACTATTAAAATTGTAACGGGATTTAAAAGAAAGTCCATGGGTTATTTTGAGGTCTTTTCTTTCTTTACTGGAATTAACACAGCTACTAAAAGTCCAATTAAAAACCCTACTACAGAAGGTAAAACCTGAGTTTGGGTAGGACGACTGCTTTGTGCAACAGTCTCGATAAAATTTGTTTTTGGTTTGATACTAAGGCTAGGAGTTTCCGAGTTAAACTTTTCTAAAGTAACCACATCATTATAAACACTCTTTATAGCTGTTAGAAAACTATTAGCTTCATCTTTGTTCTTAGCATCGTAACTAATAGAAATATACCCTCCAGAACCAGGAGTCACAGTGTAAAAAGCTTTAGTTGGTGAGTAGGAGCTAACTGCAATTCCAGCTCTGGAAGCCACTAAACTTTGCACTTCTATTGAAGTAAAGCGTGTTTCTAAATATTTACCAAGTTCAACTAAACTACCTGAAAAATCAGTTCGGACATTATCTCTTTTTTCTAATTCTGGGCTATTTAAACTAACTCCAATTCCAATTGAGGCCTTAAATAAAGTGTCTGTTGACCAAGGGAAAAAAGCCAAAGTGGAAATAACAATTGCAATAACAATTATCCACCATCTTTTTAGGGCTCTATTTAAAACATCGCTAAAAGTCATACGAGTATATAATTGTATGGTGAATAGGAATTTGTCAAGAAAATTTATGTTGACTTTATCTAAAATGTTTTGTAAATTACTACCTGATGCCTCTAAAGAAAAAGCAAATTTTTTTAACAATTTTAGCTTTAGTGTTAATAACATTAAGTGGCCTACTGTTCCAATTTTACGGTCCTGATAATTTCAAAATTATTAAATCTCAAAAAGAGGACAATCAAGTAAAAAAAGTAGAAAATATTACTGTGAAAACCTTTTCAGACTGTGAAAAAAATCAAGGTATTATAGCAGAAAGCTACCCTCGACAATGTTTTTACAATAAACAGTCTTTTGTAGAAGAAATATCTTCAAACCTTCTACAAGCCTACACAAATATCAAGTTCAAACCTTTTGTAGCTGATAATAATTTCGAAGTTTTAGTAATTAAAGAATGTGATTTGGCAATTAGTTTTTTTAAAGAAAAGTTGCCTGAATTTACTTTTAGAAAGCAAGCTAAAGTACATACCGTTTATTTTAATTTACCTGAAAAAAATACCGGGAAAGAAGATTACTACAGCATTTCCTGCACTGAAGAGACTATAAACCAAGGAAACTTTGCTATAGCTTTGAAAGAAACGGCAGCCCTGAGCATTTTCAACAAAATTTTTAGCAAGGTTGAGGCGATAAACTATACCGCGGGAAACTTGTTTTATAAAAAAGGTAAAATCAGCTACCAAATAACTGCTTTTAATCCAACAAGCTTAGAAAGTTTGGCTAAATTCCCCGTAGCAGATATTCAATTTGATTCCGAGTCACCTTCCAAATCGTCTTTAGAGGCTAAATTTGTAGAGTTTAAATAGTTAATTATTTTAACATTTTTTAATATCTTGGCTTCTAAGTAAATTTTAATTTGGCCTATATTTATAACTTTTTTTACAAGTAAAATATTATTTTGCCAGTTATTTTGAGGATCTAAACTTCCAATTTTACCAGATTTTAAAGCTTGAAAGTATTCTGTAGTAAAATTTATAAAAAAGCCTTTTTTTACCAAAGTAAGCTTTGTTGTGAACAGGAAATTATTTGTTAAATTTGATGAAGTTTTTTTTGGGAAATTTATACTTGCAACTCTAGTAGAGTCTCCTTCTACTAAGTTTAAATCTTCTTGTTTATAAGAAATTTCTACTGTTTTAGTGTTACTCTGACTAATAAAATCCATTTTAGTTGGTAAAACCATGCTAATTTTATATCTTTCATTTCTCCCTTCCCGCCAAAATTTTTGAATGGTACCGAAGTCTTGTTTGCTGTAGTAATACTCCCCATCTTTCCATCTAATAGGCCAATTCTTAGTTATTTTCACTAAATAATCATTTAAGTCTTGCCATATTTCTTTACCTATTGCGTAGGCGCCAAAAACAGAAACAATTGATTAAATAGAGAAAAAATCTTCTGGTTTTAAAAAGATAAAAAAAGTAGCAATCACGAAGCCGAGTCCTAGTCCGAATAAAGTTGGGGAAAACTCTTCAATTTTTTGATAAGTCGATCTTTGTCCAGAATTTATATCCTCGATGTATTCTTGGTAAGGTAAAATGGTAAAAGAATCAGCATTCAAGGTTTTGCTAAAAGGGTACAAAAAAAAGTCAGCTCTACATTTTTGTATTTTTTGAGGTCGCTTAGATATCCTAAACCTAATTCAAAATTATTTTTTTGTTCTATGAAAGTAAGGTAAGGTTTTTCAGTTTTCATTCTAAGAGCTAAATTATTGTTAAATTCTGCTAATTAAAACGCAGTTAAGCGCATTGGTGAAAACAGTCAAGTGCTGAAAAAAGTTTCTTTTAATTGAAAATTATTATAAATCCCTTGCCATCTTAGAAAAATAGTTTTTAATAAATTTAGTAAACGAAATTATAATTTTATGCAAAAAAATCTACCTATCATCATCGGCGCTGTTGTTCTAATCTTAGCAGTTGTTGGCGGGGTTGGCGGCTACGCAATTTATAAAAAAGAGGCTGACACTAAGTCTAGCGCTTCAAGTTCTTCTTCTACTGCAGCAAGCAAATTTAACTTAAATAATGTTGGGAAACCTTCAGAATTATTAGGCGGGAATCTTAGTTTGGAATGTACTGTAAATGATGGCGGAAAAGAAAGCATCGCATTTATTAAAAATGGAGCTTTGGCTTCTAAGTCTGATAAAACAAATATAATTTTAAAAGATTCTAAACTATTATCTTGGGAAGATGGGGAAAAAGATGGAATTATAATAGCCTTCGATGCAAATACTTTATTTAAGGATATTCCTGACTCTAAAAATAACTCTAGTATAAACAGAAAAGGTATGGGCCCCTCAGTAGATCAAGATTTTAACAAATTCAAAGAAAGTTGTAAACCAGCTGTAATTAGCGATGATAAATTTAACCCCCCAAAAGAAGTCAAATTTCAAGATTTCCAAGCGATGATGAAAGCTGAGATGGAAAAAAGCGGCTTAACTGAAGAGCAGCTATCAAGTTTTTCGGCCCTTTCAATTGAAAATTAATTGGTGAATAAAACTATAGTCCAAATTAAACCGTCTAGGAATTTGTTGACAATATTGAGAGATTTTCTTAAGCCGAAACTATGTTTACTGGTATTATAACTCATTTTGGTGAAGTAAAAAATAGATTTGAAAAAGATAATCAAGAATATTTTGTTATAAAGATAATTCCAAATGAGAAAAATGAAAGTTTGATTTCAGCCTTAAAATTAGGCAGTAGTATCGCAGTTGATGGTGTTTGTTTAACAGCTACAGATTTTGAAGCAGAAACTTTTAGCGTCCAAACGATGCAAGAAACTTTAAAACTTACAAATTTAGGATCTAAAAAGGTAGGTTCAAAGGTAAATTTAGAATTGCCACTTACTTTAAATCAAGGAATTGAGGGGCATTTGGTTTTAGGCCATGTGGACGGGCGAGGGGAAGTTTTGGTTTCCGAAAGAAAAGAAGATGGAAATTGGGTTTTACAAATTAAGCCGCCCATAGATTTACTCAAATATATTGCCTATAAAGGCTCGATTACAATCAATGGAGTTAGTCTCACAGTTTCCAAACAAGAAGCCAATTTTTTTGAAGTTTCCTTGATAGACTATACTCTTTCTAATACAGACTTAGGCGAGTTAGAAGTTGGTGATTTTGTAAATTTAGAAATTGATATGCTTGCACGGTATTTGGAAAGACTAACTTCATCCCCAACGCCTTAAAAGTGGCTTAAATCCAATAAAAATCAGTCTTTAATTTGTTGTACTTTTGAATGGAAAAAGAGTAATTACAATAAAGATTTGAAATTAATTTCAACCCTAAACCTATAACTATTATTTTATGCACTCAAACACATTTACAAAAGTATTAGATGGAAACGGTCTTAAATTTGCTATCGTTCGAGCTAGGTTTAACGACGAGATAACCCAAAGTCTTTTAAATTGGGCTGTAAAAGGACTTTTAAAAACAGGGGCGCAAGAAGAGGACATAATTAACTATGAAGTTCCTGGGTGTTTTGAAATCCCTTTAATTTCTCAAAAAATTGCAGAAACTGATGATTTTGACGCCATAATTACACTTGGAGCAGTGATAAGGGGCGACACACCTCATTTTGACTATGTTTGCAAAGCGGTAACAGAGGGTGTTTTACAAGTTGGTTTAGACTATTCAATTCCAGTAATTTTCGGAGTGATTACCACAAATGATATGCAGCAGGCTTTACTTCGAGTAAAAGATGATGAAACAAATAAAGGCTGGGAGGCGGCTATGGCTGCAGTTGAAATGGTGGAAACTATTAAAGCAATTGAAGAAAATTAAAGAGTTAACGATTTAAACCTTGATTCTTTTCATATCCTCTTCAGTTAAAAACCTTTTCATAAAGAAGGAAATTGCTAAATACACAACTAACATGAGAATTATAAAATTTATTACATCATTTAAAAAAGAACCAATTTTTATATCGTAAAATTCGATTCCTGAAAGATTTACTTTTCCTAAAATTTTACCAAGTAGAGGGTCTAAAATATATTTTACAAAGCTATCAACAACGCTTTTTACAGCGCCACCAACCACAATACCGAGAGCGAAACCGATAACTCCAAATTTTTGTAAAAATTCTAAAAATTCATGGGCAAAGGAGAGCGGCTTTTTGAGGACTTCTTTGGTTATTTCGATATCTTCTTGTATTATTTCAAGTTTTGTCTTCTTTTTTTGCATTCTATGCTATTTCTCTATAACTGGTTAACTTTGTCAAATATTAAGGTTTTAGTAGTTATTAACAATAAATACCTCCTAAACTTATTTTTTAAACAAGGTAATTCTGTAGAAAATTATTGATACAATTAACATAAATATAAAGATACTTAAAAAAGATAGGCTCTTCATATATAATATAGATTATACATAATTATAAATATCTTAATAATGTATTAAATAACTAAGGCCAATATAATACTTTATTTTAGGTATTAAAAGGCATAGCTTTATATTTTAGATAGTATTATAAAGTTAAAATAGAGTTTAATCTTTTGGGGTTATTTAAGATTTTTTGTTGACATCCCTTTACAAATAAAGCTTATCTTTAAGTGTATTCATTCAACAGAATTATGCTTAAAATCTACAAAGTTTCGGGGCCTCTCATTACAGCTTTAATTAAAGAAGAAAATGATAAGCCAAAAATTTTAGAAACAGTTTACGTTGGTAAAAATAGATTACTTGGGGAGATAGTTTCAATAATAGGCCAGGAAGTAAATATTCAAGTGTATGAAGAAACCTCAGGGTTAACAGTTGGTGAGGATGTATTTTTAAAGAATGAACTTCTTAGTGTTGAATTAGGGCCGGGACTTCTTGGGAATATTTTTGATGGAATTCAGAGACCACTGGCTGAAATTGATAAAGTAAGTCCAGTATTTATAAGACCAGGAATTCACCTTCCAAATCTGGATCAAGAAAAAAAGTGGTTATTTCAAAGTAGCAAAAAAATTGGTGATAAAGTAAAGACTGGCGAGAAAATTGGTTACGTTCAAGAAACTGACCAACTTAAAAATTGGACAATGGTGCCGAGCGGAATTGAAGGGGAAATTATCGAAATAAAATCTGGAGAATACACTTTAAAAGACATTGTTTGTAAGGTAAAGATGGGCGAAGAATTAAAGGAGATCTCACTAAGTCACAAATGGGCTGTAAAAATTGCAAAACCAATACTTGAAAAACTTACTCCAAATCAATTATTTAAAACTGGGCAAAGAGTAATCGATTGCTTGTTTCCAATTCTTCTTGGAGCTCCAGTTGCAACTCCTGGTCCTTTTGGAGCCGGTAAAACATTTACTCAGCAACAACTTGCGAAGTGGAGTAATGCTGAAATTGTAGTTTATGTAGGTTGCGGCGAGAGAGGAAATGAGATGACTGAAATGGTTAAACTTTTTCCAAAGCTAACAGATCCTAAAACTGGCAGACCGCTGATGGAAAGAACAGTATTAATTGCTAACACCTCAAACATGCCTATTGCGGCCAGAGAAGCAAGTGTGTATACAGGAATGACGATTGCTGAATATTTCAGAGACATGGGTTACAATGTAGTATTGATGGCCGACTCTACAAGTAGATGGGCAGAATCAATGAGAGAGATTTCAGCTAGACTTGGCGAAATGCCTGCTGATGAAGGGTACCCTGCTTATTTATCTTCTAGAATATCGGCTTTTTACGAAAGAGCTGGAATAGTTAAAACTTTAGCTGGTGAAAATGGCTCGGTGACGGCAATTGGCACAGTATCGCCTGCTGGAGGTGATTTTTCAGAACCAGTTACCCAAGCTAGTTTAAAAAGTACTCAAGTGTTTTTGGCTTTAGACGAAGGATTAGCTGCTAAAAGGCATTACCCGTCAATTAATTGGCAAACAAGTTATAGTTTGTACGAAGATCAATACGCTTTATTAATGAATTCGATACCTAATGGGGCGAAGTATTTGGAAGATAGAAATCTGGCAAAACAAATTTTAAACACAGAAGACTCTTTGCTTGAAACTGTAAAACTTGTAGGAGTTGATGGGCTAGAAAATTCAGACAGGTTAATTATTGAAATTGCCAAATCTCTTCGGGAGGATTTCTTGCAGCAAAACGGTTTTGATGAAATTGATACCTATTGTTCATTTGAAAAAATGATGAAGATGATTGAAGTAATAATTGGAATATACTCAAAAATGCTAGAAATAACAAAAAGTGTAACAACTTCAGAAAATGTTGTTGGAGTGTATTTTGACGCAAACACTAAATATTTACTTTCTCAAATTAAATACAAAAAAGACTTACCAGCTATTGATGTGATTTACAAAGAACTTGTGGATAAACTACCAAAAATAAATTAATGAAATATGATTAGTTATAAAAGTATAATTTCAATTCAACCGCCTCTGATTTTTATCTCTCGAACAGAAAAAATTGGCTATCAAGAACTTGTAGAAATTCAAGATGTCAATGGAACTATAATTCAAGGGCAGGTAATTTCCCTGGATAACGACGTAGCTGTGGTGCAAATGTTTCAAAATCCAGCTGGTTTTCAAATAAAAGACGCTGAGGCAGTATTTAGCTCTGAAACTAAAAAAATGGCCCTTTCGCCAACAATCTTAGGTCGAACTTTTAATGGATCTGGGGATGCAATTGACGGACTAGATGCAATTGATGGAGAAAGCTATGATATTAACACACCTGACTTTTGGCAAAACAAATCACCTTTGCCTATTCAGTACAAGGATGTAAATGGGCAAGCAATAAATCCTTATAGAAGAGATGAGCCAAACGATTTCATTCAAACTGGTATTTCAGCAATTGATTTAACTACCACAATTGTTAAAGGACAAAAAATTCCAATCTTTTCTGGAAGTGGACTGCCCGATTTAGAACTGCTTACCCAAATTGCAACCTCTGCCAAAACTAATAATCCGGAAGATAAATTTGTAGTTGTAGTTGCGGGAATGGGTATCACTAATGATCAGTTTTTGTACTTAAAAGGGGAGCTTGAAAAAACTAACACCCTTTCTAGAACAGTAATGTTCGTGAATTTGAGTTCAGATCCAGTTGTAGAGAGAATTTTAACTCCTAGACTTGCCCTAACTGCTTCAGAATATCTAGCCTATGAACTTGGTTACTCTGTTTTAACACTCTTATTTGATCTCACAAACTACGCTAATGCGATGAGAGAAATCTCAACAGCGAAGAAAGAGATTCCAGGTAGAAGCGGATATCCAGGATATTTGTATACTGATTTAGCAAATTTACTTGAAAGAGCTGGAACAATTGAAGGGAAGAGAGGAAGCATTACTCAAATTCCAATTTTATCGATGCCTAATGATGATAAAACTCATGTGGTTGCTGATTTAACTGGCTATATCACAGAAGGGCAGATTGTTTTAAGCAGAACTCTATTCAAACAAGGCATTACCCCACCAATCGATATTATCGCTTCACTCTCTCGTTTGAAAGATAAAGGTCAGGGTGAGGGGAAAACCAGAAAAGATCATCCTGCTGTGGCTGACCAAATTTTTGCAACTCTTTCAGAAAGTATTCGCCAGCAAGAATTAGCTTTGGTTTTAGGGGTTGACTCACTTACTGATACTGGAAAAAAGTATCTTGAGTTTAATAAGCAGTATAATCAGAAGTTCTTAAATCAGGGTAGAAAAGCTAGGTCGATACTTGAAACTTTAGACTTATCATGGGATTTACTTTCTATTTTACCTAGAGAAGAGTTAAAAAAGCTTAAAGATGAATTAATCACTGAGTTTGGTAAGGGTCAAATTAAATTTTCAATATAATATGATTTCTCCAAATAAGCAAAACTTATTAAAACTAAAAAAACAGAAGAAACTAGTTGGAAATGGTCTGAAATTGCTTACTGAAAAAAGAAATTCGTTAATTATATTATTTTTAAACTTAGCTAAGGAAGGAAAAAAGAAACAAATAGAACTTTCAGATTTATGGGGAACTTTTTTTAAAAGGTATGTTCAAGATTTCGGCCTTGTTAACATCAAAAAACTCCTTCAAAGATTATACCCTGGAGTAAAATCCAAAATTGAAATAAAACAAAAAAGAGTAAGTGGGGTGTATTTAGACGAAATATCTTTAAATCTAGCTAGTAGTCAAAGAAACGAGCTCAAACCTGCACTTTCAAATTCATTAAAAAACTTTAAAACCATTTTCCCTCAGTTCATACTTCTAGCTCAAATTAAAACAAATTGTATGAAAATAAGCCAAGAAATAATTAAAACCAATAGACAAATAAATAATTTAGAGCGAAAAGTGGAAGTTGTTGATTTTGAAATAAAATATGTAACAAGTGCTTTACTTGAAAAAAGCAATTCAGAAAAAGCAATTTTAATTAAAATTTTTAGCTAATATGACAGATTTAAATACTTACCTACAAGAAATAAAAAGTAAGCTCCGCGAATTGGAAAATATTTATTCTAATTTGGAGATACAACAAGTTGAAACTAAAGAAAAACATCTTGCCGAAATTAAGAATATTCTCAGACAAATTCAAGAAGAGTACGCACGATATGAACTTGATGAAACTGCCAGCTACCCTTTAACTTTAGAAAATTTTATTATTGGAGATGCTGATATTGAAGAAGCTTTAAATAAACTTTTTAAATTAGTATAATGTCTGTAAAACCTACCGAAACTTTTTTAACTTTTTTTGAAACTGGAAATTATTTACCTTTTTTAAAAGAACTTGTATACACAGGTGTGAAGTTTGAAGTTTTAAATCCAGATGAGCTAAG
>Ga0105048_10017685_pt1 | contig 10996 bp, 12 predicted proteins | sample MAT05_FD_78382 | JGI IMG/M metagenome (GOLD analysis project Ga0105048, IMG submission 78382) | Freshwater microbial communities from Lake Fryxell liftoff mats and glacier meltwater in Antarctica - MAT-05 | ecosystem: Environmental > Aquatic > Freshwater > Ice > Liftoff microbial mat | place...
CGGCTTCGGTCAGGCTGGTGTCAAGCCCGACCACGACATCCGTGTCGGATGCCGCACCCTCCAGCCGGACCCGGGCCAGCAGCGCCGCCCCGTCTCCGGCAGCCACAAAGGCCAGATCGCAGCCGCAGGTCGCCTCGAACCCGGCTTCGATGGCCGGACCCGGACCCCATTCCGAAACGAAACTATCGTAGGTCAGCACCGTGAGTGTTGGTGTCTGGGCCTGGGTCTGGGCCTGGGTCTGGGTCTGGGCTTGAGCTTGGGCCTGGGCCTGGGCCGCCGTGGCACAGGCAACAAACCCCAACGCAATGGAAAGATTCTTCATGGCAGCCTCCAATTGCGACGGGACAGGTCGGAGCAGGAGTCTTCCATGCACCTTCCCTCCGCCGGTATGATCCGGGTCAGGTTCGACGGGTCCGCTTTCGCATCTCAGCCCTTGCAGGCACCCCGAGGTATGACCGAACATAGCCCCTCGGTCCGCATCCGCAAGCCCTGAAGCCTCGTGTCGAAAATTCTGTAATCCTGCCCGCATTTGGCCTATGCGGGACCCAAGCAAAGGACAGAACATGAGCGTCAACACCTTCGGCCACCTGTTTCGCGTGACGACCTGGGGCGAAAGCCACGGCCCGGCCATTGGCTGCACCGTTGACGGCTGCCCCCCCGGCATTGCTTTGTCCGAGACGGACCTGCAGCCGTGGCTTGACCGCCGCAGGCCCGGAACCTCGAAATTCACGACGCAGCGGCAAGAGGCCGATCTGGTGCGCATCCTGTCGGGCGTGTTCGACGGGCGCACGACCGGCACGCCGATCCAGCTGATGATCGACAACACCGATCAGCGGTCCAAGGACTACGGCGATATCGCGCAGGCCTTTCGCCCGGGTCATGCCGACATCACCTATCACCAGAAATACGGAATCCGCGACCATCGCGGCGGCGGCCGGTCATCCGCCCGAGAGACTGCGACGCGGGTGGCGGCCGGGGGTGTGGCGCGGGCGGTGCTGGCATCGCTGGTGCCGGGCCTCGCGATCACCGGCTACATGGTGCAGATGGGTCCGCATGGCATTGACCGCAGCCGGTTTGATGCAGCCCAGATCGAAGCGAACCCGTTCTGGTGCCCCGATCCGGTGACAGCGGCCAACTGGGCCGTCTTTCTGAACTCCATCCGCCTTGCCCACTCCTCGGTCGGGGCGGTGATCGAGGTGGTGGCGTCCGGTGTTCCTTTGGGCCTTGGCGCGCCGCTGTATGCCAAGCTGGATTCAGATCTTGCCGCGGCGATGATGTCGATCAACGCGGTCAAGGCAGTGGAAATCGGCGATGGCATGGCGGTGGCGGCCCTGACTGGCGTCGAGAACGCCGACGAAATCCGGATGGGGCCCGACGGGCCGACCTACCTGTCCAACCATGCGGGGGGCATTCTGGGCGGCATCTCCACCGGGCAGCCGGTGGTGGTCCGCTTCGCCGTCAAGCCGACATCGTCGATCCTGACCCCCCGCGCCACCGTAAACGCCGCCGGGTCCGAGATCGACCTGATCACCAAGGGACGGCACGACCCCTGCGTCGGCATCCGCGCTGTGCCGGTGGGCGAGGCGATGATGGCCTGCGTGCTGCTGGACCATCTGCTGCTGGACCGGGGGCAGACCGGCGGCTTGCGCGGAGTGGTGGGCTGACGCCAAAGGCCGAAAACGCCGGTTTCCCGCGGTTTGGGCCCTTGCACGACGCCAATCCACGGGTTAGACGCACCTCCGGTGGGCCGCTGTAGCTCAGCTGGTAGAGCACGTCATTCGTAATGATGGGGTCGGGGGTTCGAGTCCCTTCAGCGGCACCAGTTTTCGGCAGCCAGCCGGTTGCCGTCGTTCGGGTTGACCGCCGACCTCTTCCCGCGCTACCGGACCTCTCCCATGCTTCCGATCATCACCCCCGCTGTTCTGCCCGACGCGTTCTATGCCCGCAACGCCGTGGCGGTGGCGCCTGACTTGCTGGGGGCCACCCTGACGGTCAGGGGGGTCAGCGGGCGCATTGTCGAGACCGAGGCGTATTGCCATGACGACCCGGCGTCGCACAGTTTTCGCGGGCCGACCCCACGCAACGCGGCGATGTTCGGGCCAGCGGGCCGGGCTTACGTCTATCGCTCTTATGGCATCCACTGGTGTCTGAACGTGGTCTGCACCCCCGGCGACGCGGTTTTGGTCCGCGCGCTGGAGCCGCTGACGGGGCTCGACATCATGGCGCAACGACGCGGGGCGGCCGCGCTTTGCACAGGGCCCGGCCGGATCGGGCAGGCGCTGATGATCGGCCCGGATGACAACGATCAACCCTTTGATCGGGCTGACTTCGCGATCATCGCGGGCGCTGCGGTGCCAGCGGGTGACATCCTTGCAGGGCCGCGCATCGGCATCTCGCGCGCGACCGGGCTTGCCTGGCGCTTTGGCCTGCGCGGCTCGTCCTGTCTTAGCCGCAGGTTTGCGGCACCCTGAAATTTTCCGGCTGCGCGAACAATAGGCGGGTTCACGGGTTTCCTGACTGTGACGCAATCGCACGACGCTTTTGCATGCCGAAAGGACGACTCATGGACGACAACGGGCAATACCCTTCGGACGACACCATGGAGACCAACGCGGGTAGCTTTCACAGCGGGTTGGCCGACGCCGCCCGGCGCGAGGTCGACGATCTGCGCCACCGCGCGACGGATTTCGCGGCACAGGTCCGCGATCAGGGGCGCAGCGCGAAAACCACCGCCCTTGGCCTGATCGTCGACGAACTCGACATCCGCAAGGCCGCGCTGGTCGACGGACTGACCGCCATATCCTATGCCGTGCGCGATCTGTCCGGGCAGCAAGGCATGCCCTCGGCGCTGATGGGTCAGGCCGTGCGCCTGCTCGATACCGCCGCAGAAACGCTTGACGGGCATCCGGTGCAGGACGTCGGGGCCATGCTGACCGACCTCAGCCGCCGCAGCCCGGCCCTGTTCGTGGCGGGCTGCCTGCTGACGGGTGTGGCGGTGGGGCGGTTCATCACGGCCACCGCACCCGCGTCGCGGATCGACGGGACGGACGACCAGCCCCGGCCCGACGCAAAGCCCGACGCCGTCGACTGGCAATCACATCAGGCGTCTGCGCCGCTTTTCGACGGCCCCGGTTACCCGACGGCCCGGACTGCAGAGGGGGGGCAGGATGGAACGCGTTGATCCAACCCCGCCCGAAAGCCGGACGATTCCCGAACTGCTGGGCGATCTGGTCCGCGACCTGAACGGGCTGGTCCGGTCCGAAGGGCGGCTGCTGCGGGCCGAAGTCGTGGAGGCCGGGCGCGCTGCGGCGACGGGCGTCGAGACGATGCTCGGCGGTGCGCTGCTGCTGATGGTGGCGTTGCTGGTGCTGGTGCAGGCGCTGGTCGTCGCCCTGGCCGCGTGGCTGGGGCCGGGGCTTGCCTCTCTGGCCGTCGGGGTCGGTCTGGCCCTGCTGGGCATCGTGATGGTGCTGCGGGGCCGCGCGTCACTGCGCACCGCCAGCCTGATCCCCGACCGCACCGTCGAACAAGCCCGCCGTGATGTGCAACTGATCAAGGAACAACTGTGATGGATACGACAAACCAATTCGAGCGTGACGCCGACTCCCGGCGCGCCAAGATGGACAGCACCCTGGACCAATTGAAGGATCGCATGTCGGTTGACCGGTTGGTTGACGATGCCACCCGGTTTCTGGGCCTGGATCAGGCCGGGGCCACGCTGCGCCGGATCGGCGGCACCATGCAGGCGAACCCGGTGGCGCTAGGGTTGATGGGCGTGGGTCTGGCCTGCCTGATCGTCGGATTTGGCAGCAGCCGGGGGTCAGCCCCGCGCAGGGCAGGGCAAGACGACGACACGTGGACGTCTGGCCTGTCCGGTGCCGCGGGCGATGCCGCAGGCCGGGTTCGCGACGCCGTCGGCACGGTTCAGTCCGAAGCGGCTGATCTGGCGTCGGCCGCGCGCGACAAGGTGGAATCCGGGTTGGGCCGCGTTTCGGAAACCGCCGGTCACCTGAGGGAGGATCTCTCGGCCCGGCTCGAGGACAATCCGCTGCTGATTGGCGGGCTTGCGGTTCTGCTGGGCACCGTCGTGGGCATCTCTCTGCCCCGGACGCAGACTGAAAACAGTCTGATGGGCCGCCAGCGCGACCAACTGCTGGACGATGCCAAGGCGGCGTCGGTGGCGCTGCGCGACCGCGCCGTCGATGCGGCCCAGAAAACCTATGATGCCGCCGTCAACACTGCCCGTGGCGAGGGTCTGTTGCCGTCCGAAGATCATAGCCTCGCATCCCGCGTCGGCGCGGTGGCCGAAGCGGCGCTCGACGAGGCCAAGCGGCAGGTGGAGCCGGTGCTTCAGATGAATCGCCACGTCGAAGGTGAATGACCAAAGCGGGCGGCGTGCAAAGGCGCGCCGCCCCGCAACCGGAACAAATGCCGGGACGACGGGTTTCAGCCATTGAATTGACATCAGAGGGCTACACCATGAAATACGCTGTTATTCTGCTGGCAGCTTTGCTTGCCACCCCCGGTATCGCGCAGACGTCCAATGACGATACCCCGTCGATCGAAAACTGGTGGGATGAGGTGGGGGCGGATTTCTTTGGCGAAGCCACGCTGCTGGAACCCCGGCCCGAGACCGAAATCCGCGCGCAGTGGACGGGGCTCAGCGACGATGATCGTCGCGCGGTTCTGGCCCGGTGCGCGGCGCCGAGCGGCGAGGCGGGTGTCGCCGCACTCTCTTTGCAAGAGGGCGACGAGGACGAAAACCCCAACACCACACCGGCCGAGTTGACCGACCAGAATGCCGATGCCGGGCGCGTCCCGGCGACAGACCCTGCAGATGAGGCGACGACGACGACCGGATCGGTCGATGGCACCGAAATTCAGTCGGCAAGCCGCGACGCAACCCCGGCACCCGACACCGGGCTGGCCGGGCAGGGGCTGGAAACCGACGACGTGGCAATGGTTCGCATCTGCGATCTTGTTCCGACCCTTTGACCCCCGAATTGGCCACCCTGCGCGGCGCAACCCCGCCGTCAGGCACGGCTTGGAGACGACAACGATGGACACCCATGACGATCCCGACACCCATCGCGGCACGGGGGGCGAGATTCACCAGACGTCCGAAAAGCACGGCGAACGGCTGACCACCGCGCAAGGCCTGGTGATTGCCGACAACCAGAATTCGCTGAAGGCGGGGGACCGCGGCCCGATCTTGCTCGAAGACTTCGTGCTGCGCGAAAAGATCTTTCATTTCGACCACGAACGAATTCCCGAACGTGTGGTCCATGCCCGCGGAACCGGCGCGCACGGCAACTTTGTCTGCACCCGGCCGATTTCAAATCTGACGATGGCCGCGCCGTTTCAGGACGCCGGCAAGGAAACCCCCGTGTTCGTTCGGTTTTCCACCGTTGTAGGCTCCGAAGGTTCGCCCGATCTGGCCCGCGACGTGCGCGGCTTTGCCGTCAAGTTCTATACGGAAGCCGGAAACTGGGATCTGGTCGGCAACAACATTCCGGTGTTCTTCATCCAGGACCCCATCAAGTTTCCCGATCTTGTTCACGCCGTCAAACCCGAACCTGACCGCGGCTTTCCGCAGGCCCAGTCGGCGCATGATACGTTCTGGGACTACATCTCGTTGACGCCTGAATCCATGCACATGGTCATGTGGCAGATGTCGGACCGCACGCTTCCCCGGTCTTTTCGAATGATGGAGGGGTTCGGGGTGCACACCTTCCGGTTCCTGACGGCCGAGGGAAACTCCACCTTTGTCAAGTTCCACTGGAAGCCGGTTCTTGGCGTGCAATCGGTGCTGTGGGACGAAGCCGTCAAGATCAACGGCGCCGATCCGGACTATCACCGCCGCGATCTGTGGAATGCCATCAAGCAGGGCGCGCACCCGCAATGGCGGCTGTGCGTGCAGGTGTTCGACGAAGAATTTGCCGATACGCTCGACTTTGACGTGCTGGACGCAACCAAGCTGATCCCGGAGGAGGTCGTGCCGCTGGAAGAGATCGGGGTGCTGACGTTGACGCGGGTCGTCGACAACTTCTTTCAGGAAACTGAACAGGTGGCGTTCGGCACCCAGAACGTCATTCCCGGTATCGGCTTTTCCGACGATCCGCTGCTGCACGGGCGCAACTTTTCGTATCTTGACACGCAGCTGAAACGGCTGGGCAGCCCCAACTTCGCCAGCCTGCCGATCAACGTCCCGCGCGGCTGTCCCGTTCAAAACTATCAGCAGGACGGCCACATGCAGATGGCCAACCGCCCTGGGCGCATCAACTACGAGCCGAACGGCTTTGGCGTCGGCCCGCGCGAAGACCCGCTTGTCGGCTATGTCAGCTTCAAGGCCCCGGTCGAGGGGCGCCGGGTGCGGATGCGCCCCGAAAGCTTTGCCGATCATTACAGCCAGGCGCGGCAGTTCTTGATCAGCCAGACCGAGATCGAGCAATCGCACATCGCCGCCGCGCTGACATTCGAGCTGGGCAAATGCCAAAGCGCCGATATTCGTGAACGGATCGTCGCGCATCTGCTGAACATCGACGACGCCCTGGCATCCGAGGTTGCGGCCGGTCTCGGCATGGCCGATCTGCCGCCGCCCGCGATCACGGCGATCCCGGCGCGGACCGACCTGCCGCCGTCCGACGGGCTCAGCATTCTGAAATCGGCGGTCAACACCTTTGAAGGGCGGGTTCTCGGCGTGCTGGTGATGGACGGCTTTGACGCCGACACGCTGGGAGAGCTTTCTGCCGCCGCGCTCGACGTCGGGGCTTCGGTGCAGGTCGTGGCGATTCAGGCCGGAGGGGCGGTTGACGCGACGGGCGGTCACTGCAAGGCCGACCACGCGCTGCGGGGCGGCAAGTCGGTGCTGTTCGACGCCATCGCGATTCTGGGCGGCGGCGACGGCGCAGATGGAGGGCTGCCCCTGTTCCCGCCGCTGCGCGACTTTCTCAGCGATGCCCACACCCACGGCAAGTTCATTGGCCATCAGAACGCCGACAGCATTCTGGCCGGCACCATGTTCGGGCCAGAGGATGACGGATACTTTGACCTAGATCAGGCTGGCAGCGTGGCCGGTTTCATCGCGAAATGTGCCGAGTTGCGCGCGTGGTCCCGGCTGGCTGCAACGCCGGTCGAGGCCGACTTCGGCCGCTAGGCAATAGCCGTCTGCGCCTTGTCAGGGCGCGGGCGGGGCGGGAACATTCGCTGCGGCGTCTGGTTGTGGATCATCGACTTCATCAAGAGGAGTGTTTGCAATGGATCGTGAAATTGTGGCGTTTGTTGGCTGGGGCCTTCTGCTCGCCGTCGTCATGTTGTCGCTGATGTGGTCAGAGCGCCGCGTCACTGCCGTGGATCAGGAAATCAACGGCCGCCCGCGGGGTTTGCCGCTGAACCCGATGCGCCAGCCCGACAGCATGCCGTCGCGGCCGATGGAAGATATGATTGTGCCGGTCAGCCGGTAAACCAGACCCTGCCAAATGAAATGGGCCGCCCCTTGGCGGCCCATTTTCGTTTGTTCGGACGGATGATCAGGCAGCCTGCTGCACAGCGGTCGAATTGATCGACGCTTCGGCCAGCGACGACAGAGCCTCGTCGGTTGCGGTTTCTTCGGCCAGGGTCTGCTGCAGCAACTCGGCGGCTTCGTCCATGCCCAACACCTTGGCCCAGGCGCACAGCGTGCCGTAACGGGCTATCTCGTAGTGTTCGACAGCCTGGGCGGAGGCCACAAGCCCGGCGTCCAGCGCCTGCGAACCCTTGTAGGATTCCATCACTTCCTCGCCCTCTTCGAGGATCCCGTCGATGGCCGGGCAGGTCTTGGCCTGAGCACGCTTGCCCATCAGCTCGAACACCTGCTGCAGCCGCTCGACCTGCACTTCGGTTTCGCCGCGGTGCTTTTCGAACGCCGCGCGCAGTTCGTCAGACTGTGCTGCCCGCATCATCTTGGGCAGGGCCTTCAGGATCTTGCGTTCGGCATAATAGATGTCTCGCAGGCTGTCGTGAAACAGATTTTCAAGGTTCGTCGATTTCATGGGCTTTCTCCTAGGACCAATCGGATTGACCGCGCACGGCTGCGGTCGGGGGCATAACCGCCAAGTGCCCCGCTTTGTTCCGCTGAACCCTGCGGTGATCCGCCCGTCGTGGCGGGTTTGCCGGAACCATCTCAAACCCCCATACGTTGCCTGTGTGCCAACTATTGCACGAAGGACTTTCTGGATGGCCTCCCCGACGAGCTTCAATCACAACGTGATCGATCTGGTGCCGAAGCTGCGGGCCTATGCCCGTGCCCTGACGCGAAACTGGGTCGATGCGGATGATCTGGTGCAGGAAACGCTGACCAAGGCGCTGCGGTATCATGACAAATTTGCCGAAGGCACGCAGTTGAAGGCATGGCTGTTCACCATCATGCGCAACACGCATTTCACGGCCGTCAAGAAATCTACCCGCGAACGGCCGGGGCTGGCCGATTGCGTGTCAGGCGGTGTGGCGGTGCAGCCCACCCACGATACGATGATCGCCTATTCCGAAACGATGGCCGCCATCAGCCGCCTGCCCGTGCAATACCGCGAGATGCTGATCCTGGTGGTGATGCTGGAGGAAAGCTATGAAAACGCCGCGGTGCTGTGCAATTGCGCGGTTGGGACGGTGAAAAGCCGGGTCAACCGCGCCCGCCGGATGGTAATTGCGCAACTGACCCAACCGGCGGAGCAGGCGATACCGGCGATGACTGCCGCCCAAGTCGGCGGCCAGCGGGCAATGCAGCGCACCGTCGCAGGCTAACCGCGCGATTTCTTTCGCCAAATGGGCAACAGCGGTGTCCAAATCGGCCTTGGGACGGAACGATTGGCCTACGGGCGTGTTCCTGTAAGACCCAGCTTGGAAAAGGCCCGTCAATGCAATCAATCCATCCGGTGGCAAACGCGTATCTCTTTCTGTTGACCCTGATCACCGGTCTTGCCGGGGTTACGCTTGCGGTGGGAGGAACATGGATGCTGCTCCTCGGCGGCACGTTCTATTATGCCGTTGTCGGGACCGGTCTGATTGCCGTGTCGTTCCTGCTGGGGCTGCGCAGCCTGGCGGCGGTCTGGGTCTACCTTGGGGTGTTCTTGTTCACCGTCGGCTGGGCGGCCTGGGAAAAGGGCGGCGATCTGTGGGCGCAGGTGCCCCGGCTGATCGGCCCCTTGGTGATGTTGGTGTTGATCCTCATCGCGGCGGACATGCTGTGGCGCACCCATCAACGGCCCATGCGCCGCACGGCGCTGCTGGCAATCGGCGCGGGCGCCATCGCCTTGGTCGGGTTCCTGATCCTGCCCCGCCCGCTGGCCCCCCCCGAGCCGAGTTTCGGTGACATGGGCCAGACCGCGGCGCTGGCCGCACCCCTCGCCGATCCGGCCACGTCCCCGACGGCCGATGGCGATTGGCCTGCCTCTGGCGGTGGTTACGATGCCCAGCGGTATACGCCCCTTGCCAGCATCACCCCCGACACCGCGTCGGGTCTGCAACAGGTCTGGCGGGTGCGCACCGGCGACATGCCGGCCCCCGAGGCCGACGGCAAGTATTCGCCGGAAAACACGCAATTGAAGGTTGGCGACAGCTTGTTGGTCTGTTCGGCCTCGGGCATCGTCATGGCGCTGGACGCGGCCACCGGCGAAGAACGCTGGCGCCACGACCCGCAGGTGTCGACCCACGCCATTCCCTAAGGTGCCGCATGTCGCGGCGTGGGCTATTTCGCCCGCCCCGGCGCGACGGTCGGCATGGACTGTGCCGAGCGGATTCTTTGGGGCACACCCAATGCGCATCTGATCGGCAGATACACCAAACCCAGAGCCTCGTCGCCGGTCGCGATGGTCCACATCTTCGGCGTGCCACGGGTGCAGGTCTCGCCAGCCGGGGGTGGCCCAGTCTGATCCGGGTTGCCAAGGTGCGCCGGTTGGCGACCATGTCATCGTCTGGCCGCTGCACCCTTAGGGCCTGTGAAAGTGACTGCGGCCTGCGGAACTTAAATCAATGGCTCGGGTTTCCTACGGACCGCACACCAATGGAGGCCACAATGCCACAAGACCAAGACCGCGACCGGCCCTTCGGCGCCGGCAAGGCCATCGACGACACCTGGGAAAAGCTGCACCCGCAAGACCCGGACGAGGTCGAAACCGACCCCGACGATTCCGAAGACGGCGAGACGATGGACGACCCGCACGAAGAACAGGGCCGCGATGATCTGGGTTACGGCGACGAGGACGAACCTTCGGCTCCGTTCGGCGAACCCCGGCAGGCGCCCCTCTCGCGCGATACCTACTAAGCCGACTGTCCAAGGCTGAAAGACGGGGCAGCCGGCGGGTTGCCCCGTTTTCATGTTGCGCGGCGGAACACTGCGGTGCTTTGGCCAAATCGGCAGGTTGCCGCCATGCTGCCGGCTGTCGGGCGGAACAATCCCCGCCCTCACTGGTTTCTTGACGATGGGTTTGCAGCAGCAGGCCCGGTGACCACACCGAGGAGGACTCGTCATGCCAGGTGCAAACAACCCGCAAAATCGCAACGCCGGTTCCCACGACCGGGGCCATGACCACCCCGGCGATGACGACCGCCACCCCAATGACCGCGCCTATGGCGAACAGGGTCTCGACCGCCGCCGCGACTGGAAGGACGACACGCGTGGGTGGGAGAGATCGCAGGACGAACGCATGAGGGCCGAGCAAAGCTATGGCCAGGGCTACCGCCCCGTCGTTCCGGCCCGCTCGGCCGGCGGAATGGACAGCTTTGGCGGCGACCGGCAGAGCGACTGGCAGGCCGACCGCAACCGTGACGATGGCCAGCGCCGGGAGCAGGATCGCGGCTTCATGGAACGCGCCGGTGATACGGTGTCGTCGTGGTTTGGGGACGAAGACGCCAGCCGTCGCCGCCAGCAGGACAGCCAGCGTGGCAAAGGCCCCAAGGGTTATATCCGGTCCGATGACCGCATCCGCGATGACGTCAACGACCGGCTCAGCGACGATCACCA
>Ga0105048_10017686_pt1 | contig 10996 bp, 9 predicted proteins | sample MAT05_FD_78382 | JGI IMG/M metagenome (GOLD analysis project Ga0105048, IMG submission 78382) | Freshwater microbial communities from Lake Fryxell liftoff mats and glacier meltwater in Antarctica - MAT-05 | ecosystem: Environmental > Aquatic > Freshwater > Ice > Liftoff microbial mat | place...
AACACCTTGGAATGAGGAACAGAGGAAACGGAAACCGATCCGTTCTTCATCCGAGCCTAATCCGGATAACGTTGCGATGCAAGTGATATTCTCCGCAATCGGAATGCACTCGGTGCAAACAACCATCCCGTTGGCGAGCCGCAGGCCGAGCACTTTTTGGAAGTCGTGCTTATTCGTCGTGAGCAGAAGAGCATCGGCATCGGGGTTTTCGTAGAGTCATCGGCCGCCGTTGCCGGAGGCTACTTCGGATCGATGCCGAGTTCCAGCGGCGGCGGCACGATGACCGCGGCTGTCGGGTATTCCTTGAGTGGACCGATGCCGAGGTCGGCAGCTGTCGGGAAAGCTCGCGACTTCGGCTGCGGGCGCGGCGATTCCGGTACCGGCCGAAGGGGCTTCGGCGTAATGGTGCGAAGGAGTGGCTGAAACCCCGGCGAACCGCCGAGGGGGGATGCCGCGGGCGGGCATCCCGTGGGAGTCGGTCAGCCGGCGCCGCTTTTGTGCGGCGTCGCACTGAGCCAGGCCAAGGCGACCGCACCGAACAAGAGCGCTAACCCGAGGATCCGTTTCATGCGCTTCGACTCCGTGCAGACTCCATAACCGCACGGAAGCTATCGCACGCCCATCGAACTTGTCCACCCCGACCGCAATCGGCTTTCCGCGCGCGGGTATCTTGGCTTAAACTGCGTGTGTTCACTTCCGTTTTTCGCTTGGGGTTTCGCCCGTGACGATTGCCGTCGAATGCCCGATCTGCGAAGAGCGCTTTCACCTCGACCCCGACATGGTGGGTAAGACAACCCGTTGCCAGGCCTGTAAGGCGGCCTTCGTCGTCGCCGCCTCGGCCGCTCCGGTCCGCCCGGTATCGATCCGCATTCAGCCGCGCGAAGATCTGCCCTACGAACGCATCGATACCGGCGAGTTTTCCCTGCCGGACAACGGCCGCCTTCAGGTGGACGATTCGTCCAGCCTTCAGCCCGATGTCGTGCCGACACCGTTACCCAACCGGAAGCCGAAGCCGCCGACGGCCTTGCCGGCACTGCCGAAGCCGCAGATTCGCCCGGTTCCGAAGCCACCGATGGACGACATCCCAACGCTGCTTCCCGCCGGACCGCGCGAACGGGCCTGGTCCGCCGACGTGGCTCCGCCGGAACCGCGATCGAGTGAACGCACCCGACCGGATGACGACATCCCGACGCTGATGCCGACAACGATGGCGGGCGATCTTGACGAGGACGTGGACGAAGCCTTGGCCGAACGCCGCCGCAAGCGTCGCGGCCGCAGTCGAGGCAAGTGGATCGCGCTGAGTCTGCTCTTCGCCATCCTTTTCACCTCCGCGGCCACGGCCTTCGGTTTGTGGCGCTACAACGCACTCGCGGAGCAGCGACTGTTCGACGCCGCCAAGGTCGACTACGACGAAGGCAATTTCGTCGCGGCCAAGGAGAAGTACGAGCAGCTTTTGACCGAGTACCCGGAAAGCTCCGAGTCCGAACAGTATCGCTTCTTCGCTGCGCTGACCGGCACACAGGCGGCGGTCCGCTCGCCTGCGGCCATCGACAACCCGATGCCCGCACACGACACCTATCTGAAGTTCACGACCGAGTTCGCGCTCAGCCCTTGGGCCGCCCCGGAGACGGGCTACGGCAGCGAGATCGTGCAGCTCGGCAAACAACTCGCGGACGTTCTCGCCGATCGGGGGAACGCGTTGCTGAATGCCTTTCGCGCGGATCGGAAGAAGCTGGAGGAGCTGACGCAGGTCGGCACGACGGTTCAGGTCGGCCGCGATCTGCTGCCGGTCGTCGAGAAATTCCGCGAAAAGAACGGTGTACCGTTGGATGCTCAACGCGCTCGCTTCGAGGAACTGAGTAAGCAGATTGTGCGCGAAAATCATCGCTTACAGGTGCTCCTCCCGTACCGCAACCTGGCGGACGAGCCGACGGCTTTCCGCATCGAGGAGTTCGAAAAAGTCCTCAAGGACAACGAACTGAGCACGGATGCCGAAGCCCGGACTCTGCTCGCCGAGGCCGAGCGCCGCCTGCGGGAAATGCCGGGCTACATCTCGCGGCGTCGGCCTGCCGGTGCGTTGGTTACGGACCCGGACGCGCCGATTCTTTTGACGGCTCCGATCGGCGTCGTGCCGAAAACGGCTCCTAATGCGGCGGACCAGGCACCCATTTTCTCCGTGGCCCGCGGAGTCCTATACGCCCTCGATCCGGCCACCGGCCGCGAGCGATGGGGCGCACGGTTAGCCTCGCCCTCCGCCGATCTGCGGTCGGTCGATCTGCCGACACCCGCGGTCGTCGGCGAAGACGATTGGGTCTTCGTCGTCGGCGAAGTTGCGGGCGTGCCCGGGCTGACGGCTCGGCGCTCGCGGACGGGAGAAGTGATCTGGCATCAACCCCTGGAAGCAAAGCCCGCCGGCCGGCCGCTGGTGGTAGGCTCCCGCGTTTACGTTCCTCTGAGCGACGACTACGGCACGGTCGTGGAATGCGAAGCGACTTCCGGCATCCGCTTGGGCGACCTGTCGATTCGGCGACCCATCGGTGCGGGATTGTCCGCGTTTGCCACGGGTCGGCCCGGTGCAGCCATCCTGGTCGTGCCCGCGGATGCGAAGCAGGTCTTTCTCTTCGAACTGGGTCGTGAGGATGCGGACGGTAACCGTATTGCCCCACGTCGGGTTCGAGTCCTCGTCACCGAGCATCCGCGCGGGTCGCTGCGGGGTGAAGCCGCCATCGTGCAGTCGGCGGATGATGCAGGACCGCGCACGATGATCCTCACGCAGACCGACGGACCAACGACGATGAAGCTGCGCAGCTTTGCCTTGCCGAGGCCCGAGGAAATCATCGCCGCCGGTGAGACCGTTCCCGCGGAAAGCCGCGAGCGGGCGGCGGAAGTCGGCGTGGCGGGTTGGTCCTGGTTCCCCGCGGTCTCCAACGGCGAACGCTTACTGTTGGCATCCGATGCCGGGGCCTTCTTCGCCTTCGGCGTCAATCAGAACGGAAGCAACGACGCACCGCTGTTCGCCATTCCCACTCCGAAGCCGCCGAAGGAGCAGGAGGGTGTGTCGCGGTCGCTGATCGTGACGGCGGAGGAGGATGCCTATTGGGTCGTCGTCGGTGGTCAGTTGTTGCGGTTCCGTACGGCTGTCACCGCTGCGGAAGGACTTCGCATCGTCGCGGACGGTCCCGGCCGGCCCATCGGCGAGCCGATCCATCGCGCCCAGGTTCGCCCCAACATCGGCTCGGCGTTCGTGACGACTCGGGATTCGGGAGGGTCCGTTCAGGCGGTCTCGTTCGATCTCGCCACCGGGCAAAACCGCTGGGTGCGTCGGCTCGGCATTGTTCCCGCCGCACCCGCCGTGGCCATCGGCAAAGATCGGGCGGTCGTCGTCGATGAGGACGGCGGTGCCTATCTGGTGACGGCATCGGGCGAATCGAAGCTCATTTCCGTGCCGCCCGCTGGTGCCGGCGGAAAAGCGTCCGTGACGGCGTCCGCCGATCGTCGCACGGTTTGGATCGCGATGCCGGAAACGGACAAGGCCGGGCGCCGCATCCGCCTACGGTCCATCGTGGATGGCGTGCTGAAAGTCGATGAGGTGGTGCCGCTGCCGGATCAGCCGGCCGGGCCGGCCGCGGTCGTCGGCGCCGCCGTGGTGTTGCCGTTGGCTAACGGGTATCTGTATCGTTTTGCCGAAGGGGATTCGCAACTCATGGTCGGCCCGTTGTGGCGCGGCGACGGCGGTGCGGGGGAAGTGCAGTGTGCGGTCACACCGCTTGCCGACGACGAGTTCCTGGCGACCGATGGCGGCCGCACCTTCCTGCGTTGGAAGTGGCCGAGCGAGCCGGGGGCAAAGCCTGCGAAGATCGCCGGCCCGTGGGAGGTGCCCGCGAAAATCGCGTTGCCGCCGATCCCGATCGCGTCCGGCGGCGTTGCCCAGTTCGCGGCGATCGACGTGCAGGGAGTTCTCTACTTTTATGCGGCGGATCAACCCGGCGGCCCGCTCCGCCGCAAGCGCCCAGCCGCGGGTGGGATTCCCTTTGGCCGACCGATGCGACGATTGTCCAATGCCGACGCCGACTGGATCGCGTACACCGTTGCCGATCGTCACCTCGTCTGCATCAGCGTCAACCCGATGGTGCCGGACTTCGTCGTCGAGAATGTCGTGCCCCTCGGTGCTCCGGATCTGCTCGATCTTCAGGATCGATTGCTCAGCGATCCGGCCGGCGCGGTGGCCCGCTTCGATGCCTCGACCCGGAAACTGGGGCCGTGGTTGGCGCCGCGACCCGGTCTGCCGCCGCTGACGATCGGTGCCGTAGTCATTTCCCCAACGGCAGCCGTCGCCGTCGGCATGGACGGCTGCGGTCGGCTGATTGCGTTGCCGCCGGGATCATGAGCGTCCGACGGCGCGAAGGAATTTGTTCTATGTTGCATCGTCACGATCACGGCCTTCATGCCGCTTAGGACGAATCCGCATGTCCACCACGATGCAGACGACCGATTTTCTGACGACCGCACGCCAAGCCGCCGTGTGGGACGAAGCCCGCTTTGCTGAGGCCGTGCCGGACGAAGCCCGCTTGCCGGTCGAGCCGACCGTCTGCGCTGAAGTCTTGGTGAAAAAAGGACTGCTGACGAAGTTCCAGGCCAAGCTGCTGCTCGCAGGCAAGGCGAAGCAACTGCTGCTCGGTGCGTATCGCATTCTCGAACCGCTCGGTACGCAGGGCGGCAACACGCTCTTCCTGGGTGAACACACGGGTTTGAAACGGCGCGTCGTGCTCAAGATCCTGGATGACAAGGCGGAGGATCGGACCGTACGCGAGCGCTTCTTCCGCGAAGCCCGGTCGGCGGCGGCGCTCGACCATCCGAACATCGCCCGCCTGTTCGATATTTGCCGGCACAACGGTACGCCGTTTCTGGTACTCGAACATCTCGACGGCTACGACCTGCAGGCCTTGTTGACGAAGGCCAAAAAACTGTCGATCGACGATGCGTTATCGGCCGTCCTCCAGGCCGCCCGCGGCTTGGCCCACGCCCACGAGCGCGGCATCGTTCACCGGGACATTCGTCCCGCCAACCTTTTCCTCACCCGCAACGGCGTGGTGAAGATCAAAAACCTGGGCTTGGCCCGATCGTTGACCAGCGAATCGGACAACGTAACCAGTGTGATGGGTGGCGGGGTCGTGGTCGAAGCGGCCGAATACCAGTCCCTGGAACAGATTCTCAACGAACCGCTCGATCAGCGGTCCGACGTATACAGCCTCGGTGCGACCTTGTTTGCCCTGATCGCGGGCCGCCCGCCGTTCTCCGGCTCGCTGATGGAAGTCATGGTCGCTCACCAATCCGGGACGATGCCGCGGCTGAGTGACTTTGCGACCGACGTTCCGAAAGAACTGGAAGAAGTCGTCTCCGTCATGATGGCCCGGAAACGGAGCGAGCGCTATGAGAATGCCGCTGAGGCGATGAAAGCCCTCGGTGAACGCAATGCAGGGGCGCCCAAATCGGTCGGCCGCAGTCTCGCCGCCTTGGCCGCACGCACGCCCGGCAAAATCTCCGCCGCCAGCCGCATCAAGGTCGTGAAACGACTCGCGGCTGTGCAATTGCCCGCGCCGCGTTTGAGGCGCTCGCTCGGTATCGTCCTCGGCGCGCTCTGCGGAGCAATGCTGGTCGCTGCCTCGGCGTTCATGCTGGTGAAGATGGTCATGGGGAAGTAGCAGCCGCTTGAGGCCCGGCGAGTTTCAGCCAAGTCGCTTCCGCCCGATCGAGCGACTCCGCAACGCTTGCCCAATCGCTTGCCGCCGGCACGGCCGGCTTCATGGTGATGACGCGCAGTCGATTCAGGAATTGCTTCACGATCGTCGCGTAGTCCCGTACCAGGACCGGCATCGTACCGGGCGCTGCGGCGTAGAGTTGCACCAATTCGGTGAGCTTGAGTTCGGTTTCGCTCATTGCGGCGTTCAGCTTCGTCATGGCCTCGGTATCGATACCCGGCTTGCGGAAGAGCAGTACCACGGTCGCGGTTTGCTGAAGCTGACTCAGCACGGTGGGCCGCAGTTCGTTCAGTCGGCTTGTGGCCGCTTCCCCGTCGGCTTGCCGCTTGGCGGCGACCAGCTCCGGCCTCCGGATCGCAGCCCAGTCCGGGCTGGAGACCGTCACGGTGACGAACCCTCCGACGGCGGTCGCGACCAAGGCGCACATTCCCGCCACCCCTGCAGCCCGCTGCCGCCGACCGACGCCGAACCGCGTCCAGTCCAGAAATGCCCCGGCCGTAAAGCCGACGATGCCGCCGACTAGGTGCGATTCCCAACTGATGCCGGGTGCAAAACTGATGACGGCATTGACGCCGATCACCAACAGCAGCCGCTTCAACCACTCGGAGAAAATCCCCTCCGGCATGGAGTGTCGAAATCGCAGTATCCAGAGCAGCACAGCCGTTTGCAGGCCCCAGATCGCTCCGGATGCCCCCGCAGTCACCGCATTCGGGTTCAGCGCCGCGGCCGCCATTGATGAGGCGACCCCGGACGCGAGAAAGAGAATCGCAAAGCGCTTGCGGCCCCAAAGCCCTTCGGCGAGCGGGCCGACCATGCCGAGCGAGAACAGATTCGCCAAGAGATGGACCGCCCCGATGTGCACGAAGCAGGACGCGAACAATCGCCACCATTCCCCGGCATAAATCTCCGGACCGTGAACCGCGCCGAGCTTCAGGAGCACGCGGACATCGCTGTCCTTCATGTAGGTCATCAGCGGCGTCCCTTGCGTACGCGATACCCAGATGCCGACGGTGAACCAGATCGCGCAGGCCATCAGAATCGCCGGAGATATGATCGCCGGGCGAGGCATCTCGAAAACCTGACGGGTGATTTCGTGGCGGTCGTAGTTGCCGCGGTTCGTCATTTTCAAAGTCGGATGGAGATCCGTGACCGCTGAAGGCATCTCGCCGGATTCGCGAAGGGCCGCCTTGCCGGTTACCGTGAGAGCGTACCCCTGCCCGCGGCCCTTGATCCAATCGCCGACGACGATGAGGCCCGCTTCGCGAAGCACACGCGTCGGCTCGATCAGGCTGTCGCGGTCGATGGTCGCCGTCGTGCTTTCGCTGGGGAACCATAAGCCGGACGCGGCCCGCTCGCACCAGCGCAGGACTTCGACCGGCGACGGTGCCGCGGACGAGTCGAACGGCGGTTCCGGATCGGGAGTCATAAGTCCATTATGCAGGCGCACCGAGTATTCGTCGATGAGCTGTCCGTCGTTCGCATCGCGATGGACTCTTGGATATGATGGTGTAGGAATCGAACCGGCGCGGCAGAACCGTCGCCGTACTCTTGTTCAGGGGCGATGCGATGCCGGCCGTACTCGACGATGTGGCCCAAGAGATTCTCGAACTCAAGCGCGAACGCGGTGCGACGATCCTGGCTCATTATTATCAGGAAGGCGAAATCCAGGAGCTGGCGGACATCACCGGGGACAGCCTGAAGCTGGCGCGCGAGGCGGTCAAAGTCGAGTCGCCGGTGATCGTCTTCTGCGGCGTGTTGTTTATGGCCGAGACGGCCAAGATGCTCAACCCGTCCAAGAAGGTGCTGCTTCCCGACCTCAAGGCCGGGTGCAGCCTCGTCGACAGCTGCCCGCCGGACAAACTTGCCCGCCATCAGGAGATGCTACGCGAAAATGGGCGAAAGTTCCAGACCGTCACCTACATCAACAGCTCCGCCAAGGTGAAGGCCCTGTCCGATTGGATCGTGACCAGCGGCAATGCGGAGGACGTGGTCCGCAACCGCGTCCCGGCGGATCACGAGATTCTTTTTGTTCCCGATCAGCACCTCGGCCGCTACCTGCAGGAAGCGACAGGCCGAAAAATGATCCTCTGGAACGGCAGCTGTATGGTCCACGAAATCTTCAGCGTCCACGATCTGCTGAAACAGAAGAAGCAGCACCCCGGCTCCATCGCCATGGCCCACCCCGAGTGCCCGAAAAACGTACTCGAACACTGCGACTACATCGGCGGTACCGAAGCGATGATCCAGCACGTCGGCAAGCAGAAGTCCGAGACGACCTTCATCGTCGCCACCGAGCCGAACATGCTCTGGCAGCTTCAGAGTCGCTACCCGCAGCACACCTACCTGCCGGTGCCCGGCATCACCTGCAGTTGCAACAAGTGCCCGCACATGGCGCTGAACTCCCTGGAAAAGATCCGCGACTGCCTGCGGGACGGCACGCCGGAAATCCACTGGCAGCCCGAGTTCGAAAAAGCCAAAGAAGTCCTGGCCCGCAGCCTCCTCAACCCGCCCGCCGCCGCCCCTCACCCCAAGGGAGACTGAACCCATGACCGCGATGCCGACCACCGTCCTGAACTTGGATGAAGCCGCCGCCTACCTGCGTGTGACGTCCGATGTGCTGCGCCTGGAAGCCGAAGCGGGGCGGACACCGGGCAAGCGCCTGGGCGGCGACTGGCGCTTCACCGAGAACGCGCTGAGCCTCTGGCTGGCCACACCTAACCCGCCGCAGGTGAACGGGCATTACATGCCGCAGGGGGAATGGAACGCGGAGACCGAACGCGAAGCGGAGGAGTTCATCGCGCAGATGGCGGCGTACCGAAAGTCCTTCGGTGTGTTACTTTCGAAGAGGACGAATCGGAGAAATGATTTATCTCATCGAGGCGAACTTGGCGAAGTTTCCGGGAATTGATTTCGACGCGAACGCGGAAACGATTTTCGACAAGTTGGTTACGGATCGACGCTGTGGAAACATCGGACGAGGCGACTTGCCGGCGGCATGTATCGCTCGCGTTCAACGCAGTGCTCGTGACGCGCAACGTTAAGGATTTCTCCAAGGTTCCCAATCTCGTCCTCGAAAACTGGGCCGTCTGAAACTTTACGGGATCCGCCATGCCGTCGCTCGTGCCGAATCGGTTTCTCGTCCGCATGCTCCATCCGTGCCCACACGTCAAGGCGCTGCCGCTCAACGACGATGCGGACGAACAGCTCGTCGTTCTGCCCGATTCGGCGCGGTTGAAGAACCATGCGGATTTGGACAGCCGAGTCAACTTCGCCGAGGTCCGCATCGGCTGGAACGACTTCGGCATCGGCCTGACGGTTGAAGTGCCGGGGAAAGTGCAGCCGCCGGTGTGCGACGAGGACAAGCCAAGGACGTCGGACGGGCTGCACTTCTGGCTCGACGTCCGCGACGCCCGGGAAAGCCACCGGGCAACGCGCTTTTGCCGGCAGTTCTACTTCCTCCCCTCGGGCGGCGGGCCGGACAAGACCGAGCCATGCTGCGGGCAATTGAAGATCAACCGCGCTGGGCAGGATGCGGAGTTGTGCAAGCCCGAGGAGATCGCCTTCAAGCACTCGACCAGCGGAAAGAAGCAGGGTTACCGGCTCGAAGCCTTCCTGCCCGCCTCCGTGATTGCCGGCTTCGATCCCGAGCAGTTCCCGCGGCTCGGTATGTATTATCACGTAAAGGACGGCGAACTCGGCGACCAGTATCTGGCCGTCTCCACCGATTTCCCCTTCAGCGACGATCCATCGCTGTGGGAAATCCTGGAACTCAAGCCCGCCCGGTGAGGAGTACCATGACGAGCCAACGCTTGATTGCCGTCGGCGACATTCACGGCTCGTCGCACCAACTCGATGCGCTCCTGGATGCAATCCAACCCAGCGCCGCGGACACGCTGGTGTTCTTGGGGGACTACGTCGACCGCGGGCCGGACAGTCGAGGGGTGTTGGATCGGCTGATTCAACTGAAGGGGAAGTTTCACGTCATCTTCCTGCTCGGCAACCACGAACTGATGATGCTGCGTGCCCGCGACTCGGACGCCGCGAAGCGGTTGTGGCTCAACGTCGGCGGCCTGCAGGCGCTAGCCTCCTACGGCAACGCCCCCGGACGTTCGGGAAGGATGGCGGACATTCCTGAGGCCCATTGGCACTTCCTGGAGACGGACTGCGTCGATTGGCTGGAGACCGACGACTTCCTCTTCGTCCACGCCGGCGTGGAAAGCGGCCTGATGATGGACAAACAGACCGAATCCGCACTGTTCTGGGAGTTCCTCGACCCCGCAAAGCCCATGCACCACTTCAGCGGCAAGACGGTGATCTGCGGCCATTCTTCGCAGAAGTCCGGCCAAATCCTCGACCTCGGCAGCACCATCTGCCTGGACACCTACGCCTACGGCGGCGGCCACTTGAGCGCCTTGGACTGCCTCACCGGGGCCACCTGGCAGGCGGATCTCCTCGGCCGTGTGACACTCGGTCAACTGCGGCCGACAGGGAAGTGAAGCAGGAAACAGTTCTCGACGCAATCGCGGCGACAACAAGCACTCGAAACAAGACATCGGCACCAGCTTATGAAATCTTGGGAAAATGGTTGACTGTCGAAAAGCCATCGGTTCAATTGCGTTCCGGAAGACCGCGAGGAGGGCGGCATGAACGAACCGACCACCGACCACGTGTGGAACGATCACTTAACGGGCCGTGATATGTTTGTTCGGCTTGATTCTGATAACTGCTGCAGTGCTGAAACTCAGTGATGCTCAATTTTCCGACCTGACTTTGTTCGGCTCCTCGATCCGCGGCTTTACTCCGGCAGTCATCGCTTTGGAAATCCTCGTCGGGCTTTGGTTTCTATCCGGCCTGGCCCGCCGTGCCGGCCGACTGGTGGCTCTTGTGCTGCTCGCGGGATTTGCCGCCGTCAATCTCTGGAAGGCCGCCTATGGGGAAGCGTCGTGCGGGTGCTTCGGCTTGGTGATGGTGCCGCCGTTGCCGGTGGTCTTGGCGGTGTTACCGTGCAGTAGATCTTGGAATGCGGACGACACCAACGCCGCTTGGATCGTCGGGCTGGCCTGCATCGCCCGCCGCTTTACGGTCGTCTCGTCCCGAACCACGCTGAGTGGACTGGTCCAAGGCACCGTCTCGATTCCCGAGACCGCCCCAACCAAGTAGTGTTTCCTGTCTCCAAGGAGCCGGACCATGACGACGACGAATCGATTCGAGAACTGGCGCATTCGCCTGCTGGGCGC
>Ga0105048_10017688_pt1 | contig 10996 bp, 6 predicted proteins | sample MAT05_FD_78382 | JGI IMG/M metagenome (GOLD analysis project Ga0105048, IMG submission 78382) | Freshwater microbial communities from Lake Fryxell liftoff mats and glacier meltwater in Antarctica - MAT-05 | ecosystem: Environmental > Aquatic > Freshwater > Ice > Liftoff microbial mat | place...
AAGCCGGCGCGCGGCATGCCGCGCAAGCTTGCCGGCTTTCACCCTCATTGCGCTTATGCCCTGTTCCGGCCTGCAAGCAAAGCTTGCATGCGTTCAAGCCGGCGCGCGGCATGCCGCGCAAGCCGCCGGCTTTCACCCCCCATAACCGCACACACTCTACCCCGTCCAACTGAGGTTTCTAGGTTCAAGTGGGTTTGATTGGTCATCGAACGCTTCTCTGTGATGGATGCAGGAAAAGCGTCCACGCGCAGCGCTGACCCACAAGCTGCGGCGCCGTTGCGCCCAGCAAGGGGGGCGTTGGCTACAGTCTCGCCAAGCGATTGATCAGCCGCGGCGAAAAGGCAACTGGATTGGGCTTAAGTGACTCGTCCAGGCGCTTGGCTTCACGCAAATCAATGTCGACCGCCGCGCTGAGCTTGCCGTCCTGTTCGCCGCCACGCACATACAGGTGCCAGCGTGAGGCGGCGCGCAGCAACAGGGCCTGCGCGCGGGCGCGGGCATCGGGCAGTCGATCAAGCTGATCCCAGCCGGCCGCCTGTGCATATTGGGCCGCTAGATACCATTGCGTCAGTGTGCGCAGCTGCTCGGGCGCCGGTTTGGGCGCTGCGGCAATGGCTTTCTCTAGGTTGCCGCTAGCCTTGACCAAACTTTCGATGGCGACGTCAATCGTCTTGCGATCGGTGCCAGCGCTGGCCTGCTGCAAGCGCGTACCGGCGGCGTTGGCCGCCTTGGCCGTAGCCGAATCGCTGACTGCAGCTGGGTAAGCGTCCTTGAGCGTTTGCTCCAGCTGAGCAAGAGCGGTGCTGGCGCGCTGCCGTGTCAGTTCTAGCGCGCGCGCTTCCTGGGCTTGCGCCAAACCGGCGCTGGCCGAGCGGACGCGATCCTCAAGCACGCTCAGGCTGCGGGTTAGTTCAGCCGCTTCGCCATCGACACTGGTCAACAACCGGCTATCGCCGGCGTTGCGGGCACGCTCCAGCTTGGTTCCGGCCTGCAGTCGGCGCTCGCCTAATGCATCCAGATCGCGTCCCAGCGCGCGCGCATCACCGCTGCCGGCCAACGGCTGGCTGCGCAATTGCTGCGTGATCGCATCAATCTTCTGATTGATCTGCGCCAGTGCGTCAGCCGTGGCGGCGATCTGCTTGGCACTGAGCGTGGCGGTGGCAGTGGGAATGATGCTCGGCGTCGACACCGGCGCTTTGTCGGTGCTCGCCACCACTGGGTTGCTCGCCACCACCGGCGGGCTCGGGATACTAGGAACGGCAATCGGCGGCTCGGGCTGCGCCTGCGCCAGCATTTGCGCACAGCGGGTCTGTTCCTGCGTCTGCGTGGACGCTAGTGCCGGGATGCCGGCCACCACCTTGCTGCTGGCCGCGTTGCCAAAGGCGTCGATGGCCGCCAAGCAGTCACCGAGCTTCGCATGGGCTAGTCCCAGGTAGTAATGCGGCACGTACGGCACATAAATAGTGCTGTAGGTGCGCATGCGAGCACTCGGACTGCCATTCTCCGCCAGCGCCGAACGCATCAGCCGCTGAACTTCGCTCCAGTTGTTCTTTTGAGCAGCATCCAGACCATCCTGATAGTCATTCTTGTAATCGGCGCGCACCGCCATTGAGCACAGCAACAGCGCGCCTGCGATGATCACAGTCCAGTAGCGGCGCGCGTGGCTCATTGGTAGCCCGCCTGTTGCAGATAGGTGTCGGCATCAAGCGCGGCGAACTTGATCTCGGCGACGCTGAGCTTGCCGCGAGTGACGGTTGCCTTCGCCTGCTGTTGGCTGCGCCCATCGGGGCCCTGCACGATCAGGCTGTAGCTCCCCTCTGCCAAGGTCAGCACCAGCGGCGCGGTGCGCTGCTCATCCAGCTGCTGCTCGGTACCGTCGGCCGCGGTCACGGCCAGCAGGCGGCCCCACGGCGAAACCTCGAGCGCCAGTCGACCAGCACGCCGTGCATCTTCATCCGCTCTGCGCCGATCGACCAGCGCCTGCTCGGCGCTCTGCACCTGGGTCTCGATAGCTCGCAGCGTGGTGTTTGCGTCAAAACCCATGCGCATGGGCCCCAGCAGCGCCCGCGCCTTCGCCAGCTCGCCGGCCGCCAGCGCCTGCTCGGCAGCTGCGACGCTGCGTGCAAGCAGATCTTCTGCCAGTGGAGCGCCAGCCTCGTGCATACCGGCCTCGTCCAGCGTGGTCAGCGCCGCCAGCACGCGGTCGATGGTGTCCGGTGTCATCGGCGCCTGTTTCAGGTAGGCGCCGGCTTCAGTCAGTGTCTGTTCGGCTTTCAGGCGAACGCTCAGCTGATCGACCGCGGCCATCGCCTCGCGCGTGCCCGACGCACCGGGCAGCAATTCCTGCAGGCGCTTGCTGACGAGTGCGGCAGCGCTTAACTGACGCTCTGCCAACGCCTGCTGCAGGGTCTGTTGCAGACCGTCAGCGATGCGCTTTGCCAAGCTCAAAAAACGCGGATCTTGGGCATCGCTCAGGCCGTCCAGCGCCTGTATGGCTGCAGCTAGCTGCGCATTGTTGACGCCTTCCGCCCCATCCAGCATGGCGTTAATCTGGGTCACGCGTTCGACGATGTCGGCATCCATGCGCGCCTGTTCCTGCGCCTGATCCAGGCGCGTCAGCTGCGCTTGCAGTTGGTCCTCCGGATAGACCAGTTTGGCGTCGTCCAGCAGCGCGCGCGCCTCACCGAACTGGGCGCCGGCTGAGAGCACAGCAACTTCGGCTTCGACGGCCTTGCGGAAGGTGAATTCACGTAGTGTCACGTCCGCATGCACCCGCGAGATGGCGTACATGCCACGCAACATATTGAGCGCGCTGTCATCGCTCGGTCGCACCAGCTGATCGGCTTTCAGCGTGCGGTCGAACTGGCTCGACAAGGTGGTCAATGCGGCGCGCTGTTCCGGGCTGAGTTTCTGTTCCGAAAAGCCCCACCAGACAGCGGTCGACGCCAGCATCAGCAGGGCAAGCGCGCCGATCAGCCACTCGCGCCGGCCTGCGCGCCAGCCAGCAGGCGGCGTAGGAGGCGTTTGGCGCGGCCGCTGACCGGTGCTGCGATCAGGCAGCGTGCCTGTCGGGCGCGGCTTGAGCGCCCGCAGTTGCTCGCTTCCCGGGCCGTCGAATGAGAATCCCAGTTCGCGTAACTGCTCCGACCAGGGCAAATCCGTGTTGAAGCGCAGCACTTGACGCAGCACGGTGCTGTCCGTCAGTGCCGAGCGCAGCGCGATGACGACATTGGGCATGTCTGGCAGGCGATCGTCACGGTCCTTCGCCATCATCGCGTCGATCACCGGCTGCAGGTCGGTAAAAGCCTCGGGCAGTTCCGGAATCGGCGCCTGCAAATGCTGCATGCACACCGCAATCGGCGAATCACCCTTGTAGGGCTGCCGTCCGGTCAGCAGTTCAAACAGCATGGCGCCCAGCGAATACACATCGGAGCGACCATCAATGGGCTTTCCGCTGATCTGCTCGGGGCTCATGTAATTGGGCGTGCCGAGAATATTGTCGCCGGTGATCTCGGTGCGGTCAGACGACAGATCGCGGGCAATGCCGAAATCGGTCAGTACCGGCACCTTGCCGCGCATCATCACATTGGCCGGTTTCAGATCGCGATGAACGATGCCGATGGCATGCGCCGCCGCCAGCGCGCCAGCCAATTGCACGATCACACTGATGGCATCGGCAGCGGTCATGCCGCGGCGCAGATGATCGCCCAGCGTGCCGCCCTCAATGAACTCCATCGCGATGTAGGCCTGATCGCCGACCTTGGCAATGTCAAAGATGCCGCAGACATTCTTGTGCGAGAGTCGCGCCAGCATGCGGCCTTCGCGCAGAAAGCGCTTCTCATGTTGCGCTGAATCGGCCGAATCCTTGGCGGCCAAACGCAATACCTTGATCGCCACTTTGCGATCCAGCGAGATCTGCGTGGCCAGATAAACCTCCGCCATGCCACCGACACCCAGCTCGCGTTCGAGCCTGTAGCCGGGCACTTGCGGAGGCGCATGGACGGTCATGGATGATCCGGAAAGCGGATCACGGATGGTAACCAAGGCCCGCCGGCATCGCTACCGGCAAAGCTGCGGACTTTGCACCGCAGGAGTTAGCGCAGCCTTGCCCTGACCCGTTGGCGCAAACTGCCAAGCGTGCAGACTTCGACCAGCAGTGCGTTGATCCTAGCTAGAAACCTGACCGTGCATTCCTCACTCGAAGCCGTTGGCAAACAGCAGCCCAGGTCCTGCCGCCGGATAAATGCTGAGTGCAAAGCCGGCGCGCACTTGGTTGGCCTCGGTGATTTCGATGAAACCATAGCGCGGCGGGTTGTCTGCTTGCGTTGCAAAGTTCCACGTCACTTGCAGGTCAAACGGCGTCCAGGCCTGGATGCCCGCAGGCGCGGCGGCGCTCAGGTTGCCCGCTGGGTTGCGCGTCAGCGCCGCATAACTCAGACGGATCTGGTCGGCAGCACCGGGGGCTGAGGCGGTGTAATTCTGCAGCAGGACAATCCAGTTGCCAGCGGCGGGCGCATCCACCTTGCAGCGTTCGATGGCGGCTTCCGAGGCTGAGGTACAGAGCACCTCGTTCGCTTGCAGCGCACCGTCCGCATTGAGATCAGGTCCGACAAACAGATCCAGATCGGCCGCGGTCGTACTCAGCACCTCAGCGATCAGCGCCGGTGCGTTGGCAGCGACCGGCACCAGCCCGGTCAGCACCCCGGTTGGGCCGTTGAATGGATTGGTGTCGTTGTCCTGGATCAAAGTTTGTGCGCGCACCGTGCCAGTGACCGCGCCGCCGACGCGCGCACCCAGATTGGAGACCGAGAGGGCACCGAGGGACAGGCCGCGCTGCGTCTGCGCGCCGGTGAGCCCTACGCCATTAATTCGAAGCTCATTTGGAATTCGACCGTTGATGCCCGCAAGTGCTCCGCTCAGCAGCGTATCCGGCAAACCGCTGCTTCGCAGCGCAATGCGCACCGTTTCCACCGCCTCCGGTGCAATTCCGACCAGCGCTTCGGCGCGAATCGCGAGAGTTTGGCTGGCGCCTCCCGCCAGCGTGAACTGAGCGGGCGTGACGCTCACATTGAGTGCCGCGGCGGCGTTGATTTGCGTGCTGAAGGACAGTGCCGTGCTATAGATGTTTTTCACCGTTCGCTGCCACTCGCAGCGCGCTACGCAGTCTTGCGACAGGAAGCTTGGCAGATTGAGCGCGCTCGGGTCACCACCGCCCAGCGGATCGGCGGCAGCCAGGAGTTCGCGTTGGCGGACGCGGAAGATGCCGAGATTGGTACTCATCCACAGCCAGCCGTGGCCATCGGGCAGGATCTGGTGGATGCCATCGCTGAGCAGGCCGTGCGCGGCGCGCACCGATACCATCTGCGGCTGCTCCGCGACATCCGCTGACCAGCTCAGACGACTGACGCCGCGCTCCTCGGCCGCCACCAGCAGGGTGTAGTCGTCGGTGAAATGCAGGTCGCGAACATGGTTACCCAGATCACCATCGCTGGCGCTGTAGCGTTGCACGGCCTCGCCCGCCAGCCGCGCCAAGCCGCAGCGATGGCTGCCCAGCCACAGCGCGCCTCACCAGCCTGCCATTCCCACACACCTGCATTGCCGGTGCCCACCCACAGCTGGCCGCCGCTGCCAAAGCCAAGCGCGCTGATATGCCATTGCGATACGGGCAGCTCGGCAACGGCCTCGATGCGGCCGCTGCGCAGACGACCGAGCCTGGGCTCCAGACTGATCCAGATTGCGCCATCGAGCCCGGGCTCGGTCGCTTCTCCCCCGCAATGCAGGAAAAGCATCAGCGCACAGCGCACCGCCGAGATTTGCTGGGTTCGATCGGTGATCGAACGCTTCTCTCCCGCGCAGAAACAGCGTCAGCGCACTGCTGCAGGCCGCTCAGGTTTTGGTCGAGATGCCGCCGATGCCGTGCCGTCATCGTCAGCCATGCCCATGCTGCTGATGGTCCATCGGTTGCGCCTCTGGCAGCGGAGTGTTTGTCGGCGGCAGCGGCGGGCGGCGCACCGGATTGCCAAAATCCGGGTCACTGCTAATGCGCTTGGCGACCGTGCCGCTAGGGTGGCGGTACCAACCCGGATCACTGTAGTCGTTGGCGCCGAGGTCGTCGCGCACTTTGATCACCGAAAACATGCCGCCCATTTCGAGGTTTCCGAACGGACCTTTACCCATCATCATCGGCAAGGTGTTCTCAGGGCCTGGCATGTGGCCCATGTCGGTGTGTTCCTGGTGCTCGGCCATGCCGGCTTCGCCCATCGCCATATAGCCGGGCAGCATCTTGCGAATCTCCGCTTCTACGCCAGATTGATCAACACCCAGTGCGTTGGGCACTTCATGGCCCATCGCATTCATCGTGTGATGCGCCTTGTGGCAGTGGAAAGCCCAATCGCCGGCCTGGGCGATGAACTCAAGATCGCGCGTCTGGCCGACGCCGACGATTTCGGTAACCTCAGTGCGCCATAGTGCTCGCGGCCAGCGCCCGCCATCGCCGCCAGTGACCCAGAAACGCGGGCCGTGCATGTGGATCGGATGCTCGTGCATCGACAGGTTGCCGACGCGGATGCGCACACGGTCGCCAGTGCGCGCCACGATCGGGTCAATCGCCGGAAACACGCGCGAGTTGAAGGTCCACAGATCGAAGTCAGTCATCACCGAGGGATCCGGGCGCCAGGTGCCCGGATGCAGCGCCCAGTTGTGCAGCAAGATCGCGTAGTCGCGGTCGATGGTCTGCGGTTCTGGCTGGCGCGGATGGATGATGAACAGGCCCATCATACCGACCGCCATTTGCAACATTTCGTCGGCGTGCGGGTGGTACATGTGGGTGCCGTGCTGCTTGAGCGTGAATTGGTATTCGAAAGTCTCGCCAGGTTTGATGTGCGGCTGGGTCAGTCCGCCGACACCATCCATGCCGGACGGCAGATCGATGCCATGCCAGTGGATGGTGGTGTGCTCGGGCAGGCGGTTGGTGACAAAGATGCGCACGCGGTCGCCTTCGCTGACTTCGATGGTCGGGCCCGGCGTGCTGCCGTTGTAGCCCCAGCACTTCGCGCGCGTGCCAGGCGCGAACTCGTGTTCGATCTCCTCGGCGACCAGATGGAAGACCTTGACGCCATCGTCCATTCTGTAGGGCAGCGTCCAGCCATTCGGCGTGCGCACCTTCGGATGCTGGCGTTTGCCTCGCGTGTCGGTCTGCGACAGAGCGGCAGTGGGTAGTGCGGCGGCCAGCGTGGCGACACCGGTGTTGCGAAAAAAGTCGCGTCGGTTCATGGTGTATGGAGTCCGTGGTGGGCTCGGAAATTGGCGAACGGCAGGGTCATGAGTGCTTGCTGTATCAGTGATGCTGATGCTCTACAGGCGCTGCGTTGTCGGTCGGCAACACTGCTTCGACGCCGATGGTCGGCATAAACTCTTCGTCATCGTCGGGCAGCGGACCGCCAACAGCGCGACGCAACAGCGTGCGGGCAACCCAGTAGTCGCGAACCGCTTCGATGTACTCCTGGTAGGCGGCGTACTGCTCCTGCTTGATGCGCAGCAGCTCGAAAGGACCCTCGAACATAAAATTGACCTCGCGCTGGGTGCCGTCGACGATGGCCGCACGCTGCGGCAGCAAGATTGTGCGGTAGTCCTCAGCTATTTGGCGTTCGACCTCGACACGCTCGACGGCCAGCGCGATCTGATTGTCGATTGCCAGCTGCAATTCGGCGAGGCGCGCATCGGCGGCAGCCAGTTCGCCTTCGGCACGGGCGATGGCCGCTTGGCCTTGTTGGAAGAGCGGCAGCTCGATACTGGCTTCCAGTCCGCGCACGCGCACTTGCCCGCCCTCGGTTTCGCGCTCGACGCCAAGTTCTAGCGCGCCCAGCCAGCGCCAGTTGCGCGCCAGATCCAGGGCGTCGGCGCGCAGTTGGCGTTCGCTGATCGCCGCCGCTAGGTCGAGGCGCTCGCGCGCTGCACGCGCCGTCAGTCTAGCGCTGATGTAGCGGCCTGGCGGCGGAGCGGCGAGTGACGCCGGCAGCTGCCAAGCGACTGTACTGCGCACGCCGAGCAAGGTGGCCAGTGCCGAGCGCGCGCTCAGCGCTTGCGCCTTGGCACGACGGGCTTCGATAGCAGCGGAGCTGGCCGCAGATTGCTCCAGCAATAGCGCCAAGCGCGGCAGGTTGCCGGCCAAATGAAAGCGCTCGGCGAGCGTCGCGGACAACTCCGCCGCTTTGGCTACGGCGGCGCGCATCGTCGCCACTTGATCGGCCGCCAGCGCCTCGAACCAGGCGACTTCGACATCGGCGGCCAGATCAAGCACGGCGGCGGCAATCGTTTGCTGCACGCGGGTGTACTCGGCTGCGGAAATGCGCTTGCGCGCCGGCAACAACAATATCGCGGTGAACTCCTGTGACAGCGACTGCGTATAACTGTTGGAGCCATTCTCGCGCTCACGCAGCCAGCCGAAGCGCGGATTTGGCAAGCGGCTGGCGTCGATCAGATCGCCGCGTGCCACACCCAGCTGCGCATATTCGGCGCGCAGGTGTGGATTGTTCAGCAAAGCCACGCCGACTGCGCGTTCCAGCGTTAGCTGCTGCGCCAGCAGTTCGTCGACGCGGGCAGCCAGCGCGACCGCATCGCGTGCGCCGGTCGCCGGCTCAATGCCAGGGCGCAGTTGCGCCGTGACTCGCGTGTCGACCGCGTCGATGCCGGCCTGTTTCGTCGCTGTCGCGCAGCCCGCCAGTATCGCGAGCAGCATCGCCAAGAGGGGTAATCGCAAGTCCACATCAATTCCTAGCAGGTCAATATCACCCAGTATGCAGATACGCACGTCGACATTCGGTCGTCGTGCAGTATTGTCACGATCAGATGCTGCTAGCGCTGCAGCGCCCGTTTTTGCGCTGTTGAAGCGTGGGTTGCTGCAGGCTCTGCAGGTGGCCAATTGGCTGCAAAACCGGCGCCGACGATTGCAGCCGACAGCAGTTCCCGAGTCATCGCCGCAGGCCTGCGCAGCCGCGCCGATTGCGCCGCCAGATTGACGCTGGCGTCTACGACACGGGGACTTTCTTCAAATGCGCTCCACCCGGACGGCCTTTTGGCAGCGCGCAGACTCGACAGTAAAGCCCAAGCCTCGGCACGGCTGAAAGCGGCTGACGCGCCGCGCGGTCTAGTCCTGCAACGTCAGGAGGAGATCACATGCGTACTTTAGCTTTCTTCATTCTGGGCGCGCTGACGCCGCTGTGCGCCAGCGCGGCCAGTTGCGAGCTCAGCACGCGCGGCAGCGCGCCGCAACGGGTTGAGCTGTACACCAGCGAGGGCTGCAGCTCCTGTCCGCCGGCTGATCGCTGGATGAGCAGTCTGGAGGCTGCCAACGACCGCATCCTGCTGGCCTTTCATGTGGATTATTGGGATCAGCTCGGCTGGCCCGATCGCTTCGCCGACGCGCGTTTCTCGCAGCGGCAGAGTCAGCTTGCTGCCCGAGCAGGCAGCCGTGCGGTGTATACGCCGGAAGTCGCCGTCGAGGGTGGCGAGTACCGTGGCTGGCGCACTGCACTGCCAGCGCCAGCCGCCAGCATCGGCCCGACACTGAGCGTCCAGATCAGCGTCGATCAGCAGATCAATGTCCAGCTGGCAGCGGCGAGTGGCTACCCGAAGGGCGCGCGCGCCTTTCTGGCGATCACTGAAAGTCAGCTTTATACGGAGGTCAAGGCCGGCGAAAATCGCGGCTCGCGCTTGCGCCACGATCATGTGGTGCGCGCCTTTGCCCAGCCGGTCGGCTTAGCGCAGCGCCTGTCGCTGCAACTGCCTGCTGATCTGAACCGTGACCACGCGCGTCTGAATTTGTGGGTGGAAGATCAACAGGGGCGCACCGTCCAGGGATTGAGCGAGCCGCTGGCGCGCTGCTTGGCAACGGCGCATGCGCCGCGCTGAACAGCGCCGCGGCGCCGCGCTGCGTGGCGAGGATCGCGGCGCGATCGTCCTGCCACTTTCCCCGTGACTGCCTATCGCCGTTGGGCGATAACAACCGTCGATCACTCAAATCCGTTCGCGAACGAGAATGAACCGCCGGGTAGGGTCAATACGTAGCTGCAACGACGATTGGCCGGCACGCTGGTGCCGGCGGTGAAGTTGGCGTACATCGTCTGCATCTCATTGCTGGTGTAACCATCCGCTGCGGCGGCGTTCAGGACCGCTTGCGCGGCGTCCTGCTGGTTCGTTGATGCACCGGTCATTGCCAAGCCCAGGAAGAACGCCCGATCCGAACGCTGACGCCCGATGCTTTCGTAGTTAAGCAAGTTGCAGGACGCCCAATACTGCCCTGGTGTGTGCAGCCCGCCGGGTAGCGTCTGGTAGGTTGCGCTCATGTGGTAGTTGGTGATGCGTCCGCCCCAGAATGGATTGTGGCCGTCCCAATCGAACATCCAGAAATACTGCGGTGCGTTCAGCGGCCAATGGTTGAAGCTGCGGCTATAGGATGCCGCCACGTAGTCGCCGACGCCTTCGGAAAGTCCCTGGGCCTGCGACAGGCCGCCGTTGGTGATCCAATCGTGCAGGCCATGACCAAGTTCATGCACGATGACATCGGCATCCTCGCCGTCGTCGACGCCGCCCTCGCCGAACTGCAGGCGCCCAGTGCCGGAGCTGAACGAGGAGTTATCGGCGCCATTGAAACCGCGCGGATCATATTGCACGCCGCCGGAATACTGGCGCGGCACCACCGGTACATTTAGCGTCACGTTGACGTAACGCATATAAGTGTCGATGTGGTAATGCACATTAATCGCTTCGAAATTGTCGTTGTCGCGGGTGTACAGGAAGGTTCCGGTGGCGCTGGTTGGGCAATTGTTGGCGCCGATCGGAGCGGCCCAGTCGACGCATTTCGCCCATGGGCCGTCGAGCGTCCATTCGCCGCCGACTTGCACTAGATCGCGCAGCGGCAGGTTGACGATCTGCGCATCAAGCTGCGGCGTGCTGGCGTCATTGCCATCCACGTAGCCGGGAGCGCCGTAGCTGACCT
>Ga0105048_10017690_pt1 | contig 10994 bp, 5 predicted proteins | sample MAT05_FD_78382 | JGI IMG/M metagenome (GOLD analysis project Ga0105048, IMG submission 78382) | Freshwater microbial communities from Lake Fryxell liftoff mats and glacier meltwater in Antarctica - MAT-05 | ecosystem: Environmental > Aquatic > Freshwater > Ice > Liftoff microbial mat | place...
ACCCCCACCCGATAGCCATCCGGGTCGCTCACGATCGCTCGCCGATAGCCTTCCAGACTCGCTTGAATCGGCGAAACTACCGTCACCCCTTCGGCGATCAAACGTGCCAGTTCTCCCTCCAGATCTGAGACTTCGAAGTGCAACAGCACTCCAGTCGTACCCGGCGTGCCTTGCTTCAATGCCAATCGCCCGCCCTTGGATTTCAACAAGACGAACCCGTTCACCTCGTCGAAGAGTTCCACTTCGAGGCCGAGGCGGTCGCGGTACCAGGCCATCGAAGCGGCCGCGTTCGAGACGGCGAGTTCGGTCATGAACAAGTTCACGGCGTTCGCTTCTTGCGGCGGATTAAGCCGCTCAGGAAGCCGCGGGGTTTTGCGCCCATTTCGCGGAAGAGGACGCCTTCGCGCTTGAACTGGCGGACGGCGAACGCGAGGGCCAGCGTCACCCAGACCGCCTGGGCGGCGAGGACGGGGAGGAAGTACTCCCACGGCGTCGGGTCCGCGGTGACGCTCAGGAGTTTCTGCTGCAAGAGCATCGGGCCGGTGACGGGGATCCAGAACGTGGTCGCGTCGAGTTCGGCGCCGGGCATCATGCTCCAGAACGCGAGCGGCATGGTGAGGAGCAGAATGGGCATGAGGTAGTACTGCCCCTCCTTGGTGCTGCGGGCGAAGATGCCGAGGGCGACGCAGACGGCGCTGAAGAACATCGCCAGCGGGAAGCCGACGATCACGCAGAGGAGCAACCCCGGCAAGCTGACGATGGGGTAGCCGAGGAACGACTCCATGAGCAGCGCCCCGCCCGTGAGCCAGAGGACGTTCCAGACGACCGAGGAGAAGGCGAAGGTCGTCGTGGCGAGGAACTTGCCGACGACGATTTCGGAGCGCTCCGCGGGGCTGATGAGCAGCGTTTCCATGGTGCCGCGTTCCTTCTCGCCCGCGGTCATGTCCACGGCGGGTTGAATCGCCCCGGCCACGAGCCACATCATGAGTAGGAACGGAAACGCTCGAACGAAGCTATCGCGGATCTCGTCCGCGGCCTTCTTCCCCTTGGTTTTCCTGGTTTGGGGGTCTTCCACTTCCAGCACTTGGTCGAAGTCCTTGGGCAACCCCTTGCGCTCGAAGCGGCGCTCGCGGAGTTTGCCTTCGTAAGCACGCACGACATCGGTCGTCAGCTTGACGGCGAGTTTGGAGCGGTCGTCCCCATCGCGGCCGTGGATCGTGAGCTTGGGCTTCTTGTCTTGCTTCAAGTCCTCCGCGAAACCGGCTGGCACCACGAGCACGACCTCGGCCTGACGAGTGCGGATGAGTTCCAGCGGGTCGCCTTCCAACTTTTTGACCACGCTCGGCAAAGCTTTGTCATCGTCCGGTTTTAAGTTGGCCGCGAATCGCTCGCCGTTCAAGAACGCCGGGTCGTCCGGCAAGTTCTCGGCCCCCACGATGCCGATGACGACGGGTTTATCCGCGAGCGACGTGGCGAAGAGCAACCCCGCGAGCGCGAAGAGCGGGTAGAGCAACGCGGGCAGCACGAGGATGAGCATGACCGTCCGCCGATCGCGGACGAGGTCGCGGAGCTCCTTGGCCACGATCAACCGGACGATGGTGCCGCGCATGGATGGTTCCGGTGGGTTGAAAGCTACGCGGCGCGCTTGCCGTTCAACGGTATTCCCAATCATAGGATATTCGGGCTTTTGAACGTCGAAACGGGCTCGATTCCCCGCTCCCCCTTTGCCGATGAATCCCGATGTGCGTTCGATTCGCGGATGGGATCGGGGAAAAGTCATGGTTCGCTTCAAGCTGGCGGTTCTGGGGTTGGTGGGGATCGCGGGGACGCTCTTCGCCCAGTTCCCGCCGCCCTCGCAGGGGCAGCAGCCGGTGCAGGCTCCCGCACCGCCGCAGTTTTTGCCGACGGGCATCCTTCCCAGTCAAGCCCCCGAGAACAACCTGACGCCGGGCGATCCAACGGTGCAATTGCCATTGAAAGAGTCGTTCTTCAAGCTCGACCCGGTGACGATCAGCGTTCGCCGGCAGAACGAATCGTGGATGTTGTACGCCGGCCCCCTGGCCCTGCGCGACCTCGGCAACCGGCCGTCGGACGCGGAGGACATGCTCGCGATGTTTCGCGCGTTGAAGCCGACGGAGTGGGCCATCATCGGCACGCCGCGGGCGGTCGTGGAGTACGGCTTAACGAACGGCAAACCGTTCGCGGTGATGGGGACGATGAAGCTCTCGCAGCCGCTCGATTTGAAGTCCGTGCGGGTCGAGAACGTCCGCGGGGCGTGGGTCGTGCGGGACGACGAGAACATCCACCTGAACTGCGGCTCAACGCGAGCGGATGCAGAACAGGCCGCGGGGGTCTGCCGCAAGTACGGCTTCAACCGCATCGGCTACGTGGGCCACCCGCAGCCGGTCATGGCGTACTTGTACGCGGCCCCGGTGAGCACGGCCCCCGCGAAGCCCAACGCGGCAATCGCGGCCGTGGCGGCTTCGGCCCAGGAACAGAACCTCGGCCGCACGGGCATTCCCGTTCCGGGGTTGGGGTTCGTCGGCGAACGGCTGGTGATCGACGCTCGCAAAGTCGAAGTCCGCAAGGACCGCGGCGACTGGGTGCTGGCCCACGGCCCGGACGTGCTCACGCGCTTCGGCGCGAGCGAGTGGTCCGCCCGCGACGCGCTCAAAGTGGTTCAGGATTGCCGCTTCACGGAGTTCTGCCGCTTCGGCACCGCGGGCGTGACGTTCTTCCTGATCAACGGCCAAGCGCCGACGAAAGTGCCCTTCTCGGTGCAGGGATCGAAGTTCGCCAATGCGACGTTGACGGTGCGGCCGATGGAGGGGAAGTACGGAGTGTTCGAAGGCGGCGGCCGCATGCTCTTCCCCGCGGGCACCAAAGAGGAAGGCGAGCAACTCGTGAAACTGCTGCAAATGTTCCAGTTCGACCAGTTCTGCCAGGTCGGGCTCTCGCCGCGGGCGTCGCTCAAGTTCCTCGCGAAATCGGGGCGGTGAACCTACCGCGGGTGCTGCAAGAAGATCTGCTCGAACTGGCTCGCCGCGGCGCTGAACGCGGTGAGGAGCGTGGGGTCGAACTGCCCCGGGGATTCGGCGGTGATCATCCGCGTGGCCCGGCTGTGCGTGAGCGGCGGGCGGTGCGGTCGGCGGGTCCGCAGGGCTTCGTAGACCGAAACGATCGCCACCACGCGGGCGCTCAGCGGAATTTCCCGACCGGCGAGCCCGTCGGGGTAGCCGTTGCCGTTCCAGTGTTCGTGGTGGTGGCGAACCACTTCGGCGGCCATCGTCATGTCGGGCAGCGTCAGCGGCAATCGGGCTGCAATGTCGATGAGCACTTGCGAACCGATGACGGTGTGGGTGTGGACGATGTTCATTTCGTCCGCGTCCAATCGGCTGGGCTTCATCAAAATGCTCGACGGCACGACCAACCGGCCCGCGTCGTGAATCGGGGCGACCGTCATCAAGAGCGACAAATACCGCGCGTCTTTGAGGCGGACGTACTCGCCGTCGTCGGGCACCTTGGCAATGAGGGCCCGGATGTAGCGGCCGAGGCGTTCGTGGTAGCCGGGCGTGGTCAGTCCGGTCTCTTCGAGCAGCCGGCACATCCCGAAGGCGAGCGGGTCCGCGGGGGAGAGTTGCACATCCTGCAGCACTACCGATCCCTGCGGTGGCGGAGTCCGCGTCGTCTCGGTCATTGAGAGGGTCAGCGTTTTCGTCGCCGTCGCAGCCGCGGAAGCGGCCGTTCGGTTCGCCGTGGCGGTGCGGCGCGTCAGCCCCTTGGCCCGCGAGCGGAACCCGGACGCGGTGAACGGCTTGTCGATGAAGTCATCGGCTCCGTCGATTAAGAGGCCACCGAGGGCTTCCATGGGAATGTCGCCGGACATCACCAGCACCCGCGGGGCTCCGCCGTTCGTGCTGAGCGAACGAATCTTCGTGAGCAGTTCCGTTCCGGACAAGCCGGGCAGGTTGATGTCGAGGACGACGAGGTCGTACTTGGTCCGTTCGAGTTCCGCCCAGGCTTCGGAGCCGTCTTCGGCTTCCGTGCAGAGGCAGTCGTCGAGCACCTCGCGAACCAGCGTGCGGATGAACGGGTCGTCGTCCACGATCAACACGCGGGCCGGTGCTTCCGCGCCCTCCACTGTGCCCTCGGAAGACGAGACCCAGCGGCGCAGGCCGACGAGCACTCCGGCCACGAGGCGGGCGGATTGATACCGCTTGTCCGGGTCGGGATCGGTGAGCTTGGCGACGAGTTCGGCGAGCTCGAGCGGCACTTCGGGCCGGGCGAGGCGCACGTCCAGGGCGGGAGCGCTCAACCGCTTGTTTAAGTCCCGGAGCAGGTTGCCCGTTTCCGGAAAGGGTTCGCGGCCCGTAAGGGCGAGGTACATGGTCGCGCCGAGGCCGAAGAGGTCCGCACGAGCATCGACCTGGTGCGGGGCGTAGGCCTGCTCCGGGGCCATGTAGCCCACGGTGCCGAGGACGGTGCCGGGCTCGGTGAGGCGGGAATGCGGCTGGAGGGCGAGCCCGAAGTCGAGGAGCTTCGCCTGCCAGTCCGGCGTGATGAGGATGTTCGAGGGCTTGATATCGCGGTGGACGAGCCCGAGGCGGTGAGCTTCGGCGAGTGCCTCGGCCACTTGGCGGAACAAATCGCAGACCCGACCGGGGGAGAGCACCCCCTTCGAGCGGGTCGTTTCCAAAAGGTCCGCGCCGGGGATGAGTTCCATCACGAAGTAATCGCGGGCGGGCCGATCCTGGCTGGTGTGCCGACCGGCGTCGAGGCAGGCGACGATGTTCGGGTGCTGAAGCCGGGCCACCGCTCGGGCCTCGGCGTAGAAGCGGTGCAGCAGTCGTTCGTTCGATTCCACGGCCCGCGTCATCACTTTCACCGCGACCTGGCGGCGCAAGTGAACGTGCTCGGCCCGATAGACCGTTCCCATTCCGCCCCGGCCGATGGGCTCCAAGAGGCGGTACTGGCCGATGATCAATTCGCTATCCATGCTCTTGCGGATTGCTTCGGCCTGGAACGGCGTGAGCAAGTGGCGATCGACTAACTCGCCGATCAAGGGGTCGGGCGTGCCGAGCCGCGCGAGTTCCTCGCGGATCTCGACGGGCGTTTCCTCCCACTCTTCGGGGAGGACGACCCAATTCTCGAGCAAGCGATTCAGCAGCGCGTTTGGCATCTCGTTCGACAGAGATGCCAGCGAAGTCAGAATCGTTACGTCGTGGTGGTGTTGGACGGCGGGGAACGCCATCGTGAAAGTCTCCGTTCGAGCAGCGAACCCGTGAGCGATCGGTTCCTCGGGAGCCTACTACCGGAGTGCGGCGGCGTTGCGGCTTGCACGCAGAATTCCGCCATTGCGGGCGGCGAGCTGAGCCGGAGTGAGCCCCGGCGCGAAAATTATCGCCACCGGTTAATGGTGGCCGAGAAAACCTCGGCGAAGCACTCTTGCGATGGCGATGAATTCCGTCCGGGTCGCAATTTCTAATCCGGTCACAACCCCGCGGCTTTGCGGAGCGCCTCGGCCTTATCGGTCTTCTCCCAGGTGAACTCGGGTCGTTCCCGGCCGAAGTGGCCGTGTCGGGCGGATTCCCGGTAGATCGGCCGTCGCAGGTCGAGCGTTTCGATGATCCCCTTCGGCGTGAGCTTGAAGTGCGTGCGGATCAATTCGACGAGCTTGTCTTCGGTCACGCCCGGAGCCACGGTGCCGAACGTGCTTACCCAAATGGAGAGCGGGTCTGGGTGGCCGATGGCGTAGGAGAGTTGCACCTCGCACTGGCGGGCGAGCTTCGCGGCGACGATGTTCTTGGCGATGTAGCGGGCCATGTACGCGGCGCTGCGGTCCACCTTGGTGGGGTCTTTGCCGCTGAAGGCGCCGCCGCCGTGCCGGCCGCGACCGCCGTAGGTATCCACGATGATCTTGCGACCCGTCAGCCCGCAGTCGCCGTGCGGGCCGCCTTCGAGGAAGATCCCCGTCGGGTTGATGTGGTAAACGATGTCGCCCTTGATGAGGTCGGCCCGCTCGGCTTGCAGCGTGGGGAGGATCAACTTCTCGACGATCTCTTTACGAGCCGATTCCATCATCCTCGCCTTGCCACCGACGGTTTCGACCACGCTTTCATCGTGCTGCGTCGAGAGCACCACGGTGTGGATGCGGTTGGGCGAGCCGTCCCCGTTGTACTCGACCGTGACCTGGCTCTTGGCGTCCGGGCGCAACCACTTGATGCGGCCGTCGGCCCGCATCGCGGCCTGGTTCTCCACGAGGCGGTGCGAGAGGTAAATCGGCAGCGGCATCAGCGTGCGGGTCTCGTCGCAGGCGAAGCCGAACATCATCCCCTGGTCGCCGGCGCCACCGGTGTCCACGCCCACGGCGATGTCGCGGCTCTGGGCGTGGATGATGCAGTTGACCTGGCAGGTATCCGCCGCGAAGCCGATGGTGTGGTCCAGGTAGCCGATCTCGCGGATCGTTTCGCGCACGATCTGGTCCACGTTCGCCCGCGTCAGCGGGGCCGCCGTCGTGATTTCCCCGGCCACGGTGCAGTGGTCGGTGGTGACGAGCGTTTCGCACGCCACGCGGCTGAGCGGGTCGTGCGTCAAGCAAAAGTCGAGCACCGCGTCGCTCACCTGATCGGCCACCTTGTCCGGGTGGCCCTTCGACACGGATTCGCTCGTAAAGAGATAGCGTCCTGTACTCACGGCAGAGCCTCGACCGGGGCTAGGGAAGTTCGTTCGACATTGTATTGGTATCGACAGCGGGGGGCACAGTTCGCCACTTCGAGCGCCGATTCGTGGGTTTCCCTTCTCCCCGCTGGGGAGAAGGTGGCCCGGCTTTGCGGGCCGGATGAGGGGAGTTCGATTCGAGTATCCGCAAGCCCACCCCTCACCCCCAACCCCTCTCCCCAACGGTGAGAGGGGAGAAAACCCATTTAATGAAGAAGCCCCCGCACGGATCGTGCGGGGGCTTGCGAACCTTGCCCAAACTTACTTGGAAGCGAGTTCCCGCGGGGCGGCCGCGGCGACGAGCTTCTCGAACTTCGCGGTCGAGACTTCGCCGGCCTTCACGACGACTTTCGCCTCTTCGATGGAGGCCTTTCCGTTCACGATCACTTCGGCCTTAAGTTCGTAGTAGAACGCTTGCCCGGCCGGGAGTTCCGGCGTGTGAAACTGGCGGCTCGGGCCACTGCCGGCGATGAGTTGGCCATCGACGAACAGCTTGGCGTCGGCTGGCAGTTCAATGGTCAACCGCGCCGGGGCTTTCCCCGCCACGATCACCGTCGAGGGTTGGGAACCGATCACCGCGGCACCGGTCACGAACCCCGAGCAACCGCCCGAGCATCCCGTGCAGCCGGTGTAAGGAGGCATCGCCCCTGGGCCGACGGAGTAGCCGTAGGCTGGCATCGACCCGGAGCAGGAGGAGCCGTGGCAAGAGGAGCCGTAGCAGGAGCCCCAAGTCATTCCGCTGCAAGAGCTATAGCAGCCGGTGCAAGAGCCCGAGCACGACGAGGCCACGCGCTTGCCGCGGAAGCAGTCGATGATCCCGAGGAAGCCGCTGCGACCCGAGCCCGAGCAGGTTGAGTAGCCGCAGCACGAGGTGTTGCCGCTGCAGGACGTGTAGCCGGAGCAGGACGTGTAACCGGTGCAACTTGTGGCACCCGTGCAACCGCTGGACCGCCAGCCGAACCCCGCGTCGTCGGGCGCTCCGGCGAGTGCCGACATCAACAGAAGGCTATACATGCCTAAAAAACCTCCATAATCCATTTCGAACGGCACGACGGCCACCACCGCCGCACACTGAGGTGAATGGTAAAGCTGGGCGAGCCGTGCGTCAAAAGCAAACGGGGCAAGATGGGCGATTTAGGCGAAAATCGAGATCGTTAAAGACGGACTTTGCCAAGGTGTTCGTAGCTTTCGAGAAACCTGTTACGATTGTTCCAATTCCGTTCTCGTGGACCGTTGCCCATGTCTCCCCCCGAAGAATCCCCGACCGTGAGCCACGACCCCGCGTTCGACGCCACCGCCGAACCGCCGCCGGAGCACGCCTCGACCGCCCCGGCGATGATCGCGCCGATGACGGGGGCAGTCGAGATCCCCGGCTACGAGATCCTCGAAGAACTCGGCCGCGGGGCGATGGGGGTCGTTTACAAAGCCCGGCAACTCGCGCTGAACCGCACCGTCGCCCTCAAAATGATCCTGTCCGGCGAGCACGCCACGCCGCGGGACCTCGTTCGCTTCCTCGCCGAAGCAGAAGCCGTGGCGGCGATCGCACATCCGAACGTGGTGCAAGTGTTCGAGGTCGGCAACCACATCGGCCGGCCGTTCATGGCTCTCGAATACTGCGACGGCGGCACGCTCACTCAGTTTCTCAAGACCCGCGGCAAACTCCCGCCCCTGGAAGCCGCCGCGATCGTCGAGCAAATCGCCCGCGGCGTTGCGGCTGCGCACGATCAAGGGATCGTTCACCGGGATTTGAAACCGGGCAACGTGCTCCTCACTGAGTCGGGCCGCCTCAAAGTGACGGACTTCGGCCTCGCGAAACGCGACAGCGGCCACGACCTCACCCACTCGGATGCCGTCCTCGGAACTCCCTCCTACATGGCCCCCGAGCAAGCCAAGGGCGAAAGCAAATTCGCCGGCCCCGCCGTGGACGTGTGGGCGCTCGGCGTCATGCTCTACGAATGCGCCACGGGCCAGCGGCCCTTTCGAGCCGAGGATAACTGGGGCTTGCTACAAGCCGTCTTGACCACGGAACCGTCCCGACCGCGGAAACTCGACCCCGCCATTCCCAAAGACCTCGAAGCGATTTGCCTGCGCTGCCTGGAAAAAGAACCGCACGAACGCTACGTCTCGGCGACGAAACTGGCCGACGACCTGCGGCACTTTATCAATGGCGAGCCGGTGAGCGTGAGTTCCGCCGGGGCAGGCACTCGGGCCATCAAGTGGGCCAAGCGAAACCCCAGCAGGGCGACGGCGTATGCGTTGACCGCGAGCGTCCTCATCCTCGCCGCGTTCGGCGTGAGTTTGGCCGTTCTATTGGGGCAAGCGGTCACATCTCGCGATCGATTGGGGCTGGAGAAAACCGCAACGGAAAAGGCCCGCGCTGCGGAACAAAAGGCCCGAGAAACGGCCGAGGCTGCCCAAAAGACGGCACTGACCGCTCAGAAGGAGACGGAGGAAGCCCGCATCGCTCTCGCACTCGAAAAGGAAAAGCTGGAACGCGTCGAGTACGGCCGAACGATGCAAGTCGCCCATCAGGAGTGGCGGGATAGCAACGTCGCTGCAACCTTGGCCCTTCTTAACAGCACGCGGAAAGACTTGCGGGGCTGGGAATGGCATTATGTCCACCGCATCTGCCATGTCGATTTGTTCACTTTCAAGGGGCATACCAATCTCGTCAATTCGGCATCGTTCAGTGCGGACGGCTCCCGCGTACTGACGGGGAGTGAGGACAAATTGGCTAAGGTGTGGGATTCCAAAACGGGGGCTGAAGTCCTCACCCTCAGGGGGCACACGGGTTCCGTCAATTCGGCGTCGTTCAATCCGGACGGCTCCCGCGTGCTGACGGGCAGTGAGGACAACACGGCGAAGGTGTGGGACGCCAAAACGGGGGCCGAAGTCCTCACCCTCAGGGGGCACACGGGTTCCGTCAATTCGGCGTCATTCAGTCCGGACGGCTCCCAGGTGGTAACGGGGAGTTGGGACCAGACGGCGAAGGTGTGGGACGCCAAAACGGGGGCCGAAGTCCTTACCCTCAGGGGGCACACTTTCCCCATCTTTTCGGCGTCGTTCAGTCCGGACGGCTCCCGGGTGCTGACGGGGAGTTATGACCAGACGGCGAAGGTGTGGGACGTCACGACGGGAGTCGAGCTGCTCACCCTCAAGGGGCACACGGGTCTCGTCCTTTCGGCGTCGTTCCGTGCGGACGGCTCCCGGGTGGTGACGGGGAGTGGGGACCAGACGGCGAAAGTGTGGGACGCCACGACGGGGGCCGAAGTCCTCACCCTCAGGGGGCACTCGGGTTCCGTCAATTCGGCGTCGTTCAGTCCGGACGGCTCCCGGGTGGTGACGGGGAGTGAGGACCAGACCGCGAAAGTGTGGGACGCCACGACGGGGGCCGAAGTCCTCACCCTCAGGGGGCACACTAGTTCCGTCAATTCGGCGTCGTTCCGTGCGGACGGCTCCCGCATAATGACGGGCAGTGAGGACAACACGGCGAAGGTGTGGGTCGCCACGACGGGGGCCGAAGTCCTCACCCTCAAGGGGCACACGGATACCGTCTCTTCGACGTCGTTCCGTGCGGACGGCTCCCAGGTGGTGACGGGGAGTTATGACAACACGGCGAAGGTGTGGGACGTCACGACGGGGGCCGAAGTCCTCACCCTCAAGGGGCACACCGGTCCCGTCCTTTCGGCGTCGTTCAGTGCGGACGGGTCGCGGCTGGTGACCGGGAGTTATGACAAGACGGCGAAAGTGTGGGACGCCAAAACGGGGGCCGAACTGCTCACCCTCAATGGGCACACGGATTTCGTCATTTCGGCGTCTTTCAGTGCGGACGGCTCCCGGCTGGTGACAGGGAGTGAGGACAACACGGCGAAGGTCTGGGACGCCAAAACGGGAGCCGAAGTCCTCACCCTCAAGGGGCATACAAGTTTCGTCCGTTCAGCGTCGTTCAGTGCGGATGGCGCTCGAATGGTGACGGGGAGTGAGGACAACACGGCGAAGGTGTGGAACGCCACGACGGGGGCCGAGGTCCTCACCCTCAAGGGGCACACCGGTCCCGTCCTTTCGGCGTCGTTCAGTACGGACGACTCCCGGGTGGTGACGGGGAGTCGGGACCAGACGGCGAAGGTGTGGGACGCCAGAACTGCGGCCGAGCTGCTCACCCTCAAGGGGCACACAAGTTTCGTCCGTTCGGCGTCGTTCAGCACGGATGGCTCTAGGTTGGTAACGGGGAGTACGGACAAGACGGCAAAGTTATGGGACGCCACGACGGGGGCCGA
>Ga0105048_10017692_pt1 | contig 10993 bp, 7 predicted proteins | sample MAT05_FD_78382 | JGI IMG/M metagenome (GOLD analysis project Ga0105048, IMG submission 78382) | Freshwater microbial communities from Lake Fryxell liftoff mats and glacier meltwater in Antarctica - MAT-05 | ecosystem: Environmental > Aquatic > Freshwater > Ice > Liftoff microbial mat | place...
CAGCCAATTACATCATATCTGCGCGCCGGAGGCACAATGCGTTTTGCCGCAGCGCGGCAACGTGACTAGAAATTTCGTACCAAACGTAACAGTAGGATAATTCGATATTCAGCGACTTGCTTTCAATTCCGGCAACTTCCGTGACCGCAGATTGAAATCCTTGCAGGTCCAACTGCCCGCGAATTTGGCGAACGCCGAAGGCTGGCCGACGTCACTCACTCTATGGAGCATGAAGATGCGATGGTCCGTTTTTGTTTTCTCGCTGATGATGTCATTAGCCGTTGTTGCCCAGAAGCCTGCCGCTGAGACCGCAGCAGCGACGGTTTTCAACGCCTGGCTGAAGGCCTTTAACTCGGGCGACATCGCTCAGTACCAGGCATTTGACGAGCAGTTTCAGCCGCCGCGACCGATGACGCAGATGACTGATTTCCACAAGCAGACCGGCGGCTTCGTGCTGGTGCGGGTGGAAAAAAATGAAGCGACCACGTTCGTGGCCCTGCTCAAAGAAAAAAATTCAGACAATATTGGCCGTGCCGAGTTGACCGTCAGCGCGGATAACCCGCCAAAAATGCTTGGCGCGACCATTCGCCTGGTGCCGCCACCGGCGGATCTGGCGCCGCAACGATTGTCAGAGTCCGATGCCATCGCCGCTCTTGTCCAACGCATCGACAGTGCAGCGAATAACGGCCAGTTTTCCGGCGCGATGCTGATCTCCAGAAAAGGCAAGCTGCTGCTGGAAAAAGCGTGGGGAAGAGCCGACCGCGACAAGAATGTGTCGGTGACCGTCGGCACCCAGTTTCGTGTCGGCTCGATGAACAAGATGTTTACAGCGGTCGGCATACTCCAGTTGGTCGAAGCCAGGAAGCTCGCACTGGACGATCCGATCGGCAAATACCTCAAGGATTTTGCGGACCGCGACATCGCGTCCAAAGTTACCATTCGCCAACTTCTCACGCACACTGGTGGCACCGGCGACATTTTCGGGCCGGAATTCGACAAGAATCGGCTGTCACTCAAAGCGCATGCCGATTACACAAAGCTATACAGCTCGCGCGCGCTGGTGCATGAGCCCGGCGCCAGTTTCCGCTATTCCAATTTCGGGTTCGTCCTGTTGGGTGCCGTTATCGAAAAAGTCAGTGGCCTCTCCTACTACGACTACGTGCAGCGCAGTATTTTCGAGCCCGCCGGGATGAAGGCGACCGGCTCGCTTCCAGAGACTGACGCCGTGCCCATGCGCACGCAGGGTTACATGAAGGAAGCTGGCAAATGGATATTGAACACCGACACGCTGCCATGGCGCGGGACAGCGGCGGGCGGCGGATATTCTACGGTCGGTGATCTGTTGCGATTTGCCGAGGCACTTCAAGGCGGCAAGCTTATTTCCAAAGCGATGTTGGCTGAGGCCACCCGCGACCAGATGCAAAGCTACGGGTTCGGCTTCGGCATACGCGGGCAGGGTGCGTGGCGAGGATTTGGTCACGGTGGCGGCGCACCTGGCATGAATGGCGAATTGCGCATCATCCCGGTGCAGGGCTATGTGCTGGTTGTACTGAGCAATCTTGATCCACCAACGGCATCCCGGGAGCTGGATTTCGTCGCGGCGAGATTGCCGGCTTCGCGATAGCGCCGACTACGTGGCGCGCCCAAAAGAGCGAATCAACTTCGACCAAAGCAGAAACATGGGCAAATTAGGCCTTGGTGATGTGAAGAGTGCTGACACAACACCGGTATCATGGCTGTTGTCCTCACAATCTCTGGAGTATTCATGTCGTCCGAACCTGGTTTCTTGCGCCGTGCTTTCACCGGCTTCTGGTCGTTTCTCGATGCCAGTCGCCGCGTTACGTTCAATCTCATTTTCCTGTTCATATTGATCGCCATCGTCGTCGCCATCATCAAGGGCAGCCCGAAGATTGAAGAAAAGACCGCGCTGGTGCTGGACTTGAAGGGGCCAATGGTGGAACAGCGGGCGGCAGGTTCCCCAGATCGATTGCTGAGCGGGCTTCAAGGCGGCACTTCGCAGACGCAGCTCCGTGACGTGCTCGCCGTGCTCGAGGCGGCTGCCAAGGACGCGAAAATTGAGCGCGTGGTGTTGATCCTCGACGAGTTTGACGGCGGTGGTTTGGCGTCTCTGCGCGAAGTGGCGGGTGCGCTGGAGCGCTTCAAAGCCAGCGGCAAGCAAGTGGTGGCCTGGGGCGGAAACTATGACCAGCGCTCCTACTACCTGGCGGCACATGCAAGTGAAGTGTATTTGCATCCGATGGGAACGATCATCCTTGAGGGCTATGGCCGCTACCGCAACTATTACAAAGACGCGCTGGATCGACTGGGCATCCAGGCGAATATCATTCGCGTGGGTACCTACAAGAGTTTCGGCGAGACTTATGCATTGAATGCGCCATCGAAGGCCGCACTGGACGCTGACGCCTATTTGTACAACGACCTGTGGACAACCTACACAAGCGGCGTTGAAAAGGCGCGCAAACTGCCTGCCGGCGCGATCAACAAAAGTATCGAGGCCCTGCCGCAGAGCCTTCTTGCGGTCAACGGCAGTGCAGCTAAACTGGCGCTAGCAGACAAGGCGGTTGACGGGCTCAAGACGCGTGACGAGTTTCGCGAACTGATGATTCAGCGCGGCGCCAAGGATGACGAGAGTAAGTCCTATCGGCGAGTGTCGTTCGAGACCTACCTCAACACGATCAAGCCGCAACGTAGCGGTGATGGCGTTGCCATCGTCGTGGCGGAAGGTGAAATCAGTGACGGGATTGCGCCCGCTGGACGAATCGGCGGCCGTTCAACCGCTGAGCTGATTCGCAAAGCGCGCGACGACGAAAAAGTGAAGGCGATCGTGTTGCGTGTTAACTCCCCTGGCGGGAGTGCGTTCGGTTCGGAATTGATCCGCCGCGAACTGGAACTCAGCCGCAGCGCTGGCAAGCCGGTCGTCGTCTCGATGGGCAGTGTGGCTGCATCGGGTGGCTACTGGATATCCATGGCGGCTGACGAAGTCATCGCCGATCCTGCGACCATTACCGGTTCCATCGGTGTAGTTGCGATGCTGCCTACGGCTGAGAAGGCGATGGAAAAATTGTCTGTCAACACCGGTGGCGTGACGACCACCTGGCTGGGTGGTGCCTATGATCCACGGCGCGGACTCGACCCCCGATTTGCGCAGATGGTGCAGAGCGTCATCGGCAACATCTATAGCGATTTCACCACCAAGGCCGCCATTGCACGTAAAACAACGCCGGACAAAATCAACGAGGTCGGTCAGGGCCGCGTTTGGACAGGCAATCAAGCCAAAGAGCGCGGCCTGATTGATCGTACCGGCAGTCTCGGTGATGCACTCAAGTCAACATAAACGAGGGGCAAGCTTGCCGATGATGCCAGGGTGACCTATGTGGAAGTGGAGCGCTCGCGCTTTGAAAAACTGGTGTCACAAATGGGCGGCGCCGAGCTGGAAAGCTGGATCAACTTAAAACTGGGGATGGTAGCAAGCGATGTTTTGCCAGCCTCGCTCGTCCCCGGGTTTGCGCGCGAGGCACAACGCGACTTGGTGTGGCTGACGAGCGCGGCCGATCAGGCAAAGCGTAGCGGCAATCCATATGCGGCCTATGTGCACTGCCTGTGCAAGATCGAATGACCTGATTCCGCTTCCAAGCGTGCGCTTCACCGGGGCGCGGGACGCTCACTGCATCAGGAATGTGACGACGTCGCCCGCGCTCTGGAATCGGTGCGCGGGGTCTTTCGCCATCAGTTTGTCGATCAGTGGCTGATGTGCAGCAAGGGCCACTGGCAGGCGCGGTACGGCGGCGTCCACATGCAGCCGCATGAGCGCCTCCACACTGTCTGCCTGATAGGGTTTTTCGCCGGTAAACATTTCAAACGCGAGAACGCCCAGGCTGTATAGATCACTTCTATTACTCACGGCACCGGTCACCGCCTGCTCGGGGCTTAGATAGTATGGCGTGCCGACGACCTGTCCATGCCGCGTGGAGGCCAGTGATTGCCGAATGCGTTTGGCGACACCGAAATCGACCAGCGCCAGGGTGCCGTCGGCGCGCAGCATTAGGTTGTCTGGTTTCAGATCGCGATGCACGATGCCCTGCTTGTGCACTTCATCCAGCGCGCGGCTGGTTTGCAACAGGATGTTGATGACTTGCGCGGAGGTCAGGCCCATAGCGATCTTGCGCCGCAAATCACCCCCGGGGAAGTACTCCATCGCGATATAGGCGAGCTCATCGGAAAACGCCTGATCGAAAATCTTCACGACATTCGGGTGGGCGATCTGCGAAATGATTGCGTATTCCTGAATGAAGCGTGCAAGCATATCAACGCCCTCGTCTTCTTCTTCTCCTGCTCGTGGGTCCAGTAGCTTTAATGCAACCGGCAGTTGGTCTGACTCGCGCTCGGCTAGGAAGACCTCAGACATGCCGCCCTCGCCAAGTTTCCGTAGCAGGCGGTAGCCCTTCACCCTGGGGGCGGTGGCGGCAAACGCGCCGCCTGCAGACGGCAGAGTCTCCATCTTCTGCGTGACTTCAAGCGCGGCCTTGATGGCGCGGCCGGTAATCTCCGAATTACTGCGCAGCGCATTACGGATATCAGTGGCCAGTTCGACGTGTCGGCCATCAACGCCACCTAAATTGACATCGATGCCGGTAATTTCAACCGCGTCCACCGGTGTCGAGCGGCCTTTCACCCAAAGCGTCTCGATGTCGCCGAACTCGATGCCCTCGCCAGCTGCGTGCAGGGTTGGCAGGCTGGCAATAATAGACCAGCCCAGCTCCTTGGTTTTTCCCTCGAGGCGCGACGCCAGATTGACTGCGTCGCCGATGGCGGTAAATTCACTGCTTTCGCCCGAGCCGACGTGGCACATCATCACTTCGCCGCTGTGCACGCCGACGCCTATCGCGAACGCGGGCAGGCCGCGGTTTGTGTAGCGCTTTTGTATCCAGGTGCTGAATCGGTGTGCAGCCAGCGTCATACCAAGTGCGGCTTGCAGTGCGCGGTAGGCATGCGAGTGCTTCGCGCCCGGCTCGGCGCAAAACACCGCCATGACGCCGTCGCCGATAAATTTGAGTGCTTCGCCACGCGCGGCGACAATCGGCTCACAAACTGCACGAAAATAAGCGTTGAGCAACTCCGCTACTTCCTGTGCACTTAGCTGCTCGGACATGGTGGTGAAACCGCGAATGTCCGAAAACAATACGGTGGCTTCGCGAGCCTCCGCCAAATTTGCGTCGGTCGGGTTGACATCAAACCGGTCATGGGTCTGGCCCATCATGGAATTCTGGAACATCTGCTGCAACTGCTGTTCGCGCGCACTGAGCCGCTGTGCTTCGCGTCGGGCCGCGGCCGCAGCACGCGCCATGCGCGCATTAACGGCCTGCAACACATCGTCGCGGCTGAAAGGCTTGGTCAGATAGTCGTCCGCGCCGAGGCCCATGGCACGGCGAAGATTTTCGCGATCATCAAGTGCCGTCAGGAACACCAGCGGGATCGCTTCGGTGCGCTCGTCTTCACGCAATGCCGTGAGCACACCAAAACCATCCAGTTCCGGCATCATCACGTCGCACAGAATCAGGTCGGGCGCGAAATCGTGGACCATCGTCAATGCGATTCTTCCGTTGGCCGCGCCTAGCACTTCAAATTGCTCAAGCTGAAGCATTCGCACCAGATTATTGCGAATTGCAGTTTCGTCTTCAACGACCAGAATTTTCATGTTGCGCGTGTAGAGGTGCTATGAGGTTAGCTTCTGCCTGACCATAGCCAACAGTTCGGAAAGCTTGAATGGCTTTGACAGATAGGCATTGGCACCAATGGCGAGCCCGAAGCGCTGGTCATCCTGCTCCACGCTGGCGGTCAGAAAGATGAACGGGATGGTGGCAGTCTCTGTGCGCTCGCGCAATTTGGCGAGCACCGTAAAGCCATCCATTTCCGGCATCATCACATCGCAAATGATCAGGTCGGGTGGATTTGCAGCAACGCTTGCCAGGCCAGCAAACCCGTTCACCGCTTCCTGAACCACGTAGCCTTCCAGCCGCAAAAACCGCTGAATGTTGGCGCGGATTGACGCCTCGTCATCGATGATCAGTATTTTTTCACCACTCATAGTTTCTATAGTTCCCAGTTGCCTGTTTTTCAACTTCCGATAGCATCGACCCGCGGAATCGTCACCACAAATCGAGTGCCCGCGCCGAGTTCGCTTTCCACCGTAATCTGGCCGCCATGTTTGGCGACACTGTGCTTGACGATGGCCAGTCCGAGGCCGGTTCCCGAGATATTCCCCACATTGCTGGCGCGATAAAAAGTCTCGAACAAGCGCGGCAGATCTTCCTTTGGCAATCCAATCCCGCTGTCAGTCACGCTGAATACCATGTCACTGGCACGACAGCTGACGTCAAAACGCACCGTGCCACCATTTGGAGAGTACTTGATCGCATTGGACAACAGGTTACCAATAATATGGCGCATGAGCTTCTCGTCGATCACGAATAGCCTGTTGCAGTCTGTCATGCTGAGTTCAAGTTCCGCCCGTGTGCCCTGTTGAGCGGCGGTCGCGGTCAGCGCTTCGTCACGAATTGCATGGCACAGCGTATCCAGCAGCACCGGTTTCGGATTGAATTCGAGTTTTTCCGCTTCGACCTTACCGATCAGCAGCACGTCATCGAGCATTTGGGTCATTCGTCTGACGGCAGTTTCGATGCTGTCGATCAATTCTCCACGCTCCTCTGCGGGCATCTTGTCGCTGTAATACTTGAGCAATTCGGCCGAGGAGAGAATGGTTGCCAGCGGTGTGCGGAACTCATGAGACGTCATGGCCACAAAGCGCGACTTGAGCAGGTTTAATTCCCTTTGTTTTTCTAGCGAAACGCGGCTATCTTCTTCGGCTTGCTTGCGGCGCGTGATATCGGCGATGAACGAGAGCGTCGCCGGGCTGCCGTGCCAGTCAACCAGTACGGCAGATACCTGCACCCAGATCGGCGTGCCATCCTTGTGCACTACCCGGAAATCATATTTTGATTCGAACACTTCGCCCTGAAGGCGGCGCTCGCGATTTTTCATGATCAGAGCAAGATCGTCCTGATACACCACCGGCGTAAAGTCGCTGCCGATAATTTCTTCGCTCGTGTAGCCAAGCAGCTTGAGGAATGCAGGGTTAGCAAAAATGAATTTACCGTCTTGCACAACGGTCATGCCCTCGGACACGTTGTCGACGACGGTTTGGTATTGCTCTTTCGACAGGCGCAGATTTTCTTCAAGCTGCTTGCGAGCCGTAATGTCCATCACGACCCATACGGTACCCTGCGAAAGATCGCCCGCATTGACAGCACGCCCGGACAGGTAGGCCCAGAAGTGGCTGTCGTCTGCGCGGCGCATCTGCATTTCCGTCTCGAAGAACTGGCCCTTGCCCACCGCCGCCATGACCGCGGACCCAACCCGGATGTATTCTTCGCGAGACAGGTAATACTGCTCGAGCGAGTGCCCGATGTAATTGATCTCCTTGCCGCGAAACATCTGCATGATGACCCTGTTGGCCCAATGCACACGGCCTTGGGGATTCAGGAATGCGATACCGACAATGGAGTTCTGAAGAATGGTTTCTCGTTCCGACAGGCTCTGCGTCAGGCTGTCCTGAAGGCGTTTACGTTCAGTGATGTCGGTGATGAAGGAAAGCGTCGCTGATCGCCCTTCCCATTCAATCATGACGGCAGACAGTTCCACCCAGCGCGTACCGCCAGACTGGCTGTTAACTCTGAATGCGTACTTCGGCTCGACATACTCGCCGCGCATTCGGCGCGCGTAATGATCGGCCACGATAGCCCGGTCATCCGGGTGTATCGATTCAGTGAACGGCTGCGAGCGCATCTGCTCCAGGCTGCGCCCGACCAGATGCTCGGTACGCGGATTGGCAAACACGATTCGCGCATCCTGGACCACCAGGATGCCTTCGCTAACGTTATCGATCACGTGGCGCAGGCGCTGCTCCGAATTAAGCAGTGCCGCCTGGGCAAAGTGGCGTTTTGAAATATCGCGGATGAAGGCGCCAAACAGGGTGCGTTTTTTGAGCTTGATCGGCCACACCGAAAGTTCCACGGGGATCTCCCGGCCATCCTTGCGCAATGCCGACATTTCCATCTGGCGATTCATAATCCTCGGCTCGCCACCGGCGACGATGCGTGCGCGCCCCTCCTCGTGGCGCTCGCGCATTGCCGGCGGAATCATCAGCTCGGATAATCGCTTACCGACCACCTCGGCGGCGGTCCAGCCAAACATTCTTGTCGCGCCGGGATTCCAGCTCGCCAGAAAGCCGTCTTCGTCCATCGTTACCACGGCATCATTGGACGACTCGAGCAGCTGCTTGAAGACGGAATCGCTCTCAAGTAGTGCCTCCTGCGTCTTTTCCTGCACTAAGTGGGCCTCAAGCACGGCAGACTGACCGTTGGGAGCGTTAGTATTCATGCGCCTCTTATGAAGGATGTCAAAATGTCCTGCCGGTCATGAATGCTTGGTCGGACTATCGTGGCGGCGTAGGTTCGGGTGGACGCTGGCATCGGCGAATCTTACTAGGTGAAGTATGTGCAGGCAAATGGTTATCCCTTTACAGAGCGCATGATAGAACGAATATCTATTGCCATGCGCCACGGGCATTGCGTAAAGTCGTGAGCATGGCTAAGACGGCGTCAAACAGAGAAAGTGCAATGCGAATAATCCTGAAAACGATAACAGTGTTGTCACTGCTTGCAATAGTGCTGCTGGTCGGTCTTGTGGCCGCATTCTGGGCGCCGGACCGTAGCGTCGCGGACTTGCGCGAGCGCTGGGCGCCGCCCCCTTCCACATTTGTCGAAGTCGCGGGCATGCAGGTGCATATCCGCGACGAAGGGCCGCGTGATGACCCCAGCCCTATTGTGCTTCTCCACGGCACGTCGGCGAGCCTGCACACCTGGGATGGCTGGGCGGCGGGACTCAAGAGCACGCGGCGCGTCGTACGGCTCGATCTGCCGGGCTTCGGCTTGACGGGGCCTTATCCGGACAACGACTACACGGTTGGGCACTACGCCGCATTCATGCATGCGTTTCTGGATCGCCTCGGCATTCCCCGCTGCGTGCTGGTGGGCAATTCCTTCGGCGGACAGGTTGCGCTTGTCACCGTCCTGGCCAAGCCGGCGCGCGTGGATCGTCTGGTGCTGGTCGATAGCTCAGGCTATCCGTTGGCACCCAGTTCAATTCCGCTCGGGTTTCGCATAGCCCGTCTGCCGGTGCTGAACCAGATTGCTCGCGTGATCCTGCCGCGCCGTATCGTGGAAGACAGTATTCGCAATGTTTACGGTGATCCGACTCGCGTGACGCCTGAGTTGGTGGATCGGTATTTTGAATTGGCGCTGCGTGAAGGTAATCGGCAAGCGCTCGCGGAACGGCTAAAGCAGGTAACAATCGACGCCATTACCGCGCAAATTCCCGGGATAAAAGTGCCGACACTGATCCTATGGGGAGGCCGGGACCGGCTCATCCCACCGGAAGCCGGTCAACGCTTTGCCAATGACATTGTGGGCAGCCAGTTGCACGTATTCCCTGAGCTAGGCCATGTGCCGCATGAAGAAGACCCCATGCAAACGCTCGCGGTGGCAAAGAGCTTTCTTGAGGCGAAATTCTGAGGTAGCCGATTTTCACCGGTTCGGTGATGGCACCGGCGAAACACCCCCAAATAGCAACACGCGCGAAGAGTTGATGTTTAAAGCGCTCTGGCAAAATTGATCCAAATGGACCCTCGTAGCGCACTGATAATTGCGACACTGATGATGCTGCTCAATGGCGGCGTCCTCGGCCTGATGCACCGTGGGATGTCGCGGGACGTGCAGCCGAGCGCGGCGGATTGGCGCGTAGGCACCTTGCTCGCAGCTGGCGGCAGCATACTGCTGGCGGCTCAGGAGGGCTATCCACCGGGATTCATATTGCCGATCGGCAATGGCTGTCTTTTTCTCGCCATGGCCCTTTATTGGCGCGCAATTCGCCGGTTTGATGGCCATAAAGACGTCTGGTGGATTTTTCTGCCCGTCGTCTTGGCAAGCTTCGGCATATTCTGGTTCGCTGCGATCATGCCCTCTCTCGAGGCGAGAGTACTTGTCGCAACAATCGGCTGGAATATTTGCTTGCTGCCTGCCGCCTGGAGCCTCGTAAAAGGGGCTCCCAAGGATTCTGCCGTCAGCCGCTTAGTGCTCGCGGCAATCATGTTTGTGGTGGCTGCTTTCATGATGCTTCGCGTTGTTTTTCTTACAACGCGTTCAGACGAGGCGATCTCGATACTTGAGTCTACCAACTGGGTCAACGCGGTCACGCCGCTGATAGTGGCCATTTTGCCAGTGATCGGTACAACAGCGTTCCTGATGATGTGTTCCGAGCGTATCCGCCGGCAATGGGAAATTGCTGCAACGACGGACTACCTCACCGGCCTGCCTAACCGCCGCACCATCAATGCGACGGGCGAGTCGCGCTTTAGTGCCGCGCAACGAAGCGGCGGCAATTTTGCCGTGGCGATCATCGACATAGACCATTTCAAGTCGATCAATGATCGTTTCGGCCACGAATCCGGTGACGAAGCACTAAGGCACGTGGCGGGGCTGCTGGCGCAAAATTGTCGCGGCCCAAATCTGGTGGGTCGTCTGGGCGGGGAGGAGTTCGTTGCGCTCCTTGAGGATGCAGGCGTCACCGAGGCGTTCGCTGCTGCAGAACGGCTGCGCTCATGCATAGAACAATCCCCGGTCACGCTGAACGGTGTGCTGCAGAAAATTACCGTTTCAGTCGGCTTCAGCCTGATTGCGGCCGATGACAGTGAGTTCGATGACGTACTGCGCCGTGCGGACAAGGCGCTTTATGTCGCCAAGTCTGGCGGACGCAATTGTGTGGAGACGGACTTTGAAGCGTGACCTGTGAATTCGCGCAGGCATTCAAATGGGTTTTACCGCTTTCTTACAAACACAAGCATACAAGCGGCGTTACG
>Ga0105048_10017693_pt1 | contig 10993 bp, 11 predicted proteins | sample MAT05_FD_78382 | JGI IMG/M metagenome (GOLD analysis project Ga0105048, IMG submission 78382) | Freshwater microbial communities from Lake Fryxell liftoff mats and glacier meltwater in Antarctica - MAT-05 | ecosystem: Environmental > Aquatic > Freshwater > Ice > Liftoff microbial mat | place...
GCGCGATCATGGGGGCGCGCTCGCCGGCTGCGGTCGGCCCGCTCGCATCGACCTGGGTCCAGCCCCACGCGAGGTCAACGGCGGCGTTCACGGCCCGTCCAACCGAAAGACAGGAAGCCCTCGGCTAGGCGCTGCGCGAGGTACGGCACGGCGTCGGGACGCGCCTGCGTGCGATAGCTGCCCGAGAGGACGATGCGTCGTTCACCCGGTCCGAGCCGCGACACCGCGTGGCCGATCCGCGAGCCGTTGTAGATCGTGAGCGAGCCGGGGCCCGTCGAGAATGCGAGCGTGCGGCCACCGGACAGCTCGCACTCGAGGCGGCTCGTCGACTCGTCGATGATGCCGACGGTTACCGAGTACGAGCCGAACGGCGCGCTGCCACAGCGATCGAGGTGCGAGGCCATGAAGTCGCCGGCGCGATAGCAGTACAGCGCGACCGCGTGGTCGTCGTCCTCGTCCTTCTCGTACAGCGGGTGGCCGGTGAGCAGCGCGACATCGGCGACGAGCTCGCGGTACAGCGCGGCCATCGCAGGTGCATCGCGACGGATCCGCCGGCCACCGACGGTGCCGCCCTTGCGCACGAACGGTACGTGCATACGCGTCGCCGTGGGCGCGAGCTGCTCGGCCTCGCGGCGAAGCTCGGCGAGCCGATCGCCGGCCACGGCTGCGTCGACGAACACCAGCTCGTCCTGCGCGCGAAACTGCTCCGCGATGCCCGCCGCGTCGATCACCGCGGCGACGATACCAACGCGCGATGCCGGGCGCGGTACCCGAGGGCCGCGATCGCAAGCGCTCCGACGATGGTCGTGCAGGCCGCGCCGGCGGCGGTGATCGGCGTGATCATGACCAGGGCGGGGGAGGGCAGCATCGTGGCGAGCGGCTCACCCGCGAGTGCCCACGCGGCGAGTGCCGGCGCGAGCATCGAGCCCGCCGCGAGCAGGGTGGTCGCGGCGACCGCGGCAACGCGATCGAGCGGTAGCCTCCGCCACGCCACGAGCAAGAGGGCGATCAGGTATGCCGAGCCGGTGATCGATACGTAGCGCGCGAGCTCGATCAGGACCGACCACGGATCCCCTGGCACGTGGGCCGGCGAGACCGGCCACGCGACCAGCGCGAGCGAGCCGTAGAACGCGATCGCCGGCACGGCCGCCGCGATCAGGACGCGGTTGTCGACGACGATCCACCGGTGGCGCACGGCGAGTACGACGACCGCGATCACCGCGATCATCGCGATGATCGCGAGCGCTGCACGCCAGCGGCGAGCCCGAGCGTGGCGCGCGAGGTCGGATCGCTCGATCGACTCGATCGCCGGCATCAGTCGCGCGTGGCGCTCTGCATCGAGCTCGGTCAGCAGGCGACCCGCAGCGGGCGTGACCGCGAGCGCCTCGACGAGCGTGCGGCCCATCGCGTGGGTCGGCGCAGGCACGCCGAGCAGCGCTGCGATCGTCGGTGCCACGTCCGCGAGGCGCGCATCGGCGACCTGCGTGCCCGGGCGCAGGCCAGCACCCGCCAGCACCAGTGGGACCTCGATGACCTCGCGGCCGACGCCCCCATGCCCGCCGCGGTCGGTGTGGCCGTGGTCGGCGACGATGACCACCGCGACCTTGGAGAGATCGACGCCGGCGAGGACCTCGCCGATCTCGCGATCGACCGTCCGCACCGTCGCCCGGTACCCGGCCGATGCTCCTCCATGCAGGTGGCCGGCTGCATCGGCCTCGGATGCGTTGATCACGAGGAGGTCCTCGTCGCGTGCTGCGGCGACCGGGAGCACACGCTCCCACGGCGTTCCCATCCGGTCCGAACGTCGGCGGTCGGTCGCGTAGGCGATCCGCATTCCGGCGGCGGCGAGGCGGTCGGCAAGCGAATCGAGGGGCACCGGAAATCGGTAGCCGTTCGTGCGAACGCCGCTCCAGCGCGGTTCGACGCCGGTGAGCAGCGTGACGTGGTTCGCCACCGACAGCGTCGGGAACCCAGCGAGCGCGGTCGCGTCGATCCCCGCGGTGCGCAGCCCATCGAGCACGGGCAATCCGCGCGACGCATCGAGCCGCAGGCCGTCCGCGATCACGAGGACGACGCGGCGGGCGAGGCGTGGCGGCGCAGGACCGACGGGGGAGAGGACATTCGCAAGCGCTGGTTTGGACTGGTCGAGAGCGGGCAGGAACTGCACCACCACGATCGTCCACAGGATACCGATCGCGAGCGAGCCGGCGGCGAGCAGCTTCGCGAACCGGGTCATCGGAGGTCGTAGTCGCCGCGGCGCAGCGCCCGGCGAACCTGAAGGAGCTCGCCCGTGATCCGGATCGCGTCGCGCAGCGGATGGATCCGGCTTCGCCGATCATCGGACCATTCGACACCTCGCTCGACGATCGAGAAGCCGAGCTTGCGCGCTAGCACGAGGACCTCGAGATCGAAGCCCCAGCCGAACGTCTTGGTCCGCGAAAAGATCGCCTCTGTGGCGGTGCGCGTGAACAACTTGAAGCCACATTGCGTGTCGGCGATGCCGTCGAGGAGCACCGCCTGGACGACGTGGTTGGCGACGCGCGACCACGCGCGCCGGTACCACGGCTGCTCGATCACCTGCGCGCCGCCCTGCGCGCGCCGCGAACCGATCGCGATGTCCGAGCCGCGCTCGAGCTCGCGTGCGAGCTTCGGCAGCTCGCTGATCGGCGTCGCGTTGTCCGCGTCCATGTAGAGCCGCACCGCGCCCCGCGCTGCGAGCATGCCTACTCTCACGGCGAAGCCCTTGCCGCGGTTCGGCGTGCTCTCGATCAGCGAGATCGCGGGGAGCTCGCTGATCAACGCGCGCACGACCGCGCAGGTAGCGTCGGTCGAGCCGTCGTCGACGACGAGGATCTCGCTCGGATAGCTCTGCGCCGTGAGCCACGCACTGATCGCGCGGAGCGTCGGTGTGATTCGCTCGGCCTCGTTGAACGCCGGCACGATCACCGAGAGGTGCATCGATTCCGTGCTCGCCATCCTACCTCGGCCAACCCGGTTCATCGTGAACGTCGTGAGCACCGAGCAGCGCATCGAGGCTCCACCGATGGACGTCGTGATCGGCGGGCAGCATCCGATGCTCGGCGGGCGTCACCGTCCGCACGCGCCTCGGGTCGAGGCCGGGCAGCGCCTCGAGGCTGCGCGCTGCGAGCGATGAATCGCCCGGCTCGAACAACCGCGGCGCGAGTGGATCGCCGCGCTTTGGCGTGCACGCTGGGAGCACGGCGCGACCGCGAATGATCGGCATGCGCGACAACGTCGGCAGGTGGCGTGCTCCGATCACGACGCTGTCCGTGTGTGGCACCGCCGCGTCGAGCCGACGATGGAGCGCTTGCGCGCGCTCGAGGTGCGCCCCGATCTCCGCGGGCGGCACGCCGAGCTTCACCCGGTGCCAGGTCGCCGGGTCGTAGAGCGAGACCTCGAGCGGGTCGCCAGCCTCGTCGATGAACAGCGGATCGTCGGGATGCGGGAGCGCGTCCCAGCAGGTCTTGCACGCCGCCAGCTCGCTCGGCGAGAACCGTCGGCCGAGCGGGACCATCTGCACGCCCTCGTGCAGCGTCGAGACGGCTTGAAAGCTCCCGCGCTGCGGTGTGCCGACGTAGATCACGCGTCCGGCGCGCGCCGCAGCGTCTGCGAGGTAGTGCCGGACGACCAGTCCGCCCGTACTGATCGCGATCAGATCGACGCGACCGCCCGGGACGCGCGCGACGAGGTCGGCGAGTCGCTCTGCCGCATCGGTCACGCTCTGCCTCCAGTCGTAGGGGAGGACGAACAGATCGCGCTCGCGTTGATAGCCGCCGACGCGCTCGAGAAACCGCAGGAGTCCGCCGAACACGTCGTAGCGGTACAGCCCGGGCACGACGGTGAAGCCATCGAGCAGGCCTGACGCTACCGCGCTGGGTGCGGTCACCGGCGGTCCGAAGTACAGCCGCCGAACGCTCCCCCACAGCACGCGGTCTCCCACGGTGATCTGCGTGCCGAGGATGCTCGGGACCACGATCAGTGGCCGTCGATCGCGGAGTCGCACCGCGCGATCGCGCAGCGCACGGATCTCGGGCCGCTGCCGTCGCGACCACTCGATCGCGCGGTTCAGCATCGACCCTGCATCATGACGAGCGCGCCCTTGTTCGGCCCGATCGTCACGCCGTTGCTGACCCCGCGCTCCGGTGCCGGGCTTGCAGCCCGCAGCGTGGTCCGCGCCAACACGACGCGCACGATCGTGAGCATCTCGACCATGGCGAACGCGGCGCCGATGCAGCGCCGCACGCCGCCGCCGAACGGCAGGTACATCCACGGCTTCGGTTTGCTCTCATCGAGGAACCGCGCCGGTCGGAACGTCTCGGGCTGTGAGTACAGATCCGCACGCATGTGCACGAGCACGAGCGAGGGACACACCCGCGTGCCAACCGGTAGGTACTGTCCGTTGACCTCGAGCGGGGTCGCGAGCTCGCGGGCGACATCCCCGATCGTCGATCGCACGCGCATCGTCTCGAGCAGGACGGCCTCCGTGTAGCGCTCGTCACCTGCCTTGAGCTCTGCGAGCACGTCCGGATGACGCAGGACGCGTTCGAACGTCCACGCGAGCGTCGCCGCGACGGTCTCGTGACCCGCGAAGATCAGCGTCATCAGCTGATCGCGCAGGCTGCGATCGGTCGCCGCGGGATCGTCGGCGAGCATGCCCCCGAGCATGCCGTCGTTGCTCACCGTCTTGGCGCGCCGCGCCGCGAGCTCGGCAAACAGGATTCGATCGATCGCCTGGGCATTGCGCGCGGCATCCCCCGCGAGCTTCCACTTCGCGATCCCGAACGGCAGCGTGGCCATCACGCTCTTCACGATGTCGCGGCCTTTGAGCTGGAGCACCCTCGGGCCGAGCTCGGCGAGCCGCGATCGCGCACCGGCGCCGAACAGGACCTGCACGATGACCCCGAGTGTCAGCGCGTCGAATCGAGGACGGAGCGCGAACGTCTCGCCGATCCGCCACGTCGCGACTTCGGCCTCGGTCAGCGCCGCGATCTCAGCGGCGAGCCGGTTGACCCGCTCGTTCGCGAGCGCTGGCTCCAGCCATCGCCGGTCGCGCGCGTGCGCTTCCCCGTCGAGCAGCAGCAGTCCCTTGCCGAGCACCGGCGCCATGTACTCGTTGATCGGACCCACGAGGTGGTTGCCCGGATCGGCGAAGATCAGACGCACTGCCTCTGGATCCGCCGTGTACACGATCGTGCCGCATGGGATCTGCTTCACGGTGAACCAGTCGCCGTACTTCGCGTGACAGGCGTGAAGGAAACCGTACGGATCGCGGTAATAGCGCATCGACTGCAAAACCGCAGGTCCGGAGGGACCTGGCGGAAGGTTGCCAGTCGCACGGCTCGTCACCACGGACACCGATGCTACTGTGCTCGGCGGAACCAGGGGAGGCAGACCATGGCGAACAAGGCGAACCCGTACACCTATCTCAACATGACCGTGAGCGTGTGCCCGACGTGCCACCGGTCCCTTCCAGGTGCGCTCAAGGAGCGCGACGGACGGATCTACATGTCGAAGTCGTGCCCCGAGCACGGCCGGTTCCAGACGCTGATCGCGTCCGATGCCGCGCTCTATCACGAGACGCAGAAGGTCACGTCGCCGAGCTTGATGCTTCGCCAGTACCAGACGAAGACCACGCAAGGCTGCCCGCAGGACTGCGGCGTGTGCCCCGAGCACGAGCAGAACAATGCGGTGCCGGTCATCGAGATCACGAACTACTGCAATCTCGACTGTCCGATCTGCTTTGCCGACAACAATCACGACTACATGATGTCGACCGAGGAGTTCGAGAAGTGCCTCGACATTCTCGAGGCATCGGACTCCGATGTCGACATTCTCGTACTGACCGGCGGCGAGCCGACGGCGCACCCGAAGATCGTCGAGTTCGTCGAGCTCGCCTACAAGCGCAAGCGGATTCCGCGCGTCGGCCTGGCCACCAACGGCATCCTGCTCGCGAAGCGCGAGCAACTCGTCAAGCAGCTCGCGGACGTCGGCGCCTACGTGCTGTTCCAGCTCGACTCGACGGATCCGTCGAAGAACCAGGTGTTGCGCGGCAACGAGATGACAAACCTCCGCGAGAAGGCGCTCGAGAACCTCGAGAAGTACAACGTCCAGACCAGCATCCTGATGACCGTGATCCGCGGCCTCAACGACGACGAGATCGGATCGATCCTCAAGTACACGCTGTCGAAGCCATTCCTTCGTGGCTTCGAGGTTCAGACCATGTCGTATACCGGCTCCGGTGGCCGCACGATGAAGTTCGATCCGATGGATCGGATCACCGGCACGGACCTCATCCACTCGATCGAGACCCAGTCCGACGGTCTCGTCAAGATCTCCGACTTCTCACCGATGGCGCATCCCCATCCGAACTGCGTCGCGATCACGTACGTGCTGACGCTGCTCGACGGTACGTCGATCCCGTTCAAGCGGTTCACCGAGCCAGAGATCTACCAGGCCGCGGTTCGCAACGCGTTCATCGCCAAGCCCGACGAGCGGCACGAGCGTCTGCTCAAAGAGATGATCGATCACGTGTTCGCGTGCGAGTCGGAGATCGAGAAGGGCCCGCAGATCCTGGCCACGCTCAAGGCCATGCTCGCCGAGCTCTATCCGACGACGGAGACGCGCACGGATGCGCAGCGCCTTCGTCTCGTCGAGAAGTACGTCAAGAACGTCTTCCTCCACAACTACATGGATGACCACTCGTTCGACGCTTCGGTGCTTCGCAAGTGCACCAGCATGCAGATCATCCCGGACGGCCGGATGATCCCGAACTGCGGCTATCGCGTGATCCATCGCAAGACCGATCCACGATGGCAGAAGAGCAAGCCGAACCTCGGCCACGGCGTCGATGGGCTGCGCAAGCGGCTGCAAGTCCTGGTGGACTAGATCCCTCCGGCGACCGGCACGACCATCCCCGAGACGTACGTGTTCTCGAGGGCGAGCCACAGAATCGCCCTTGCGACCTCATCGGCGGTGCCGGTGCGGCCCAGCGCTGCGAACCGTAGATGATCGCGCGCGAACCCGGCGTCGATCCGGTTCGCCGTTCCACCGTCGAGGATCCCGAGTGCGAGCAGGTTGATCCGGATCTTCTTGGGACCGAGTGCGCGCGCGAACGAGCGGGTGAGACCGGCGAGCCCGGCGTGCGCGGCAGCGGCCTGCACGTGTGCCGGCACCGGGCGCACGGCGGACAGACCCGCACACAGCACGATGTCGGCGGCGCGGCCGGCGAGCCGGGGGGCGAGTGCCTGCACGGCCACGAACGCAGCGCGCACCCCGACTGCCTGCACGTCGTCCCAGCCGGCATCGTCAAGCTCCTCGAGTGATCGCCAGTCGGGGTGAGCCGCGCAGTGGATCAGCACGTCGGGGACACAGCCGGCCATGGCCATCTCACCGAGCAGCGCGCGGATGTCGTCGGCGCGACGGAGATCGAGGCGGTGCGCGCGATGACCGGCGCGCGCGAGCTCGTCGGCGCGTGCCGTGTTCGCGAAGTACGTGAACCACGCGGGGACGCCCGCGCGTGCGAGGCCCGCGAGCACAGCGGCTCCGACGTGGCCGGTCCCCCCGAGCACGAGGGCCGTCCTCACGCACCACCATCCACCGGCACGCGGACTCCGGTCATGAAGGTGTTCGCACCCGACACCAGCCAGACCACGACATCGGCGACCTCCTCGACGGTGCCGAACCGCTGCGCGGGGTTCTGCTCCAGGTACTCCTCGAGCCGCGCCTGCGGCGAGCCCTGACCCAATCCAGTTGCGAGCAGGCCAGGTTGCACGAGGTTGACGAGGATGCCGTAGCGCCCGACATCCCGGGCGAGGGCGTCGGTGAACCCCGCGAGCGCGGCCTTCGACGCCGCGTAGTGCACCGGGGAGTGGACGACCCGGCCCTCTCCGAATGCGCCGATGTTGAGAATGTGCCCCGCGCGCGCCTTGATCATCGGTCGCAGCGCGGCGCGCGCGAACAGGTACGCGCCTTTGACGTTGACCGACATCACGTGGTCCCAATCGGCCTCCTCGACGAGGGCGATTGGCAGGATCTGCGTGATCCCCGCGTTGTTGACCAGCACGTCGAGCCCGCCCCATGCCGCAACGACCGCACGCACGGTCGCGTCGACGTGTGCCGCATCGGCGACCGAACCCTTGAACACGAGCGGGTCGCCTCCGGCTTCCTTCACAGCCGCTGCGGCGCTGGCCGCGTCGTCGTCGTTCATCGAGTACGTGAACGCGACCCGTGCACCCGCGCGGGTGCAAGCGACGGCGATCGCGCGCCCGAGGTTGCGTGATCCTCCGGTGACGAGGACGCGCTTGCCCGCGAGGCGATCAGGGTGCGCCGGCATCTCGCTTGAACGCCCCGGCGAGTGCCAGGCCGAGTCCCACGGTGAGCGCGCCGAGCGGCGCGTCGATCCAGAAGTGCGCCGCGGTTGCGACGATGATGAACAGGATCAGGGCCATGTAGAACGCGCCGAGCACGCGCAGCGACCACGCACGTGCGAGCCAGATCAAGCCGCCGCCAACGAGGGTTGCATAGCCGAAGTGCATCGATGGGATCACGGCGTACGGGTTGTGGGTGCCCTCGTACGGCAGGTTCAGCACCTCCATGAACCCCAGCTCGGGGAACATGCGCGGCGGCGCACACGGGTAGGCCACGAACACGACCAGGGCGATCACGTGTGCGAACGCAAAGCCGTTGCGGATCCGGGGGTAGCGCGCGGCGTACGAGTAGCGGACCCAGATCAGAAAGCCGAGCGTCACCGGGAAGTGAAGGTTCAGATACAGCCAGCGCAGGACCGGCATCAGCACCGTATGATCGAGAATCGCGCGGTGAATCGCAGGCTCGACGAACAGGCCGAGCCCGCGTTCAAACGCTGCGACGTCGCGTGCGTGCTCGAGCGCCACCGCGGGGGACACATCGGTGCGCAGCTTGGTCAGCTGGTAAAGGAAGATCATCCCGACGACGATCACCGCCTCGACGGCCCACGGCGCGAGCGTGCGTGCCAGTCGCGTTGGCCACGGATGCGCGCCTTCCCCGGGTGGCCCCACGCGCGACACTATAACCGAGGAGACGGTAGTATCCCGCGATGACGATCGGCCTCTTGCTCCACCTCGCATGGACGGGGCTGATGCAGAGCCGAATGATCGCGGTGCTGCTGTGCGCCGCGGTCGCAGGGGGCGTGGCGTTTCAGATCCCCAATGATGCCAACCTGAGCGGGTACGAACGAGAGATCGTCGAGAAGGGCATCGTCGTCGGGAATGGCGATGTCCGTGTCAGGCCTGGCAAGACTTCGAGGTTCGACGATGGCGACGCACTCGCCGTGACGCTCGCGGGCTACGATGGGGTGGTCGGTGCCGTCCCCGCATTGATGCTCCCCGGTGCGCTCGGCAAGGACGGCAACTTCAAAGGCGCGCTCGTGATCGCGGTGGACTCGGCGGCGGCGCGGGTGCCGTTCCTCGTCGTGCGCGGCTCCGCTGTGCCGACCGGCGATCACCATTCGATGCTGGTCGGCACGTCGCTGGCGAAGCGGCTCGGCGTTGGCGTCGGCGACGAGGTTCAGCTCCGCGTCGTGTTCGGCGGCGGCCCGGCCAGCATCTCCGCCGAGGATGACGTCGGCCGTTACACGATGACCATCCGCGGCCTCGCCGCAGGAAGCTTCCTTGGCCCGGAATCGATCATCGTCGATCGCAGCTTTCTGACCAGCGAGTTGGGCGCGCCGCATGCCGCATCGATGGTGATCGTTCACCTCGCCGACCACGACGCCTCGCGCCAGGTTGCGGCGCGAATCCAGCGCGATCACCCGGACCTGTCGGCCGTCGCGTGGTCGGACGATTCGCCGTTCCTGTCGAGTGCGATGCACGGCAGCGCGGCGATCGGTCTCGTATCGCGCGCGATGGTGTGGCTCGCCGTTCTGGTTCCGGTGTGGGCGCTGCTCTACGTGCATGTCCTTCACGGCCGGCGCCAGATCGCCGTCCTGGGCGCGATCGGTCTGTCGCGCCGCGAGCTGTTCGCGATCCACCTGATGCAGGCGGCGATCGTCGGCGCGATCGGTGCGGCGATCGGATGTGCGCTTGGGTTCGCACTTGTCAGCTACTTCGCGAGCCACCCGATCTTCCACTCGACGGACTTCACGATCCGGCCGGTCGTCGATGCAACGACGTTTGCCGTCCCTGCGGTGATGGTGTTTGTCACCACGCTCCTCGCCGGCGTCTTCCCTGCATGGCGCGCCGCGCGCGTGGACCCTGCGCGGATCCTTCGGGGCACGACGTGACCGTGGTGCTTCATGCCGAAGGCGTCTCGCGCCGGATCGGCGATCTCGCGATCCTGGTCGACGTCACCCTCGCTCTCGAACCGGGCGAGAGGGTCTCGCTCGTCGGCCCGTCGGGTTGTGGCAAGACCACGCTGCTGATGCTGCTAGGCCTGCTCGATCGCCCGGACGGCGGCCGGGTCACCTTCGATGGGACCGATGTCGCCAGCTGGTCGTCGTCTGCGCGGGCACGCGCGCGACTGGGACGGATCGGCTTTGTGTTCCAGACCCAGAACCTCCTCGATCACCTGTCGGCGCGCGACAACGTCGCACTGCCTGCCTGGCGTGCCGGCGGTTCACGCAGCGCAGCTCTGCACTCTGCCGACGCGCTCCTCGAGCGCATGGGGCTATCCGCGCGCGCTGCTACGCGTGCGGGGCGGCTCTCGACGGGCGAGGCGCAACGCGTCGCGATCGCCCGCGCGCTGGTCAACAAGCCTGTTGTCGTGCTTGCTGACGAGCCGACGGGCAGCCTCGACACCGCGTCCGCTGCACTCGCGCTCGCGGCGCTCGCGTCGGTCGTCGCCGATGGCGCTGCGCTGCTGGTCGCCACGCACGACCCCGCGGTGGCCGCGCTCGGGCGGCTGATTCCAATGCGCGACGGTCGCATCGTCGATGACACGGATCGCTGACGTGCCGATCGCCGAGTCGTGGGCCGCGCAGGTCGCGGCGTGGGTCGGA
>Ga0105048_10017694_pt1 | contig 10992 bp, 12 predicted proteins | sample MAT05_FD_78382 | JGI IMG/M metagenome (GOLD analysis project Ga0105048, IMG submission 78382) | Freshwater microbial communities from Lake Fryxell liftoff mats and glacier meltwater in Antarctica - MAT-05 | ecosystem: Environmental > Aquatic > Freshwater > Ice > Liftoff microbial mat | place...
GCAAATGAAGAACTGCTGGATCTCTATGCTTTGTTTAAGCAAGCCACCGAAGGCGACAACAGCAGCAAAGAACCCGGCATGTGGGATTTGAAAGAAAAATTCAAATGGAAACAATGGGAAAGCAGAAAAGGATTGACCAAAGATGAAGCCATGAACGCCTACACCGAACTAGTGAATGAGCTATTAGGTAAATACAGCCATTCGTAAAATATACGATTTCTATTTGCGTTTGAATTCCAAAACTAAGGCCTTGAAATGATTTTGTTTCAACGGGTATTTTTACTAATAAAAAGATATACTAATTCATGATGCTATTATGGAATAATCTTGATAAAATTATATTCTGTAAAAAGGAGTTGATTTAATAAACCAACCGTACACGCAATATAAAGCGGCACACTTCAAATGTGGAGTTGGTTACTTTATATGCCACTACCTTCTATGTTTTGGGTGTCCATCCAAGCAACAAGTTTGTCAATTGAATTTGCGGCTCGTGGTTTATAAATGACTTGCATTCTTAGCAGCAGTTTTGGTGGATGACTTTTTTAGTCTTTCAAACATTTGAGTGGAGGTGAAACCTTCTTTACCCTCATCTTCCGCCAACCACTCCTCCAACTGTTCATTTGTAACCTTGGGTCCGGGCATTGCCATTTCTTAATCGGTAAGCTTTTTGTGCAGCTTGGTTTTTATACCCATTTCTTTTGCCACTTGCAGTAGCAAATCATTTTTTTTGTCTGAAGAAGTAAGCGTTATCGTTTTCATATTTATACAAAAATAAAAAATCTATTATACAGCCGCCATATCGCTTTTGTATGCGCCAACGTTTACACCCGGCACCCAATCTACATCGGGCACTTTTGTTGCGGGCAACACAATCGCATTACCGAGATAATCCACGCGCTTTGCTGGATAAATGTGGGTTTCAAAAAGATATGCAAGCAATGATGTTCTATCCAAATTTGGATGAATGTGCGGACGAATATTTTTGTTATGATACTCAGGTAGAAGACTCCAATGCAGGTTTGGCTTTTCGTGATGCGCACCATGAAAACCATTATTAAAAAGAAGCAAATTCAAGAATTTGCCCGAAAAGTTTCTACTGTGATTGTATGGATGATTTTCGTCCACGCCATCGTGTTGAAAGTAATTGGTACCAACAATTCCCCATGCTGCATATTGATGTGGAATGAAAAGGAACAACAAAAAGCACTGCCAGTTTACAAACAACATTCCGAGCTTTATCACATTCACCAATGCCAACTCAAAAGCAAACTGCCAGAACCATTGTGGCTTTTCGTGATACATTCTTTTTGCAAAGCGCATTTCGCTTTTGATGATATCACCACTCATGATAAAGAAGAAAAAAAGCTGGTTCAAAATATTCCATTTGAAAGTGGCTTTGGTGGTGCGCATCACATCCTTTTCGCCCTGTATAAATTTATGATGACTGAAATTATGCCCCGGTACAAATGCGCTTGTGGAATGACCATAAGAGAGCGATAAAATCACTTGAAAGAATCGGTTTAGCTCTTTGCTTTTAAAAATAGGAACGTGAATAGTGTTGTGCACAATTATGGCGCAGGTAAATGATAAATAGCAGTTCAACGCCATCCACAAAAAGGCTTGAAACTTGCTCATGTCTGCCCATAAAAACCAAGGTGCTGTTGCCGCAGCGAAGTATAAAACCACCACAAAAAGTGTTCGCCAATCGGCACTGTATCTAAGCATAAATCTTCACTAATATTCAGCAAACTTAATCAATAAACCACGAAGCAGATTTTAGCGTGAATCGCGGAAGCGTGTAGCAAATTGTTTTGCAAAATAGCTGGCAATTAAATCGGCACCAGCACGCTTTATGGCAATCAAACTTTCAAGCATTGCTTGTTCCTCATTCACCCAGCCTTTTGCTGCGGCAGCTTTAATCATGGCATATTCACCACTCACTTGATATGCTGCAACAGGAATTGCTACTTTTTGTTTAACGCGATGTATCACATCCAAATAAAATCCTGCGGGTTTTATCATCACTATATCGGCACCTTCACTTACATCCAGCAACACTTCTTTAATTGCTTCGTTGGTATTGGCATAATCCATTTGATAGGTTTTTTTATCGCCAAATCCGGGCGCGCTATCCAAGGCATCGCGAAACGGACCGTACAAACACGAAGCATACTTTGCACTGTAACTTAATATGCCAGTTTCGTGAAAGCCATTAACCTCTAATGCCTGGCGAATGGCGGCTACTCTGCCATCCATCATATCGCTAGGCGCAATAAAATCGGCACCCGCTTGCGCGTGGCTCAAAGCCATTTTTGCCAGTGTTTCAACCGTTATATCATTCACTATTTTTTCTCCTTCCACAATGCCATCATGCCCGAAAGAAGAAAAAGGGTCGAGCGCGACATCTGTCATTACAACCATTTCGGGAACAGCTTTTTTAATTGCTCGAATGCTACGTTGCATTAAGCCCTCAGGGTTTAGAGCTTCTGTTCCGGCATTATCCTTCAGTTCATCTTTGCATTTTACAAATAGCAAAACGCACTTGATGCCTAACTGCCAAAGTGTTTGCACTTCTTGAATAGTTACTTCCAAACTCATTCTGTAATAGTCGGGTAGCGATTGAATTTCTTCTTTCACGTTTTCGCCTTCAACAACAAAAAGGGGCGCAATAAAATCGGATGGTGTAAGTGTTGTTTCTGCCACCATACTGCGTATCGCTGCCGATTTGCGCAATATGCGCGGACGATGTTTCATGCTTGCTTTACTATTAATTTTTAACTACGAAATTTGTAAAGTTGTCTCTGTCAATTACATTAAAATCTGCTTTGTAAGACGCTGCGAACGCAGGTGGCACCTTTACTTTCGCAGAAGATTTCCATTTAATCTCATAAGCTGAAATTTTAGTGGCTTTTACTTCTAAATAATCAACTTCCTGTTGCTGCTTTGTGCGCCAAAAATATGTTTTTACATGATGCTGATGATACGATAGAAATTTCATTCGCTCGCTGATTATAAAATTTTCCCACAATGCACCTTTGTCTTGTCGCATCGAAATAGGATTGAAATTATTAATAACCGCATTGCGAATTCCATTGTCATAGAAATAGATTTTTTTGTTCGTTTTTATTTCGTTTCGTAGATTTTTACTGAAGGAAGGCAAGCGAAAAATAACAAATGCCTTTTCCAATAAATCTATGTACGATGCAATTGTGTTTTTGTCTGCTTCAACTAATTGCGAAAGCTCATTATAGCTAACTTCGTTACCTATTTGCAAGCCCAAAGCCTGTACCAATTTTTCTAACACCTCAGGCTTTTTTATTCCAGTTAACATAAGAATGTCTTTATATAAATAGCTTTCTAATAGTTGTCGCAAAATATTTTCTTCATCGCCCACTCGGTTCAATACATCTGGATACATTCCGTATAACAATCTATCTTCTAATTGCTGTTGCACAGTGAGATAGTCGTTATGTTGCTGCCATTCTTCCCAACTTACCGGAAACATTCTGTATTCAAATTTTCTACCCGTTAATGGTTCGTTCATTTCATTGCTAATATCTAAAGGTGATGAGCCACTCACCAACAACTGTACATCTTTCATTCTATCGTGAATCATTTTCAATGTCAAACCAATATTTTCTATGCGCTGCGCTTCATCAATAAACACAACTTTATATTCACCAATAATTTGCTTCAATGCCTGAAAATTTGGGTTTGTAAGTTGTTGTCTTACAAATGAATCAGCGCCATCCAAAAATAAATAATTTGGAAAAGTTTGTGCCACGGCAAGTAGCATTGTTGATTTACCAACCTGCCTTGGGCCGATTACAATGATAGTTTTCCCTTTAAAGCATTGCTGCTTAATGGTTTGGAATAGATTTCTGTTGATAATTTTAGTCATAATTTAACTTTGCATTCACCAAAAGTAATAACTTTTGGTGAATTAACTCACCAAAAGTTATTACTTTTGGTGAATTGACACCGCAAGAGATCTTTAAAAAGAAGGGCTACCTGCTATCATCAGCAATGATTTTTAGTAAAGAATTGCTTGTTGAAGTTGGTGAAATCACAATGTTTTTAAATGCCTTTAAGTTTAATGAAGATGCGGTTATTTCTCCCAAGCAGTATATTTTAGTTGGGTCTTGCAATCTGTTCATTTTAAAGAAACTTTCTACACCACTTGGGCTAAAAAAAACAATCGCATCAAAATGATTTTCTATCACTTTTGGATTGAATATAGTTTCGTAAACCACAAACTCATGAAGATGTATTTTTGCATGTTGAAGTTTATTTGGAATAACGTCCATGCGAATGTTGCCGCAACAAAAAATTGCTTCGTGAATATTGCTTTGAATAATTTTTTGGGCTAACCGTTCGGAACTATTTGCTGTGGCAATTATTTTCCAACCACTACTCTCTAATGCAGTTTGAGTTGCTCCATTTAGGCAAAAGCAAACCTTACTTTCAATATTTAATGCAACATTCTTTTCAAAACCAACAACTGCATTTTGCGATGTGAAAATGAATGGAGCGTCAATGCCTTCAATTTGCTTTTGCAAGTGGGGCAAATGCTTGTAATTAAATGTAATGAAAGGATGTTGAAGCCATTCTATGCTATCAGCACCAAAGTTCTTTAGGTATTCATCAGAAAATGATTTTGTGAGCAGCACCTTTATTTTTTTCATCTCAAATTCAATGCCCCTTTTTCGATTAAATCTTCTGCTGCTTTCACTCCAATCAATTTGAAATCACTTTTATTGAGACGCATTTCAACTTCTAGTTTTTGAGTTCCATCCAAAGTCAATGCATTGCCCTTAAAAATGATTTCATCATTTATTATTTCTGCCAATGCACCAACCGGTGCACTGCAACCAGCCTGCAATTTCCTTAAAAACAAACGCTCTGCTGTTACACAACGGAAGGTGTTTTCATCGGTTAAAAATTTACATTTTTCAAGCATTAATTTGTCATCTTGCCTGCAAGAAACCAACAATGCACCTTGAGCCGGTGCGGGCAACATCCAATTCAACAGAACATAATTTTGTGGCTTTATATTCAATCTATCCAATCCTGCTTCTGCAAAAATCACCGCATCAAATTGTCCGCTGTTTAGTTTTTGCAAGCGGGTTTCTACATTTCCACGAATCGGTTCTATGGTATGGCGTGGATAGTGATTCAGCCATTGTGCCTTACGCCTTAAACTGCTGCTGCCAATAGTTATTACTTTTTGCGAAAAGAGTTCAGGTGATATATTAGTTACACAAATATCAAAGGGAGAACCGCGCTTTAAAACTGCCGCTTCTGTAATTCCCTGCGCCTGCACCACGGGCACATCCTTCATAGAGTGAACAGCAATATCAATACGATTTTCGAGCAGGGCAATATCCAAAGCTTTTGTAAAAATTCCCTGCACGCCAATTTCGTAAAGTGGAGTTGTAAGATTTACATCACCCTCGCTTTTTATTAGCACCAATTCGCAAGCTTTTCCGCTTGCTTCCAATAAATATTTCGCATGATTTGCCTGCCATAAAGCTAACTTGCTTTCTCGCGTTCCGATGCGAATGGGTGCGCTCATCAGTTGGGATTTTGGTCAACACCCATTTCATTCATCACCTTTAAAAAGGCGCAGGCACTGTCTTGTTGGTGCTTTACCAATGGATTCATTTGCTTCATAAAATGCTGAACGAAACCTTTGGTTAAATTTACAGAAGAACTGTCTTCTGAATTTGAGAAAGTTGTTTCATAACCAAACTCCACCCATGACAAAGCGTGGGTTAAATATTGTTTTAAGCGTTCCTTTTTTTGTAAGTCCTCAATGTGTTTCTCCACAATAGCCATAGCAGCCGGAAGTTCCTTTCTTCGCTCATGCATGTTTTGCTCAAACAATGAAGTAAGTGCGTTTAAGTCCAGTAGTTGAACACCATTATTTCTTACATCGGGCGACACATTAGATGGCTGTGATAAGTCCGCAATCCAGTTAATTTTTGAATTGAAAAGGGAATAGTTTTTGATAAGAATTTGATTTGAAGCGGTAGCTACAAAAAGTATATCGGCAACCTTTAAAACACTTGCCAAATCTGATTCTGGAACATACTTTAGATGATACTTTGCTGATAAATCAATTGCCTTTTGTAGCGTTCTATTTACCAAAACTATATCCTTTGCATCGGTGTGTTTGGTAAGGCATTCTACAAGATTATTTCCTATTCTGGCAGTTCCATATACTACTATTTTCTTGTTGCTAAGGGAGCCGAATTGTAGCTTAGCCGCGTTGGCAGCAACTGAGGCATAAGACACAAAACCTTTGCAAATATTGGTGTGCGTTTTCACCTCTTTTGAAACTGCTAAAGCCTTATTCACAAGGCCCTCCATTTCATTGCTGAGGCAGTTAAACTTTTTTGAATACTGTGCAGCATCGCGTACCTGAGATGAAATTTCATAGTCGCCAAGCAAGCGAGAATCTAAACCGGAAGTAACTTTAAAAAGATGACGAACAGCCTCTGTTCCATAAAGAATTTTAGCCTGTTTGAGCCAAGCAATTCCTCGCTGACTATTAGCATCTGTCAAATCAAAAAACATGAAAAAAATATCTTCTTCTTGGCAATAAACCTCAAAACGATTGCATGTTTTTAAAACAAAGCATTGATGTAAATCAAGATAAGTATGTTGCTTGAAAATACCTTCCACGGTAATATCATGAATAAATTTTAATTCTTCACTCAGATGGTTGTCATCAAATTTTATACTGGCTACAGCTAGCATTGTGCTTTTGTATATTATTTCAACAAATATAATTTATACCGCTAGAAGTGGCAACTATACCTCAATCTTCAAGCCATCGTGTGCTAAAAACATTCCCTCGGGCAAAAGTTTTTGCCGCTCTTGATGCAAGCCTGCCTGGTGACTCATGTGAATGAAATAGGTACGTTCGGGCTTTATTTTACCTACAAACTCTATTGCTTGTGCAAAGGTAAAATGCGAATAATGTTCTTCATCGCGCAGGGCATTCAACACTAATGTTCTTACGCCTATCAGCTTTGCTTTTTCGGTTTCGCTGATGGTTTTGCAATCGGTGATGTAGGCAAAGTCTTTGATGCGAAAACCCTTTACTGGCATTGTGGCATGAAACACTTCTACTGGAATAATTTCCAAATGCCCTATGGTGAAAGGTTTATTTTCTATGCGCACAAAATTCAACTTGGGCAGGTATGGATAATCTGTTTTTGCAAATACATAGGGATGTAATTCGCGAATACCCAACTCTGAAAATCCATCGCAGTAAATATCAATGGGTTGCTGCATGGTAAAGTTCAATGCGCGAATTTCATCTAAGCCGCCAATGTGGTCGCGGTGGGGATGGGTTATCAAAACTGCATCTACCTTGTAGATATTTTCGCGCAGCAGTTGCTGACGAAAATCTGGACCTAAATCAATAACGATATTCAAATCTTCATCTTGAATCAAAGCCGAACAGCGCAGGCGATTGTCGCGCGGGTCGGGGCTTTTACACACTTCGCACTTGCACCCTATGATGGGTATGCCGGCTGATGTACCTGTGCCAAGAAATGTGATTTGCATGATGAAGACGTTAGGAGTTGTGGGGTGTGAGGTAAGCGTAAAAAAAAAGTGTGTGTTATTTCTCGAATCTTATGTCTAATTTTCAGAATCTGTATATTACCCAAATAGGGTTTCCGCTTTTTCTGAAACTATTTTACTGTAAAGACTTTTTGCATCATCACTCATTGCTTCGGTATTCAACTCAATGTCGAGAAGAATTTCCATCAGGCTGTTAATCTTTGCCTCAATGTCGTGGAACTTATTTATAACAACCACACTTTTACTTTCGAGCACGCAATAGCCGTTGTTGAAATTTCCTTTTTCATAACGCACGGTGTAGCCACCTTCGTGAAAAACCTCTTCCACTTTTTTCAGTAATGACGGATTGTATTTGAACATGACTTTAAATTATTAACTGCTACAACTAAAATCTAATAAGCTAAACTTGCCAACGAAACTAATCATTAAGTAGCATGAATAGATGGTTGAAAAATCAAATACTGTGGATATTTCTTTTTCCGGCAATGATGATGTCGCAAGAGGCACCTGTTTTTAGATTCGATATGAACAAAAAGAAAAATCAGGAAAGCGAGCAAAAGAAGGAGGAAACACCACCGCCCGCGCCCACCTACAGCAGCGATGAGGAGGAAGAAGCTGTGCCGGTGAAAAAGAAAAAAGAGAAGAAGGCAGTAGTTGCTGAAGAGAATGCCTATGCCCCAAAAAAGGAAGAGCAGCAAGAAGAGAAGCCCGACTTTAGAAATGGCATATTTAAAGGCTTGTTTATTGCTGGGCTGAATGCTACGCAAATAGATGGCGATGATGGTTATGGCTACAATAATATTGGGGCGCATTTGGGCGTGGGGGCAATGGTGAAGTTTCACAAGCACATGAGCGTGAGCATGGAAATGCTCTATTCAATGCGAGGGGCGCAGCGCAGGCTTTTTGGTAATAATCAGGCGGATAGTTCTTTTAAAATAGTGCATGATTATATAGAGGTGCCGCTGCTTTTTAATGTGCACGACAAAAAGCTAATTATGGCAAGTGTGGGTATTTCGGCAGCTTATATGGTGCGCAATAAATTAATGCTGAATGGGATTGATTACACCAATGCCGAATCTACCGCGCCTATTCCCTCGGCATTTTTGGTGGAGCCTAAAAAGTTTGATTTAAGTGCTTTGATTGGTTTGCATTTTATCATCAAAGAACATTTTGCATTGGGTGCCAGATTCAGTTATTCGCTGTTGGGCATTCGCCCGGCTATGCCTGGCTCGCGGGTCAGAAATCAATACAATAATGTGTTGAGTTTTCGCTTTATGTATATTCTTAGTCCTAAAAAGAAAAAGTAAGCGACAAAGCTCAATACTCAAGCAATTTTTTTCACCAAAATTCTTAGCAGTCCCTTGCTCCATTCTGTGATACTGTATCGCTGAAAACTCGTGTTTACTAACATTGCTCTTTTGCGTAAAAACATCATTTTTTTATAGCACCATATTTCAGCATGAAAGAAATGTCGTGCTGCAAAAATCTTCGTTTTCTTTACCTCCAATTATCATTCAATAATTTATGCAAAACGATACGCACATCATGCACGCAGATTTGGATTCGTTCTTCGTGTCGGTGGAACGGATTTTGGACCCCTCGTTGATGGGCAAGCCGGTGATAGTTGGTGGCAATGCGCGCAGGGGCGTGGTGGCATCGTGCAGCTATGAGGCGCGGGCGTTTGGCATACATTCTGCCATGCCCACGCGCAAGGCGCATCAGCTTTGCCCACAGGCAATTTTTGTTCACGGAAGCTCATCGGAATACAGCCGCTATTCGCGCATGGTTACCGATGTGATTGCCGATGCCGTGCCGCTTTTTGAAAAAGCTTCTATTGATGAATTTTATATTGACCTGAGTGGCATGGAGAAATTTTTTGGCTGTTTTGATTATGCCACCAAACTGCGCAAACGCATCATTAAAGAAACTGGCTTGCCGATTTCCATTGGTTTATCCGTTAATAAAATGATGGCAAAAATGGCAACCAACCAAGCAAAGCCTAATGGTGCGTTGTATGTAAAAGCCGAAGATGTGCAATCGTTTTTAGAACCGCTGCCGATTGGCAAAATTCCTTTTTTGGGTGAAAAAACAGAGGTGGTATTGCATAAAATGAATGTGCGCACCATTGCCGAATTGCGTGCCTTGCCCATGGAAGTGCTTACGAGAAAATTCGGTAAACAAGGTTTGGCATTTTACAATCGCTCGCGGGGCATTGCTTCGGCAACCATCAATTCTTTTCACGAAGCAAAATCATTGAGTGCAGAAAGAACTTTTGATAATGATACAAATGACAAAGAATGGCTGCAAAGAGTAGTTGCATTGCTTGCCGAAAAGCTGGCGCAAGAGTTGCGCGAAGATGAATTTCTAACCTCCTGCGTCACCATCAAATTGCGCTACCCCGACTTTACCACCGTTAGCAAACAAATGCAGATTGACTTTACGGCTTCTTCAAAAAAATTGGTGCAGCACCTGTTGCATTTGTTCAATCAATTTTATGTGGATGGCACAAAGATTCGTTTGCTGGGCATTCGTTTTGCTGATTTTGTAAAAGGAAATTATCAAACAGAATTATTTGATGATGACGAAAACACTCCACTCTACAAAGCTATTGATGAAGTGAAGTTGAAATATGGTAACAACAAAGTGATGGCTGCCGAAAACATTGGTATGAAAAACGTGAAACGAAATAATGATGTGAGAAGCGCTGCTGAAAAAGAAGAGGAGTAGATTTATCGCATCAAGGTTACACTACCTGTTTTGCTGAATTTTTTGTTGTTGAGATACACAACTTGCACATAATAAACATAAGCGCCTGGCTCTTGCTTTGAGTTCCTGAAAAAGCCATCCCAACCTTGTGTTTGCTCGGTTGATTCGTAAACCTTTTCGCCCCAGCGATTGAATATTTTTAAATCAAAATCGCGAATACCCAAACCATAAACAAAGAACATATCATTAATGCCATCACCATTTGGCGAAAACATATTGGGTGTGTAAATCTCAGGATTTGCATCGGTGAAAACAGTAACAGCACTTTTTGCAATGCAGCCTTTATTGTAAGTAACAATCACTTCATAATAGTTCTCATCGTTGTAAGACGTAACAACAGGGTTGGCGCAATCCACGCAACTTAACCCTTGCTGTGGCGACCAACGATAGGTTGTGATAGCACTTTTTGGATAAGGGCTAATCGTCACGTCCAACAAAACTTTTTCGCCCACATTTACAGTTGTATCCTGAGGTAAAACTTTCAGCACTGCGTTTTGCGGCTCAGGCACTTCTACCACAATGGTGGTGTCGCAACCATTATTATTTACAATATAAATTGAATAAAAACCTGCACTTAACTTCTTAAAACTTCCCGTTGAATTGAAATTGCCGTCATTGTTCAAACTA
>Ga0105048_10017697_pt1 | contig 10991 bp, 5 predicted proteins | sample MAT05_FD_78382 | JGI IMG/M metagenome (GOLD analysis project Ga0105048, IMG submission 78382) | Freshwater microbial communities from Lake Fryxell liftoff mats and glacier meltwater in Antarctica - MAT-05 | ecosystem: Environmental > Aquatic > Freshwater > Ice > Liftoff microbial mat | place...
ATCGAAGTTCTCTGGGATAAAAGCTCCGAGCAACCGTTGAAGGTTCTCGGTACCGTTTCGGCAAACAACGTCCGCGTTGGGATTTCTCAAAAGCGTGACTGGTTCAACCTGACCGGCGAATGCCATTTCGGCGACCATTCGCTCGATATCGCTACTCTCATGCAAGGCTTGCGAGACGCCAGCGAAACCTCTGTCATGGGCGAGTTTGTCAAAGTAGGGGATGCCGGCTGGGCTCGCATCTCCGAAAAACTCCGAAAGAGCCTGCGGCAGCTCGACGACTCCGTCAACCAAGAACGTGGCGCTTTGCGTTTTGACAAGACCTCCGCTCACGCTTTGCGATCCTTGCAAGGTCAAATCCAGGTCGATGGAACCAAAGCGTGGAATGAATGTCTGCTTCGATTGGACCGCTCCGAAAAACTCGAACCGACGCTTCCTGTCGGTTTGAAGGCCACCCTCCGCGACTACCAGCTGGATGGGTTCAAGTGGCTTCGGCGGCTCGCGGAGTGGGGTGTCGGCGGCGTTCTGGCAGACGACATGGGTTTGGGCAAAACGATTCAAACACTAGCGGTCATCCTCGATCGAGCGGCCGAAGGGCCGACCCTAGTGATCGCGCCGACCTCCGTGGGTTTCAATTGGATGCGAGAGGTCGAAAAATTTGCGCCCGAGTTGTCCGCGTTTTTGTATCGCGAAACCGATCGGTCTGATTTTCTGGAGTCGGTAGGTCCCAACGAAATCGTGGTTTGCAGCTACGGGCTGGCTCTTCGCGACGCAGAGCATTTGGCCAAAGTCAAATGGGGTACCATGGTGCTCGATGAAGCCCAAGCGATCAAGAACAGCCGTAGCAAAACATCGATCGCGATCGCTACCATTCCTGCCAAATGGACCGTCGCACTCACAGGCACCCCCGTCGAAAATCATTTAGGCGAGTTATGGAGTTTGTTCCATGTCGTCTCGCCAGGAGTGCTCGGCGGTTGGGATCAATTTCGCAATCGCTTTGCTGTTCCGATCGAAAAAAACAATGACGATGACCGACGTACGGCCCTACGGAATCGATTGACTCCGTTCATCCTGCGACGAACCAAAAGCGAGGTCTTGAAGGATCTTCCGGCCCGTACCGAGATGAATCTCTATGTAGAACTATCTCCCGCCGAACGGGCTGTTTACGATTCTGTACGAATGTCCGCCATCGGAGAAGCGGATTCCATTGCCAAACTGGCGGATGTCTCCGATCAACGCTTCCGTATCCTGGCCTTGCTCACACGATTGCGCCAAATAGCGTGCCATCCACGCATGGTCCACGAATCCTGGACAGAGGGGTCGGCCAAACTGACCCAGCTCTCCGAAACGCTGCTCCAGTTGCGCGAGGAGGGACACCGCGTCCTGATCTTCAGCCAGTTCGTTAAGCACCTGGCTCTCATTCGCGAAATGATGGATGCCGAAGGTGTTTCCTATCAGTATCTCGATGGTTCGACCCCGGCAGCTGCCCGGCAAACCGAAGTCGATAAATTTCAAAATGGGGACGCTACCGCCTTTCTCATCTCGCTCAAGGCGGGCGGAACGGGATTAAATTTGACAGCAGCCGACTATGTGATTCATATGGACCCGTGGTGGAATCCAGCGGTCGAAGATCAAGCGACAGACCGAGCCCATCGAATCGGCCAAGATAAACCGGTCATGGTCTACCGAATTGTGGCACAGAATACGATTGAGGAAGAGATCCTCAAACTACACGAAACCAAACGGGATCTGGTCGCGGGTATCCTCGATGGTACTCATACCGCAGCGAAGCTATCCACCCATGATCTGATTGAACTATTAAGAAGCTAAGGCATAACAGTGAAACTTGTCCCTATCGTTGTCTGTCTCTCGTTCTTGCTTTCCGCTTTTGAACCTTCCTGTGCCGACGATAGCCCAAAACCCTCAGTGGTGAAGATAAGCGTCACACAACGGAACCCAGATTTCTTCCACCCTTGGAACAAAGCGAATCCAACCGAGTCCTCCGGTACCGGCTTTGTCATCAATGGCCAGAGAATCGTCACCAACGCTCACGTGGTTCGTTATGCCAGTCAGGTTTACGTGCAACCCGATCAGTCTGACGAAAAATTCGAAGCCACAGTAGTGGCCGTCTCGTATGGATTGGATTTGGCCGTGCTGAGCGTAGATAACGCCGATGCCATCGCGTCGCTCAAGCCATTGGAGATCGATAGCTCGATTACCCCACTCCGGTCCGAGGTCAATGTGTACGGTTATCCCATCGGCGGCAATCAAATTTCCATCACCAAAGGGATTGTCTCCCGGATCGAGTACACGGGTATTGGCGGCAACCAATCGGGGCTTCGAGTTCAAATCGATGCGGCTATCAATCCCGGTAACAGCGGTGGACCTGTGCTATCGAACGGTAAGGTTGTCGGGGTCGCCTTCAGTGGAATACAGAATGCAAACAACATCGGCTATCTGATCCATTCGACGGAACTACTTGGGTTTCTCAAGGACATTGAGGATGGTAGATGCGATGGCAAAGCTAGTATCTGGGACTTCTTTCAGACGGTAGAAAATCCGGTATTGCGAACTTGGCTCAAGCTCCCCAAGAACGTAGGTGGAATCATGCTCAGCGAGATACGAGACCCAGGCAAAGCCTATCCTCTCCAAACCAATGACGTGATCACCAAAATCGGTCCCCATCCCATCGATTCCCAGGGGAATGTCAAAGTCGATGAGTTGACATTGAGCTTTGTCTACTATTGCCCCTTGCTAGAAAAAGAGGGAAAGGTGCCCGTTACGATTTGGCGTGATGGACAGGAAATGGAGATTGAGTATCCAGCGCCAAAGGAGATGCGGACCGTCTTGCCGATGCTGGAAGGGGCCTATCCTAAGTACTTTATTTATGGCCCACTAGTATTCGAGGCAGCTTCGGCCGAGTTGGCTTTTGCGATGATGTCGGATAGCCGTTGGTCGTCCCATCTAGGGACTCGTAAGAGCCCATTGTTTTCCTCGTACCAAAACCCGCCGGACGAGCCTGACCAAGAAATTGTCATCATTCCCTCCGTTCCTTTTTCGCATCGGAGCACTAAGGGGTACAGGCCTCAACCGCTGAGCGTCGTCGAATCGATCAACGGAATCAAGATCCGATGCCTGAAGCATCTTGTCGAAGTATTGCGAGATGTCACCCAAGAGTACTTGGTGATCGAGTTCGCCGAGCGAGGGGCCGAGAAATTGGTATTCAATCGGAAGGAGATAGCCTCAGCAACCGAGTCAATTCTGGCAGACAATAATATTCGCAAGCAGTTTTCGGATGATCTCGAATCGACTTGGAACTCTCGTAAGCCTCAATAAAGACGACCTACCCGATCCGTCATTTTTCCATTTCGATCTCATATAACTTGGGCCAGTTCTTGCCCGTGACATAGATCTTCTTGGTTTCTCGATCCTGCGCAATACCGTTGAGAACTTGCTCGCGATCCTTGCGTTGTCTTGCTGGATAGATCGCACTCAGGTCGATCCAGCCTAACAACTTGCCACTCTCCGGGGAAATACGAGCGATCCGGTCTTCGTACCAGATGTTAGCCCATATCTCCCCTTCGATATACTCAAGTTCATTGAGATTCTTAACACGCACATTTCCGTCCTTGACCGCGATCTTGCGAAGCTCCCGAAAGCTACTTGGATCGACGAAGCGAATGTCCGAGGACCCGTCGCTGACGATCAGTTCTTTTCCATTGTTCGTGAGGCCCCAACCCTCGAACACGTATGGAAAATGCCCTTGGTATTGGAACGTCTTCAGATCGTAGACGAAGCAATAGTGATTCTTCCATGTGAGCTGGTAAATCTTGCCATCGAGGATCGTGATCCCTTCGCCAAAGTACTGCTTGTCGAGCGGCAGGGACTTTAAAACGGCTCCTGTCACGTGATCCACCGCACGTAGGGTCGAACTGCCATACTTGCCAGTCCCCTCAAACATCTGTCCCTTCTCAATCACTAAGCCCTGTGTATAAGCCTCGGGATCATGAGGATACGTTGCGACAACTTTTGCTTTCCAGGTCGGAATCGCTCCTTTGCCAACGGGCATGCAGCCCAATAAAATAATGCTAAAGGCAATGAAGCTGAGGACTGCCAAACGGGACATCAAAACACTCCATCTAAACAACTATGTGAATTCGCCACCAAAACTACGACCTAGCGAACCAGGATTGGCAGCTTCAATTGACTGGGGTGTTGTTGGTCTCGAAAGACGCTATGAGTCGCTTTCACAAAATCCGATTCAACCGCTTCGAAGATGTTGGGGACGAACTTTTGTGGATTTCGATCGATGAAGGGAAACCAGCTACTCTGAATATGAACCATCATGCGATGCCCTGGCGCGAAAGTATGGAAAAGATCATTCAGCTCCAGCTGTACCAACGTCGGCTCGCCCGGTTGAAAAGGCTTTGGATCCGATAGGCTATCGCGAAAGCGACCGCGGATGACTGACGCGCGAACCAATTCATGGCGTCCGTTTTTGGAATCTTTGGTCTGCGCACGTGCACCTGTAGATCCAGTTGATTGACCTATGTCTTCATCGATGATCTTCACGATCCAGTCAGAATCGCTTTCACTGGTTGCCACCCAAAGACTCGCTTGAACCGGGCCTGCAATGGTCAGAGACTCTTTGAGAACGTCGGTTCTGTAGACCAAGACGTCTGGTCTCCAGGATGCGAATCGCTGGTCTTCCGTAACATACTCCTTGGCCCAATTGGTTGTTATTTCCATGGTGTAGGGCACCGGTTTGGCTGGATCACTCACAAATTGATCCGATGCGCTGGTTTGCTGTGTCGGCGTCTTCGTTAGGCGTCCGTTGCTTTCGAGATGCCACGCTTGCTGCGAGACTTGAGCAGGTGGCCACTTGTCGAATTGCTGCCAGCGATTGGCGCCCGTTTCAAACACGGTCGCCTCGGCGGGTTGAGCCACGGCGGGTTTCGGATCTCGCAAATGGGATTCAAAAAACGGGAGAAGCACATTCTGCTGAAACCAAGTTCCGGTTGGGAAACCAAAGTCCGCTTGACCCAATTTGCGACCTTCATCGGAACTCCATTGACCGTGAGACCATGGCCCCATCACCAGAAAATTCTTCGCCGAAGGGTTCTGTTTTTCAATCGCCTCATAGGTTTTCAGCGGGCCATACAAATCCTCCGTATCGTACCAGCCACCCACGGTCAGGACGGCCGCATGGATATTGCGCAGATGCGGGAGCAGATTGCGATCTTGCCAAAAGCCATCGTAGTTGGGATGTGACTCTAGATCGTTCCAGAATCCTATCTCCTCTTTGAAGTACTTCTTATCGACGTTGCTCAATGGTCCGAGATCGAGAAAAAACTGATATCCATCTCGTGATGGGAATGCAAAGCTCGGATTGCCTTCGGTCGTGGTATCCGGTCGCGATCTCCCGAAAGAGTAGAAAAAATTGAAACCCATCGGCAGGACAAACGCCCCGTTGCGATGGAAATCATCGAAGAACCAATCGGCAATCGGTGCTTGGGGTGAGACAGCGAGCAGGGCTGGGTGCGAGTCAATTGCGCCCGCGGAGGTATAGAAGCCGGGATAAGATATCCCCCATTGCCCAACGCGACCGTTGCTTCGAGCAACATTCTTTACCAACCAATCAATCGTGTCAAAGGTATCGCTGCTTTCATCCACTTGATCCGACGTGGATTTGTTGTCGATATGGGGACGCATGTTGACAAACTGACCGCCACTCATGTATCTGCCGCGTACGTCTTGAAACACAAAAATGTATTTTTTCTTTTCAAACTCCGCGCTCGGTCCCAATCTTGTTTTGTACTGCGAGGGTCCGTAGGGACCGACACTGTATGGGGTTCGTGAAAACAGAATCGGGTATTTATGTTCGGGGTCTGGGTCGTTTGGTTCATAGATGGATGTGAACAGCTCCACTCCATCCCGCATTCGGATTCGGATTTCGGATTTTGTGTAGTTGGCTCGAACCAACTCCGCCCGTTCATCTGCGACGATCGTGCTCTGCCCCAAAGATCGATGCGTACTCAACCCTAAACTAAGAAGGATTCCCAAGAAGACGATACAGCTTTTTTGCATAGTTAAGCCCATGGTTGGAATGTTCGTTTTTTCGAGCACGCGGATCTCTATGATAACTCGCTTTAAGGCAAACGCGTCGCCAAGTCACTTCTTTTCGAGACTGCGATTACAATGCCGGGGCTCTAAAGCATATCGATAGGATCGATGTCGATCAGGTAGAGATTCTCGCCCATGGGCTTGGTAGTCGCTTGGACTCGCGACAGGATTGCATTGAGAGCCGCAGCCTCCTTGGAAATCAACATGGCATGAAAACGGTAGTGCCCGCGAAGCTTGGCGATGGGTGGCGGCGCGGGCCCGAGGACTCTAACAGGGGCAGAAGTGCGGGCGATTTCCATTTGAATTTTTTTGACGACGGCGTCGGCGAATTCCTCGGCTTCTTGTTGGACCGGTCCTCGCATGATGATCCTGGCCAGGGACGCGTAGGGAGGGTATCCAAACTGTTCGCGCTGAGTGAGTTCCAGATCGGAGAACATTTTGTAATCATGTTTGCAGGCAGCGAGGATGGCGGGGTGGTCGGGAGAATAGGTTTGGACCAGTACCTCGCCCCCGCGTTCGCCTCGTCCCGTCCGGCCAGCGACCTGCGTCACGAGTTGAAAGGTCTTTTCGGACGCCCGAAAATCGGGAAAGTGAAGAGCCGTATCCGCGTTGATGACGCCGACGAGCAGAACGTTTGGAAAATCGAGTCCCTTGGCGATCATCTGAGTCCCCATCAGTATCTGTATCCGACCAGATCGGAAATCGGCTTGCACCCGTTCATGGCTTCCTGGTTTCTTCATCGTATCGGAGTCCATCCTGGCCATGACGGCATTCGGAAATCGCTGTTGGACTTCCATCTCGAGTTTCTGAGTGCCGAGACCCGCTAAGCGGATTGCGTCGAAGCCACATTTGCTACATACCCTCGGGGCGGCAATCGTGTAGTCGCAATAGTGGCAAGTCGCTTTGCTCCCCTCCCGATGATGCGTAAGCGCTAAATCGCAATCGGGACACGTAACCACGTCTCCACAGGATGGGCATTGAATCGACGTTGCGAATCCACGTCGATTCAAGAGCAGAATGGTCTGACCATTTTCGGCCAGGGTACGTTCGATCGCTTGCACCAAGGGGCGCGACAAGCTTCCGCGATCGACATCGATTCGGTTCGATCGCAGATCGATCGTCGTGACCTCGGGCAGCGGACGATTGAGTATCCGCCGAGGAAGTGACACGATTTTGTATTGGCCAGTGCTAGAACGATGAAACGTTTCTAGCGACGGGGTCGCGGAGCCCAGAACGAGCGGTATGCGTTCCAGGGACGCCCGATGGATAGCTACGTCGCGAGCATGATAGCGAGGGATGGTTTCTTGTTTGAAGGAGCCTTCATGCTCTTCATCGAGGATGATGAGCCCCAGGTACGGCGCCGGTGCAAAGATTGCGCTCCGTGGTCCGATGATCACTTGAGCACCACCCTCGGCGATGCGTTTCCATTGGTAGTGCCGTTCGGGACCGCTCATTTTCGAGTGCAGCACGGCTACGGACGAGAATCGATTTTGGAAACGGGAGCGGGTCTGCGGCGTCAGGCTAATTTCTGGGACGAGCACGATGGCCTGTTTACCATACGAAGCGACTTGTTCGATCGACTGCATGTAGACTTCGGTCTTGCCGCTTCCGGTAACGCCGTGCAGCAAAATGGTTTCATGTTCACCCGAATCGATGGCGGCATAGATCGTTTGCAAAGCCAAGCGTTGGTCGGATGAAAGCGCTGGCGGCAGAACGCGTTCGTAGGTGGGCTGGATGTCGTCTTTGCCAAAGGTCATCACGCGTTCGGTGTAGGAATCGATGAATTCGAGCTCGCGTAGTTTCTTGATGACCCCTTCGGAGCATTGCGCCAAATGCTTGAGTTGGTCTTGAGAAAGAGGCTCGTCGGCCAGGATCAATTGCTGGAGAGTTTGACGTTGTTTGACCGGCAGTAGTTTCACCTGCGCATCGTCGCTGGCTTTGAGCGAGGGCTTTAGCAACGTTTGGTTGCGGGTTCCGGCTCCGGCTCGAACGCCCGCAGGGACAACGGCCTCGAACACTTGCCCGCTGGGAACCAAGTAGTAGCGGCTCATCCATTGAATCAGCTGCAGGAGGTTGGAGTTGCAAAGAGGCTCGGGATCGATGGCTCGCAATATGGGCTTGATCAGCTCTCGAGGATGTTGGCTGATGTGAACCGCGATGGTGTAGCCAACCATTTCGCGGTTCCCTTTGCCGAGCGGGACAACGACCCGCATGGCGGGTTTGATGAGTCCGCCTAGTTCATCAGGTATGCGATAATCATACGGTCCGAATGGGGCTTCCGGGAAGACGACCGAGGCGCACGGAGTCTCGGCGGCCGCATCGATCTCCCATGGGGCAAGTTCGTTGGAAAACAACTCACCTTGTTGATAGTCCATGCTAGGTCACGCGACTTGTGATTTCGCTGACACAATCGTCGATTTTGATTCGCCACTGCTCTAGGGTATCACGGTCGCGGATCGTGACGGTTCGGTCTTGGAGCGTTTGGGTGTCGACGGTGATGCAGTAGGGCGTTCCGATTTCGTCCTGGCGACGGTAGCGTCGACCGACGGCGGCTTTTTCGTCGTAGAAGACGTTGAACTTTTGCTTGAGTGCCGTGTAGATCTCTTTAGCGACTTCCGGCATACCGTCTTTCTTCACCAGAGGGAGGATGGCGGCTTTGACGGGTGCCAAGCGGGGATGCAACTTCATCACCGAACGGGTTTGCATTTTGCCGTCTTCATCGGGTGCTTCATCTTCGTGGTAAGCTTGGCAGAGGAAAGCCAGGGTAGCGCGATCGGCACCCGCAGAGGGTTCGATAACGTGAGGAATGAATCTTTCGTTGGTCAGGTCATCGCGATAGGAAAGGTCTTTGCCGCTTCCGCGATGCCGCGGAGTTCCGTCTTCCTTGAGTTCCAGTTCCAGCGGTCGTTTTTTTGGATCGAGTTTTCCCTCGGAGTGGGATCGCAGATCGAAATCGCCTCGGTGCGAGATTCCTTCGAGCTCACCGTAGTCGCCATCGGGCAAGAATGGGAAGGCATACTCGATATCGGCGGTTCCACAGGAATAGTGGCTCAGCTCGTCTTGATGATGCTCTCGCAATCGCAATCGATCGCCTGCCAAGCCGAGCGATAGGTACCATTGCATTCGGCGATTTCGCCAGTATTCATACCATTTCTGAGACTCGGTAGGATTGCAAAAGAACTCGATTTCCATCTGCTCAAATTCGCGGGATCGAAAGGTGAAATTCCGCGGTGTGATTTCATTGCGGAAGCTCTTGCCCACTTGAGCGACACCGAACGGGACTCGAATGCGGGTGCTATCGACCACGTTCTTAAAATTGACAAAGATCCCTTGCGCGGTTTCCGGTCTTAGAAACGCGGCCCCCTCCTCGCCGCTCAATGCACCGACATAGGTCTTGAACATGAGGTTGAACTCGCGAGGGTCGGTCAAGGTTCCTAGCTCATTGACATCGGGCCCGAGGGTCATCGCGCGATCGGCAACCGACAGTTTATCGAGGGTCAGGAACGAGTCTCCAAACGTGAGCTGGCCGACATCTTTATTTCTCAGATTGAAAAACTTCAAAGCCCTGCGGGTGACTTCTTCTTGTTCCAGTTCCGCGTCGGCAAAGATCGTAACGAAGATCTTTTGTTCGCCGCGGGCGATCCATTTGCCACGTACTTGATCAAAGCGATAACGTTTTTTGCTAACGCGGCAATCGACCATAAAGTCATGGAACAAGTCGTAGTGACCGGAGCACTTCCACACTTGGGGGTGCATGATGATCGAGCAATCGAGGCCGACCATTTCGTAGGTGCTCGGAGCGCCAACGGGTTGAACAAGTTCGTTGTGCCCCTGGCACATATCGCGCCACCAAGCGTCTTTGATGTTCCGCTTGAGTTCGACTCCGAGTGGGCCGTAGTCCCAGAAACCGTTGAGTCCACCATAGATCTCGCTGGATTGAAACATGAATCCACGTCGCTTGCATAGCGACACCAGTTTTTCCATTTGCATTTTTAGTTGTTTCTAGCGAAAGGTGCTAGTGGTTCGGAGTATTGAAATGACACTCGGTCAGGCGGTCCTACGATGGCTACCTTCGTTTTGCACTTACCAGTCTTTTGAGACGGGCTAGGTCCTTTAAGACCGTGATGTCTTTCCATTGATTGGACGCAGTCAAATGGCTTTCGACTGCGTCCGCGATCATGGGTGAAAATTCGCAAATGAACCAGCCGTTTCCGACGAGTTTCGAAGCGGCTTGTTCAGCGAGTCGCTCGATGATCTCAGTTCCATTTGCGCCGGAAACGAGGGCCATGCGAGGTTCGTGTTCGCGAACGGTTTTTTCCAGCTTATCAAACTCTGGTTCGGAAATGTACGGCGGGTTGCTCAACACGAAATCGAGACTCTCGTCGGGAATGCTAGAGAGCAAATCTCCGACACTGACCTGGATGCGATCGGTCAGCTTGTGCATTTGAACATTGTTGTTCGCAATGGCCACAGCGGCAGGGCTCAAGTCGATGGCGGTGATCGAGCAGTTGGCTAGATGCTTGGCTACGCTTATTGCGATACAACCGCTGCCGGTGCATACGTCGACAATACTCAAGTGTTTGGTAGGGTCGGCAGCGTGTATTTCTTTGGCGCGATCCAAGCACTCGATAACGAGATGCTCGGTTTCGCCACGAGGGATAAGGCAGTCTTTAGAAACTTGAAAAGACAGGGAGTAGAATTCTTTTTTGCCGACTAGGTATGCGACCGGTTCCCCTTGCGCACGCCGCTTCACGATATCGCGAAAGACGGCTTTGACGGACTCGGGAGGTTCTTCGGCAAAGGCTGTATAGAGGGCGATTCGTTCGCATCCGCGCGCGTGAGCGAGCAGGACTTCTGCATCCAGTCGCGGC
>Ga0105048_10017698_pt1 | contig 10991 bp, 5 predicted proteins | sample MAT05_FD_78382 | JGI IMG/M metagenome (GOLD analysis project Ga0105048, IMG submission 78382) | Freshwater microbial communities from Lake Fryxell liftoff mats and glacier meltwater in Antarctica - MAT-05 | ecosystem: Environmental > Aquatic > Freshwater > Ice > Liftoff microbial mat | place...
GGAGGGGTGCGGCCTCACGAGATTATGGCTCAATCTCCGATTATTTGGCCTCCGACAGGAACCGCTTGTGCGAGCCCCCCTATGCATGGTCTATTGCAATTTGCCCGACGGCTAGAACTGGAGCACCCAGAGTTTTGGGTCGTGAATGTGAATGCAGGATTTGCGTTCGCGGATTCACCGGATACTGGCGTTAGTTTTTCCATCGCCACTTCGAGCGACGAAGCAACCGCACGTGTCGCTCTACGTTCCTTAGTTGATCTGGCCATCCAGCATATGGACGAAGGGAACGTCCTGGAAACGCCATTGGATGAAGTGCTCATGGAGCTACGGGAACTCGCTCAACTCGGCGCGCTATCTGGTTTGACCGTGCTGGCTGAGCCATCGGACAATATTGGTGCGGGTGCACCGGGAGACGGGACGGGTTTGCTTCGCGGGTTATTGAAATACGATATCCGCAACGCTGCGGTTTGTCTTTGCGATCCAATTTCTGTTCGGCTATTAGAAGCCACGTCCATTGGAAAATCGCTCACACTCACGTTAGGAGGACGGGGGAGCCGGTTGCGTGACGAACCACTGGAACTCGATTGTGAACTTCTCCGACTGTGCGAAGGCAAATTTGAGTTGGAGGACAAACAGAGTCATCTTGCGAGCTTGTGCGGCGATCGTTTCGACATGGGGAGGTGTGCTTTAGTGCGGCATGCTGGAGTAACGATCCTCTTGACAAGTCGACGTACCCCGCCAATGGACTTAGGACAATGGAGGCATGTTGGTATTGATCCGAAAAAACTATCTGTAATCGGTGTGAAAGCGGCTGTGGCGCATCGTAAGGCCTACGATCCTATCGCATCACGTCACGAGTGGGTGGAGACTCAAGGGCCCTGTCAATCGCGACTAACGGCGTTTGCATATCAACATGTCCGACGACCCATTTACCCATTGGATCCACTGGAGCATTGTCGCCTTTCGCTCCGCGAAAGTGCGCCGAGTAACGCACTTTTGCGGAGCAAGAGATGACAATAATACCGGGAATTTTTGAGACTTCTCGGCGATCACCACCTTACTTAGTTCTCGTTCCCTGGCCCTGCCGGCTCTGCCAGGGTCTACACTGCTCCCGAGGCTCCGCCTGGGCTTTCTGACAAATAGCAGTTTCGATATTTCTTTCTGATTTTTATCGAGTCTTATTTGTTCTGAACATCAATAGAGTTAGGCAATATTGCTAGCCCATCCGTTCGGGCTTGTCCGCGACGGATGCGTTTTGACGTACTACAATTGGATTTCCAAACTCCCGGTCCCCTTTGCTATTGCGGGAGCAATTGGATTGCGCATCTTTTCTTCCACGTTGCCTGATTGAGCAGACAGACAAACCGATTCATTTTGCTTCCGTCGGTTTTCAACCGACGGTAGCCAAACCTATGTCGATTTGAACCTGCAAAAATTGCCAGGAACAAAAACGGAAGTGAAAATACTTCTTGGATTCGATCGCAATGGCAGTTTTTTAGCAGCCCAGGACAAGCCCACGACCAACTTGAAAGGCTACACCCTCTCCCATACTCCCATACTCCCATACTCCCAACTGCCCTACTCCCCTCCTTCCAACTCCCGCCTAATCCGATTCCGTGATCCAATTGCGAAGCATGGTGGCTGCAGCGTCGGGGTTGTCCCGAACCAAGGCGGTTAGATCATTTTTGATATCGCCACCTGTAGTTCGCAGTCGCGGTGGAGTACTTTCCCCTTCCGACGGCGGGGCGAACGACTCGTTTTCTTCTTCGGTCAACGAGCTTAAGTCGATATCGGTAGCATCGTCGAGCGGCAAGTCAAAGCCCCGTTCAAAATCTCGGTCGTTCGAAGCTGGGACGGTCTTAGCAAAGCTCCGTAGCGAAACCAGGGCAGCCCCAACTATTCCCATCAGAGCGAGCGTTTGCCAAGACTGCGACAACCAATCCATGGCCTTTTCCGAAGTGGACGTGCCGGGCGGGGCTTGCACAGGCATGTCTGGATAGGAATCAACAAAAACGCGAGGGAATTTGTCCTCGCCGGCTGCAACTTTTGGCAAGATCGCATTGATCTTTCCCTGAATGCTTCTTTCGGTTTCCGCCATCAAAGTGGTGAGTTCGCTTTCGGTGAGCTCGCTGGGGGTTTCTTTTGGCTTGCGTTCTTTTTCTTTGTATTCCCATGCTTTGCGATAGTACGAGAACGGAATAGATATGGAAACCGATACTCGCGTCGTCTGATGGCCAACGATCTCCGTTTTCTTCAGCGTGTTTCCGGTAACGCTTTTTTCGCTTTCGGTTTGTTCCTTCGTTTCGCTATTCTGATCAGGGGTACTAAGCGACTGGCCTTGGTTGGCTTTTACGTTCGGGTCCGTGCCAGGTCTTCCACCGGAGGCCATTCGTTGAGTTTTGGCATCCTTCTTACTGGAAGCCGATTGGATTTTCGTGGGTTTTTCGTTAAAGCTGATGCTTTCCGTTTCCTCGCTGGCCATCGGATCCAGCTCGACGTTCACGTCCAACCGAACATTGCCATAGTCTGTTAATAGGCGTTCTGCCCGCATGCGATACTCGTGTTCCTGCTGTCGCTTCAATTGATAGTATTTGGATTGTTGCATCGAGGTCGGGTCATCGGATGCAACCGTCGTTTCACCGTTGCAATAGACGGCGATATCGGATTGCTTGAGTCCCGCAAATGATTTTTCAACAAAGCTAATGATGGCACGCCGTTTGTCGCCAGCTAGTTCTTTTAGGCCCTTGGTCTGGATGGCAACGCTGGCTGATTGCTTGCGATCACTTGAGAAACCCGCTCGTTTCTCGTCGTAGATGATAAATGCGTCATGAATCATTGGGTCCATGCGTTTGATCGCATTAGCTAAGTCCTTCAACTTTGCGGCCAACTGTTTTGCTTCCGTGGTCTTGGTGGAGTCTAATAAGTTGTTGCTTTTAAGCATCGTTTCGCCAGCGTTACCCATCCCCTCGGGAATGGCTTTCCCCTCGGAGATCGCTTTGTAGTACACGTCGCTAGATGCTTTTGGAACACGAATGCGATTACCCACTCGCTCAGAACCGCGGAGCCCCGAGGTCCCAAGGGCAAACTCGATATTGTCCAATTCCTCTTCACTTAGCATTCTGCCGTCGAGTAGGTAGACCATTGCTCCCGCACTCGATGCCGCGCCTTGGATCAAGAAAATGGAACTGACTCCGATCCCTACCGTGAGCAGTACGGCCATCAGTTTGGACTGCGGTGTCATTCCCGCAAAGAGTGACCGCATCTGTTGAGTGAATTGGTTAAACTGGTTCATAGAAGTAAGTTCGGTTCAGTTCATTTGGTTCGTGATTAGACGTGAATCGAGTTGAGTTCTTGATAGGCATCCATGAGCTTATTCCGAATCTGGACTAGCAATCGGAACGACATGTCGGCTTTTTGCATGCTCGTGAAGACTTCGGCTTGGTTGACGTCGCCACCGGTTAGCAACTGCTCCATCTGGCCGCCAGCGGACATCTGCATGTCGTTGACTTTGGCAATGCCGCCAACCAACATCTCGGAGAAGGGGTTGCTACTTGCTGCCTTGGAGTTTGCTACGTCGGACTGCGCACTAGTTCGCTGCAGTAAACGCATTGCCTTTTCTGCATGCTGAGCTAACAGGGAATCAGAGCGGATTTGCATAGTGTCCAATCAAGTTGCGAATGAGATCAGGCTGCGAATGTAAGTCGAAAATGATAAGGATCACTCGATCAATTATTGTCATAGCGAAACTCGCCAAGAGTTTCGGCGCCCCTCATTTCGGCGCCGCCTCATTTCGGCGCCGCCTCATTTCGAAAGTCTTGGCGACTTCCGCTACGGGAAAATCGGACAGTTATTGATCGGACGGTGCTAAGCCAAAATACTCAGTGTCTGGCGAGCTATGCCCTTGGTGACTTCCATGACCCCGATGTTGGCTTCATAAGATCGCGACGCTTCCAAGGCATCGACGAACTGTTCATTCATGTCGACATTTGGGTAAGCGACATAGCCTTTCCATTTGCCCTCGGTGACCGCCAGAGGATGGTCTGGTTGGAAGCGATAGAGCGGTTCGGATTCGTCGATTTCGACCTTCGCGATCTTGACGCCGGCAGCCCCTCCTTCGGCTTTTTCTTCCGCGGTTTCAAAGACAACGAAACGAGGCTGATACGGCTTGTTCTCGCCCGCCTCATTCTTGAGTGTCGACATGTTGGCGATATTGCCAGAAATAGTATTGAGCCGAACTCGCTGCGCTACTAACGCGCTCGTGCTTATGTCCATGGCAGAAATCATGGTCAGTCGCCTCCTGCGATCACTGTTATTTTGAAACACTTAGTTCCACAGTGATAGGCTTTAGCAAATCTGGCCATTTGGGCCAAGATCTATTCGAAAGATTCTAAGTCATTGCTAGGATCCAATGTCGCCTATCGCTCCGCGAAAGTGCGGCTGCGCGGCGCACTTTCGCGGAGCGAAAGGCGACAATAGGCGACAATAGGCAACCGTAAACTGCTCACCTTACCGTACTGCCGTTCGAGCTTCTGGTTCCGATAACCCAGGTAACGATGAATAGAATGCAGCTTCGTCGATACCGTCACCGTTGAAATCACCAACCACAACTTGTCCAGCATTACCCTCGATTTCAAACACCTTGTCGGTTGCGTCCCATTGGCCGTTGCCATTGCTATCCACAATCAAATCTCGGCCTCGAACCACCGCAACTTCATCTAAGCCATCGCCATTGAAATCGCCAACTACCGCGATGTCCCCAGTTTGCCCAAAGTCGAAGAACGAATCCACATCGTCGGTGAAGCGTCCGTCGCCATTGACATCGATTCGCCATTTTCCATTATTGAAAATGCCGAGAGTTGAGATTCCATCCCCATTGAAGTCTCCGGCAACGGGTTGATCCGTGTCGCCGCCAAATCGGAATACGTGGTCAATAACGTCGGAACGCGGGTCGCCACTGACGCTGCGTTGCATCAATCGATCACGGCCGGCCACTCTTTCACTCGGCGGCAGGTTCTTCGGGATGGAAATCAGCCTGTTCTCCGGATCTGGCAAACCAGGTTCCGTCGAGAGTGCTTGTTCGTCACCCTCCCATTCCGGTCCAAAGATTCCGATATCATCTTTTCCGTCATTGTCCCAGTCCCCGACCACGGGCAAATCCCCTTTTTCTCCAAGCTTGGCCCATAGGTCGCCTCGATCCCAAACGCCGTTGCCGTTGATATCCAACAACCACTCGCCGTCCTTGAACAGTGCCAATTCGTCGCGTCCATCCCCGTTGAAGTCACCTGCAAGCTGCTTCGCTCCCAAGATATCAAAGGCTTCTCGGGAGAATTTAGCGCCTTTGTTCTTCGCTGTGGATACGATAACCCAGCGACCGCGGTCCAAGGCGTCGATGGTCCATTGACTTGCATTGAGCAATTTGGAGGAACTTGCAACCCTCTCGCGATCGACCGTTTTTTCATTCTGATGCCCACGCGGTTCGCCTGCGTTGATTACGCTCAAATGCCAAGTGTATTCGACCGTGTAGCCCACGGCGGGGATATCGGGTTGACCAAACTCGAAGGGCGGAATCACCAACATGCGTTCAAAGGGGGGCGAAACGAATCCGTTTACCGGCGGGGTGTTCAGTGGTGGCGGGTTTTGCGGTGGTGGCGGAGCAGGTGGGGTCAGCGTCGGCGTCTTCATCACTACAATTTCGCTGAAGTTGTTCTCAACCGAACGTCCACCGGCTTGCAAGTTGATCATCAAGATCGCATCGTTGCCAGGACTAGTGGCTGGATCGATCGCGAGCAGTTCAAGAATGTTTTGAGTGTCGATATCCGTGACGATATCTTCGATATTTATCGCAAAACCGCCAATGGAACCGGCGGTGTCCCGTCCATCGAAGAAACCGTTCGGCTGAACTTGATAAACGTGGTACGCACCTGGTCTAAGCCCACGGAACTCGTAGTAACCATTGCTATCGGTGACGACACGTATCGTGTCGCTGCTGTAGACGCCTGGCATCGCGTTCTTTGACGCCAAGCGTTGACCAGTGCGAGTTCGCAATTCGAGCACTACGTTTGCAATCGGGGTGTCACCTTCATTGCGGATTCCGTCCCTCAGACCTTTGAGCAACAACGGCGGCTGTCCGTTCTGGGTTTCTATTGGAGCCCCATCTTGAAACACATAGCCCGCAATCGTAGCAGGTGGAACTTCACAGAAATTCAATTCCGAAAGGCCGTCGCCCGAACGAAGCAATACGTTTGCAATCAAGTCAACAGTGCTCGTATCAGCAACGCCCTCTGGTGCCATCTGGCCACCTTGGAAAAAGCCGGTTGGCTGGATTTCTCGCACCGAATAAATGCCAGGCTTCAATTGGACAAAGCGATAGTTACCCTGAACGTCGGTCAGCGTGGTTTCAATCACCTGACCTTGTTCATCCAATAGCTCTATTCGTACACCGGAAATCGGTGACTCGTCCGCATCAAAAATGCAGTCTTCGTTAAGGTCCGCAAAGACCTTGCCCTCAAGGGTCGCGACTCGCTGCTCGCAGAAATCGTAGTCGGTGGCATGAACGCCTGCCCCCAACGCAATGGCTGAAATAATGTCGGTCATGGTGGCGTTTCCGCCGGCGCTGCCTGCAATCTGACCACCTTGGATGTATCCAGCGGGCTGTTGCTCTCGCAGGCTGTATTGTCCTGGACTCAAGTTGTCAAAGGTATAGTTGCCAGCAGCATCGGTTCGGGTAGTAGCTACCACTTGTCCTTGAGCGTCGAGGATCTCAATCAATACGCCTTCGAGACTGACTTCGCCTGGATCTCGAACACAATCGCCATCAAGGTCTTCGTATACGTTTCCCGAGATACTTGCGGGCAAGAGTTCGCCGAAATCATAGTCATTGCCTTGCATGCCCGACGGCAGAACGATCGATTTGATCGCATCTGCACCATCGATTTCTCCGACGATTCGACCAGCGATCCGACCGATACTCTCTTTGCCGTCGAGATAGCCGCTTGGAGTGATTTCCGCGATCCTGTAAGTGCCTTTCCGCAGCCCAGTAAATTGATAGTACCCCTGAGTATCCGTGGCGACTTCACCCAACAGCCCACCTGTTGAATCAAATAAACGAATCGTTGCGCCGGGGATCAGCGGCTCGTTGTTTTGACGAACTCCGTCGTTGTTGTCGTCGCGATAGACATGTCCAGAGAGGGAGGAGGGGGGCAATTCGCAGAAGTCGTAATTCGTGCCTTGTTGCCCACCACCCAACGATATCTGCTCAATGCGAGTTCCGCTCGAGGCCGTTCCTACCGAGATCCCATTGACCGTGCCGCTACGAGACAAGCCGTCGATCAGATTCGCAGGTTGCGTTTCGACGATGCTATAAACGCCTGCAGGTAGTTTTTCAAAGCGGTAGCTGCCGTCGGTTACGGTCGTTGTCGTCGCGACCACCGTTCCGGCAGCATTTACCAAATCGATTTTCACACCAGATAAAGGCGAAATCGAATTGGGTTCGGTCGAAAAACAATCGAAGCCCGGCATGGCAACGCAGACATGCCCGGACAGCGACGACGGTTCAATCTCGCCGAAATTGAATTCGATTCCGTTATCGTTTCCGTCAAGGCGAATTTCCGTGATCTGGTCGTTGATGGCATTCGTGCCTCGCAATTCGGATCGAACCGTTCCCGGTGAATCTTTGCCATCAAAGAAGGCGATCGGCTGCGACGTTTCGGAAATACGATAGCGTCCGGGTGGCAAGCCAATAAAGCTATAAGAACCCTCCGACAACGTTTTGGTCGTCAGACTCACGGGACCAGCGATTGTCTCGAGCGACACGATTTGAATGTCGATCCCTGCTATCCCCGTCTCATTGCTTTCTCTTTTCCCGTTATCGTTATTGTCGCGATAAACGAACCCACTGATCTGCACTGGCTGGGCTTCGGCGAAATCCAACCGAGTGCCTCGGCTATCCCCTTGCAGAATTTGGATGTTGGTCAAAACATCTTTGTCGCTAGGTACGATGGATCCCAATGTTGGTTGGCCATTCAATAGCCCTGGCACGGCTCCAACGCTTAAATAGCCAGCCGGTTGCGCTTCGCGAATTTGGTACGTGCCCGGTGCCAGGCCAAGATTGAGCCCAAACTGATATCGCCCTTGCTGGTCGGTTGTGGTGCTGTTTCCGGTGCTAACGTAGTTGCCGTTGTCGAGGCGGAATAGGGTGAGAGAAACTCCGGCAATGCCAACTTCACCTGGGTCCTGAGTAAGGCTCAAATTGTTATCGACATAGACCGTTCCGGACAACTCGATCGGCTTAGCGATTTGGGTAACTGTTGCGGCTGCGCCCGCGGTGCGATCTCGCAATCCTGCAGTGTTATCGGATGGCAAGTCTAATCCCGAAGGTGCCAGAACCGGATCGTAGAGATTGACAAAACTTCCCTCGGTAGCTGCGTTTTCGAAATAAGGGGCGACGAATGTGGCCTTAATCTTCGAATCGGCAAATTCAACGCCGGAAGTGATCGGGTCGATATTTGGATTGATTGCGTCGGGACCTTGTTCGTTGCGGTAGCGCTGAATCTCGTCTACATCGACCGAGAATTTGACTTTGTCGCCGGCGAAGAAATTTTCGAAAGTCAGAACCAACTGCATGCCACCGTCGGAGACTTCGGCGCTGACGCGAGCATTGGACGATTGGGTTGTCAACGATTCCAGTTTGAACGGAAAGGCATGGTCGGAGCCAAGACCACCATCGATCGTATCAAACAGATTGTCCCCGGTGGAAAAACCGGGCGATCCTTGATCGGTATCGATTACCAAGCGAGTGAGTTGGGTTCCAGCAGCCCCGCCTCGAAACGTTACGTAGAACGAATCGCCATGTGCGTCCCCGCCATTGTCCTCTTCGACGTAGACCCCCCCAACCCAAAGCGGATCGACATTGAAAAGCACTCGCGACTCGAGGGATTCCACGATGGAATGGCGCACGGATTTGATTTGCTGTCTCACGTTGTTTTTAACGGCTTTGACGCCGCGAGTTGAAGGGCGGTTCATGATGTTGCCACGAGTCAACGAGCGTACGATCAAGTTTCTTGTCCATTGATCTATACTTCGTTTCCAGGACACGGTGACAATCCTCCGCGAATCGCAGGTGGCGCTGTTGTGCGTTTGTTTTCAGTACGAGTCAGCCAATTTGGCGGACTTGAAACGGTAATTCACTTAACTTCGACTCCGGCACCGGAATCTTCAAATTGAGCAGCGACTGGATGAACGTATCTGCCCTGATTGTCGAGCGTCGCGATAGCGCGTTCGATATCCCAAATGCGGATCGTTGTATCGAAGCTTCCTGAGATCAGATGCTTTTGAGTGCGTTTGAGGATGCTGACGGAGCCGTCGTGACCAACTAGTTTTGCTTGCACTTGTTTGTCCATATCGCTAAAGATGCGAATCGTATTATCACTGCCAGCAATCGCGAACAAGTGGGTATCCAGTTGGCAGAGTCCGAGAAGTTTCCCGCCGCCAATTTCTGTTTGCCCAACCACCGCACGATGAACAAGATCGTAATGGACGATGCGACGGTCTTCGCCAACGGAGGTGATTTGGTTGCCATCCGTTGAAAACTGGAGCGTTCGAATGCGTTCAAAATGCAATGGTACTGCGATTTCATTCGCAGCGTCCGAGTGGCGTAAGTTCCCTTGTACGGGAAGAGCCGTTTTTTCGGCAAGGTCAACGCGTCGGACTCGCAACACGCCGTCGCGGCCACCAAAAGCGATCCATTTCCGGTCCCGGGACGAAACAATGGATCGAATGTCCCGGCAATCGCACGCGTGAATCACGGAAAGATCCGTCTGCTCGCCTTGATACTGATAGATGCGATTGCTAAAGCCGGCCACATAAATGCAATCGTCATCGATGTAAGTCAGCGTCATTAATGCGTGCTCGACCGACTTTTTTGAAATCAATTTGGGTTTTTCGCCGAGCGACCATATTCGTAGTGTTCCGTCGTTTCCGCAGGAAGCTAACTGCAAGCCGCTGGGCGAAAACTCAACAGACTGAACCCAATCCAAGTGCCCAACTAGGGTGGCTTGAGTCTTCCCCGTCGATAAATCGACAATTCGGATGGCATGATCGTCGCCGGCGGCTGCGATGAGGTCCCCATTGGGCGAAACGCTTATGGCGGTGATAACTGGCGATTCAATATGCGGAGGAAGGCTCGTCAATCGAATGACATCAACCCAAGATGCCGAATTAGCCAACGGCAGTTCCCGCGAACGTGAATTGACGTCTGTATCGTCCGTCGTGTTCGGTTTCGTGCGAAAAGGATTTGGATAACTCGGTAGGCTTCGGTTCGGAAAATCTTTTTCTTGTTGTGCCATCAACTTGGAAGAGCTAGCGATCCCAGCAACCAAAAACCATATTCGAATCGATCGGCCAATTAAAAAGACGAACGGAATCGAAGCAGTTTCGGAATTCACCAAGTGAACTCGGTGTACTTGCATTATCCAGGCCCTTCTTGATCGAGCAAAAAAAGGAGACAAAGGCGCACTCCCCCGGCCTTTGGTTTATCGACGTCGGAGGGATCGGTCTTTTGGGAATCTTGGTAATTTGAGGCGAGAATTCGGATTAGGCATACTTTGACGGTCGGATTGTGCGGCTCCGAGTGACAGCAATCGTCGCTCCACACTCAGATTGATGCCTGGCACACTCTCAGATTGATGCCGGCAGATTGATGCCTGGTGCCGGCAGATTGATGCCTGGCACCTACTGTCGCATAGGTGTCTGGCGCATAGATGCCTGGCACCTACTGACCGGCACCTACTGACCGCCCCTACTAACCCACTCTGATAGGTGCCTGGTCTGATAGGTGCCTGGCACCGACTGACCAGGATTAGGCAAACTTTGACGGGCGGCTCCGAGTGACAGCAATCGTCGCTCCACTCCAATAGGTGCCTGGCACCTACTAACATACTAATAGGTGCCTGGCACCTACTAACATACTAATAGGTGCCTGGCACCTACTAACA
>Ga0105048_10017701_pt1 | contig 10990 bp, 10 predicted proteins | sample MAT05_FD_78382 | JGI IMG/M metagenome (GOLD analysis project Ga0105048, IMG submission 78382) | Freshwater microbial communities from Lake Fryxell liftoff mats and glacier meltwater in Antarctica - MAT-05 | ecosystem: Environmental > Aquatic > Freshwater > Ice > Liftoff microbial mat | place...
AACACACGGGCCTGAGGCAATGATTCAAGCGCAGATACATCTGCTGAATGAACATAGGCCGTGTGGCGAAGTGCAGGAGCAACTAACGCCACGGCAACAGCAGATGGCACCATCCAATGGCTGTGAACTTCGGTCCAAGATAAACAGCGTTGGCGAATCTCATGAGCAAGGGCCAACGTTACCCGAACTGATTCAACAAGCATTCCGATGCGCTGCAAACCCGCACTACATTCCCACGTTTCGGGTGCACCAGCGGACGTGAACAACCCTCGGCTTTCGACGCGATGAACTATACCAATCTCTGTTGGACTTTGTTTTCGCTCAGGCCCCACGGCAACAACGTCGACGCTTCTGCCAGGCGCCCTTGCTGCCCACCGTTGAAGGTGTGTTCTTACAAAACTTCCAGCGGTATCTGAATCGTGTTGAGGATACGATGTACAGACAACACCCAACCGCTCAATTGCGACTGGCACAACGTTCACTGATCCGAAATCAGCGCCGATGACCTGTTGCTTGTCGACAACAAGCGACGCCAATGACGACGCAAACCGCCGCGCAAAAGCAAGATGAAGATCGGCCACACAACGCGCCAAGGGCGAATGCCTGAGCGCCACTGCGGCCCATAAACAGGACGTACGGGAACATCGACAACGCACGCGGATGAGATCGACAATCTCACCAACACATCGTTCGGGTATCCGTACCTTGGAAACATAGGTTCGGCCAAGATCACTTCAACGGCACGTCGGTTGGCCGCTGTGTATCCGCATTGCGAATCGAAGATGTGCCACAAGCCTGAGGCTAACTTCGTACCCAGCGAGAGAGCCACGTTGCCAAAAAAACGCGAAAACGGCATTTCGCGCCACAACGGTTTTGAAGCGTTGGCATAGGAAAAACGGTTTCCCTTTGCGTAGTCAGCTCCTGCAACCACGGCACTCAAAAGGTTTGGCAAATCTTCGGGATCCATTTGCGAATCACCGGCCATCACAGCCGTGATCTCTGCGCCGATGGCGAACGCTCGGCGGTACCCTGTAACAAGAGCGGCGCCGACGCCTCGGTTGTGATCGTGAACGATCACTTCAAGCCCCGCGCGTTCCACCGTTGCGGCAAGAGCCGCGGTGCAATCTTGGCTGGCGTCGTCAACGACGATGATGTGTTGAACAAAATCGGGAATTGAACGCAGCGTGTTCACGATCTTGTCGGCTTCGTTGAACGCGGGAACTATCACGGCGATGGGACGCTTAGCGAACATGCGTTGCCACTAACTTCCAAAGCAACCGTGACTAGATCAAAACGGATTCACCAGCTCAGACGCAGGTGTTTTTTTGGTAGATTTGCCGCTACCACTGTTGGTGTTTGACGTCTTCGATCCGTTTTCTTGCGTGCTGCTTGGCGACGGCGAGGACGAGCGTGACGAAGACGAACTGCGGTGGCTGCGTGGGTGTGTTGGCTGTTCTTCAGGCTCAGCTGGTGGTTCTGGCGCCTTATGCACGGGCAACGGGTTCGCGGGAGGCGGCATGACCATCATAGGTCGACGAATCCCTGAACCAATAGCGGCTTTCAAACTGGCAAAGACTTTAAGCCCGGGACGAACATCTTTCGATGTTTCCTCGTAGCCTTCCTTGCGCAACACCAACACTGTGGGCGTGGAGGTCTTCCAATCGACACTTGCCACACAGGGCGTGGTGCACAACAATTTGTTCGACAGTTTGTCGTAAACATCGGCGCCACCAGGAATTGAATCTACGTCGATCCGCAAAGGACCATCTTTGAATTGCGTCGTGCCCGATTGAATGATCACTTGTGGCTGAGCGTTGTTGCGCACAAGAATCATACCTCCGCCAAAACCACCCACGCCCAAAACAAGGGCGACTATGACTAGGAATGCAGGCTTTTTGTATATTGGCTGGTTAGCCAAGGCCGCGGCTTCCGCTGCCTGTTGCGACAACGACGAACCTCCCGTCCCACTTGCAGAAACAGATACAGGTGGCACAGTGGGCGAACGAACCTGCAGCGTGTACGGGCGCGAGTTCGAGGATGGCATCGACTGGCTTACACGCACCGATCCTGTGCTGGTTTGCCGACCATCTTGCGGCGCCTCACCAGGGAACAGATCTCGCATCAAACCAGCAAGGTGACTTGGCTGAAAGCGTGACGCGTGAACGATGTCGTCTAACGCATCAGCCATCTCACCACCGGATTGAAAACGGTGATCAGGATTGCGTGCCAGAGCCTGCAAAACAATCGCGTCAAGTTCAGGAGGGCATAACGGGTTTTGCAACGAAGGCGGCGGCACTTCACACTGCCGCACTTTTTCAACCGTTTGCAGATCGTTCTCACCTTTAAACAGGCGGCGACCCGTAAGGATCTCGTGCAGCACAATACCGGACGCGAAAATATCGATGCGGCTGTCCACGTCATTGCCCCGTGTTTGTTCAGGAGCCATGTACGCGAACTTGCCCTTCAACGTGCCTTTTTGAGTGCCTTCGTCACTGCCTTCCCCGCCAAGCGCCTTGGCAATGCCGAAGTCCAACAACTTCACCGATCCCTCAAACGAAAGCATGACGTTCGAAGGCGAAACGTCGCGGTGGATCATGCCGATGAGTTTTCCGTCGTCGGTGCGAACGTTGTGAGCGTAATCAAGCGCGCGACACATTTCGCGACCAACGTACGCCACGAGTTCTGGGCGAGGTGGTCCAACGCGGGCCCACAGTGTCCGCATTGTTTCAGCCAAGTCATGACCACGCACGTACTCCATTGAAATGAAGTACTCACCTTCAACCGAACCGAGCTCGAACACCTGCACGATGTTCGGGTGGTTGAGGCGGGCCGACATCTTGGCCTCCTCAATGAACATCTTTGTGAAAGTTGGATCATCTGACAGATGCGGGAGGATCCGTTTCACAGCGAAGATTCGTTCGAAACCCGCAGGCCCTTGGACGCGTCCTTTGAACACGTCTGCCATCCCTCCGCGCCCTATGCGTTCGAAGAGAGTGTATTTGCCGAATTGAACCGGCTGAGGAAGGACCACACCCACTACCGTAAATCTTAGCCCAGAATGTCAGAATCTCCCCAAAACTCCCTAACAATTAGGGACTTGGGCAAGGGTCGTCAACATACCAGATCACCGCAGATCTACTGACCCAAGTGTTCCCGTTTCGGATTTTCCTCCAGTGGTAGCGAACGCCACGACCACCCCTGCAAGTACGGCCCCTCCGATCGCCGCCCACAACCACATGTGGTTGCTAGACTCAGGTTCCTCCTCATGCTTCGGCGCCGCTTTCCGGGTGGCGCGGGCAGGAGCCGCAGCTGCGCTCCTTGGCCGCCGACCGGTGACAACAAGTGAAACCCCATCATCCTCGCTTGCTTCCAGAACCTGTGCGCCGCCAGAGGTCGGCAAAGGAACAGGCGTCCGTGCCGGTTTGGCAGCTGGGGCGCCTTTTTCGACCTTGGTTGCGTTGGAAGTCGCAGGTGCCACTGGAATCGCTGCAGGATCAAGCGAACCATCGGCAAGCCGGACAGGGCTACTTTTGGCGTCTGTTTTGGAAGCAGGTCCTTGCTCGGCTTCCAGTTCCGCAATCTGCTTTTCGACCTCCGCGCGGCGTGGCGATTGAGGTTCGGCTTTTAGATAATCCTTAAAGTTTTCAAGGGATTGCTTCAATTCTCCCAGTTTTCGGTAACACACACCTATGTTAAGTAGGAAGCCAGGGCTGCGGGTCAGCATGTACCCGCCTTGGAACTCCGAAACCGCTTCGCGGTATTGACCCTTGCCAAAGGCAGCGTTTCCCGCAGCGAAGCGTGCTTTCGCCTCTTCCACATCCTCAGCGGAAGGCGCCGTCTGGGCAAGCACCAACGAGGGTGCTGCTACCGCCATCAAGGCAAAAAGTGTTACGGCATGAAACAAGTTTCGCACAAGAACACCTGGAGGAGCCATTAACAACACCATGAGGTAAAAACACGCGTCGTGCACGAACTGAGCAAGTTGCATCTTATAGCCATTGGTGGCTTTGACCCTTCCGGGGGCTCGGGAATATTGCGCGATGGTCTCACAGCCCGCGCCCTTGGCAGCCGCTTTCGGCTCGTTGGAACCGCTTGGGCCGAGCAATCGGCCACCCACGGGGTGGAAGCCATCGACGCCCGACCTCGCCTGGAGGTTACAAAAGCTATCTCGTTAGCCCTCAACGAAGCCCCAAACGGACTTACAGCTGTAAAAATCGGGATGGTCGTGAATGCAGAACTTGTTGGAGCGATTGCAACGGCGCTAACGGGGTTTCGGGGCCCGGTGGTGTTTGACCCTGTGCTTGGAGCGACTGCCGGAGGGGCCCTGTTTGATCGGGCTCAACAATCACTCTTGGAGGCATTGAGGCCGCTGCTTAGCCTTAGCACCGTCTTTACGCCCAACGCACAAGAGGCCGCGTTGTTGTGTGACAGCATCGTGGAAGCTGTGGAAGAGTCCGTCATGGCCGCTCGCTTTTTGGTCGACCAAGGTTCGCGTGCAGTGGTCATCAAGGGAGGGCACCTACAAACCGCCCACATTGCCGACGTACTTCTCAACGAAGGTCGCCTAACCACACTGACGCGTCCTCGCGTGGCTGGCCCCAATGTTAGGGGAACGGGATGTTCCTACGCCTCAAGCTTGGCACTCTATCTGGCAGGTGGCGCTTCCTTCGAGCACGCTTGTGAAGCCGCACAGGCTCATGTTGCAGACGCCATCGTGCGCGCAGTGCCTGTTGGCAGCGAATGGCACCTTGGCCACACACTACCCTCGGCGGCTTAGGTTGCCGCAGCGCTACGGAACCGTCACGCCATCAAACTCCAATTGCACGATGGGGGCTCGGCGAACGGGTAGCAGAGGCACACGACGAGCGGGATCTAGACTGCGCATGTAGTAATGGCCTCCGTCTTTGTCGCTGGACCACAGCCCGGGGTTTCCGCTTACTTTTTTGAATCCCACCCACAGGGTTGTTTGCCCGCCAAGTTTCCCGGTAGGCAGTTCTTCAACAATCCATCGGCCACTCTTGGCGTCTCCTGCGTCGCTATCACCAATGTCACGGCGGCTTTCGGACAACAAGACACCAGGGCCATCCAACCCTGACGATTCGTAAACCGATATCTGCAACGATCCTGAAGTGGCAGGGCGATACCACAGCCGCAGCGGCGCTTTGGCGTTTGGCTCAAGATCAAAACGAATGAGCGCTTCGTAGGAAATGTCCGGAAATGCCAAGACGCTTTCAGGCCGGCCATCTCCATAAGAAAGCAAAGTCCGAGAGCCTCCGTGAGCGACGAGGGCCGGTGATGAGCATGCGCCAAGCGACACACTAGCCGCTAAAGCAACCACAACTGCCCTCCGAAGTAGACCCCTGACACCACAACCATGAACTTGGGCACACATTTGAAGATAGTACTCGACGGTACTACGGGTTTTGTTAAATGATAAGCTCCTTACGATGACGACGGCGTTGGCAACGAAGGATGTAGGCATGGCCGTGGTTGGTGCCGCGGGCTGGGGCAAGAACATCGTTCGTACCTTCTCAATCGCGCGAGGTTGCGAGCTTCGTTGGGTTTGCGATCTCAGCAAACCTTTGTTAACTGCTACGGCCCAGCGACATCCCGGCGTCAGCGTCACAACCTCTTTCGAGGAAGTCTTGTCAGATCCAACGGTCAAGGCGGTGGCAGTGGCGGTTGACGTTCCAAATCACCACCGGTTGGCAAAGCAAGCCTTGGAAAGTGGGCGGCACGTTTATGTGGAAAAGCCTCTGACGCTGACCAGCGCAGATTCACAAGAGCTGTGCACCTTGGCACGCAAACACAACTTGATTTTGATGGTCGGTCACTTGCTGCTGTATCACCCTGCGGTGGTCTTGGCGAAACAACGCATTGATGCCGGCGATTTGGGTGACATTCATTATCTTTACAGCCAGCGCGTGAACTTGGGGATCGTGCGTGAAACTGAAAACGCATGGTGGTCATTGGCACCACATGATGTGGCTGTAGCCATGTACCTGCTTGGTGATACACCTGTGGCGATTTCCGCGACCGGCGCTGTTTTCCTTCAGCGCGAACGACAAGTGGAAGACATCGCCTTCGCTTCGTTGCGCTTTCCGGGTGGAAAGTCAGCTCACATTCACGTGTCATGGCTAGATCCACACAAGCGTCGCAGTCTTACTGTGGTGGGATCAAAACGTATGTTGACCTTCGACGACACCGCGCCAGATGAGCGGGTGAAAATCTATGACAAGACCGCCATACCAACGCCAGGACACACAACTTACGCGGAAGGGGTGGCGGTGCGGTCGGGCGATGTGCTTTCGCCAGCAGTGCCAAACAAAGAGCCGCTGCTTGAGGAGTGTGAACACTTCATTGAATGCGTTCAAACCGGGCGCAAACCACGCAGTGATGGGGAGCAGGGGTTGGCCGTGGTCCGCACTTTGGAAGCCGGGCAAGAATCCATCCGCTTGGGTGGAACGCCCGTAGAAATCCCCTCATGACCAAGCCTACTGCAAATCCGTTGGCACCCGCATGGACGCATGCAACAGCGTGTGTCGACGAAGGAGCGCACCTTGGCTTGGGCACCAAGGTTTGGCATTTTTGTCACGTGATGGGCGGAGCGCGAATTGGCGCTCGCGTGTCATTAGGACAGAACGTTTACGTTGCCGCAACTGTGGCCATTGGCGACGGTTGCAAAGTGCAGAACAACGTTTCACTTTACGATGGCGTCACGTTGGATGAAGACGTCTTCATCGGACCCTCCGCGGTTTTTACGAATGTGGTAAATCCAAGGGCCTTTTTAGTAAGGCGCGATGAGTATCGGAGCACACACGTTGGAAAAGGCGCGAGCATCGGCGCGAACGCCACCATCATTTGCGGACATGACATTGGCCAATACGCTTTTGTTGCCGCTGGTGCTGTGGTTACGCGAAATGTCCCCGACTATGCGTTGGTTGGTGGCGTGCCTGCGAAGTTCATGGGATGGATCTGCAAATGCGGCAACCGCCTACAGGAAAGCAACGGCGAACAGTTCACCTGTGGATCGTGCAAAACCGCTTACGTAGAAACGGTCATCGGCACAAGTCACTCGCTTAGGCCGGCTCTGTAGCCACGTCTGTAGCAACCTGCGCTGGAAGTCCAAGCTGTTCAAACTGACGCAGCCGCTCCGCCAAACGAGTGTTGCGTGATCCGGCTCTATCGTTGCGCACGGCCAGAGACAAAGCCCTTTTAGTGCCAACCAAGACGACCAACTTCTTTCCACGCGTTACGGCCGTGTAGAGCAAATTCCTTTGCAACATCACGAAGTGCTGCGTGTGTACGGGAACCACCACGGCAGGATATTCAGACCCTTGCGATTTGTGAACCGTGGCAGCATAGGCGAGGGTCAGTTGATCTAGCTCGTCGTTCTCGTACCCCACTTCTCGGCCTTCAAACAAAACGCGGAGTTCATCGTCGACGATGGACACGGCGTGTCCAATGTCTCCGTTGAACACGTCCTTGTCGTAGTCATTGCGAATTTGCATCACGCGATCGCCCACACGAAACACGCGTTCACCGCGTCGTATTTCAGCCGCCCCGGCGGTAAGCGCGTCCTGCAGCAATTGGTTGATGCGGGCGGCTCCCAGATCGCCCCTGTGCATGGGCACAAGCACTTGTATCTGAGCCGGGCTCAACCCATATTTACGTGGCAGCCGCGACACCACAAGATCACGAACAACCTCTGCCGCTTTTGAAGCGTTTTCTTCTTCTAGAAAAAAGAAGTCACGTTCATCAACTTCACCCGGCGCAACCGCAGCGCCAAGCTCAGGCATTTCGCCGCCGTTGATACGGTGGGCATTCGTGACGATCAAACTGCGCGCCGCTTGGCGAAAGATCTCAGTTAAGCGCACAGTGGGCACCACTGCTGAATTGATGATATCTGCCAACACGGATCCCGGCCCCACAGAAGGCAGCTGATCAACGTCACCCACAAGCACCAAGCGGGTGCCCAGAGAAATCGCGCTGCACAAGTCGGCAGCCAAGCGCACATCCAACATCGAGGCCTCATCAACCACCAAGAGATCGGCCTGTATCGGATTGTCTGCGTTGCGCGCAAAGGACGATTCAACGGGTCTCCACTCAAGCAATCGATGCAACGTGAGGGCCGGCAATCCCGTGGCTTCCGAAAGTCGTTTTGCAGCACGACCCGTAGGGGCGGCCAGCGCCACCTCCAACCCTGCAGCCTTACACAATTGCACCACACCCCGAACGATCGTGGTTTTTCCAACGCCGGGGCCACCCGTGATGACCACCACTTTGTCGCTGATGGCGCGAAGAATTCCGTCCCTTTGCGCGTTGGCCAACGCAATGCCCGCTGCACTTTCGTAGCGAGCCACCGCAGCAAGTGCGTCGCCTGTCATGCGGACGCGGGCGGGAGCCTGGTGCAACGCTACAAGCGCTTCGGCAACGGCACGCTCGGCTTGAAAAAGGCCTTTTTCGTAGACCACTTCACCGTGTTCGGCCATCGCTTCGACAGCAACGGCCCCAAGCGTGGCCAGCCTATCGATTGCGGGATGCACCAAGGCTTCATCGACCTCGAGGCGCTCGGCCGCAATCCTTTCTAATTCGGTTCGAGGCAAAAACACATGACCGCCACCACCACCCTCATCCAATACATGCCGTAAGCCAGCTTCGATGCGAACTTCCGAATCACGCGCGAGCCCAAGACTCAAGGCCAGTCGATCCGCGGAAAGAAAACCGATACCCCACACATCGAAAGCCAGGCGGTAGGGATTTTCGCGCACGCGCGCTTCGGCAGCAGCCCCATACCGCTTGTAGATCCTCGCCGCAAACGCAGGCGAAACGCCATGCCCTTGCAGAAAAACCATAACGTCGCGCACGCCTTTTTGATCCAGCCACGCCTTACGGAATGATTGTGCTCTGCTGGGGCCAATGCCCTGCACCTCGCCGATGCGATATGGCTCTTTATCCAGTATCTCAAGGGTTAGCATGCCGAAGCGATCCACAATTCGGGAGGCCATCTCTTTGCCGATGCCCTTAACCAAACCTGAACCCAAATAGCGTCGGATCCCCTCTAGAGTTTCTGGAGCAAGCTCAGTAAAACCAGACATCTTGAGCTGTCGACCAAAGCGAGGGTTCTCCTCATAGTGGCCTCTTACCCTCAGGCGCGCGCCTTCCGGCAAACCTGGCAACGCCCCAACCACCGTTGCCAGTTCAGTGACACCTTCTACACGCAGGCGTATGACCGAAAACGTTCCATCCTTGCCGGCAAAGACCACGCGCTCAAGGGTTCCCTCAAGTACAGCCTCTCGCTCGGCATCTGCCGTCGCAGGAAGATTCGAACCTGCCGCTCGATCAAACAGATCCATGACAACGTTTAGCCGTTGTCATCGTCGTCATCATCATCGAGACTGATCTCACCCCGGCCTTCGTTCACCCGTTCGCGCAGTTCTTTTCCAACGCGAAAGAACGCCATGCGCTTGGGTTTGACTTGAACGGTCTCTCCCGTGCGCGGGTTGCGACCTTCGTAAGCTTTGTATTCGCGAATCGTAAAGCTGCCAAAGCCGCGAATCTCGATTCCTTCGCCCTGCTTAAGCGCGTTGACCATCCCGTCAAAGATTCGATCCACGATCAACTCAGCCCGCCCTGCAGGCAGCTTGAGCTGATCGGCGATCGCCACGATGAGGTCAGCTTTGGTCATTTCGGAGATTCCCAGACTCTAACCAAAACTGCCCAGAAGCGCAAAGCAGCAAAAATTAACAGGAAATCGACCCTGGGGACTTGGCCCGATCGTTGGCCTATCTACTTGAGCCAATTAAACGCCTCTGGACCTAGGGAGTCGGCCTGGAGGGCAAGGGCGCCGTGGCATCGGTGCGGAAGCGATAGGCTCGGAAAAATGCGTATTCATCACAGTTATGGCGGGCATAAAAGTCCATAACGTCCTTCCAATCGAATTCGTTACGCTCAACGCCATCCCGAATCTCGCGCCACGAGAAGGTTTGGGGGCAAAGTTCGCCCGCCAACGGGACGTGTCCCGACGAAGTCCTGGCGTCATAAAGCACCAATGCCGGTGGCAGCCTTGAAACATAGGTCGCCGCCAAGGCACTTAGTTCCATGACCTCAATGCTCAGCAGATCGACTGTGCTCGCATCCCGAAACAGACATTCGGTACGCGACAGGGTTTGTTTAGGGCCGATCACAATGGCGTTGTGAGGAATGTCGCCTTTGTTTTGGCACTTTTGGTTGCGGGGCACCTGTGTTACCACCCGGTAAGCCAAATAGGAATCGGTCCGGTTTTCGATGGTCAAGACAAGGTGATCCGTCCGAAACGTCTGGCCTTCAACCAAAGCCTGGCGCTTTTCGACTGACAAGGTGACTTTCAAATGGCGGGTGTCTATGGGCTTGCCCACTTTCAACGGACGACGACCGCGGATTTCATCATAGTAAGGAATGGGCTGTACAAGATCTGCCAGTGCGGGAGATGGCACCTCATACTTCTTGGCGTCTTGTTCAATCAGCGCTTGGTAAATTGGCTGTGAGAACTTTAGCTCGGGCATCATCTCATGCACCGGAGGAGGCGCCTGGGGCAACGGTGGGGCTGGCGGCGGCGATACATCGTAAAGCGCGAGAACGCCGCCGAAAATAACGACAACAGCCGCACCCAGACACGCCAAGAACAGGGGTCTACCTTCCAACGCAACCTCCAGCCGCCCCGCGAAGGGTCATCCAATCACCTCGATCTTACCCATATATGGCCGAAGTGCTTTCGGCACATCAATGCGACCATCAGCACGTTGATATGTTTCAAGTACAGAAATTAAAATGCGTGGCAATGCCAGACCTGAACCGTTCAAAGTGTGAACGAATTGAGGCTTGTCTTTCCCATCGCGGAATCGAATTCGCGCGCGGCGCGCTTGGAATTCGCCGAAGTTGGAACATGAGCTAACTTCCAACCATTCCTCACAACCCGGTGCCCAAACTTCAAGATCGAACTTAACCATGG
>Ga0105048_10017703_pt1 | contig 10989 bp, 9 predicted proteins | sample MAT05_FD_78382 | JGI IMG/M metagenome (GOLD analysis project Ga0105048, IMG submission 78382) | Freshwater microbial communities from Lake Fryxell liftoff mats and glacier meltwater in Antarctica - MAT-05 | ecosystem: Environmental > Aquatic > Freshwater > Ice > Liftoff microbial mat | place...
GGGTTCCGACACCGTGGCGATTTTCGATCCGGCGAAGGACCAGTGGACCGACGCCAAGCCGAAAGGCCCAAGCCCCAAGGGGTACGACGCCTGCGGCTGCTACCACTCCAAGCAGAACCGCTTCTATCGCAACGACGGCGACGGCTCCAAGGCGGAAGGACTCATGGCGTATGACATCGGGAGCAATTCCTGGAGCCACTTGAAACCCACTGGAAGCGCCCCGCCGCCGGCGAGCACGAACGCTGCGTTCTACGAATACGATCCCCGTCTCGACACCGTCGTAGCGATCTACTTCAAGGGAAAGACGCCCGGCATTTTCGTTTACGACCCGAAGAGCAATTCGTGGGCCGACCCGATACCGTTCCCGGCCAATGGCCCCAAGTTTCAAAACGCCGCCAACACCTTTTACGACCGGGAATTGAACGCCTACTTCTGCCACGTCGCCGGTGACAGCAAGGACAACGGCATGATGTGGGTGTATCGGTACAAGAAATGAGGTCGTTTTCCTTGGCAACGGCTTCTTGGCGTTGAATGTCGTGCTGGACGGATTGTTGCCCAAGGGCATCGAGGACAAAGCCGAGGTCAAGTGGCGGAAGGATTTTCTGCGGAAGATCGGACACGAGCAGTAACGCATCGAGGCTCTAACCCATGATAATCCTCTTCCTTCACGGCTGGCGGTCGGTCCCTGGTGGCGTCAAGCCGACGTACCTCGCTACGCACGGCCACACGGTCATCAACCCACAGTTGCCCGACGACGACTTCGCCGAAGCGGTGCGCATCGCCCAGGCCGAGTTCGATAAGCACCGGCCCCATGTCGTCGTCGGGTCGAGCCGGGGCGGGGCCGTTGCCATGAACATCAACAGCGGCGATGCGAAACTCGTGCTGCTCTGTCCAGCGTGGAAGAAGTACGGGATGGCCAGGACGGTGAAGCCGGACACAGTGATCTTGCACAGCCGGGCCGACGATGTGGTTCCGTTCGCTGATAGCGAGGAACTGGTCAGGCATAGCGGCCTGCCGGTGCCAAATTTGATCGAGGTCGGAACGGATCATCGTCTGGCTGACGCGGAACCATTGGCGGCGATGTTGAAGGCGTGCGTGAACCTCGTTGTGGCTGTTGCGAGGAGATAGGATCGACTCTGCGATAGCTGCAATCTTTCAATGTGGTCGTAACCCTGGGTCAGCCGGTCGAAGGCGGGAGAATCGCCGGGTGAAGCTGGTCGAGGTCCAGAAGTAGCCACTCGAGAGGATTAGCTTATTTCTTCGTTTCCGGTTCCACTTTGATCCACTCCACTTCCATCTTGAACGGCCCGGCTTTCTTGTCACCGAGCATGAAACCGAGGGCGGCGACCTCTTCGGGCTTCACCGCACCAGCATCCTTCACGACCCGGCCGAACGAAGTTGCCTCGAACTTGTCCAGCGGCAGCTTGATCTCGATCCACTCGTCCTTCTTCGTCTGCACCGTAGCTCGGTACGAGAACGCCATCAGCGGCTTGGCGAGGTAGAGGTTCAGGGTGTATTCCCGGCCATCGCCCCGGACTTTGGCGATGAGGATATCATCCTTCGCCAGACCGAGCTTTTTGGCCTTCGTCCGCACCGATGCGAAGCCGCCGTTGTTCGCCAGCGACAGCGTGCCGAAGAACTCCAGCGTCTTCTTGTCGGCAATCTTGAACTTACCTTCGGAGACGCCGCCCATCACGCCATCGTTGACGGTCTGCCACTCCTTCGCAACATCGGCCCCGGTGAAGTCGAACAGGACTTTCGGCGTGTCTTCAGCCATGACAAACGACCCCATCAGGATCAGCAGCGGTAACGCCAGCATTTTATGGATCACGATTTCCCCCAATTCATCGCCGTGATGTTCAGTTGCAGCACAGTCGAAAGCGGACCTTGGGCGATAACAACCCATTTATAGACAGGCCAGACGGCTAACGCACACCAGATGATCGTGGCCTACAAAATCGGCGTTTCTCAACCTTACGGCTCAGTTCCTCAACCTCGGCTCGTAGTCGTTCGATTTCAGCACGCAAGTCACGCACGATTTCTAGCCCGTCGTTGTTCCATGTCCAGATCGAAGCCCGTTCCGACAGTGGCTCCCTCGGCTGTGTGTGCCACCCACACGAGGCCAACACTATCGATTCGTCGGAATCCTCCCGTAAGATGGCGATGCCAACGCGGTGGCAACATTGCCAATACTGCTTCCCGCCGCGTTATGGCTGTTTCTCCAGTCGCCTGTCGTGATCCCCTCGTGCAAACCCTCAAGAATCGCCACTCGTCTCTCGCCCCTCGCCCCTTCCTTCCGCAGTCGCGACGTTGGCGTTTCCGTAATCATATAATGACTTACTGCCGGTTTCTGCCGTTGTCGGCTTTCGCGTTCATCCGGGTTGCGCACATGTCAGATCGTCGCGTGGGGTTGTGGTTAATCGGGGCGTTCGGTGGCGTCGGTACGACGACGGCGGTTGGCCTCGCGGCACTGTCGCGTGGGTTGGTCCCGCCGACGGGGATGGTCACGGCACTGCCCGCGTTTGCCGATGTGCCGTTCGACCTGGCCATGGGCTTCGTGGTCGGCGGGCACGACATTCGCCAAACGTCGTTTTCGCGCGCGGCCGCCGAGTTGCACGAGCGATCGTATGTGTTCAACCACGCCTTACTAAGTGCGTGCGAACCGAGCCTGGCGGAGTGGTCGAAGAACGTACGGCCGGGCGTGGTCTATCGCGCGAATGCGGCCATCTCCGCGCTCGCCGAACATGGCAGCGTTCTCGATGCGAGCACGCCGCTAGTGGCGATCGAACGGATCCAATCCGACCTGCGGGCGTTCCGGGCGGAGTACGATCTCGAACAAGTTGTGGTAGTGAATGTGGCTTCGACCGAGCCGCTGTTCGAACTGACGGCAGACCACAAAACGCTCGCCGCACTCGATGCCGCGTTGCTGCGCGTCGGCACCGCCGCGTTGCCGACGAGCAGTCTGTACGCATACGCGACACTCGATGCCGGTTTCCCGTACGTGAACCTGACACCGAGCCGCGGCGCGACGATCCCCGCACTCGAAGAACTCGCGGTTGCGCGGGGCGTACCCCATGCCGGGCAGGACGCGAAAACCGGCGAGACGCTGTTGAAGTCCGTACTCGCGCCGCTGTTCGCCCGCCGGAATTTGCGCGTGCTCAGTTGGGTCGGCCACAACATCCTCGGCAACCGCGACGGGCAGGTGCTTTCGGACCCGTCGAACAAAGCGTCGAAGGTGAAGAGCAAAGACGCACTCCTCGGCGAATTGCTCGGCTACAAGCCGCAATCGCTCGTCAGCATCGAGTACGTCGAATCGCTCGACGACTGGAAGACCGCGTGGGACCACATCCATTTCGAGGGGTTCCTCGGCACGAAGATGACGCTGCAATTTACGTGGCAAGGTTGCGATTCGATCCTCGCCGCGCCGCTCGTGATCGACCTCGCGCGGCTGGCCTTGAAGGCGCAACGCCGCGGCGAAACGGGCACGATGCACGCGCTCGCCTGTTTCTTCAAATCCCCCATCGGGGTGGTCGAACACGAATTCGGCAAACAGTTTGCGATGCTGGAAAAGTACCTCGAACCCGACTCTCCCGGATGAACGAATGAAACTCGCTTTCTCGACGAATGCCTACCTGAACTTCTCGTTCCCCGAGGCGGTGCGCCGACTCGCGGCCATTGGCTATGCGGGCGTTGAGATCATGGCCGACGTGCCGCACGCTTGGCCCGCGTATCTGCTGCCCGAACAGAAGCAAGCGATCCGCGATGCCCTGACGCAGAACCGTTTGCAGATCGCGAACATCAATGCCTTCATGATGCACGCGGTCAACGATCGCCGTCAGAAATACTGGCACCCGTCGTGGATCGAACCCGATGCGAATTACCGCCAAGTGCGCATCGACCATACGAAACGCGCACTCACGATGGCGAAGGAACTCGGCGCGCCGTGCATCACCACGGAACCGGGCGGCCCGCTCGAAGGGCGTACCTGGAACGAGTGTCTGAAGCTGTTCGTGGAGATGTTAAAGCCCGTCGTCGAACATGCGGAAAAGGAAGGCGTGCTATTGCTCGTCGAACCCGAGCCGGACTTGCTGATTGAAACGGCGGATCAGTATCTGGAATTCGCACAACATTTCACGTCGCCGTACCTCGGGTTGAACTTCGACATCGGTCATTCGTACTGCGTGAGCGACGACCCCGCCGCCACTATCCGACGTCTCGGCCCACTCATTCGCCACGTCCACCTCGAAGACATCGCCGCCACCCGAGTCCACCATCACCTGATTCCCGGCGAGGGTGTGATCGACTTCGCCAGCGCGCTGACTGCACTCAAAGACGTCGGCTACGATGGCTGGGTCACGATCGAACTCTACACCTGCCACGAGAACCCCGACCATGCCGCCACCCTCGCCAGAGAGCGCGTCGTGAAGATCGCAAAGAGCGTCGGGATCGTGTGGTAACTGCCGTTTCGATGGTTAGCCACGACGCGATTTACTTCGCCCAATCGTGCAGAAACTCCTTGCCGAAGCGATCGCTGAAGGCGTTCGCGCCGGGCTTCATCAGGTGGTGGCCATCGGAAAAGGCGTCTTCGGGCAACCAGTCGGAAGCATCAAAAACGGGCGTGCCATACTCGCGGGTGAGACCTTGCAGATAAGCCGAGATCGTGGCGTTCGCGTGCGGTGTGTACCACGCGCGGAACGCGGGGGACTCCGGCATCCGGTAAAACGCGAGCCGGATGTTTTCGCGTCGGCATAGCTCAATCACATCGCGAATCGCACGATCTGGTAACGGCGAGATGTGGTAGTGTTGCAAGATCCATTCGTATTGTTGCTGCGCGTGTGCCCGTCCGCGTTCGCGCGTCTCCGCCGGGATCGTCTCGAACGGGTACGGCAACCAGCCGTTGCGGTCGAGCATTCGCCACTGGAAATCGACGCGATTCTGCCACGGCAGAAACCCCGGCAGCCAGTGGCTGAGCAACAGAAACCGGTACGTGTGCCACGGCAACACGCGGTACGTCGCCCAACGCCGATAGAGTGACGATGGGTTGTCAGTGTACGTTTCCAGGTTGCGAATATCGGCCAAGCCGAGGCGACTCGCCCCGTCGTGCGTAAACTGTTCGACGGTGCCATCCTGGGTGAGCGAGGTCGGCATGATCTCCATCAGTATCGCGTCCGGCTTCACTCCGGCGGCCCGCATTCGCTTCACATTCAACAGCACTTGCACCGGCCCGCTGCCGGCCTGCGCGAGATTGTACATCACCACCGAATCGCTCATTACGCTCGGCCGGAAGCCCATTTGCGTACGCGAACTGCCGACGGCCACGATCAGTTTGCGTTCGCCGCGCGTCGAATCGAGTTCGCGAAGTGCCGCGATTCGCCAGCCATATTCGGGGTCGCGCCAGTGCGTTTTGACCGTCTCCAGCGCCACGATCATTCCGACGTGCAGCAGCAGAACGCAGGCCAGCGCGACGCCGATGGCACGGCGTGCCCGGCGGGTTCGCGATGGCGTATCGGTTGCGATTCGCCACCGGAACCGGATCGGCAGCGAGAGCCGGATCACGGGCGGCCTCGCGTGAGATTCGGGTGCGTAGCCGCGATGGCGGGGCCGAACTTTTCGGAGAACACCGTCGCGCCGTTTTGCGTCATGTGGAAGCCATCGGCGATCTGCGGATCGGGTACCCAGTCGCGGGCATCGATCAGCGGCACGGCGTATTCCGCACGAATTTTCGCAAGGTATTCATCGCCGATCCGCTTCGCCGCCGGGGTGTACCAGTTGCGGAATTCGGTCGATTCCGGCAGCCAGAGTAACGACACGGGGATGCCGCGCAACTGGCATGTTTCGATCAGTTCGCGCGTGGCCCGATCGGCAATCGGGCTGATGCAGAAATCGCGAAACAGTGGCTCGTAATACCCCGTCGATATCTTGAGACGAAGTGTCCGTTCGGCTTCTGGCGGGTCTTCGTCGTAGCCCGGCAGCCAGCCCCAGCCATCGAGTTTATGCCAACCGCCATCGAGACGCCGATCGTACGTTAGCCAGCCCGGCACGATCTGACTGACGAGCCGCAGGCGATGCTCGTACCACGGTTTCCGGCGGATCTGCCGCATCGTCGCTTCCGTCGATTCGTGCGCCGCAAAATAGTCTCGAACGAACGGGATATCCTGCTTCAGCAACCGGTGTTTGTCGATCCGCAATTCTTCCAGGTACGGGCCATCTTCACGCATGAACGCGGGCCAGTATTCCAGCACGACCGCATCGGGCCGAACGCCATCGTGCAACCAGCGCCGTAACGCCATCACCTGCATGACAGGGCCACTGCCGACGATCGCGCCGTTGAACAACAATGGCCGATCCGCAACGGCATTCGGGATGTCTGGCCGCAGCCCCATCGCCGTTCGCGAACTGCCGAGGCACAGCACCATCGGACGGTCGGGATTCTCCGCCGCACGCGCCTTCCAATCCGAAAGTCGTCGCCCGTACTCGGGGTCGCGCAGTTGCGCGAACAGCGAATCCATGCTGAAGGACAAGCCAAAATTCGACGCGAGCAGCACGAAGGCGAACGCGAGTACCGTCGTACGGGCAGACTTGCGACGCGACGGTTTCGCCGGTCGTGAAGGTACATCGACGACGACAATCGCCAGCGATTTGACGAGCCGTACGAGCAGGGGTGTTGTCGTCGTGAGGTTCATCGCGTGCCCTCGTTCGGTTGCCACGTTCGTTGGAATTCCGTCGCAAACCAATCGGTAAAGATCGCACCACCGGCGGGCGTCGGGTGGTGGCCGTCGGCGAGTTCGCCATCGGGGATCGCATCGCGGGCATTCAGAATCGTGATGGAAAATTCACGGCGAAGCTCGTCGATGAACGCGGCAATTTGTCTCGCACCGTCGGGGCCGTACTGCCGTTGAAACGCGGGCGATTCGGGCGTGACGAGGATCGCGGCACGTAGACCGGTCGCTTGACAAATCGCGAGCGAATCGCGGAGTGCCGCCGCGCCGGGGCCGCCGACGCGGTACCCCGTGAAAACATCGCGATACTGCGCGAGCGTGCGCTGGAACGCAGTCGGCCGCTCGTGCAGTGGCAGTTCGATACCCGGTACGAAGCCGAAGGCGTCGTGTTGCGCACCGAGCGTCAGGCCGAACGGGCACGGCAGCCAGACGGTCGCGTAGCGGTTGAGTGCGGGCATCCGGTAGGCGTGCGTGGCCGTCAGGTATGCCTTCACACCGAATGACGGCGGATACTCCGGCGCGAAACTGTAACCGGCGAGTTGTTCGCACTCGCCGGGTCGCAATCGGTACCCGTGCAGCCAACGGCCTTCGAGCAAAAACCCGCCTTCGCCCGTGCCAATCAGCGCGGGGTGGAGTTCGAGTACGACGCAATCGGCCCGCACGCCCGCATCGATTAATCGCTTCAGATAGAGCGAATTCGTGAGCGGTCCGGCACCGGATGTGCCGAAGTTGTACGCGATCGCGGGGCGGCCATACGCGGTCGATAATTTCTCGGATACGCGTTTCGCATCGAACGAAAGATGCAGCCGCGAACTGCCGATCGCGAGGATTCGCAACGTCGTTTTGTCGTCGTTCCAGAGCGCCGTATGCTTCTGAAGTCGCTCGAATTTCTCGTGAAACAGCGGATCGCGTAGTGGCAGCCATTCGCGTTGCACGACCGTACCGAACGCGAGTTGCACGATCAGAAACGCGAGCACCGCAAACGCGATCGCACGCCGTGCACGCGATCCTCGTTGCCCATTCGCGGTGTGTGTCGGCACCACCACGACGTGCGGCGTTCGTAACTGCCAGTGCGTTGTCAGTCGTTGCAAGATCGTGTTCAACGCGCTACTCGTTTCGCGTATCGATTGTGCCACGGGATCAACACGTCGCGGGCCAATCGTTCGGAAAATCGCTCGGCACCCGGTCGCAACAAATGGTGCCCATCGGTGAACAATTCGTCGGGTACCCAATCGCTCGCAAGTATCATTTCGCAGCCAAGGTCCGCGTACATCGCCATCAGTCGACGATTCACTTCGGGCGAGTACCACGAGCGAAACTCGACGCTTTCGGGCATCTGCAACAGCTTCACGGCGATGCCGCGTTCATTGCAAACGCGCAGCAAGTCGCGGAGTGCCGCCACCGCGTGGCCGTTCGGTTGCAGGTTGTGCAACACCGCGAAATACTCGTTCTTCGCGTGAATCGCGCCGATGGCTCGCTCTTCCGGTGTGCTGACGTCGCGAAGCGGCGTGCCCCACCCGCAACGGTCGGTGCCGCGGCTCCAGTCGAAGCGGCATTGCCACGGAATCCAGCTTTGCACGACGCGGCCAAGTAGCTGAAATCGCAGTGTATACCACGGGTTGAACGTCGCCCCACGCCAGCGCGTCGTCACTTCGGTTTCGTCGAATCCGTGGTGCAGCACGAGCGGAATTTCCCGGTGTGTTAGCCGTTCGCCGAACACCCAGTGGCGTTCGAGCGGCCCCGTGTTCGTGTTCGCCAACATGCTCGGAAGAACCTCGAGTATCAGCAGATCGGGCGTCGCGCCATCTTCGATCAGGCGCTTCAGATAGATCAGGTGCGTGATCGGCCCCGATGCCGGAATGCCGTAGTTGAACGCCGCAATCGGGCGACCCGTTTCGCGCAGCACCGTGTCCTCGATGTGAATGCCGTGGAAGCCGAAACCGGTGCGTGAGGTGCCGAGCATGACGACGAGCGGAGCCGTGCCGAGCTTCGGTTTCAACTTCACGAGCTTGTCGCCGTAGAACGGGTCGCGAATCCGCGGGTAGACTTCAGAGGTCACGCCGAGGCCGAGGCTGAGCAGCAGGAAACAGGCGAAGCCCGCAATCACTGCCCGCTTCGCCGTGCGACGCCGCGACGCGACTGACACCGGCTTGGCAGTGCTCGCATTTTGCCAACGAACGAAGGCGAACGGTCGCGAGAACAGGCGCATCGCGACTCCGATCAGAACGTAAAGTAGATGAACGACTTGCCGGAATCGGGTGCCAGAACCATCGCGGTAATCAGGCAGACGGCATACCCCGCGCCGAGCACCGACGCCGGCGCACGCTCCGAGATCTTCTGCCAATATCCGCGCGCCACCAGCATGTGGCACATCAGCACGAACACCACCGTGTACCACAAACTGCGGTTGTGCAGTGGCAGCGTCATCCCTTCGTACAGGCCGAACATCCGTTCGAGCATCACGATCGCTTTGCCCCATTCCGGACGGAAGAACACCCAGCACAACGAGACGCAGATGTACGTAACGAAGACGCGCGTAGCGGTACCAACCCACGTGTTCAGGTACGCCTCGACGACCGGCTTCGTTTCGCACCACGCACGGAACTGCCGATGCGTGATCAGCATCATGCCGTGGAGCAAGCCCCAGACGATGTACGTCCAGTTCGCGCCGTGCCAGAGGCCGCCGAGTACCATCGTGATGAGCAAGTTACGGTTCGTCGCCCACCCGCTACCGCGGCTGCCACCGAGCGGGATGAACACGTAATCGCGGAGCCACGTCGACAAGCTAATGTGCCAGCGCCGCCAGAACTCGGAGACGTTCGCAGATAGGTACGGCATGTTGAAGTTCCGCGCGAGCTTGTACCCGAACATGTGCGCCGTGCCGATCGCCATGTCCGAATAGCCGGAGAAATCGCAATAAATGCGTAGCGCGTACGCCATGAGTGCCAGCCAGAGTGCGCCGGTGCTGTAAAATTCCGGGTTCAGGAACGGCCCCGGTTGACCTGCGGTGCCATCGGTGAACACGGCCATGCGGTCGGCGATCGCGAGCTTCTTGAACGCGCCGAGCAGGAACAGTTGCAGCCCGATTTGCACGCGCAGCCAGTTCCAGCGTTTCCGGCGGTGAGCCTGTTTTAGGAAGTCGCCCGCCCGCACGATCGGCCCCGCCACGAGGTGCGGAAAGAACAGGATAAACAGCAGGAAATGCGGCAAACTGCGTTCGGCACGGATCTTTCGCTTATACACATCGACCGCGTAACTGATCGCCTCGAAGGTGTAAAACGAGATGCCGAACGGCACGAGAATATCTATCGGGTTCAGCTTCGAATAACTGGCATCGAGGCCGAAGCGACCGAGCGATTCGTGCAGTTCATTCAGGAAGAACCCGCGATATTTGAAGTAGCAGAGCACGCCGAGATTCATACACACGCTGGCCCAGACGATCGCTTTGCGCAGCCGTGGTCGCTGGCTCGAATCCATCCAGCGCGCGAACAGGAAGTCGGCGAGCGTCGTGACCGTAACGAGTAGCGCGAGGCTTGCATTCCACGCCGCGTAAAAGTGGAAACTGGCGATGACCAGCAGCCAGACGCGCGACGTGTTGAACCGCCGTGGCGTGAGCCAATACGCGATCGCCACGACCAAAAAGAACAGCAAGAACCCTTGCGTGTGGAAGAACGGTTCGGGGAGTTGCTCGTGCAGCCAACGGAAGTACGGCCACTCGCTGGCCCAGCGGGCCGTCTCGATCCGGTCCGGCGACCGGCGGAGTTCCTCGACCGTTTGGCCGATTGCAACCGTATTTGTGAACAGCATCGCGACATCCCCGTCTGACTGGATAGCGGATGCTAACGGATTCGCGAAACGGCAGTCAACCCCGAGCGTTACGGCTGTCGTTTGCGATTGCGATTGATGGAAAAATCGACGTAAGTCCGAATTGCGGAAGCTCAAAAACCGGCTTTTCGGGTGTCGCGGCGATGTTGGGAGCGGGAGAATGATTCCGGCACTTACCACCCCACCCATCCGTGGACTCATTCCCGAATTTCGGAACCAACCTAACACACCAACGACTTACGTCCGATTTTGATCGAATCGAATCACGCCAGAACCAAAGTTTCGGCGGTCCGTCTCGGCAAAACGGCAATCCGCCTCCGATTTTTTGACTTCGCGAAATCGTGTGGGTGTGGTGCGCCATCTGAATTTTCGTATCCATATTCCCAATCGCAACTGTCTGCCGGAGTGCCACGATGAAAACGACCCCGCCGAACGACCCGACGCA
>Ga0105048_10017705_pt1 | contig 10988 bp, 7 predicted proteins | sample MAT05_FD_78382 | JGI IMG/M metagenome (GOLD analysis project Ga0105048, IMG submission 78382) | Freshwater microbial communities from Lake Fryxell liftoff mats and glacier meltwater in Antarctica - MAT-05 | ecosystem: Environmental > Aquatic > Freshwater > Ice > Liftoff microbial mat | place...
AGCGCGGATCGAGATGGCCGACCTGCGTCCAGTACCAGGTGCGCTGCAGCGACATGATGTTGTGGTACATCTGCACGTCGGCATCGAGAATTTCGCCGGTGCGCGGGTCCACGGTGCTCGGCCCGACGGCGTTCTGCACCGGTGTCGGCAGCCAGCGCACCATCGACACGCTCGCATCCTCGCCGCTGAACTCCGGGTCGTCCGGAGCATCCCTGGCGACGATGGCGTTGCGGAAGCCGGCCTGCTCGAACGCCGCCTGCCACTCCTCGACACCCTTCTTCACCCACGGCTGCAGCCAGAGCGGCGTCGCCGGATCGATGTAGTACACGATCGGCTTCACCGGCTCGCTGATCGCGGCGGCGGGGTCCTGCTTCACCAGACGCCAGCGGTTGATGAAGGTGCGGTTCGGCACGCGCTGCTGCGACGAGCCGAAATCCTGCGAATTGGTGCGGAACCAGATCACCCGCTCGTCCCAGAACCGCGGCTGCATCGGCTGCTCGGGCAGCTTGACGATCGAGAAGTGATAGAGCTCGGTGGTGGCCGACGGGGCACCGCCGAAGCCTGGCGGGGCGCCGGGTGTGGGGGCAGCCGTGAAGGTCTGCGACGCCTCGATCTCGACGTTCTTCTCGAACGAGACGGCTCGCTCGATGAAGGAGCGCGTCGGGTCCACCGCGGCGCGCTGGCCGAGCGCGGCGAGTTCCTGCACGCCACCGGTGAACATCCGCGTGACGTCGATCACGGCGGCGCTGTCCGCCCCGTAGGCGTCGATGTTGAACGCGGCGATGATCGGATAGAACTGGATGATCGGCATTGCACGGTTGATGCGGTTGGCCGTGTCGCTGCTGACGTTCCGGTAGTTCACCGCGCGCACCAGCACGCGGTTCTCCTTCCGCTCGAAGCGCAGCAGCGCGTTGGTGCCGAGCGTGCCGCGGATGCCGATGCCGGCCGGCGTGCCCTTCAGCGAGGCGACCAGCATCATGTCCTTCCCCAGCTCCTTCGACGGAATCTCGAAGTAGAGCCGGCTGCCCACGATGTGCGTGCTGAAGAGTCCCTTGCGACTGCGGGCGCGCGGCGTGATGACGGTGCCGTACGGGCGCGGGTTCGGCTCACCGACGGCTGGACCGCCGGCCCCACCGGGCAATCCTGCCCCAGGCGTCGGAGCGCCGGGTGTCGGTGTCCCGGGAACGGGTGCGCCGGGTGCCGTGGCGACCGGGCGTGTGGTCGGCGCCGGCGTGGGTGCCGTCACCGGCTTCGTGGCGCAGCCGGCGGCACTCGCCAGTGCCAGGACGGCGGCGCTACGGGTGACGAGAACGTTGAAACGGGACATGACAGGGGGCTGCGGAGAGTGGCGAGCCGCCGGGGCGGCGTGACGATCATGAACGCCGGAACGCTCAGGAGTGCTGCGGGAACGAGCCGGATGAGCAATGCCCAGCGCCGGCGTGAGGTGCCGAGGCTGGGCGGTCAAAGCGGTGCTGCAGCGGACGCGTGTGTCAGACGCTGGAGATGTCGGCCGCCATCCCCATGGAGTGGTAGCCCTTGTCGACGTAGATCGTGGTGGCAGTGATGCCCTTCGCCAGGTCGCTGCCGAGGAAGGCGGCCGTGTGACCCACATCCGCGGCCGCCAGCGCCTCGGGGAGCGGAGAGTTGGCGGCGCAGTACGCCACCATTCGCTCGATGATGCCGATCGCGCTGGCGGCGCGGGAGGCCAGCGGGCCGGCCGAAATGGTGTTCACCCGGACTCCCCACTTCCGTCCCGCCTCGAACGCGAGCAGGCGCGTGTCGGATTCGAGCGCGGCCTTGGCACTGGACATGCCGCCACCGTACCCGGGGATCGCCCGCTCGCTGGCCATGTACGTGAGCGAGCTGAACGAGCCGCCGGGCCGCATCAGCGGGCCGAGGCGTTGCACCAGGCTCACCATGGAGTAGGCACTGGCGCTGAGCGCGGCGAGATAGCCGTTCCGCGACACCTCCAGCAGCGGCTTCTTCACTTCGGGGCCATTGGCCAGCGAGTGCACCACGATGTCGAGCGGCTGGGCGCCGAAGTCGCTGGTGAGTCGCTGGACGAGTCCATCGATGCTGAAGTCGCCGAGCTCCTTGTAGCGCTTGTTCTCGCGGATCTCCTCGGGGGCCTGCTCGAGCGTATCGAAGACCGCGTCCAGCGGATAGATCCGCTCGAACGTCAGCAGCGAGCCATCGGGGAGTCGTCGGGACTCGTCGATCTTGCCCCGTTCGATGAGGGCGAGGAAGATGTTGAGCGCAGGGGGCCAGGTGGCCACGCAGACCGAGGCGCCGGCGGTCGCGAGCGCCTTGGCGATGGCAAAGCCGAAGCCGTTGTCGTCGGCCACGCCGGCGACGAGCGCGCGCTTGCCGGAGAGATTGATGGGCAGCATCCGACCAAGCTAAGGGATTGACGGGCGGTGCCGCAGGTACGGCAGGCCCGACGTGAGCCGGGAAATGACCTGAGAAACGACCTGAGAATTGACCTGACAAACGAGCCGAGAGATGGTCTGGGCCGTGGCGTGGGCAGCGGCCTGGGCAGATGAGCAGGCAGCGCCCTATGAGGAGGCGCGCTGGAGCCGGTCCCGAACGGCGTCCCATTCCGCCGCCGCCGGGACGGACTCCGCCACGATCGCGGCCACCCCCTCGCCATCGAGCTCGTGCAGACAGGAAAACAGGGCGCTGGCGTATGCCACCGGATCGGCTGGCAGCGGCCGGACCAGAACATCGCCGCCGAAAGGCAAATCGAAGTCCGAGACCGTCACCACGCCGATCCGCTGCCCCGTTCCCCGCAGCGCGTCCACCATCGTCGCGAGAGCGACCGCGTCCCCGGCCGCCACCAGTCGCAGCGGGGCTCGGGGCGAGTAATGGCGATCCAGCGCACCCGGCGAGCGCCGCGGCGCCTCGGTCCCGGCGGCCTCCGGGGCAGCGAGCACGGCAATGCCGAGGATCGCTTCGATGCGCTCCATCGAGAGCCCGCCAGGCCGCAACAGCAGCGGGACCGCACCGCTGAGGTCCAGCACGGTGCTCTCGATGCCGACGCGGCAGGGTCCGCCATCGAGCACGATGCCGTCGACGTCGCTGAGCCCCGCCATGACATGTGCCGCCGTCGTCGGTGAGAGCTGGTTGCTCTTGTTCGCGCTCGGCGCTGCCACCGGGATGCGCGCGGCCCGCAGCAACGCCAGCGCGACAGGATTGGCCGGCACACGCACCCCGATCAGCGGCAGTCCGGCCGAGACGCTGTCCGGAATCTCTGGTGCCTTCGGCAGCACCATGGTCAGCGGCCCCGGCCAGCAGGCGCCTGCGAGCGTCTCGGCCATCGCCGGCCAGTGGGTCACGACACGCTTCGCCGCGGCCACATCGGCCACGTGCACGATCACCGGGTTGTACGACGGCCGGCCCTTGGCAGCGTAGATGCGCGAGACGGCCTGCGCATCGAGGGCATTGGCGCCGAGCCCATACACCGTCTCGGTCGGAAAGGCGACCAGCTCACCGATGCGCAGGCGGGCCGCGGCATCGGCGATGATATCCGGATCGGGAACGGCAGGATTGACGTGGTGCAGGCGCATGCAGGGGCTCGTGAGGCGCGGCGTCGCGCTGGCGTGCCTGGCTCGAGTGCAAGCCGGACCAAATGCAAGTTAGCAGGGACGGCGACCCCTGCGGCTGCGTGCCCCGCTTCGTGACGGTTATTCTGCAGGGATCTCAGAGACTGGCATCACCTCACTCATCCGCACCGTGGCACACTTCGCTGGCAGCAGGAAGCTCGCGTTCGTCATTCGCTCGTCGAAGATCCAGGGCAAGGGCGCCTTCGCGACCCGTCGGATCAAGAAGGACGAGCGCCTCATCGAGTACCTCGGCGAGTGCATCGACGAGGCGGAATCGGACGTCCGCTATCCCGACACGGAGATGGGGCGCCATCACACGTTCCTCTTCGCCATCGGTGACGGCGACCGCGTGCTCGATGCGGGTCCGCTGGACTGGCCGGCGAAGTTCATCAACCACTCCTGCGATCCGAACTGCGAGGCCATCGAGGAGGAGGACGGCCGCGTCTTCATCTCGGCCAAGCGGAAGATCGAGCCGGGGCAGGAGCTGCTCTACGATTATGCCTACGAGCGCACGGCAGAGCACACCGAGGAGGACGAGCTGCTGTACGTCTGCCGTTGTGGCTCACCGAAGTGCCGCGGCACGATCATGGCGCCTCCGAAGCCGGCGAAATCCGTGAAGGCGGGAAAGACGGGTGCGGCGGGCAAGGTCGAGAAGGCGGCGAAAGCCGAACGGAAGGCAGCGAAGCAGGCAGAGAAGAAGTCAAAGAAGAAAGAGAGGAAGTCGGCCGGACAGGAGCCGAAGGCGCGAGCATGATGCACCGCGTTCGGCACCGCCGGAGTGCAGCGCTGGCGGGGACGATGCTGGCAGTCGTCGCGTGGGGCACGCCGGCGCTGGCGCAGGATGCGACACCCGTCGCGCCGACCGACGCGCCCGCAGCCAATGCACCCACGCCACTCGTCACGATGCCGACGGCCGTTGGCGTGGTACGGCGCGCTGCCACCGATGCCGCCCCCCCGCGTGGCGTCGCGTTCCGTGAGGCAGATGGGTGGAAGGTCGGTGGACTCTTGGTGGCGACGATGCTCGTCGCGACGGCCGATCGTCGCGGTGATGCGTGGGCGCGCCGCACCGGCGTGCGCGACGATGCCACGCTGCGCTCACTCTCGCGGGTCGGCGCGGTGAGTGGGAGCTGGCTCGCCCTTGGCGCCGGTCCCGCCGCGTGGCTGCTCGGGCGAGCGCGCGGTGACTCGGCCGTGCAGGTGATGGGGCTGCGCACGACCGAGGCGGTGGTACTGAGCGGGGCGGTGATCTCGGCGCTCAAGGTGGTGACGGGCCGCTCGCGCCCCTACGCCAGCCGCGACGGCAGCCCCGCCCACTGGTCGGCATTTGGCGGCTGGCGCAGCGACTCCACGCGCAGCTTCGCATCGGGCCATGCCGGATTCGCGGCGGCGGCGGCGGTCACACTCGCTGCCGAATGGCGTCGTCAGGGACGCAGCGGCTGGAACACGCTCGGGCCGCCGCTGGTCTACTCGCTCGCTGCGATCACCGCCGGCAGTCGCGTGCGCGACCGGCAGCACTGGCTTTCCGATGTGCTCATGGGAGCGGCGGTGGGCACCGCCAGCGCACTGGTGGTGCGCCGCTGGCACGACGCGCATCCGGCGAACCGGCTCGACCGCCTGCTCGTGACGCACTGACGTCGTGGCCGACGGCATCTACATCGTCGCGGACCTGCACGGCGCCGAGGCCGATCGCATCGCGGCGCTGTCGCGCGAGCTCGATCCCAAGTTCGCCGCGATGTTCGGCCCGCATGTGACACTCGCGGGTTCGAGCGGCGCGGGCGTGCTGCCGCTCGACACCCCGGTGTCGCGAGTCGTCGAGGCACTGGAACGCGTCGCTGCCGCGGTGGCACCACTGGACTTCACGTTCGGGGCACCCGAGCGCTTTCCGGCGACGAACATCATCATGCTGCCGCTGCCCGTGCACGGTCCCGTGCGCTGGCTGCACGACCAGATCGCGATGAGCGGACTTGCGTTTTCGGTGCCGCGTTTCGCATTCACGCCACATTGCACGGTGCACTTCTTCCGCACCATCACGCCGGAGGCGTGGCAGCGTGCGCGGCGGTTTCGTGTTGCGGCGCCGATTCGTGTGGAGCGCATCCAGGCGTACTCCACGCGTGAGCCACAGCGACCGCGGCTGCTCTGCGACGTGCTGCTGCGCGGTGCTGCCGTGGCGGAGTCGCCGCCCTCCGTGACGCGCGCATGACCGACGGCGGCACGACGCGCTGACCGGCGCAGCCGCCCGGATCGGAGGTGGCGCCTCACGCGTGGTGCGAACCCGAGGCAGCAGCGTCGCGCGGCGAAGGTACCGCGACTGCCGCACGCTCCGTGGCCGCGTGCAAGAGCGAGTTCGGGGGCGATCTCGCTGTCTCATGCGTGGTGTGATATCACAGCGATGATGTTTCAGCAGACCGCTCTCGTGCAACTGGAATTTGCATGAGGCGGACCAGCAGTACCAGACACAGAAGCCCTTACGCAGCAAGGGAACTCGTGCAAGACGCACTACGGATCGACGGTCCTGCGGCATCGTTGACTCTCGACACGAACGCCGTAGATCTCCGCGCGTCCACGCCGCGCTGACGTTCTGCATCCCGCATGCGCCGCGGCTCTGGTCGCACCGTCACTCATTCGTGATCGTGAGGGAGTACGGTGAGAATCTTTCGGACATGCACGACCGTCGCAGCGTTGCTGGCGCTGACGGCGGTCGAACTGCTCGCACAGCGGCGCATCACCGGGACCGTCACCGAAGAGGGCGCGGGACAGCCCCTCCATCTCCACCGGCCGCAACGCCATCACGCAGGCCGCTCCTGGTCTCGCGTCACTGTCATCCAACCAGGACCAGCCGTCCAACCGCCTCGCGGACCTCAACCCGAATGACATCGAGGGCATCGAGGTGCTCAAGGGTGCGGCCGCCTCGGCGCTCTACGGGTCGCGCGCGACGAACGGTGTGGTGCTCATCACCACCAAGAAGGGTCGCGTCGGCGCACCGCGCTTCAACCTCACGCAGCGCTTCGGCACCTCGCAGCTGCTGCGCCAGACCGGGACACGCCGATTCACCGACACCACCACGGTGTTCGCCATCGCGGAGAACCTCAACGAGGACGCCATCCCGCTCATCCGCGAGGCCATTGCGGCCAACGGCGGGCAGATCCCGTTCTACGATTACCAGCAGCAGCTGTACGGACGCACGGCGCTGAACTACGAGACGAACGTCGCCGTCGACGGCGGCAGCGAGACGACGCGCTATCGCGCCTCCGTCACCAACGCGGTCCTGCCGGGCATCGCCATCAACACCGGCGCCCGCCACCAGGCGGTGCGCATCAATCTCGACCAGAACGTCTCGTCGAAGATCACGGCCTCGCTTGGACTCGGTGCCACCCGGTTCACGGCCGACCGCGCCGTGGACGGCACTGACAACACGTACACGAGCCCACTGTACGCGTTCGCGTATACCCCCGCCGTGCTCGACCTGCGGCGGCGCGCCGACGGCACGTTCCCGGAGAACCCGTTTCCGGGCGGCGGTGGGTCCAACGGCTCCAATCCGTTCCAGACGTTCCAGTTCCTGCGCAACAACGAGAACACCTGGCGGCTGCAGAGCAATGCCCGACTCGACTACCAGGCGCTGGCGATCGACGCGCACCAACTGCGTTTCTCGGCCGTGGGTGGCCTCGACCGCTTCGACACCGACGGTCAGATCCTCTCGCCAGGCTTCCTGCAGTACGAGCCGAACGACCGGTTGCTCGGTACCGGCGTGCAGTCGCAGGCGCTCAGCCGCCAGTGGAACGTCTCCGTCAGCGGCACCTACGCCTTCTCGCCGCAATCGCTGCCGTTCTCGACCAACAGCACCGTCGGATTCTCGCGCGAGAACCAGCAGCTCAACGTCTTCCAGATCCAGTCGCGCGGCCTGATCCCCACGCTTCCGAACGTCGGCAGCGGCGTGGTCTCGACCATCCAGAACCGGAACCAGTTCAAGGATCAGGCGATCTACGCGCAGCAGGACATGCTCGCCTTCGACGAACGGCTGTTCCTGTCGGCCGGCCTGCGCGCCGACCGCTCGAGCGCCAACGGTGACCGCGAGAAGTACTTCATCTTTCCGAAGTATCAGGCCTCGTATCGCTTCGTCAGCCCGTTCGCCCGCGTCGACGAGTTCAAGCTGCGCGCCGGTCTCGGTGAGTCGGGGAACCGGCCCGCCTACGGCGACCGCGACATCGTCCCCGGGAATAACGGCCAGATCAGCGGCAGCAACGGCTACGGCAACGCCGCCACACAGGGCAACCCGAACATCCAGCCCGAGCGCATGCGCGAGCTGGAATTCGGTGCCGATGCGCGTTTCTTCAACGGTCGGCTCGCGTTCGAGTACACCCGCTTCGACCGCAGGATCTCCGACGCTTTGCTGCCACTCTCCGTCGCCCCGACACTCGGCTTCTCGAGCTTCCTCGGCAACGGGGTGAGGCTCCGCAACACGGGCAACGAAGTCGCGGTGGACGTGAGCGTGCTGCAGCGTCAGAACCTCGGGTGGACGTCGCGCGTCACGTTCTTCGACGTGAAGGAGCGCATCGAGTCGCTGCCGGTGCCGGCGTTCTTCCTGCCCAACTCGGGCTTCGGCGCCGCGTTCGGTCGCACCCGTATCGGCGCTGGATTGCCGACGAACAACATCTGGGGCCGCAAGGTCGTCTACGCCCCGGTGCGCGCGAGTGGCGTGATCGTTCCGAAGGCCGGCGGCGGCGACTCCGTGCGTCTCGCGCTCGCCGACACGCTGCTCGCCAACGGGACGCCGAAGTTCCTGATGTCGTTCTTCAATGACGTCACGGTTGGTCGCTTCGGGCTCAACGTGCAGGTCGACTATCGCAAGGGCGGGTTCCTGTCGAACCTGACGCAGGCGAACTACGACGATGCGCAGACGTCACGCGACTTCGACGCACCGTCGCCGTGCCGCAACTTCGTCGCACCGACCAACCCGACCACCAGGACCAGCACCCGATGCCTGCTGCCCAATGGCAGCATCGCCGCCGGTGGTGCGGATGCCACGCTCGGCGAATACCGCCGCGAGTACCTCAACAACAGCATCGCCGAGCCGTACGTGCAGGATGGCTCGTTCGTGAAGGTGCGAGAAGTGACGCTGTCGTACTCGGTGCCGCAGGCCTTGGGTCGCCGGATCTTCGGCAGCCGCGCCGGCGACGTGCGTCTCAGCGTCACCGGTCGCAACCTGTTCACGTCGACGCCGTACTGGGGCGCCGATCCCGAAGTCAACAACTTCGGCAACCAGTCGGTCCGCGGCTTCGTCGACCTCGCGCCGTTCCCGCCGAGCCGCACCTTCTTCTTCAACATCGATCTGGGGTTCTGACGCGATGACCGTCATGACAGCACGATACAGGACGCTGGCACGATCGTTCGCGACGCTCGCGACGGTGGGTGCCGTCGGCGGGCTCGCCGGATGTGCCGCCGACGAAGTGGTGAACGCCAACCAGCCCGCGCGGGACGCCATCGACGCCGACGTGCGGCAGTCGGTACAGCTCCGTGCGTCGGGAGCGCGCGCACTGCAGCGCGCACTCAGCGGCGGTTACGTGAGCGATGTCGGTATCCTCGGCCGCGAAAGCCTGAACTACACCGGCACCGAGGCGCGCAACACCACCGAGTTCCTCCGGCCGGCCGCGCTGACCAACGCGTCGTTCCTCAGCGCCTCGACGTGGGCGGCACGCTACCGCAGCATGGCCAGCCTGCGTGATCTGGCCGCGACCGTGGACCAGGAGTCGGGCAACCTGCTCACGCCGGCCGAGCGCAGTGCAACCAAGGGGTTCGCGAATACGCTCTGGGCGCTCGACATGTACTATGTGATCGCGACGCGTGACACGATCGGGGCGCCGACGGACCTCGTCACCGCGCGCGACTCGGCGGCATCGTTCCAGCCACGTGACTCGGTGTACCGCTTCGTCCTCGGCAAGCTGAACGAGGCGCGGACACAGCTGCAGGCGGGTGGCGGCTCGTTCCCGTTTGCAGTGAGCGCGGGATTCAGCGGGTTCAACACGCCGTCCACGTTCCTGCAGTTCAACCGTGCGCTGTTTGCGCGGGTCTCCGTCGAATTCGGGACGATCGAGGGCGGCGCGGCTGGTGCCACCGACTTCACGGCGGCGCTGACGGCGCTCGGTCAGTCGTTCCTCGACACGGCGGCGCCGCTCACGCGAGGGGCGTACTACGTGTTCAGCACGGCCTCGGGGGATGCGCTCAACGGCAACAGCCCGCAAGTCTCTCCAGACCAGCTGGCGCACCCCTCGATCGAGGCGGATGCGGCGCAGGAGCGTCGCCCCGGCGGCGCGCTCGACCTGCGCTACGTGAACAAGGTGATCAAGCTCGCGACGCCGCGTGCGGCGCCGCAGACGGCGGGCATCCCCACCGACCTGCAGTTCACGATCTATCCGACGAACACTTCGCCCATCCCGATCATTCGCAACGAGGAGCTGATCCTGCTACGTGCCGAGGCGAACCTCGGACTCGGCAACCTTTCCGCGGCACTCACGGATATCAACGTGATCCGGGTCACCGCCGGCGGACTGGCGCCGAGCACACTGACGGCGGGCAGCGGGGCCACGGCGATCACGACCGAACTGCTGCGGCAACGCCGCCTGTCGCTCCTGTTCGAGGGGCACCGCTGGGTCGATCTTCGTCGATACGGTCGCCTCGGCGAGCTGCCGCTGGACCAGCCCTCGCACATCCGCATAGCAGCCATACCCGTGCCGCAGGCGGAATGTGATGCGCGTGCAAACGTGATCCGTCGGCTCGGCGGTTCGGCAAACGTGCCGTTCAGCGGCCTGGCAGCACCGAGTTGTCCGGCGCTCGTCCTGTAAGCGTCGTCGCCCGGGTCGTCAGAAGGACGTGACGACCTGGGCGACAGTGATCTTGAAAACGCGCGAGCAGTGGTGAGGCAGTGGGGCCGGGCGATCGTCGTCCGGCCCCATTTGTTCGGACATGCCATCTGCGATGAGCAGGTGCACCGCTGCTGTCGCTGAAGGCAAGCTGTCTCAGCGCACGTTGGATCGCGCTGTCACAGTGCTTCTCGGTGCCTGAGAACGGTCTGCCGTCCTCACTGTCTCGTACGCCGTATTCACATCGCCGCGTACTTTCGTCACTCGCAACGCGAGCCCCGTTCTCCGGCCTGCTGCACCCGGTTGCCCGGCCGTGAGGCTCTGACGCTGTCCTGATCGACCCGACCGGCCAGCTCGGTGGGTCGGCCGGTCTGTCGTTTTCGTCCGCCATTGTCAGCAGCGACAGTGAACAGCAGAACGCAATGGGGCAAAGGGGCAAAGGGAACTGAAAGGAGACAGAGAAATCTGCGCGCTGGTCAGTGGTCACTGCGTTGCCCGCACTTTTCCTGCGACAGCAACAGCAGCAACGACA
>Ga0105048_10017708_pt1 | contig 10988 bp, 7 predicted proteins | sample MAT05_FD_78382 | JGI IMG/M metagenome (GOLD analysis project Ga0105048, IMG submission 78382) | Freshwater microbial communities from Lake Fryxell liftoff mats and glacier meltwater in Antarctica - MAT-05 | ecosystem: Environmental > Aquatic > Freshwater > Ice > Liftoff microbial mat | place...
GCATGAATACGAAGTTTATAACCTTTTCCTTTTCCAGTTGGTGTATTCAAAACGACATAATATGTTTCACCAGTTTGCATCCAGAATGCCCTTGAAAATTGTTGAATCGAATCAGCAGGAACATGGTCATACAATCTGTGGTCACAATTAAAGCCGGTAATGGTATCGTCAGGCTTTGATATTTTGGCAAAATTTGAACGGATCGAAGGTACAAGACCATTTCTCAAATCTCGGCCTACGCTGTCTCCAGTACTTTTAAAAACCACTATATCATATTCCTGGCTAGAATCATTCGGCTCTACCGTAATAGAAACCGAAGTATCTGTAGAACCCACAAATTTGTACCAATCTGTATTTTCTTCATAAGAAAACTGATGTTTTGCCAATGCGGAATCTGAGTTAAAATTCTGCCTTTGCCCAAAACCTATATTGCTACTATCAATAAGCCAGGTGCTGTCTATCAATGGGTTAGATAGTTTCAATTCTTTGGCTTGCTCTACATCGTTGTTGGTAATAACAACAGGAGAAATTTCTCCGGTGGTATCTTCTTTTTTTTCGTCGTTGCAAGCATAAAAAATTGAAAAAGAGGCAAGACTAAGAAAAAAGAGTTGTTTGTTTATCTTCATAAAAAGAGTTTTCGAATTGACTTTAATTCCAATCATATCCGACTTTGGAAGGGGTAAAAATAGAAAGGGTTCTGTAAAAAAAAACTTTTTAAGCCCATTTTTCCTTTCAAAGTTAGATTAAGCTTTTGTTAAGAGATTTTTGACCATTCAGTTTTATCCCTGTTTTGGTTATCTAAGTGTTGTTTAAGTAATTGATTTTCAGGTAAAATTAAGTCAAAATCTTCCTCAAGTAAATCAGAAACCAGCTGCTTTATATTTTCTAATAATTCTCCATCTGTGGAAAGATTTGTTAATTTTAAATCAGCAATTCCACTCTGTTTAGTCCCCAATAGGTCTCCAGGCCCTCTCATTTTCAGGTCTTTTTCGGCAATTTCGAAGCCATTTGACGTTTGAACTATGGTTTCAATTCGTTCTTTTCCCTCTTTGCTAAGTTTTAAACCACTCATTAAAATACAATAGCTTTGATATTCTCCTCTTCCAACTCTCCCTCTTAATTGGTGCATTTGCGTAAGGCCAAATCTTTCAGAATTTTCAATAACCATGATGGAAGCATTCGGTACGTTGACACCAACTTCAATCACAGTGGTGGCTACCATAATATGTGTTTCGCCCTTCACAAATCTTGCCATTTCAAAATCTTTGTCGGCCGATTTCATTTTGCCATGTATCATACTTATATGTAGGTCAGGAAATGCTCTGGTTATACTTTCAAATCCTTCCATCAGATTGTTGAGGTCCAGCTTTTCCGATTCTTCTATCATTGGATACACCATATACACTTGCCTGCCCTCGCTTACCTGTTGCCTGATAAAACCAAAAACTGCAAGCCTTTTGGACTCTGTGCGGTGAACTGTGGTTATTTCTTTTCTCCCGGGGGGCATTTCATCAATTACTGAAATATCCAGATCGCCATAAATAGCCATTGCCAGCGTTCTGGGAATGGGTGTTGCAGTCATTACCAGAATGTGTGGCGGATAATCATATTCATTTTTTGCATGAAGTCTTGCCCGTTGAGCAACACCAAATCTGTGTTGTTCATCAATAACGGAAATGCCAAGTTTCTGAAACTGCACTTTTTCTTCAATTAAAGCATGGGTACCTATTAATATATTCAGATCTCCTGTTTGAAGAGACTCTGCAATTGCTTTTCTTTCTTTGTTTTTTGTGCTACCCGTCAAAAAGGCAATTTTAACACCACATTTTTCTGCAAGGGGTAGCAAAGATCGGAAGTGTTGGTTTACCAATATCTCAGTGGGAGCCATCAAACAAGCCTGGTAACCATTGTCTATGGCCATAAGCATTGCCAGAAAGGAGACAATCGTTTTTCCACTACCTACATCTCCTTGAACCAGACGATTCATTTGCTTGCCTGAAGTTACATCCTGCCTGATTTCTTTTATCACTCTTTTTTGGGCACCTGTTAATGGAAATGGTAATATTTCATTATAAAAAGATGTAAACTTCTGAAGTTTAGGTAGATAATACCCTAAACTAAGTTCCTTATTTAGTTTTTTCTTCCTTAGCAGAAGAAACTGAAGCCGAAAAAGTTCTTCCGTTTTAATTCTGGTTTTCGCTTCTTCCAGGCTTTGGATAGAGGTTGGAAAATGAATCTCTTTTAATGCAATAGGAAGCGGCATTAATTTCCATCTACTTAATAATCTGGTAGAAAATGGTTCTGAAATTTCTTTTGAAAAGGCGTTCAAATTCCATGCAATTACCTTTCCTAAACCTCTACTATCCAGCCCAAACCGTTTTAATGTTTCTGTAGTAGAATAAATAGGTTCCAGGCCAGAGCGTTTTTCATTAGGGTTATAAACTTCAATTTCAGGATGTGTAAAATTTGACCGACCGTTGAAATGGGTGAGTTTTCCATATAGCAGATATGTAAGGCCTGTTTTTAAACTTTTCTGAATTGATTCTATTTTTTGAAACCAAATCACATCGATTGAGCCGCTTTTGTCTGTAAATTGGCTTACTAATCTTCTTGTTTTGCCCTCACCCAAAATATCAAAACGCTGAAATTCACCTTTTAACTGGGCATAGTTACTACCCAGGTGTAGGTCCCTTATTGCGGTGATAACCGATCTATCTTCATATCTAAAAGGATAGTGTTTGAAAAGATCGCCAAGTGTAAAAATCTCAAGATTTTTTTGAAGAATTGAGATCTGCTTTTCGTTTATATATCGGGCATATTTTAAGGGCCGGTGCCAGATAGAAATATGAGTTTCTGCAGAATCCAAGAGTAAAAGAGAATTGCAAATATGCTATCAATCCTGGAAGGTTTTCAAAACAATCCAGGATTTTATTCATGTTAACTGGCTGTTTGCCACAGCTCGTTTTCTATATGAATCTACAATAATTAACATAAAAGAGCTAAATCCAATTATTGCATTTAAGATTTATTTGTTTTTGAATCAGTAAAGGTTTTTATAGCCTTGTAATTAAATTCTACTAAAATGCTATTTTTCTTGTAATCCTCCGATTACCTTTACCACAATTCATAGCATCAATAACACTGCTTCACCATAGCGGAGGATTTATGTTCTACAAAGAGTTTTTAAGGTTATTTGGATTTGCAATGGCATTTTTCCTTTGCATAGATCCCTGGAAATCTGCCTTTTCCAGTGATACCAATTCGATGCTTAAAACACTTTTTTCCTCCCCTAAGTTCTCACCCCTCAACACCGCTGCAAAAGAGTTTTATCTTACAGATGATGAAAAGCAGGTTATCGCCCTTTTCAATTTGGCCCGGTATGATTCCAGGACATTTATTAAAGAGGTTATTCTGAATTCAAATTATGATACCAGCACTGCAGAGGTTTCAGATTTAATTAAGGAATTTGAGAATAGAAAAAGTATATTTCCCTTAATGCCAGCCTTTTCCTTATTTAAAGCAGCTATGGTGCATGCAAAAGATATGGCCGAAACAGGTTTAACAGGTCATCAAAGTTCAGATGGGAAAAGTTATCAGGATCGCGTTCATCAATTTGTGACCAGCAGTACGGCCATTGCTGAAAATTACTACATAGGTTCAGGAGATCCGGTGGATGTGGTCATGTCTTTTTTACTCCAAAAAGGAGAAAACGGAGCGGAATACAAGCGAAATATTTTGGATGAAAATATTCATTACATCGGGATATCCATTAAGCCACACAGATTAAAATGTAGCAATGCGGTGGTTGATTTTGCAAGAAAACCAATAATCCCTGTAGCTTCTGCTGAACGGCGAAAAAAGAACGCGGTTGAAGTATACTGGAAAGATTGCCCCGCCGGCACCAAAGTTTCCACCAGACGCAAATCAGGGGGTTTTTCGCTGAGCAGTATTTTTGGAGGAAACAGGAAATAGGTTTCTTTGATATTTTTTATTTGTTCATTCAATCTCAGATAATTATTCAATTTTTTCTACCATTTAGGAATCGGAATTTCAAGTCCATGAGTAGCTTTCTCAGCCAACCGAAATAGAGGAGGAGCCAAATTGAAAATCTGTAAACTAAGTCTTGTGGCCAAATTTACCTGCATAATATTTTGAAGTGTTCTGGCCACTTTCAGCCGTTTTTCAAAAAGCAATTTCCATTTCAATTCATAGTTATTTGTCATCTCGTGCGAAGACATTTTTCCGGATAGAAATTGATTGGCCTCCTCTACAGCTAAGACCGCTGCATGCATTGCCATACTCATGCCATTGCCAGCAAGAGGAGGAATCATGCTTGCAGAATCGCCAATGAATAGCATTCCATTCTGGCTTAAAGGTCTTGGTAAAAAGAATACACCAGCAGTGAAAACACGGTCAGTTTGTTTCTCAAAATCATGCAGATACCGTTTCAATTCAAGGTTTTTAGAAAGTACCGTATCTTCTACTTTTTGCAAATCACCTTTTTCTGATTTGACAGTTTTGGCGTCTATTAAATAGCAAAGACAATACCTGTTATTTTCAATGGCTGAAATTCCACAATAGCCACCGGGGAAATGATGCAATTCTATTATGTCTTTTGGTAAATCGCCCAGCACGTGCATTTTAACACCAATAAATCCTTTTCCAAGCGTTTGTTCCTTTGTGTTTTGGCTTGCAAAGTGGGGTTTGTTTCTTCCAAAAGCACCAAATAACACACGGGCCTCTATTTCTGGAAATTGGAGGTGGTTTGTCTTTAAAAAATGCTGGTTTTCTTTTACTTCCAAACTTTCAGCTTTTGTATTTTGAAGAACTGTAACACCTTCTTTTTCAGCAATATTCTTTAGAAATTCATCCAGTTTATACCTGCTTATTCCTATCCCTCCTAAAGGTAGTTTTGTAGAAAAATCTCTGGTTTGGGGATGTGTAATTCTGAAATTCTGAAGTATTGGGAGATGCCATTCTTCAATAGGCAAACCAAGCCATCTTAATAAATTAATTGCCTCCAGAGAAATATATTCTCCGCAAACTTTATGAAACGGATATTCCTTTTTCTCCACCACGACTACGGAATGGCCCATTCTGCTTGCAGCGATTGCAGATGTTAATCCTGCCAAACCGCCACCGATAATTGCAATGTCAGTTTTCATTGAGTGTTCTTAAGGATTGTCTCCATCCATGCTTGTTGTACCTACCAATTGCCAGCGAAATGCCCATTTCCATCTCAGATCAAGCTTCTTAAGATTAGGGCTTGAAAATATTTGTTGCATTTCATTTTTTGAAAAGCCTTTTGCAACGCTCAATCTGGCATCATTTTGCACCAAATGACTATTAGAAAAAAGGCGGGTTAAAATTGAAATTGAATAATATGCCAGCCAATGCCTATGCAGATCGTTTACTACAAATCCAACTTTTGCAGTCTTCATTAGGCGGGAAAGTGCCTCTAAGTCTTTGTCATAAAAATGATGGGCAAACAAAGAGCAATGCATAATATCTGCTTCAAGATTATATATTTCCTGAAAAGGCGCACATATCCAGACGAAGTCAGGATTGGTTTTACATCTCTTTTTTGCGTATTCAATTGCTTTTGGGTTGGCATCTATACCTATCATCCTGGCCTTAATCCCTTTGTTTTTTAATTCTTTTTGAATAAAAATCATTCCATCTCCGCCTCCGCAACCAATATCTACTACAGTTATTTCTTTCGATTCGGGCAGATTTAGTTTTAAAATTCCATTTAAACTTACAGCATAACCACCGAGCCACTTATTTATAGTCTCAAGTTCTAATAGATTGATATCCAGCTCTTGTTGACTCATGGAGAAATTATCCATGAGTTCAGAAATTGCACTTCTCTTAGAAAATTGTGGCATTTATCTAATATTTTATGAAAGTATTACGCGAGGGAAAATGCTGTGATGAAACCTAATGGTTACAGATTTTACGTAGGTTGAATAAAAGTTCAAAAAAACAAGCTTCGATTTTGAAGTGCTAATTACAAGGCTTAACCGCAGCGAAATTGGACAAATCTTGCTTCGTACCAAATAAGTCAGTCAAAAAAGCGTTAGAATCAAAAGCTGTTATTCTTTTACATTCACAAAGTGCAACTCAAATTTATAAGGCCATGACAAGATATACAACACTCACAGACGCCATCGAACGAATCAACAAAGCCATTGTTGCCCTTGACGCTGACATTAAAGAATGGAGTTTGGTTAAAACTTCTTTGTTTGGAAAAAACGCCCGAAAAAATCCAAACGATAATGAAAAGGAGTTGCGATCAGAGTTTGATACCTTTTTAAACAGATCACAAAAAGTGAAGGAAAACCTGGTTGTTTTCAGAAATTTGTTTGACTCAATTTCAGTTAACTGATTGATATTGATTAGCTTTTATTTCTCCAAATTCGGTTTTGGCTTAAAATAAGCCTACCTTTGCAGCCGTTTTACCTGTCTTTTAGGTAAAACAGGTTTAAATGTTTCAAAATTTTAATGAGCTTGGTCTGTCCGAAGAGTACGTACAGATCCTTGAGCAACAACAGATTACTCAACCAACCCCCATTCAAGCCCAAGCCATCCCTGCACTGTTGCAAGGACAAAATATATTGGGTCTGGCAGCCACTGGATCGGGAAAAACGCTTGCATACGGATTGCCAATGTTGGAAAATGTGGATTCAAATTCACTCCAGACCCAGGCACTCGTACTTTGTCCAACAAGGGAACTGGCCAACCAGGTAGCCACAGAGATCAAAAAATTTACCATCGGTGTTCAGGGATTTTATACCACAGCAGTTTATGGTGGTGAATCGATGGAAAGGCAAATCAGTGCTCTGAAAAAGGGTTCTCAAATTGTGATAGGAACTCCGGGCAGGATTATTGACCACCTGAACCGTAAAACTTTGAAGGTTGAAAACCTTAAGTACATTGTACTGGATGAAGCAGATGAAATGCTGAGCATGGGCTTTGAAGAAGACATACGTTTGATTCTGGACCATGTGGAAACCAAGCCTCAGGTAGCGCTTTTTTCAGCTACTATGTCAAAGGCAATCAGGCAGATAGCTAATCAATATCTTGGAAAATATACCCCGATTGAAATTGAAAAATCGGCGGCTAACAAACCGGATATCAAACAATTGTATCTGGATGTGCACCCGGAAGACAAGGCAGAAGTTACCTTACGTCTGATCAACTTTTATGGATTTGAACGCAGTATTGCGTTTTGCAATACTAAATTGGGTACTGATAAATTTGTGACGCAACTTGCTGAAAAAGGCTACATGGCAGAAGCAATCCATGGTGATATGGCGCAACTTCAGCGTACAGCCGTGATGCGTAAGTTTAAAAACGGACAGGTTCCTTTGCTTGTAGCAACTGATGTAGCGGCAAGGGGAATAGATGTGAGCAATATCGAGGCAGTTTTTAATGTGGACTTGCCTAGAGATATTGAGTTTTATGTGCATAGAATTGGTCGTACCGGTCGTGCTGGTAAGTCTGGATTTTCTATTGCGCTTGTGATGAAATCTGATCAAAGGCAGTTGAAAACCATTGAAAGATTTACTGGTGAGCCAATGACCAGGGAAAAAATTCCTTCCCTGCAATCTATCGCCTTGAAACATCAATCAGACTTTTTGCAAGGTTTAAAAGAAAGTGTAACCAATGAGGACAATTTGCAATGGACCACCCTTGTAGATCAGTTAGAGTCAGAGGGTTTTGATCCAAAGCAATTGTTGGCATACATGATTGGTCAAAATATGATAACCGTTAAAGATGGACCAGATCCACTTTTGGATAGAGTAAACAGGGAGCGGGAACGAGAAAGAAGCAACGATAGAGACAGGGGATTTGGTGATAGGAGGGAAGGCGGTAGAGGCGGCAGATATGAAGGAAATTCTGGTGGAAACTCTGGTAGGTATGAAGGAAATTCCGGGGCAGAAGAAAGACGTTCTGGAAGAGGACGACCTCCAGGATCTGGACACGGAATAGCCCGCCAGGACACTGAGAAAATGGTGAAGATAAAATTTAACATTGGGCGAAATGCACAGATCAGACCTTCAGATTTGGTTGGAGCGATAGCCTCTGAGGCCAATGTAAGTGGAAAAAGACTTGGCTACATCGGTATTGAAGAAAAGCACACCTACGTAGATGTGCCAGCAGAACTGGCCAGCCAAATATTAAAAGCAATGGCTGGAAACCAGGTGAGGGGGAAAAAAGTGAAGGTGGAAATGGCTTAGAATTTTCAGTTTATAATTAGAAGCCTCCAATGTAATTGGGGGCTTTTTTCTTTGGAGGTGATGAAATTGGATTATGGAAGCTGCTGAATAAACCCAGAAACCGCAATGCCAGTGGTTTCAACCTCCAAATAATGTTACTGGAAAAAATCTTCAAATGCCTTGTTGTCAAGGTTTCCTCCCATTGTGCCCTGGTTTTTGATTCATCCCAGTTCAGAAGACCGCCGTCTTGAAATATACGAATTAACTCCTGTCGACTACCAGTTCATCGCCAAGCTGCATTCCTTCCTTTATAGTTTGCTTGAACTGGGACCGACTGTCTTCCGTTTTCAATCCGTTTAATTACCTTCTGAATTTCCATAGATGAATATGATGGCAAAGTTGAAAATTTATGGTGATTCTAAATGAATGTATTTGTTGCCTACTCTTCCAAAGAAACACTATTGGTTTCAAAATCTGAAACTACTCTTCGAAATGAAGGCCATACACAGTTAGATTCGAAATTGTTTTTTCTAAAACAATTCAGATACGAATTATCATATCGAACTACTTTATCATTATTTCGGATAAAGGATTTGATGTTTTTGGAAGAAATTTGAAAACGGTAGAAGTCGGTACGGATATTCGATTTTACAGAATATTTTATAATAGCCTGCTAGAAGAAGGTGATAGCCAGTTTTTGTTTACCAATAACAAACTTGTAGAAATTAATGAAAAATGTAAAGAAGCTAAACTAGATCGGATCTTTGGAGATTGCAACGAGGACAAATCTCTTAGTAACAGATTATTAAAAGATTTATGATTTTGGTTACTTATTATAAGCCTTCCATCGTTTCCAGGCAGGTTGCTATTGCAACACTATTTTCTTTAAAGAAACCTTGCCCCCCATTTCCAACCGGATGTTATAAAGCCCTGGTGCAATATCTTTTAATTCAATTTTCTGAGTTAGGTGTTGGGTATCAAAAAGAACTTTGTCACGCATCATAAAAGCGCCCCGCATATCTGAAATTTCAAAATTTACCCAGCCAGAGGTATCAGAATCTAATAATTCTAAGAATAATTCATTTTTGGAGTTGGGATTTGGATAAACCTGAATCTCAAATGGAAAAGTAATTACTGGCTTTGAGCCAGATTGAACTTCGGCTCTTAGAAAGTTTGGTAACCCCCACCCAATAGTATTGTTGGGCGTTTGTTGGTTTGTTCCGGAATTCTTTATTGTAGTAATTATCTGTTTTGCAGTCATTTCCGGGTGGGCCTGCCAGAAACCTGCAACAAGGCCAGATATGACTGGGGCAGAAAATGAGGTGCCGTTTTGAGTAGTAATGGCATCATTTGTAGAAACATTGGCTATGGTAGTTCCACCTCCCATGGCTACTACATCGGGTTTAAACCTACCATCTGCGGTTGGGCCTTTTCCACTAAACCCTGAATAGATTTGGCCGGCGTTTACAGAACCCACACACAAAATACTATCGGCATCAGAGGGTGAGGAAATCCAACCGCCCCAGGAACTGTTATTGCCCTCATTGCCAGCACTACAAACCACCACAATTCCTTTTCGGGCGGCCATAGATGCAGCTTTGGAGGCGATTGTGGTCTTGCCATCCAACATTGAAATGGTGTAATCCAGGCTATGGGTATCGAAAGTGGAATATCCAAGTGAAGAATTGAGAATATCTGCGCCAACGCTATCGGCCAATTCCAGACCAGCTGCCCAATAGGCACATTCTATTTCGTTTTCGGTTGCGGCATCTTCTGTACGTATCAGGTAATAGCTTGCAGCATAGGCACCTCCGATAATTTTATTTGGTAAAAAACCTGCAATATTGCTTAAAACTGCACCTCCATGCCAATGATCTTCATACACGGTTCCATCTCTGGCAACCAGATCCCGAACGCCAACTATTTTATGATTGGTAAACAGGTGTGAAAATGCAATATGATTGTTCACATTTTGAAAGCCCGCATCCAATACGGCAATGAGTTTATCCTCTCCGTGAAATCCTCTGGCATGCATGGAATCTATTCCAATCATGTTGTTTTGGGTAAATGAATCGCCATACGCTAAATTTTGGGTGCCATTTTTACTACGTATTCTTGGAGAAGGATCTACATTTTTCCGGGAATTTAAGGGATTTAAATTCCTCACAAATGGCAGTTGCTCCAGGCTTGCAATCAGGTTTTGCGGGCAATCTATTATGGCTCCATTCAGCCATCTCAACGGATTCAGAACCACAGCACCTTTTAGTCGCAAACTGTCCAGGTAAGACAGACTAACCGGAAGGTCAGTTGAATCTAAAGGTAGATTTTGTGTAATACGTCTTTGTACAGATCTGGGGGAAAGAAATTGGCCTGGATTGGCAAGTGTAAAGGGGTTAAATCCCTGTTTATCTTTAAAATAAACTACATATTTCTTATTCTGAGCAAAGCCAGAAAAACTGAAAATCAAACAAATTCCTACAAAAAAAGGAAGTGAAAATTTACTCCAAACCATGGCTCACAAGTGTAAAAATATTGTCATACCCCTGGTCTATTTTAGGAATTGGCTGAGAGCATGGATCGTCCCCACCCTGGCTATATTCTATAAATGAATTTCGCATGTAACCCAGGCCAATATTTTTGAAATAAACCTCTAAAAAAGCGCTTTTATTTATACAATTAGAATCTATTTTTTGAACAATCTGAACAGAGCTGATTTCTTCATTTTTGTAAAATTTGACGGCACCAAGGTTTTTTACTGTAAATGGA
>Ga0105048_10017711_pt1 | contig 10987 bp, 10 predicted proteins | sample MAT05_FD_78382 | JGI IMG/M metagenome (GOLD analysis project Ga0105048, IMG submission 78382) | Freshwater microbial communities from Lake Fryxell liftoff mats and glacier meltwater in Antarctica - MAT-05 | ecosystem: Environmental > Aquatic > Freshwater > Ice > Liftoff microbial mat | place...
ACTTTAGCGACGATGGCTTCACGCGCTGCCTTTCTGGCTGATCCGACGCACCGTATTCGCTTTGTTTACACTCCCAAGCACAGTTCGTGGCTCAATCAGATCGAGCTTTGGTTCAGCATGCTCATGCGCCGACTCTTAAAACGCGCCAGTTTTGTTTCTATCGCTGACTTAAACCAGCGTATTCTCGATTTTATCGCCTTTTTTAACCGAACTGCCAAACCGTTCAAGTGGACGTATACCGGGCGACCTCTTTGTGCTTAATTGCTTATTTACTTCCGCTAATGTGTACTAGTAATTTTGGAACAACAGATTCCAAATCGTGTTTATAGTGGGAGGTATAGTGATTTTTGGAGAACATTTCGCATGAGTCGTGTTTCAGATTCAACTTCACAAGAGCGTAAAGACCGCGTTGTGAGCCTCCTCAAACAAGAAGGCGAACTTACTGTAACCGAAATTGCGACCCATCTCAACCTTGAGCGCCGCACGCTTGACAATTATCTTAGTGACCTCGAATATGAGGGCAAAGTCGAAAAAGAAGGTATGCGCTGGTGCATCTCATCGCTGCGTCCGCTTCTTCCGCGTAAACTGACGATGGATGCGGAACAGGCGGTGATTTTGTATCTGGCGATCCGCCTGTTCGTGAAACAGTCTGACCGCAGGGTTGAAACTGCGGAAACGCTGCTCATGAACCTTGCCAACATCGTCACCGACGACCTCGGCGCGGGCAGTTATTTCTCTCAAGCCGTCACAGAATTAGCGACGCGCCCGGAAGACGAGACACATCACGACACACTGCGGATTCTAGCACGCGCCATGATCCAAAAACGAAAGGTGGAAATTGCCTATCAGCCGTATCACGGGCGCGAATTTAGAACTACCCTTTCTCCCTACTTGTTAGAACCCTCTGGCATCGGGTTTGCGACGTATGTTATTGGTCATAGCAGCACGGTGAACGAACTGCGCACGTACAAAGTCGAACGTGTCCAATCCGCTCAATTGCTGCGCGAAAGCTTTGAAATTCCTGAGACCTTCCCCGGACTCGAATTGCTCAAAAATGCGTGGTCGATCTACTACGGAGATGAGACGATTGAGGTAGTGCTGCGTTTCAGCCCCGATGTCGCCCGCCGCGTCCAAGAGACGAATTGGCGCACGGCAACTCCTTCACAGCCTGACCCCGAAAAGCCCAATTACCTGCGCTTGACGTTTCATGTGGCGGATACCACTGACCTCAAGCCGTGGATTCGCACATGGGGCGCCAATGTCGAGGTCTTAGCGCCGGAATCTTTGCGTGATGAGATGGTTGGTGAGGCGCGGGCATTGGGTCGGCTGTATGGATGGTTCAAAGCTGACGAAGACCAAACCGATCATTCTCTCTTCAACGACATTTTTGGAGATTAAACGTGGATATATCGCTTTACCCTCATCAAGAACGCGCTTTTGACCTGTTGCGCGCAGGTAAAAATGTCATCCTCCAGGCGCCTACAGGGTCAGGAAAGACTCGTGCTGCAATTTACCCGTTCCTAAAGATGGCGGAATTCCCACAAATAGGCTTCCCACGCAAATGTGTCTACACGGTCCCTATGCGCGTACTTGCCAACCAATTTGTGGCTGAATATCGGGAAGTTGTCAATAAATACAATCTCAGACAGGGGCTAAACCTCAAAGTCAGCATCCAAACCGGAGAAAATTCAGGCGACCCCTTCTATGAGTCCGACCTGATTTTCACCACTATTGACCAAGCCCTCAGCCGCTTCTTGAACTACCCCTATGGTGTGTCCAAACGCAAGGCGAACCTCAACGCCGCGGTGGTGATGGGATCGTATTTGGTGTTTGACGAGTTCCACCTGCTTGATCCCAAGTCAACGTTACCGACCACGCTGGCAATGCTCAAAATGTTGAACGGCATTGCGCCCTTCATGCTGATGACCGCGACTTTCAGCAAGACCATGCTATGCGAATTGGCAGAGCAGCTTAACGCGGAGATCATCCCCGGTACACTTGCCGAGGAAAACGCATTTTTGAGTTTGCCCTCCCAAAAGAAAACGCGCTATTACCGTACCTGCACCGAGCCTTTGACCGCGCAGTTGGTGTTAGAGACTCACAACCACCGCAGTCTTGTGATTTGCAATGCAGTAGATCGCGCCCGCGCTATTTTTGACGATCTGAAACAACTTTGCCCAGAGACGGAAATCATCCTTTTACACAGCCGTTATCTTGCACAAGATCGCTTAAAGGCTCAAGCGCTACTGGAAAAGTATTTCGGCAAAAACGGTGATCGCACTACTGGCAGCGTGATTGCCGTTGCCACCCAAGCGATTGAGGTCGGCGTAGACATCACCTGTGAGGCGCTGCACACCGAACTCGCCCCTGCTAACAGCGTCATCCAACGAGCGGGACGCTGTGCGCGTTATGCCGACGACATCGGTACGGTGACGATTTATAGCCACAGCCTCGATCAAGGGGAAATCATCGACTTGACCGAGCGCATCAACCCCTATGCCGGACAAGGAGAGACGATACGCCACACATGGAGTGCGTTCGTTGCCCTCACGAAGGTTAAGTCCGAATTCACTTTTGCTGACGAGCAAACCGTCCTCTCACAAGTCCATGCCGAAGCAGACCGCCGCACCCTCGAACAACTCAATATCAAGGGGAGTCAACACCAGATTGATATGTTCGACCTGATGGCTGGGCGCGAAAACCTCGCCAATCCCAGCGCCCTGATACGTGATGTGTTTCAGGTGCGCGTCACGATTTCGGATAACCCAGATAGCCTTCGGGACGCCCCGTTTGATGCCGAAGCATTTGGGCTTCACCCCGGCATCCTAAGCAAATATGCCAAAGCGTGGTTGGAGGATGCAAGTGAGCGCCCATTCACCCTAAAAACCCTCATCCTACGGGAAAAAGACAAGAACGCTGGTGATAGCGACACCTATAAGCGCCCGGAGTATGATTGGGATCCAGTTCAGACCGTGAAATCTTTAGTAGGCGCGGCATTGGTCGTCATACATCCGAGCCTCGCCCGTTATGACGCGCAGCGAGGTCTGATTTTAGGGGAGTCCAGTGATCCCGATGGTTGGCAGGCGTCGCTGCCCGATCAGAGCCAGCGACGTGAAGAAAAGACCACCTACAATTACAGATTAGAGACCTACGAGCGCCATATCGAGTTGGTCTATAAGGCGGCGTTCGGGGCAAACGGCGCATGGGATGAAATAGCGGGTCTAGCGATACGCTTGGAACGCCGCTTTGGGTGGCAGCGTGGGGATGTCCGCAAGGCGACGGAATTGGCGGTGCTGCTGCACGATATCGGCAAACTCAGTATGGATTGGCAGAAATGGGTGCGCGCTTATCAGGCAAAGATCACCGATACGGAATCGACACAACAGGGTGAAGCGTATGCCCATACCGACAGCCGGACGCAAGAACACAAAGAGATTGAAAAATCCATGCCGCGCCGCCCAACCCACGCCGTCGAGAGCGCACTAGCGAGCTGCCCACTATATGCCGCCGCCTTTGAAGAAGACAGCCCGCTCATCTACGCCATTTACAGCGCGATTGCCCGTCATCATGCGCCATTTGCCGACTCGAACGGTGAATATAGGCTCATCACGGACGCCGATAAACACGTCCGCGCTACACTGTCGAAGCACGGTTCCACTCCCCTTGATCCAAATTGGGAACTTGAAATGGTCGCTCCTGCCAATGCGGACGCACAAGCCGCCAACATCGCCAAGCCGGAAGATGGGGCATCGTATTGGGCATATCTGCTGATGGCACGGGTTCTGCGCCGCGCTGATCAAGAGGGTACAAGAGAAGGGGGTTTATGAACCCTCGGCGGGTTTACTGGTAGATTTTAAGCGCAGATGTTCTATGTTTCAGTACCCTCACTGGGTATTCTTAGTATAGCACAATGAATCAGACATCTATGCCAATTGCTTGACAATGAGAAAAAACCCAATAGGATTCAATTCAAGCGAAGATAATCTATGGGGTGAAGTAATGGACAAGCAATTTGAGGTAAAACTCTCGCTGACGTCAAACGTTGTTTTCGTCTCCTTTCAAACAAAGGATAATGCCAAATTCCAAAATACGTTGGGTGAATTTAGGCGGGTTTGCCCAAAAGCACGATGGGATGCTTCAAAGAGAGCATGGATTCTTCCGCTTTCAAATCTCGATAATCTTTTCAACTTTCTTCATAACGCATTCGGTAATGAATACTCACATCAGCTACGTTTGCTGTAAATCATACAGGGATATAAATGGATCGAGAAGAGTATTACATCGACAAAACCAGTGGGACATTCGCAGATGTGCTGCTGGCGTTCGGATGGATGCGCGTTCTCTCCGAACTTCATTATCGGCAAGACACACCGCATCAACTTGCGCTCAAAGACGATGGCGCGTACTACCGCATCACCTGTGCGCCCGTCTTCCAAGAGACGCTGGAGAATCTACGACAGAAGCCGGTTTTTCCCGGCAATACGCCCATCATCATCACAACTAAGAACCGGGAGAGCTTACCCGTTGATGCGCCGATTTCAGTGGATTATGAAGTCCAAAAAGAAAGGGTAGCAGCATTTTTCGGTGCCAAGAACAAAGCTCAAAGTGGTGAGGCGCTGGTAGATCAACCTCATCCCCATTGGGATATCTTCCGCGCCATCAATCCGGCCGCTCTACCTGGCTATAACGGGATTCTCTCGGATTGGTGGACGGTGCGCGATGCACAACCGGAAATCTTCACGCTCTTATTCCAGTTGTTCTCCGACTCCCCAAATGACATCGCCGCTGCCGTCACCACATGGAAAGCACTCGACAAAGCTGCCCAATGGGGGATTGATGCGCTGTCAACCGGACAGCAGCTTTACAACCCGGATCAAGGCAAAGGGCAAAATAAAACCAAAGCCAACGGCATCAGCATCGGGAATCTCGATAACTTCTGGCTGTTGGAATTGCTCAAAATCATCGGGTTTTATGAGGCAGGGCAAACGCGACTCATTCAAGGTGCGAAAGACCGCAAAAGCTATGTGATCGTCCCGCGAGAACTGACTTATAACGAACATCGGGACATCTTCAACACTTTTTCGGAGTCAATGAAGGTCAGCACCACTTCCATTAAGGGGGATGCGATGGCAGCGCTACGTTATACCGAAGCCTTGCTGACCTACTTTGCAGAACCGACCCGCCAAATCACGCTCGGCAAGCGCGGCAATCTCAAAAAGCGCCTTGTGGCTGGGTTATACGCCGCTTTCTATAAAGACCTCGGCAACGCTGTTGCCACTATGAATCTCGCGTTTATCGGACTTCCCGGCTGGATTGAAGTCCGTTCCCCCGACGACATTCCGGTTTATCAGACGATGGTCAGTGAGTTAGTCAAGTTAGTGCAGCAGTTTGATGAATCGCATAGCGACTCCGTTGATTTGCTGCAAGCCCTGCGCGACTTCATCTCTGGCGACTCTCTTGACGCCCTGTTTCGATTTACCCGCGCTTTCCCCTCTTATTACATAGGGCAGCGCGAACGCAGCAAATATGTTTACGCATTGAATGAGGATACCCTCGAAAGGATGATTACTATGATCGAACCGCGCTTCGCTGACATCTTGAAAGATGAAGGCTTCAAAAACATTGCCTACGCTATCCGACGCAGCACTGTCAGCGCCCAATACCAGAAAATGCAAGGCAACCGGAAATATGATGTGCGCTATGGTTTGGGGCAAGAATTGGCACGCAAATCACGCTACAAGGCAGACTTTATCGCCGCACTCTCGGACTTCTTATTCAAGTTCAACGCTGAGAATGCCCAAGTCATGGAAACGAGCAAAGGCGAGCGCCCACCCTACCGCCGCAGTGTGCAAACGGGCGACATCGACTCCATTGTCGCCTTAATCGACACGTTTGGCGCAGAAACCATCGCTAATTTGTTAATCGCCTACGGTTATGCCCGCGAAACCCGCGAAGCAGACTCCGACAACGCCTAATTTGCCCGTTCTGTTCTATCTATTGACCGATTTAACACACAGGAGAAACCCAACTATGGATAGCCTTTACAGCATTTCCATCAGCGCCCGCGCCACGCTTGACCTGCACAGTCTGAACAACGAAGGCGGTGAAGGTAACCAAATTCAGACACGGATGGTTAACATCGTGGATCAGACGGGGCGGCTGCAAAACGTCAATGCCATCAGTGGTGATATGTACAAGCATATCCAGTCTGACCACCTCATTCGCCGCGCCTTAGCCGCCGGACTTCCGGTTTGTGCTGGCTGTCGTACATTCAATGCCAATCGTATCAACGCGGATAAGGATTTTCTGAACCGCAATGCCACGCTCAACGACGCGCAACTATTGAGCGAATTGTTTCGCACTTGTGCGGTAGACGATATGGCGGGCATCCTCATCACTGAGGGCAAACGTAGTCTGCCGCGTAAAAGCGTGGTCGAGTTTGGGTGGGTGGTCGGACTTCCGGACGCTGTGACCACCGACAGCTATTTCCACGTCAAATATGCCAATGAGCGCAGCGAGAGCAAGCGCAAGGAAGACCGCGACTCCACGGAAAGCACCGGATCAAATCTCGGTCAGGCGATTTTCCACCGCCCGGCATCGTCTGGTGTTTACGCTGCTATTTGTCATATCGACCTCGCCCGCATCGGCTTCAACGACATTACCCAAACCTATGCCATTGACGCCGCCCAACGCGCTGCCCGCGCCAAAATCCTGTTGGAGAGTGTACTGTTCACCTTCATCGAGCCGAATGGTGCGATGCGCACGACCCAAGCCCCACACCTGGTCAACTTCGAGGGCGTAGTCAGCTTTAGTAAGACATCTATTCCCGCCCCGACGGTCAGTCCGCTCAAGGATGAGTTTGTGAATCATGTAGGCAATTTGGCGGGGGTCTTGAACCGCATCCAGCCCGATGCAGTAGAGGTTGCTGAGTTCAGAGACCTCAGCGAATTCGGGAACATCTTGGCTGAACTGATGGATTGGCAGCCGTACACACATAACTACAGTCGTTAAGGGAGCGCATATGTGGGTCTCTGCGGAATACGAAGCGACGGCGCTGTTCACACTCAAACCAGCGCTGGCGACCTCATCGGGCGGCAAGACCTTGCTCGTCCCGACGCCGTACAGCATCAAGATGGCGCTGCTGGACGTGGCATGTCGGTTAGAGGGAGTCGAAGCGGCTACAGCCTTCTGGGAAGTGTTGGCGGGTGCCACCGTCGCCCTTTATCCTGCGCCAGAGGTGGTGGTCAATAACACGTTTACCAAAGTGCTGCGTCAGCGGCGCAATGAATCTGAAGAGGGTGAGCAGCACGGGGGGTTCTTTGGAAAAACCATCGCGTATCGGGAGTACGCCTATCTGGAAGGGATATTTGGGATTGCGCTGGAGGTCGACTCGACCGACGATGCCGAACGCATCGCCCGTTGGCTGATCAACATCAACTATCTGGGCAAGCGCGGCGGGTTCATTCAAGTGCAAGCCTTGCCGACGGTCAGTGAGTTCTTGACAGAGGGCTACATTCCCATCACGGGTGACATCGCTGGCATGGCAATGGACAGCCTGCTTACCCAACTGGACGACAGCGCGCCCGACTTGAGTTTTGAACGGGTCAGCGTCTATAGTAAAGACGGGATGACGTTGGGAAAACACCGCCTCTTGAAACATGTCGCCTTGCCCTATCGACGGGTGGGCAGCAGTCGGAGTTACACCCATTACAGACGGAGCGAGGAATGAGCATCATGCACTTGCCGCTGACCGTCCATCAACTGGTGTTCGAGGGAGAGGCAACCACGCCCATCGAATTTGGACCGCAAGCGGGCGCACAACTGCGCGGGGCGCTGTGGGAGGCGCTCCGCGAGATTGTAATTTGTGATGATGCCCGCGCCCGGACACCCGAACATACACGCTTCTGCCCGCTGTGCCGCCTGATCCTGATGGAATCGCAAGAAAGTTCACGCGGGGCGAATCCGCCGCGCCCCTTCGCTATCCGCCCGCCGTTGAACTTTGACGCGGAACACCGGATCAAGATCAAAAGCGGTGAGATAATCCGGTTTGGCGTTAACCTGTATGGCGATGCTGAGCAGTTGTTCCCATATGTGTGCCAAGCGGTTCATAAAATAGGGCTGATTGGCGTTGGATATGGGCGCGGAACATTTCTGCTGCGAACGGCGGAAGCGGTCAACCCGTTCACGGGCGAGTCACAGATGGTCTACGCAGATCGAAAACTGCGTGGACTACCCGGCGTCCCTATCACCCATGAGGGGATTGAACAGGCGGTTAAAGTGTGGTCGAACGACCAAATTACGCTCGATTGGCGAACCCCATGTGAACTCACCGATCAGGGACGCCCTGCCAGCATCCCAGAGCTTCCCATCGTAATAGGGCGGCTGATCGAACGCTGCCAGATGTTGGAACTCCATTACACGCCCAACCCCACCGAGACGGTAGCATGGCGTGAGCTGCATCTGCATCTGCAAGAACGAGCGAAGGCGGTTAAGCTGAACGAGAATGCGACCCGATGGGTGCATGTGATGAGCGGTTCGCGTCGTTCCGACAGCATGAAGCCCATTAGTGGTCTGATCGGCAGGGCAGGCTATGCGGGCGATTTGTCAGAGATGCGCTATTGGCTGGCGTGGGGGAGCGTACTGCATATCGGCAAAAATGTGGTCAAAGGCAACGGATGGTACGAGATTTCTGAAATGGAACATTAGATTCCAACGGCGGATTAGCATGGAAGGTGTAGAGGCATTTTGCCCAGAAAGGACACCTTCCATGATCGTCGATCACCTGATTACGGACACATTCGGCAGCCATATCGGTAAATATTCTGAACGCTTGAAAGTCACCCATAAGGAGGGAACGCTAGGAGAAGCGCCCCTCCTTCACCTCAAATCCGTCCTCATCACCAATCGGGGCGTCAGCATGTCATCCGACGCGGTGGAAGCGTGCTGCGAACGCGGAATCCCCATCCACTATCTCGATCCGACTGGGTATGTCTATGCATCCGTGATGTCTAGCGGACTTAACGGCACTGTCTTGACGCGTCGGGCACAGCTTCATGCCTTCGAGTCACCACTTGGGGCGCAGTTCGCCTGTGCAGTGGCTGAGGGCAAAATCCACAACCAAGCCATCACCTTGAAATACATCGCCAAAAACCGCGCTGAGAACGAACCAGACGTATTTGAGTCCCTGCGGATGGCTTCGGATGAGGTACTCGACCATACTGTGACCATAGACCGAGTGCGTGGCGGTCTGTTAGAGGAGGTGCGCAATACAGTGATGGGCGCAGAAGGCGCCGCCGCCCGTCGTTATTGGCAGGCGGTCAGCAGCCTGTTCCCGGACAGCTATCAGTGGTCGGGGCGCAAAACACGCGGCGCGCGTGACCCGATCAACAGCCTCTTAAACTATGGCTATGGCATCCTCTATGGGCAGATCGGGCAGGCGATTGTGCTGGCGGGGCTTGATCCCTACGCTGGTTTTCTGCATGTAGACCGTTCCGGCAAGCCCAGCCTTGTGCTGGATATGATTGAAGAATTTCGTCAGGTGGCGGTAGATCGCCTAGTGTTTGGATTGATCAACCGCAACTTCACCGTCAAACAGGAGGATAATGGGCTGCTTGACACCGATACCCGTAAGCGCCTGGCGACCAAAGTTTTAGAACATCTTGAAACTGAGGTGCGCCACGAAGGAAAACGTTTTGCGATTCGTACCGTCATCCAAATGCAGGCGCGTGACCTCGCCAGTTTCTTGCGCGGGGAGCGAGGAGCCTATACGCCGTTCAAGGCGAGTTGGTGATGCCATGAACCCGACCTTGGTGATGTACGACATTGAAGAGGACAAAGCGCGGACAAAAATCGCCAACGCTTGCCAAGACTATGGGTTGGATCGCGCGCAGTTCAGCGCATTTATCGGTATGCTCAGCCGCAACCATCAGGAAGAACTGATGATGCGAATTGAGAACATTTTAGGGGATAAGCGCGGGCGGATTCAGTTGATCTCCGTTGGGCAACACGAGTGGAAAAACCGGATCGTCATTGGGCAGGAAGATTATGAATAGTCTAGAGACACCGCAACCAGTCACAGTTACCGACCTCAAACAGCACATCTACTGCGCTCGGATTTCGTATTATCATCTGTGCTTGCCCGATGTGCGCCCAGTCACGCGCAAAATGACGTTGGGGATTGAGCAGCATGGCGCAGAACAGGAACGCGCCGCTCGGCGCACACTGTCGATGTATGGCAATATTGAAGGCGAACGGCGGTTTGAGGTGGATGTATTTTCCAGCCGTCTCAACTTGACCGGGCGGGTCGATGAACTGGTCTTCACGGACAGCGAGATCATTCCGGTGGATTACAAAATTGCCAGCAAATCTGGCAAACACTATGAAGTCCAATTAGCAGCATATGGCATGATGGCAGAAGAAACCTTCTCTCTGCCTGTGCGCCGAGGTTATATCTATTTGACCAAGGCGAAAAAAGCCGTCGAAATTCGTATCGGTTCGCAACTCCGTAAAATGGTAGAACGTGCGGTCGATGAGATGGCAGAAACTCAGCGACAGGAGAAGATGCCACAAGCCACGGAATGGCGTCAGCGCTGCCTCGATTGCGAGTTTCGCCGCTTCTGTAACGACGTTTAACATGGTTCGCAACTCCCCGCCAATTTTGCGCGGCTGCGGAGTTGCGAAATCCAAACTGGAGAAAACGGAAAATGATGATATACTCTGTTCAGAAAACCATTGTAGAAGCCGTTTTAAGCGTTGTGGTGGCGTTGATGGGTCATTTCATCAACAATCCATGTAACGCAAAGGGCGGGGGTTTCACTCAGCCAAAACCCGTTGAGGGTACTGAAACTCGAATTCTTTAACCGCGATGAGCTCTATCTCTACGTTTCACTCAGCCAAAACCCGTTGAGGGTACTGAAACACGAGATATCGGACCGGGCGATTGAATGGCAAGGTGGTTTCACTCAGCCAAAACCCGTTGAGGGTACTG
>Ga0105048_10017715_pt1 | contig 10985 bp, 11 predicted proteins | sample MAT05_FD_78382 | JGI IMG/M metagenome (GOLD analysis project Ga0105048, IMG submission 78382) | Freshwater microbial communities from Lake Fryxell liftoff mats and glacier meltwater in Antarctica - MAT-05 | ecosystem: Environmental > Aquatic > Freshwater > Ice > Liftoff microbial mat | place...
CAATGAGTTGGATGCGTAAGTTTTCCTTGCGGCACCAAGGTTGGTTTGAGAACCTACCCATAAACCCCACCCCTCAGCCCCACCGTCACCAAGACCACCACCAACCGCCCGTCCTCGATGCGCGCCCCAACCCTCCGACCGCAGCATCGTCGCAACGCCGCCGACAGCCTCTCCCCCGCCCTCAAACAGCCGCCGGCCTGTCTGCACAGGGGGTGCACAGGGGGTGCACCGCTGGCAGACCGGGTTTTCCGCTGAAATGGAACCGTTTCCCCCGCCCGGCGTTGACCCGCGACCTATAAAGGAGTCCGCCATGTCCCTGCGCCGCACCACCCCGCTGATCGCTTTGCTTGCCGTTCTGGCCCTGTCTGCCTGCGAGACCTTCAAGGGTGTCGGGCGTGATGTCGAAGACGCGGGGCAGGCCGTGACGACTGGCGCGGCCGAGGTTCAGGCCGATCTGTAACGCGTCCTGATCGGGGTGAATTTAACCCCGCATTAACCAACGGCGGGGCAGAGTGGCGGGATGAAATCCCTCGCCGCTCTTGTCTTTCTTGCCGCCTGCGGCGCCCAACCCGCGCCCGAATTCTTCGGTGCCAACCGCAGCGACGTCACCCGCGATGGCCGCCAATACACTGTTTTCCATACGGAAAAGCGTGTCGAGGTGATCAGGCTTGGCTATGCGGTGCGCGGGCAGCATCGGGCGATCCGCGCCACGATGATTGCCCTGATCCCCGAGGTGACCGGCTGCAAACTGGTCACGTCCACGCTGCAGGGTGACAGCGGCGAAATGCGCGGCGCGATCCGGTGCTAGGCCTTGCGCCACAACAGGATGTATCCCGCATAGGCCCCTGCTGCGGCGAACAGCAGCGCCCACCCCGGGCTTCCGAGATACAACTCCACCCCCGCCCAGCCGATCGGCAGCAGCACGGTGGCCCACCTGCGCCAGACCGGAATGAAAAATGGATGGTCGGGGTCCAGCAACTTCATGATATCAGTCCTCTTTCCCACAAAGATAGGCGTATCAACAAGCCAGCGCCACCCCACCCGCACCACCAATGATGGTGCCCAACCCAGATCGCGCACCACCCCCCCGACCCCGGAGTTTCGATCAGGCGATCTGGTCAGGTTTACCGGCATCCTGAAGCAGTCATCGGGCACGTCTGACGGGGAACCGACGCTCTGCCAAGTGCAGACAGCCCTAGCGGCGGTTCGAGCGTTTGCCGCCCCGCATCCCGGCGCGGCCACCGGTGGACCGCCCGCTGCGCGCCACGGCCACTTCAACGGCCTCCTCGACCGCCGATTGCCGGGCCAGCGGGTCGTCGGCAATCGCCAGTTCCACCGCCTCCAGCCGCCGCACCTCGTCGCGCAGCCGCGCCGCCTCTTCGAACTCCAGGTTCTCGGCCGCCTTGCGCATCGCCAGCCGCATCGCCTCAAGATGGGCCGCAAGGTTGCTGCCGATCATCGGCTTGTCGATCTTGGCCGTCACGCGGGCCTGATCGGTATCGCCCTGATAGATGCCAAGCAGCACGTCCTCGACGTTCTTCTTGATCGTCGTCGGGGTGATGCCGTGCAGGGTGTTGTAGGCGATTTGCTTGTCGCGGCGGCGGGTGGTTTCGCCAATCGCCCGCTCCATGCTGCCGGTGATGCGGTCGGCATACATGATGACCCGGCCATCCGAGTTGCGGGCAGCCCGGCCAATGGTCTGGATCAGCGAGGTTTCCGAGCGCAGAAAGCCCTCTTTGTCGGCATCCAGAATCGCCACCAGACCACATTCCGGAATATCCAGACCTTCCCGCAGCAGGTTGATGCCGACCAGCACATCAAAGGCCCCAAGCCGCAGATCCCGAAGGATTTCAATGCGTTCGATGGTGTCGATGTCCGAGTGCATGTAGCGGATGCGGATGCCCTGCTCGTGATAATATTCGGTCAGATCCTCGGCCATGCGTTTGGTCAGCGTGGTGACCAGAACCCGCAAACCAAGGGCGGCCACGCGGCGGATCTCGTCAAGCAGGTCATCGACCTGCATCTCGACCGGGCGGATTTCGATTTGCGGGTCGACGAGGCCAGTAGGGCGGATGACCTGTTCGGTGAAGGCGCCGCCGGTCTGTTCCAGTTCCCAGGCCGCAGGGGTGGCCGAGACGAAGATGGTCTGCGGGCGCATCGCATCCCATTCTTCGAACTTCAGCGGGCGGTTGTCCATGCAGCTTGGCAGGCGAAAGCCATGCTCGGCCAGCGTGAACTTGCGCCGATAGTCGCCTTTGTACATGCCGCCGATCTGGGGCACCGAAACGTGAGATTCATCTGCGAAAACAATGGCATTGTCGGGGATGAATTCAAACAGCGTCGGCGGCGGCTCGCCCGGTGCGCGGCCCGTCAGGTAGCGAGAATAGTTCTCGATGCCGTTGCAGACGCCCGTCGCCTCGAGCATTTCCAGATCAAAGGAACAGCGCTGTTCCAGTCGCTGTGCCTCGAGCAGCTTGCCGTTGGACACCATCAGGTCCAGCGTCTGGCGAAGCTCTTTCTTGATGCCGATGATGGCCTGCTGCATGGTGGGGCGCGGGGTCACGTAGTGCGAGTTGGCATAGATGCGGATTTGCTTGAAACTGTCGGTCCTGGCCCCGGTCAAAGGATCGAATTCGGTAATGGATTCCAGATCTTCGCCAAAGAACGAGAAGCGCCACGCGCGGTCCTCAAGGTGGGCTGGCCACACCTCGACCGAGTCGCCCCGAACGCGAAAGCTGCCGCGCTGAAAGCCCGCATCGTTGCGCTTGTAGGCCTGGCTGACCAGTTCACCGATGATCCGGCGCTGGTCATACTGACCGCCGACGATCAGGTCCTGGGTCATCGCCGAATAGGTCTCGACCGAGCCGATACCGTAGATGCAGCTGACCGAGGCGACGATGATCACATCATCCCGCTCCAGCAGCGCCCGGGTGGCCGAATGGCGCATTCGGTCGATCTGTTCGTTGATCTGGGATTCCTTCTCGATGAAGGTGTCGGTGCGGGCGACATAGGCCTCTGGCTGGTAGTAATCGTAGTAGGACACAAAGTATTCGACGGCGTTCTCGGGGAAAAACCCCTTGAATTCGCCATACAATTGCGCGGCAAGCGTTTTGTTGGGGGCCAGGATGATCGCGGGTCGCTGGGTTTCCTCGATGATCCGCGCCATGGTAAAGGTCTTGCCGGTGCCGGTGGCACCGAGCAGCACCTGGTCATGTTCGCCCGCCCGGATTCCGCCGGTCAGTTCGGCAATCGCCGTCGGCTGATCGCCGGCCGCCTGAAACGGCGAGTTGAGGACAAAGCGCCGGCCGCCTTCAAGTTTCTCGCGCCGTTCGGGCAGGAAACTGGCGACGGCGGGCAGTCGGGTGGTGGTGTTGTTGTGCATCGGGCGACTCCGGTCAGAGCCTCAATTTGATCTGTTTTTGTTCCGATGCAAGGGGGGGCTGCACCGGCGCGCAGCAAGCAAGCGTTAACCAGCCTTTACAAAGCCTGAAGGAAAGTCGTGCAATTTTAACGAAAACCCGCATCAAAGCCGCATCTTTTGGTTGTGCGGGCTGCGCAACCCGGGCAATCTGACAGCGCAAGCAGCACTCTCGCTGTCGACTGGCCGCACCACACCCCACCCACACCCCAGGCCAGTCGACAGCACCCTTGCGCTTTGCCGCGCATTTCGGAATAAGGTGCCTGACCCTGCAGGAGATGCCGCATGCGCGCCCGGATTTATCAGCCCGCCAAAACCGCCATGCAGTCGGGCACGGCGAAGGCCAAGGGTTGGGTGCTGGAATTTGCGCCTGCGTCGGCGCGCGAGGTTGACCCGCTGATGGGCTGGACCAGCAGCGATGACACGCAAAGCCAGATTCGCCTGCGGTTCGACACCCGCGCCGATGCCGAAGCCTATGCCGTGGCGCGCGGGATCGACTATGACGTGACCGAGCCGAAACTGCGCAAACCGCTGATCCGGCAGCGCGGCTATGGCGAGAATTTTGCGACCGACCGCAAGGGTGTCTGGACGCATTGAATGATCACCATCGCGCGGGAAAGTCCACTTGCGCCCGATCTTGACCTACTGATGGCGCGGCACACGGCAGAGATGCATGCCGATACCCCGCCCGAAAGCATCCACATGATGGATGCGGGCCAACTGGCAACGCCGGGCATGGCGTTCTATGTCCTGCGCGAAGATGGGCGCCCGCTGGCGATGGGCGCGTTCAAGCGCGTTGCTACCGCCCATGCCGAGTTGAAGTCGATGCATGTGCTGGCCGAGGCGCGGGGGCGGGGACTGTCGCGGCGCATGCTCGACCATCTCACCGCCGAGGCGGCTGCGGCGGGCATCACCCGTCTGAGCCTGGAAACGGGGGTGCAGCCCACCTTTGTCGCCGCCCGCGGCCTTTACGACCGCGCGGGTTTCACCGAATGTCCGCCGTTCGAGGGCTACACCCCGGACCCCAACAGCGTTTTTCTGACAAAGCAACTTGCGTGACGCGCGGCTCTGCCGCAAAACACCGCCATGGTCCCGTAGCTCAACTGGATAGAGCACCTGACTTCTAATCAGGATGTTGGGGGTTCGATTCCTCCCGGGATCGCCAGCTTTCTGCTGTTTGAAAATATCCCCGCCGGAGGCTCAAGCCTTGGCCGGGGCAGGGGCTCCGCCCTCGAACCGGTTGCCGTGGCGATAGTCGCAAGGCGCCTCCTGCATCTGCAGATGCAGCCCGGTGCCGGTATAGGGGTGCGCGCGGGCCAGGTCTTCGTCAAAGTCGATGCCAAGCCCCGGCGCGGTGGGCGGAATGAGATAGCCGTCGTCCCAATGGATCGTGTTCCGGATCAGCGCCAGATGGAACGCCCCGCCGGTCTGGATCGTCTCGGCGATCAGCAGGTTGGGGATCGACGCCGCGAAATGCACGTTGGCGGCCCATTCGACCGGCCCTGCATAAAGATGCGGGGCCATCTCGGCGTTATAGACTTCGGCCATCGCGGCGATCTTCTTGGCCTCCCAGATGCCGCCAACACGCCCCAAAGCCGGTTGCAAAATCTTGACCCCGCCCGCACGCAACAGCAATCCGAATTCGGTCTTGGTGGTCAGGCGTTCGCCGGTCGCCAGCGGAATGCGCACCTGCCGCGCCACTTCGGCGAATTCGAGGATGTTGTCTGGCGGGATCGGTTCTTCATACCACAGCGGGTTGTAGGGCTCCAACTCGCGCCCCATGCGGATGGCGCCGGGGGTGGAAAATTGGCCATGGGTGCCGAACAAGAGGTCGGCCTTGTCGCCCACCGCCGACCGGATCGCCTTGCAGAACGCAACGGACCGGGTGATGTCGGACATCGCGGGTTCGTGGCCTGAGCGGATGGTGTAGGGACCGGCGGGGTCGAATTTCACAGCGGTAAAGCCTTGCGCCACGCATTTCGCCGCTGCCTCGGCCGTCATGTCGGGGTTCACCCAGAATTCGGCATGGTCCTGATCGGGCTCGGGATAAAGGTAGGTATAGCTGCGGATCCGTTCGTTGATCCGTCCGCCCAGCAAAGCCCAGACAGGCCGGTTGCGGGCCTTGCCGAGAATATCCCAGCAGGCAATCTCCAGCCCCGAAAACGCGCCCATCACGGTCAGATCGGGCCGCTGGGTGAAGCCCGACGAATAGACCCGCCGATACATCAACTCGATCTCTTCCGGGCTGGTGCCCTGCATGTGCCGCTCGAACACGTCCTCGATCACCGCCTGCATGGCGCGCGGGCCCACTGTCGAGGCATAGCATTCGCCGTAGCCTGTGATGCCGTCATCGGTGGTCAACTTGGTGAAGATCCAGTAGCGCCCACCCCATCCGGGGGCCGGCGGGGCCACCACGAAAATCTCGAGATCCTGAAGTTTCATCGCCATTCCCCCATTTCGCAAAAGGCTAGGGGTCAGGGGGCCGCCTTCTCGCGCTGGGTCGCGACAAAGACTATGACAACAGCGACCATCAGCACTGCCGACAACAGGAACGGCGCGCCGGGCATGTAAATGGGGGCATCGGGGGCGGTGAAGACCTGAAAGATCCAGGTCATCACCAGCGGCGCGATGATCATCGCCAGCGCGTTCAGCGATGTTGTGATGCCCTGCAACTCGCCCTGCTGCGTCTCGGGCGTGAGGCGGCTTTGCATGGCCTGCAGCGCGGGGCCAGTCACGCCGCCCAAGGCCGTGACCGGGGTGAAGATCAACGCCCAGGTGCCCGAGGTGACAAGGCCGAAAAACGTATAGGTGCCGGCCTCGGCGATCATGCCATAGGTGGCGGTGCGGCGTTCGCCGAACCGCTTGATCATCGGGCCGACAAGCGTGGCCTGCGCCAAGGCCATGCAGATTCCGAACAGCGCCAGCGACAGCCCGATCCACGTGGCATTCCAGCCGAACGCCTCTTTGCCATAATAGGACCACAGGGCAGGCCAGACATTGAAGGTCACCGCATAGATGAAGCTGACCAGCAGCAGGAACTTCAGTCCCGGCAGGCGGCGGATGGCGGTGAACGACGACAGCGGGTTGGCGCGGGCCAGGCTGAACGGGCGGCGCAGGTGCGGGGCCAGGCTTTCGGGCAGGATAAAATAGCCGAACACCAGATTGGCCAAGGCGAGGGCGGCGGCGGCATAGAACGGCGCGCGGGTGTCGATCACCGCCAGCAGCCCGCCAATCAGCGGGCCCGCGACAAAGCCCAGACCAAAGGCGGCGCCGATCAGGCCGAACCGCTTGGCGCGGTCATCCGGGGCGGTGATGTCGGCCACATAGGCGGCGGCGGTCGAATGGGTGGCGGCGGCGATGCCCGCCACGACCCGCGCCGCCAGCAGCAGCCCGATGGTATGGGCCACCGCCATCATCAGATAATCGAGCACCATCACCACCAACGAGACCAGAAACACCGGGCGGCGGCCGAACCGGTCTGACAGGTTGCCGACGATCGGCCCGAACAGAAACTGCATGACGGCAAAGGACGCGGTCAGCACGCCACCCCACAGCGCCGCTTCACCCAGCGATTTGCCGGTCACCTCGACCATCAGGTCGGGCATGACCGGAAAGATCAGCCCGATACCGATGGCGTCCAGCGCCACGGTGGCAAGGATGAAGGTCATGGCAAGGCGCGGGCGGATCTCGGGCATCGGGCGTTCCTTTGGCAAGGCAGGGCAAGGTAGCCGGACGGCTGCCAGTGTCAATCAGGCTGGATATGGCCGATTTCCGTCAGGAAGTTGGTGACGATTGCGGCATAAACGCCGGGATTTTCCACCATCGGCAGATGACCGGCGCCGCGTATCAGCGCGAACCGGCTGCCGGGGATCAGATCGGCGGTTTCGCGCACCAGATCGGGCGGGGTGGTGCCGTCATTCGCCCCGGCAATCGCAAGGGTGGGCAGGCGCAGTGCGGCGGTGGGGGTGTAGAAATCGGTGCCCGCGATGGCGGCGGCGCAGCCTGTCCAGCCCTTCGGATCGGTGCCGGTCAGCAGGGCCCTGACGCGGGGCATCTGCGGATTGTCGGGGTAGGTGCGCCCGAACATCCGCTCCATCGCGCCGTTGGCATAGGGCTCCAGCCCCGTGGCGTTGATCTGCGCGATGCGGGTCTGCCACAACGCCGGCGTGCCGATGCGGGCGGCGGTGTTGGACAGGACCAGCCCGCGGATCAGGTCCAGCCGCTTGATCGCCAGCCCCTGTGCGACCAGACCGCCGAGCGAGACGCCCGCCACAATGGCGTTCCTGATCCCGAAATGGTCGACCACCTGTTCGACGTCGCGGATCAGCGCGCCCATGCTGTAGGGCGGGGTCGGCACATCGGACCGGCCATGGCCGCGCAGATCCAGGCGCAGGATGCGGAGCCTGGCCGGCAGCAGCGGCAGCAGGTCATCCCAGATCGTCAGATCGGTGCCAAGCGCGTGGACAAGGATCACGGCGGGGCCATCGGGCGGCCCGCCGATCTCGGCATTCAGGCGGATGTCGGTCAGGTAAATCAGCGTCATTGTTCGATTTCGACACAGGCGGTTGCAAAGGGCAATCCCGGGTTTGGCAGTTTTTTCTGCGTTTTGCAGGTGGACGTTGAGACGGCGGTAACCCCTGACACTCGCGCCACAATCGCAGAATTTCACTGTGCCGGATAGCGACCGAGACAGGAGGCCAGCAGCGCCGGGTCGACGTTGCCGCCCGAGGCGGTGCAGATCACGGTATCGGGCAGGTCGGGCCGGAAGAGGCAGGCCGCCAGCGCCACAGCGCCACCGGGCTCCAGCACGATGCGCAGATGGGTGAAGGCCAGCACCATGGCCTGCAACGCCTCGTCATCTGTGACCACCAGCCCCGGACCGGCCAGACGCTGCAGGATTGGAAACGTCAGCAGCCCCGGTGTCGGCGTCACGATGGCATCGCAGATCGACCCCGAGGCCAAGGCGTTGCGCTGCCGCTGTCCAGAGGCCAGCGACCGTGCCATATCGTCGAAACCTTCGGGTTCGGCGGGGCGGACCTGCATGCCGCTTGGCTCCAGCGCCAGTGCGATGCCCGCCGACAGCCCGCCGCCGCCGCAGCACGTCACCACCGGGGCGCCGGAAATGCCCGCCTCTGCCGCCTGCTCGGCGATCTCCAGCCCCGTGGTGCCCTGTCCGGCGATCACCTGCGGGTCGTCGTAGGGGCGGATCAGGGCCAGACCGCGGTCAAGCGCCATTGCGGCGCCCATCGCATCGCGGTCCTGCGTTATCCGGTCATACAGCACACATTCGGCCCCATAGGCGCGGGTATTGGCGATCTTGACCTGCGGCGCGTCGGCGGGCATCAGGATCACCGCCGGAATGCCGTGCCTGCGGGCGGCCAGCGCCACACCCTGCGCATGGTTGCCCGACGAGAACGCAATGACGCCCCGGGGCCGGCTGTCTTCGGGCAGCGCCGACACCGCCGACCAGCCGCCGCGAAACTTGAAGCTGCCGGTCCATTGCAGACACTCGGCCTTGACGAAAATCCGGCGTCCGGCGATCCGGTCCAGCAGCGGCGCGTTCAACAGGGGCGTGCGCCGGGCATGACCCCTGAGCCGCTCGGCGGCCGCGTGGATCAGGGCGAGCGAGGTCATCCCAGCCGGTCCAGAAAGCTGTGCAGCAGCGCCATGCTTTCGGCTTCGTCCAGAAACGGCACATGGCCCCGGTCGGGCACGGTGGCGGTCATCAGGCCGGAATGGCGGGCCGTCATCTGCGCCAGTGTTTGCGCCGACAGCAGGTCGGAATTCGCCCCGCGCAGCACGGCGACGGGCAAGCCAGACAGCGCGTCGAACAGCGGCCAGAGATCCGAGGCGGGCGGGCCGTTCAGCACCAGTTCGCGCAACGCCGGATCATAGCGCAGGTCCAGCCCGTCGGGCGTTTCGCGATACAGCCGCTGCGCCAGCACGCGCCATTGAGGCAGCGCCACGCCCGGAAAGCCTTTGGCCATGGTGGCAGACAGGCCCGCCGCCGCCGCGTCGTAATCTGCATACCGCGGGCGGATGCCGATATGGGTCTTGATCGCCTCCAGTCCCGCCGGGTCGATCACCGGACCGATGTCGTTCAGAAACACCCCCGTCAGCCGGGATTTGTGCAGCGCCGCCAGCAGCATGGCAATCAGACCGCCGCGCGAGGTGCCGAGGATGGCCACGCGGTCAAGCGCCAGATGATCCAGCAGGGCCACCGCGTCAGTCGCCTCTTGCAGGACGGTATAGCTTTGCCACGGCGCGGTGTCGGATTGCCCCCGCCCGCGGCTGTCAAGCCGGATGATCCGGCAGCGGGCCGTCAACGGCAGCACGGTGTCAAAATCGGCGCGGTTGCGGGTCAGCCCGGCCAGACACAGCAGGGGCAGACCGCTGCCCTGATCATCAAAGGCCAACCGCAGGCCGTCCGCCGTGGTTAAGAACTGGGTCATCGCATCCTGATCTTCAGGCGTCAGACTGGCACAGCCCGCATGCAGGCGAAAGGGGGCGTGGCAACGCAGCGCTTGCGGGCGGGGGCGGGCAAGCCTAAATGGCTGCAAACGGGGGATGTCGCATGTCTGATACGGGTGGTTCTGCCGAGGTGCGCCCCTCGTCCAAGCGGGTGGCCGCATTGCGCGGGTTGGTGCCGTTTCTGGCCCCCTATCGCGGGATGATCGCGCTGGCCGGCACTGCTTTGGTGCTGACAGCCGGGGTATCGCTGCTGCTGCCGCTGGCGGTGCGCCGGGTGGTGGACGGGTTCAACGCCGACAACGCCGTGCTGCTGGACCAGTATTTCACTGCAGCACTGGCGATTGCGGCGCTGCTCGCGGTCGGGACGGCGGTGCGCTATTACTTTGTCACCCGGCTGGGCGAACGGGTGGTGGCCGACATCCGCCGCGCGCTGTTCGACAGGGTTCTGGGCATGTCGCCCGCGTTTTATGAACGCATCATGACCGGCGAGGTGTTGAGCCGGATCACCACCGACACCACGCTGATCCTGTCGGTGATCGGATCGTCGGTCTCGGTCGCGCTGCGCAACATCCTGACGCTGGCGGGGGGGCTCGTTCTGTTGTTGCTGACATCGGCCAAGCTGACGGGGCTGGTGCTGCTGATCGTGCCGGCGGTGGTCATTCCGATTGTCGTGCTCGGGCGGCGGCTCCGGGGGCTGAGCCGGGAAAACCAGGACTGGATCGCGGCATCGTCGGCCACTGCGTCCGAGGCCCTGGGCGCGGTGCAGACGGTGCAGGCCTACACGCACGAACCGCTGACCCGCGGCGAGTTCGGCCGGGTCACCGAGAAAAGCTTTGATGCCGCGCGAAAGCGGATCGGCACGCGGGCGGTGATGACCTCGATCGTGATCTTTCTGGTGTTCGCAGGCGTGGTCGGCGTGCTGTGGATCGGTGCGCGCGACGTGCGCGCAGCCGAGATGACGCCGGGCGCGCTGGTGCAGTTTCTGATCTATGCGGTGCTGGTGGCCGGGGCCGTCGGCGCGCTGTCGGAAATCTGGGGCGAGTTGCAGCGGGCAGCGGGGGCGACGGAACGGCTGGTCGAGTTGCTGCAGGCCGAA